>Ga0126377_10000151_pt1 | contig 37863 bp, 36 predicted proteins | sample PanSoiMetPlot_22_FD_92647 | JGI IMG/M metagenome (GOLD analysis project Ga0126377, IMG submission 92647) | Tropical forest soil microbial communities from Panama - MetaG Plot_22 | ecosystem: Environmental > Terrestrial > Soil > Tropical forest > Bulk soil | place: Panama | collected 2016-02-17 | reverse complement strand
GTCCATCCAGATGAACCTGGACCGCGATTTCCCTGAAATCCGCGATCTTGTTCGTCGGCTTTGCGCGGATTTTCCGGGGCGCTACTGGCAGGAGCTGGAGGCGGCGCAAGCCTATCCGACCGAATTCGTCGCGGCGCTGACCAAGGCCGGCTTCCTCGCCGCGCTGATCCCGGAGCAATACGGCGGCAGCGGCCTCACCATGACCGCGGCGGCTGCCATCATGGAAGAGATCCAGGCGTCGGGCTGCAACGGCGCGGCCTGCCACGCCCAGATGTACACCATGGGCACGCTGCTGCGGCACGGCAACGCGGCGCAGAAGGCGCGCTGGCTGCCGGGCATCGCGTCGGGCGAAACGCGCCTGCAGGCCTTCGGCGTCACCGAGCCGACCTCGGGCTCGGACACGCTCAACCTGCGCACCACGGCGGTGCGCGAGGGCGACCACTACATCATCAACGGCCAGAAGATCTGGACCTCGCGCGCCGAGCATTCCGATCTGCTGCTGCTGCTGGCTCGCACGACACCGCGCGAGGAAGCGAAGTCGCGCACCGGCGGGCTCTCGGTCTTTCTGGTCGACATGCGGCTCGCGCAGGGCACCGGCATCAGCGTCAATCCGATCCGCACGATGATGAATCATGCTACCACCGAGCTGTTCTTCGATGACCTGCGGGTCCCGGCGGAGAACCTGATCGGGGAGGAGGGCCAGGGCTTCCGCTACATCCTCAGCGGCATGAATGCCGAGCGCATTCTGATCGCGGCGGAATGCATCGGCGACGCCAAGTGGTTCATCCAGAAGGCGTCCGCCTACGCCAAGGAGCGCGTCGTATTCGGCCGGCCGATCGGCCAGAACCAGGGCATCCAGTTCCCGATCGCGCGCGCCTATGCGCAGATGCGCGCGGCCGAGTTGATGGTGCGCGAGGCGGCGGCGATGTACGAGGCCGGGCGCGATTGCGGCGCCGAGGCCAACATGGCGAAGCTCCTGGCCGCCGACGCCTCGTGGGCGGCGGCCGACATGTGCCTGCAGACTCATGGCGGCTTCGGCTTCGCCGAGGAATTCGACATCGAGCGCAAGTTCCGCGAGACCAGGCTCTACATGACAGCGCCGATCTCGACCAATCTGATCCTGTCCTATCTGGCCGAGCACGTGCTCGGGCTGCCGCGGTCGTATTGAACGGCCAGTGCCCGAACCCGAAGTTCGCATGAGAGCGTGCTGCAAATGCTTGCGAACTTCGGAATCGGGACACTAGAAAAAGTTCCGCCTTGACCGGCAACCGAGTCGCCGGGAAATCGTTGTTGGTTCGGGCAAACAGTATGAGTCATAGCCTTCTCGCCGATATCGGCGGCAGCAAGAGCCGCTTCGCTCTCGCCAATTCGGCGGGGCGGCCCGAACGCATCCTGGTGATCGAGAACGATACGGTGGCGGACCTCGAGGCCGCGGTCGCCCGTTACCTGGATGAGACCAACGCGCGTCCGCGTGCCGCGACGCTGGCGGTCGCCGGCCCGATCGACGGCGAGGAGGTCGCGCTGACTAATCGCACGTGGCGGTTTCGGCGCAAGGAATTCGCCAAGCGCTTCGGCTTCTCCGAGCTTCGCGTGGTCAACGATTTCGAAGCGATTGCCTATGCGCTGCCGTGCCTGGGCGCCGCCGAGACGCGGCCTTTGGGCAGGCCTGCGGTGCGGCACGACGGCGTCAAGCTGGTGCTGGGACCCGGTACCGGGCTCGGGGTCGCGGCCCTTATCCCCGCCGGCGATCTCTGGCACGTGATTGCCAGCGAAGGCGGGCATGCCGCGTTCGGCCCGCACGCGGTCGACGAAGTGGAAGTGTTCGAGCGGCTGCGCAACGAATGCGGCAGCGTCAGCGCCGAGTGCGTGCTGTCCGGCCCCGGGCTGCGCCGGCTTGCCCGTGCGCTCTCTCCGAGTGCGGCCGACCACGAGCCGGAAACCATCGTCGCCAGCGCGTTGGCGCGCGAGCCGACAGCGCAGGCGGCGACGCGGCTGTTCGTGCGGCTGCTGGGGCGTTTTGCCGGCTCGCTGGCGCTCACCTTCAAGGCGCAGGGCGGCGTCTACATTACCGGCGGTGTCGCCGCCGGGCTCGGACCGCTGCTCGACGAGCCGCAATTCCGCTCGGCCTTCGAGGCGCATCCGCCTTACGAGGCGCTGCTCGCGGCCATCCCGACCCTGCTGGTGACCTGCCCGGAGCCCGGCCTGATCGGCTGCGCCGCGCTGGCCCAGAACATGGTGGCCGCGCCGGCCTAAGTTTCCTCAGGCCAAGCCAAACTCGACGAATGCCTCCCGGTGTCGCTCCGCGGACTCTGGCGCGAAGCAGCAGAACACTACGCGCGCGATGCCCCGCGATGCCAGGCCATGCGGGGCTTGCTTGATGTAGTCAGCGACGGTACCGGCGGCGATGCGTGCCGCACGGTCCGGCGGAAAATGGTAGACGCCGGTCGAGATCGCGGGGAAGGCGATCGAGCTCAGACGGTGTTCGGCGGCAAGCCCGAGCGACGCCCGGTAGCAGCCGGCGAGCAGGTCGTCCTCGCCTTTGCCGCCGCCGCTCCACACCGGGCCGACGGCGTGGATGACGTGCTTGGCCTTCAGGCGATAGCCGCGCGTGATCTTGGCCGACCCGGTGTCGCAGCCGTGCAGGGTGCGGCACTCCGCCAGCAGTTCCGGCCCGGCGGCGCGGTGGATGGCGCCGTCCACGCCGCCGCCGCCGAGCAGCGTGCCGTTCGCCGCGTTGACGATAGCGTCTACCTCGAGCGTGGTGATGTCGGCGACGCAGATTTCGAGGTGCGACGCACCGACCTCGGCGGTGAGCAGGGCAGGGGCCATACGAGGATACTAGAGCATGATCCCGAAAAGTGGGAACCGGTTTTCGGAAAAGATCATGCTCAAAGAAGAAGCTGGACCATGATCCGATTCAACTAGCTCGGATCATGGTCTAGCGTGCGCCATCGCGCTACTCCACCAGCTCCGGCGCGGCCTCCGCGACGATGTCGATCGTGCTCCGGCGGCCGATATCGTCGAAATGCGCGTCGAGAAAGCGCCGCGTCGCGCGCTGACCGAGCTTGCGCAACATCTCGAACGATTCGTAGTCGGTCTTGAGGTTGCTGCGGGTGCCCGCCGTCTCGCTGATATCGGCCATCACGATGCGATGCAGCTTGAGCCTGCGGAATTCGCCCCGGCGCATTCCTCGTGGCAAACGTCCTTCATCGATGAGGCGATTGACGAAGGCGACGCCGCGCAGTTCGGACAGCAACGACGCATTGAAGTTGATCTCGTTCACGCGGCTCATGATCTCGCGCGTGCGTGTCGGTACCTTGCGGCGCTCGCGCGGATTGATCTGCACGATCAGCACGTCCTCGGTGGTGGTCGCGCGCAGGAACGGAATGACCGCCGGATTGCCGCTGTAGCCGCCGTCCCAGTAGGGCACGCCATCGATCTCCACGGCGCGGAACAGGCTGGGCAGCGCGGCCGAGGCCATGATCACCTCGGGCGTGATCTCCGCGCGCGTGAACACGCGCAGCTCGCCGGTGTGGACATTGGTCGCCGAGATGAACAGCTCGGGCCCATGGCCGCCGCGGATCGCGTCGAAATCGACGAAGCGTTCGATCAGCTCCTTGAGCGGATTGATATTGAGCGGATTGACGTCGTAGGGCGAGAGCATGCGCGACATCGCACCGAGCCACAGGCCGTCGCGCGGAACGAACGGAAACAGCCGCTCGACTACGCTGCGCTGCAGGACCGGAAGATGGCCGTCGACGCTCACCGCGCGCCAAAAGTCGGCGAGCCGCGTGCGGGCCTCGGCGGCCCCGCCGCGCGCAAGGCCGTCCGCGAGCATGACGGCGTTGACGGCGCCCGCCGAGGCGCCGGACACGCCCTCGATCTCGATGCGGCCGTCCTCGAGCAACTGGTCGAGCACGCCCCAGGTGAAGGCGCCGTGGGCGCCGCCGCCTTGCAGGGCGAGATTGACGCGCTTGCGTCCCTTCTTCAGGCGTCCGGACGGACGGGGGCGCGCGCGCGAACGCGGCGGGGCCAGCGCCCGAGAAACCAAGTTTGCGAGCAGGATCGGGATCATTCAGGGCTCGGTTGCGGATGAAACGATTCGCAGGGTGGTCTTGGAATGTGGGGAGAATATGCTGCGTTGCAATATAATTTTATGGCATCGCAACATATTGGAAATGCGTCCGAAACGGGTAAAGTCCGCCCAATGTCGAAAGCCAAAGCATCGCGGCCGGTCCCGGGCGGCCGCCCGGCGATCGTTTTCCACGCCCCCGACCACGACCATGATCGCTGCTCCAGCGACGCCATGGCGGTGGCCGAGACGCTGTGCGCGGAACGCGGCCAGCGGCTGACCCCGATCCGCCGCAAGGTGCTGGGCGCCCTACTGGCGAGCCACAAGCCGCTCGGCGCCTATGAAATCATCGAGCGGCTCGCCCCCAAGGGAACGCGCCCCGCCCCCATCACCGCCTACCGCGCGCTCGAGTTTCTGCGCGAGAACGGCTTGGTACATCGCATCGAGAGTCGCAACGCCTTCATCGCCTGCGTGCACAATCACGCCGCCGGCGCGCTGGTGGTGTTCCTGATCTGCGAGCGCTGCGGCGCGGTCGGAGAGGCGTCCTCCGCCGACGTCACCTCGACGCTGACCTCGGCCGCGCGCGCTGCCGGCTTCACGCCGAAATCGCCGGTGATCGAGGTCAGCGGCATCTGCAGCCATTGCCGCGACGCGTGATGAAGCAGGACGTCTTTCCCGCGTCCCGGCCGCTCGACGCGGCTGCCGCCGCGCTCGCCGTCGCGCTCTGCCTGAGCTGGGGCTTCAACCAGGTCGCCATCAAGCTTGCGCTGCCCGAGATCCCGCCGCTCATCCAGGCCGCCTTCCGCTCGACCGTCGGCACCCTCATCGTCGTCGCCTGGGCGCGCAGCCGCGGCGTGAAATTGATGGAGCCCGATGGCACGCTCGTTCCCGGCATCGTCGCGGGCCTGCTGTTCGGCCTGGAGTTCATCCTGATCTTTCGCGGCCTGATCTGGACCGATGCCACCCGCGCATCGCTCTTCATCTACACCGCCCCGTTCTTCGTGGTGATCGGATCGCGCTGGCTCGTGCCCGGCGACCATTTCGACCGCTGGCAATGGCTCGGGCTCCTGCTGTCCTTCGCTGGGATCGTGGTCGCCTTCGGCGTGCCGGCGCCGGGCGCGCATCCCTGGGCGCTCGTCGGCGATGTGATGCTGCTGCTGGCGGGCGCCGCCTGGGGTGCGACCACGCTGGTGATCAAGGCATCGAGCCTCGCGCGTGCCTCCTACGAGAAGACACTGCTCTACCAGCTCATCGTCTCGGCGCCGATGCTGGCCATTTGCGCGCAGCTGTTCGGCGAGCGCGTGGAAACGGTCCCGTCGGCATTGGCGATCGGCTCGCTGCTCTATCAGACCTTCTGGGTGGTCGGCTTCACCTATCTCGCCTGGTTCGCCTTGATCCTGCGCTACTCCGCGAGCCGGCTGTCAGTGTTCACCTTTCTCACGCCGCTGTTCGGGGTCGCAGCCGGGCATCTGGTGCTGGGCGAGCCGTTGACGCCGGCCTTCGCCGTCGCCGCGGCGCTGGTGGTCGCCGGTCTCGTGCTCGTCAACCGGCCCCGTTGACTTCCGCGAAAACGACCAGCGGGCTAGGTTGGGTTGGACAAGGCTTTTCCTGAGGGGAGAAGGTTTGTGGCCGATGAAGCCGAGGCGGGCGGCGGCGCGGGCGCGGCGATCGACAGCGAATTCGCCGAGGCGGTGCGATGTCATCAGGCGGGTCAGCTTTCGCAAGCCGATGAACTCTACCGCCGCGTCCTGGCAGCGACACCGCACCACGTCGAGTGCCTGCATCTTCGCGGCGTCATCGCGCTGCAGACCGGACACCACGACGACGCGCGAAGCCTGATCGGTCAAGCCATCGCGCTGAACGACCAAAATCCGCAATGCCACTATCACATCGGCCTCGCCTGTGCGCTGCTCGGCGACATGGACGCCGCCGCCGTGCACAACAGGCGCGCGATCGAGCTCAGGCCGGACTATGCCGATGCGCATCTCAATCTCGGCAACGTGCTCAAGGCACAAGGCAAGCCGGATGAATCCGCGGCCTGCTACGAAGCGGTGCTGGTGCTGCGGCCGCAATCCCCCGAGGCCCGCTACAATCTCGCCAACGTGCTCGGCGACCAGGGTCGGCTCGACGCGGCAATCGCGCAATATCGCGAGGCGCTCGCGTTGCGGCCTCAATACGCCGAGGCGCACAACAATCTCGGCACCGCGCTCGCCGCCAAAGGCGATCTGGGCGAGGCGGTGGCGCATTATCAACGTGCATTGTCGCTCGCGCCGGGCCTGCTCGACGCCTACGTGAATCTCGCCAGTGCACTGCTGGCGAACGGTGACGCCGCGACGGCGCTGAGCATTGTCGCACGCTCGCTTGCGATGCAGGAGACGCAGGCCGGCAAGACGCTGTTCGTCGAATGCGCACGGGCGACCGGATCTGTTCCGTCGCCGCCGGAGTTCCGCGAGCTGGTGGTCCGGGCGTTGGCGGAGGGCTGGGGTCGCCCGAGCGAACTGGCGCCGTGCGCGATTGTCCTGACCAAGCAGAACGCGGTGCTTCAGGCCGCCATCGCGCGCACGACCGCGGCATGGCCGCGGCGCCTGCCGATGCCAGACGTGCTTGCCGGCGCCGATTTCGCCGCCATCACTGACGATCGTCTGCTGCGATGCTTGCTGGAGTCGGTGCCGCTTCCCGACATTCCCATGGAGCGATTTCTCACCTGCGCGCGGGGCGGCGTGCTCGCGCTTGCCGGCAAGGCCGGTGCCGCGGACTACGTGCCTCCTGGCCTATTGGATTTCGGCTGCGCGTTGGCGCGGCAATGCTTCATCAACGAATACGTCTACGACGCTCCCGCGCAGGAATGGGACGAGGCGCGCCGCCTGCGCGATGCGCTCGTCGCGGCGCTGCAGTCCGCGGAGCCAATTCCGGCGCTGTGGCCGGTTGCGGTTGCCGGCTACTTTCCGCTGCATTCGCTGCCTGGCGCGCAATCCCTGCTCGATCGCGGCTGGAGCGGCGCGCTGGCGGAGCTGCTGGTTCAGCAGGTGACCGAGCCGGCGGAGGAGGCACGAATCCGTGCGTCGCTGACCGCACTCACCGCGATCGACGACGATGTGTCCCGCACGGTCAGGCAGCAATACGAGGAAAACCCCTATCCGCGCTGGGTGCGGGCGCCCGCCAGCGACCCCGCCAGCTTCGACCAGCACATGCGGCGGCGATTTCCGCTGGCTCCGTTCCGGCCGTTCGACAAGCGTGACCTCGACGTCCTGATCGCCGGCTGCGGCTCCGGCCGGCATTCGATCGCGGTGGCGCAGATGCTCGCCGGCGCGCGCCTGCTTGCGATCGATCTCAGCACCAGCAGCCTCGGCTACGCCATCCGCAAGTCGCGGGAGCAAGGCTTGCGCAACATCGACTACATGCAGGCCGACATTCTGCGGCTCGGCACGATCGGCCGGACCTTCGACTTCATCGACTCGACCGGGGTATTGCACCATCTCGCGGATCCCTGGACCGGCTGGCGCGTGCTGGTTTCGCTGCTGCGGCCCGGCGGCTGCATGCGCATCGGTCTCTACAGCACGTCGGCGCGCCGCGATGTCACCGCCACTATGGCTTTCATCGCAGAGCGCGGTTATGGTCGCTCGGCGGAGGACATCCGGCGCTGCCGGCAGGTACTCGCGGACTACCCGGACGATACTCCGCAGAAACGCGTCACGACCGGCAGCGACTTCTACAGCACGAGCGATTGCCGTGATCTACTGTTCCATGTGCAGCAGCACGGATTGACGATACCGACGATCAAAGAATTTCTGCAGGCGAACGGGCTCGGGTTTCTCGGTTTCGAGCTCGATGCCCGTGTGCTGCGGACCTACGCGCTGAGGTTTCCGGAGGATCCGGCGCGGACCAATCTCGATCTCTGGCACGTGTTCGAATCCGAGAATCCGTACCTCTTCGCCGACATGTATGTGTTCCTGGTGCAGAAGTAGCATTGGATGAAAAAGCGTGACCGGGCGCAGATCGCTGCGGTCGAGGATGCCCTCAAGCGCGCGATGGCCGCTATTCAGAATCGGCAGCCCGCCGTCGCGGAGCGCATAGCCCGCGACGTGCTGGCACGCGACTGCCGACATCCCGGTGCGCTGCATGTCGTCGGCCTGGCCTTGCTGGCGCAAGGCCGTGCGCGCGAGGCGATTGCGCCGCTCGAGCAGGCCACGCACGGACGCGCCGACGCCGTCAGCGAGACGCATCTTGCGATTGCGCTGCGACAGATCGGGCGACCCGAGCAGGCGCTGCCGGTGCTCGAGCGCGCGACCGCACGGCAGCCGGCGTTTCCGCTGGCGTTTCACGAGCTCGGCGTCTTGTTGTTCTCGCTGCGGCGGCTTGCCGAAGCGCAGGCGGTGCTCGAGCGCGGGGTGGAGATCGCCCCGGCGATGCCCGAGCTCTCGGTGGCGCTGGGCGGCGTCTTCCTCGACCGGCTCGATCGGCCGAACGCCAAGCTCGCCTTCGCGCGGGCGCTCGCATGCGCGCCGGGTCACGCCGGCGCGCTCTACGGCCTCGGCACCGTGCTGATGGAGGACGGCGAGTTCGCGGCGGCGGCCGACCGGTTCCGGCAAGCGCTCGCGCGCGATCCCGGCTATACGCAGGCAGCGATCAGCCTCAGTGCTTGCCTGCTCGAGCTCCGCCGCTGGGACGAAGCGATCGAGTGCCAGCGCGCGGTGATCAAGGCGATCCCGCAGCTCTACACCAAGACATTGCAAACGCTTGTGACCGCCGGCCGCAGCCGATTCTGGCTCAGGCCGAGCGCCGCTGCCGAGGTGTTGCGGCCCAAGTAGCTCGGTCTCCGGGCATGGAAGCGCGACACGACAAAATCGAGGGTTCGGCGGCCGCCGGAACCGGCTCCCGTGCGCAAACCGCCGATATTTCCTACATTAGTGATGCGGGCGCGCCGGCGTTGACGGCGTCGCTCCGGTCTGGCACGTCAGGGGGTCATGGAGCAGCCTATGTCCACGCAAGCAGGTCCGCAGCAGCGTCGCAAATCGGTCGCCGTCGATGTCGGCGGCGTGCTGGTTGGTGGCGGCGGCCCGGTGGTCGTGCAATCCATGACCAATACCGATACCGCCGACGTCGCAGGCACGGTGCAACAGGTGGCGGCGCTGGCCCGCACCGGCTCCGAGATCGTGCGCGTGACGGTGGATCGCGACGAGGCGGCTGCCGCCGTGCCGCACATCAAGGAGCGGCTCCTGAAGATGGGCGTCGATGTGCCCATCGTCGGCGACTTCCACTATATCGGCCACAAGCTGCTCGCCGATCATCCGGCTTGCGCCGAGGCGCTCGACAAGTACCGGATCAATCCCGGCAATGTCGGCTTCAAGGAAAAGAAGGATCGCCAGTTCGGCGCCATCGTCGAGACCGCGATCAAGCACAACAAGCCGGTGCGCATCGGCGCCAATTGGGGCTCGCTCGACCAGGAGCTGCTGACGCACCTGATGGACGCGAACGCGCGCTCGCCCAATCCGATCGACGCGCGCGCGGTCACACGCGAGGCGATGGTGCAGTCGGCGCTGCTGTCGGCCGAGCGCGCCGAGGAGATAGGGCTCGGCCGCGACCGCATCATCCTGTCCGCGAAGGTGTCGGCGGTGCAGGATCTGATCGCGGTCTATCTCGATCTCGCCCAGCGCTCGGATTACGCCCTGCATCTCGGGCTCACCGAGGCCGGCATGGGCTCGAAGGGCATCGTGGCGTCATCGGCGGCGCTCAGTGTGCTGCTGCAGCAGGGCATCGGCGACACCATCCGCATCTCGCTCACGCCCGAGCCGGGCGGCGATCGCACCCTCGAGGTGAAGGTGGCGCAGGAAATCCTGCAGACCATGGGTTTCCGCGTGTTCGTGCCGCTGGTCGCGGCGTGCCCGGGCTGCGGGCGCACCACCTCGACCACGTTCCAGGAGCTGGCCCGCGACATCCAGGGCTTCATTCACACCTCGATGCCGGAATGGAAGAAGCGCTATCCCGGGGTCGAGACGCTCAACGTCGCGGTCATGGGCTGCATCGTCAACGGCCCCGGCGAGAGCAAGCACGCCGATATCGGCATCTCGCTGCCGGGCACCGGCGAGACCCCGGCCGCGCCGGTCTTCATCGACGGCAAGAAGGCGGTCACGCTACGCGGCGCCGGCGTCGCGGCCGAGTTCAAGCAGCTGGTGATCGACTATATCGAGCGCCGCTTCGGACAGGGCGGGGCGGGACGCACCGCGGCGGAGTAGGCGCTATTTCAGCCGTTGTGAAGCGGCAGACGTTTCGGCGAGCAGGCTGATCACTGCGATCAACACGCACAAGAGCGCGACTTTCTCCAACTGAGTCTCCACTGATACACCCCGCGGGCGGTCGCCAAGTAGAATGCGATCGCGGCCGATCGGTTCCACGGCGGGTTGATTGAAGGCAAGCCGCTTAGCCTATTGGCGAACTTGCGGTGGGGTGGTCGGACTAGTTCGTCGCGATCGCACCGGCCGCGATGTTCACCGTCAACGCCAGCAGTGCCGTGTTGAAGAGGAACGACACGACGCCATGGGCGGCGACTGTGCGGCGGATCAGCCGCGATTCGACCTGGACGTCGGACACTTGGCAGGTCATGCCGATCACGAAGGAGAAGTAGACGAAGTCCCAATAGTCAGGTTGGTCGTCGGCGGGAAAGGCGAGCCCGCTCTTCTTGGCGCCGTGCTCGCCGTAATAATCGTGCGCATAGTGCAGGGCGAAGATGGTGTGGACGAAGGTCCACGACAACACGATGGTGATCGTTGCCAGCGCGAGCTGCATCCCGGTTGGCTTGGCGGTTACCTTGGTGACGAGCTCGGCGACGATCGCACCGAGGATGGCGATCGCGGCAAAGACCGTGAGCACCAGAATGCCGAGCCGGCCCTCGTCCTGGCTGGCGGCATGGGTCCGGATCTGCTCGATGCTCGAACGCGCCATGAGCACGTAGACCAGCACGAGATAGAGCGCGATGCCGGCGTCCCAGGCGATCAGAAAACGCCGCGTCATCGCGACCTGTCCGCCGAGCCAACACACCGCCAGCACGGCGATCCCGAACGCGATCGACGTCATGAGGCGCGGCCTCGCGCGCAGGATTCGCAACGCGTATGGCAGGCGTCGTCGCGATGAGGTCGGCTCCTTGATCGGTTCCTTGGCCATGCCTCGATCACGCCGCCTTGGGCGGCAGGTTCGGTAGCTCGGCGGCATAGACCTCGTCCATGCGCGGCTGCATGCCATGGCGGGCGAGCGCGTCGGCGAACATCTGCCGCACCAACGGCGCCTCGTCGGCGTAATCCACCTGCGTGCCGCCGAGCCGCCGCGAGATCCACGACATCGGCACACCCTGCGCATTGCGCGGCGAGGAGTGCTTGAAGGCGAGGTAGCGCGCCGGCGTCGGCCCGGAATTGAAATGCTGGTGGAACCAGGCGTTGGGCGGCACGATCAAGGTGCCGACCTGCCAGTCGTAGCGGCGCGGCTCCTCACCCTCCGGCCACATCAGCGAATAGCCCTCGCCCGAAAGCACGATCACGTGCGCGCCCGGCCCGTGCGCATGCGCCTTCTTGTAGGTACCGACCGGAAACTGCGAGATGTGGCTGGCGATCGAGCCGCGCGCCATGTTGAAGCGGATGTGACCGCCGCCGGCGCCGCGTTCCTTCGCCGTGATCAGCGGCAGGTTGACGGCGTCTGCGACGAAATTGGTCTGCAGCAGGAAGCCCACCTGCTCGCCCTTGGCGCTGTAATAGTCGGCCTCGCCGGAGAAGCGGCTCTTGAAGTCGTGGCGGTGATCGAAGACGAAATCGAGGTCGTCGTAGAGATTGATCACCGAGGGCGCGTTGGTCACCGCAACGTAGCGCACCGGCTCGTGGCCGGAGCCGTTGAAATGCTGGTACCAGCAATTGAGCGGGATCGCGAAGATCGCGCCCGCCTTCCATTCGAAGCTGACGCGCGCGCCGGCATTGTTCCACACCGTGGTGGAGCCGCGGCCCGACAGCACCAGGATCATCTCCTCGAACAGGTGGTGCTGCGGCGCCAGCGTCTTGCCCGGCGCGATCTCGCAGACATAGCAGTCGTTCGAGGTGCGCGAGGCCTCATGGTTGATGAACACGCCCTTGCCGTTCTTGCGTGCCCACGGCTTGAGCTCGACGGTGCGCAGATTCGGTACGTATTGCGCGCTGATGACGTCGAGCCCCTCGCCGCGCACGAAGCGCAGATAGGGCGAGTCCTTCTCGGTCTTGAACTTCTCCGCCAGCTCCTGCGAGACGATCGCGTCCTTGGCCACGAGTTCCTCCGGGCGGTGCTGTGCCGTGTCGCGCTGGTTTACCAGCGCGAGGAGGTGGCGGGCAATGGCGCCATGCCCGGCTGATCAGGAACCGTAAGCTGATCCCGATTTCGCCGACGCGTCATTCCGGCTAGGTTGCCGATCGACCGGAATCACATGCCGCCAGCAACCCAATCACAGCCGCGCTCGGCGGCGCCAGCGTACCGACCGCGACGTTGGCTCCGCCGCTTGGTGTGGACGGTGGTGATTGTTCTCCTGATCCTTCTGCTGCTGCCGTATCTGCTGGTGCCGCTCTATCGTTTCGTCAATCCGGTCTCGACCCTGGTGCTGTGGCGCTGGGCGACCGGCCAGCGCGTCGAGCGCACCTTCGTGCCGATCGACCGCATGGCGCCCTCTTTGCCGGTCACCGTGATCGCTTCCGAGGATGGCCGCTTCTGCAGCCATCGCGGCGTGGACTGGAGGGAGATCCGCGAGCGCATCGAGGACGCCGACGACCTGAGCGAAGCGCGCGGCGTCTCCACCATCACCCAGCAGGTCGCCAAGAACCTGTTCCTGTGGCAGGGGCGCAGTTTCGTGCGCAAGGCGCTGGAGGCCCCGCTCGCCCTGTGGATCGATTTCGTGCTGCCGAAATGGCGCGTGCTGGAGATCTACCTCAACATCGCGGAGTGGGGTCCGCGCGGGCAGTTCGGCGCCGAGGCCGGCAGCCGCTACGCCTTCAACAAGTCGGTGCGGGTGATCAGCCCGCGCGAGGCGGCATTGCTCGCGGCCATGCTGCCGAACCCGAAACGGCGCAGCGCCAAGCAGCCGGGTCCGGCGGTGCGCCGCCTCGCCGGCATCTATGAGGCCCGCGCCGTGGCCCAGGCCAAGCTTGCGGCCTGCGCAAAACCACCTAAATAATCAACGAGATAGCCTTGGGCGACGGACGCGGATGCGGCGCTGGCATTCGCCGGCGCGATCCTCTATAAGCCCGGCTTTCCGAACACCTCGCGCGGCCTGGCCCGACCTCGCCGCGCCGACGACAGCAGAGCAGGAGCACTGACCATGGCCGTCCCGAAACGAAAAACATCGCCGTCGAGGCGCGGGATGCGCCGCTCCGCCGATGCGCTCAAGGCGCCGAGCTACGTCGAGGACAAGGATTCCGGGGAGCTGCGCCGCCCCCATCACATCGACCTCAAGACCGGCATGTATGGCGGCCGCCAGGTGCTCAAGGCCAAGAAGGAAGCCTGAGCCTCGTCGTCGCGGCTGCCCGTGTCTCCGGCCGGGCGAAATTCTTTCAGAGATCCGTTTCGCGCGCCGTGCCCCGCGATCCGATCGCGTGCGCCCATGCCGTCACAACGACCTGTTTGCCCACCCTACGCCTGCTGCTAAGCTTTGCCTTTGAATCACCTGCGTGAGGAAGGCCGGCATTCATGTATTCTCTGATCGCATTTCCGCTGCTGCTGATCCCGTTCGCGCTCTACAACATGATTATCTTCCTGCTGAACCTGTCGTTCACCGACACGTTGTTCGACATCCCCTTGCTGGAAGGTCGGCGCATGCCGGTGACCACCGGCGATGTCATCGTCGGGATCGCGCTGCTGATGCTCTACGTCGAGGTGATCAAGGCGGCGCGCGGCTCCAAGGGGGTCATGGATCACTTGCTGGCGTTCGTCCTGCTTATCGGCATGGCGGCCGAGCTCGCGCTGGTGCCGAAGGCGACGACGCCGACCTTGCTGCTGCTGATCGCGATCAGCTTCATCGACGTGATCGCGGGGCTCTCCATCCCGGGGCGCCCGAGACAGCAGGAGATCGTGATCGAGGACGCCGAGCGGGCGCGCTACTGAAGCCCGCCGCGATGGTCGCCACGTGAGTCATCGCACATGAGCCGCGACTTTCAGCTTCCCGGCCGCTCGCCGGTCATCGCCGGCGAGGGCATGGCGGCGACCTCGCATCCGCTGGCGTCGCTTGCTGCCATCGAGACGCTGCGCGCCGGCGGCAACGCGGCCGACGCCGCAGTCGCGGCGGTCGCGGTGCTGTGCGTGGTCGAGCCGCACATGACCGGCATCGGCGGCGACTGCTTCTGCATGCTCGACGTGCCGGGGAAGCCGGTCTGGGGCTACAACGGCTCCGGCCGCGCCAGCGCGCGCGCCTCGACCGAGGCGCTGATCGGGCAAGGCATTCGCGCGATCGCGCCGGATTCGATCCATGCGGTGACCGTGCCCGGCGCCATCGACGCCTGGGCGGCGATCCTCGCGGCACACGGGCGTTTCGGGCTCGACCGTGCGCTTGGGCCCGCCATCCGCTACGCCGAGCACGGGTTTCCCGTGGCCGCACGCATCGCCTGGGACTGGGTCAATTCCATTGCCAAGCTCGCCGCCGATCCCGGCGCGCGGCGTCATTACCTCCGTGACGGCCGTGCGCCGGCGGAAGGCGACGTGGTCAAGCTGCCGGCGCTGGCGCAGACGTTGCGCGCTGTCGCCGCGAAAGGTCCGCGCGCGCTCTACGAAGGGCCGATCGCGGACGACATGGTCGCGACCCTTGCTGCGCGCGGCTCCTTCCTCACCGCCGACGATTTCGCCGGCCATCGCGGCGACGTGGTGGCGCCAATCGCCACCCACTATCGCGGCCTCGATGTGCTGGAGCTGCCGCCCAACACCCAGGGCCTCACGGCCTTGGTGCTGCTCAACATCCTCGAGCGCTTCGATCTCGCGGCGCTCGATCCGCTCGGCGCCGACCGCTGCCACCTCGCGCTCGAGGCCGCGCGCCTCGCCTATGCCGTGCGCGACACTCATCTGGCCGATCCCGCGGCCATGCGGGTCTCGGTGCCCGCACTGCTCGAGAAGCGCTTTGCCGCCGAGCTTGCCGGCCGCATCGACCGCGCGCGCCGCGCGGCGCTGCCGACCGCGCCCACGCCCGACAGCGACACCGTCTACCTGACGGTGGTCGATCGTGACCGCATGGCGGTATCCCTGATCAACACGCTCTATTCGACCTTCGGCGTCGGCATTTGCACGGACGCGACCGGAATCATGCTGACCAACCGTGGCGCCTGCTTCGTCCTCGATCCCGACCATCCGAACACGTTCGGGCCGCGCAAGCGCCCGATGCACACCATCATCCCGGCGCTGGCGTTCCGCGACGGCCATTGCGAAATGTCGTTCGGGGTCATGGGCGCGCACTACCAGCCGATGGGCCATGCCCAGATCGTCAGTAATATCGTCGACTTCGGCATGGACGTGCAGGCCGCGATCGACGCGCCGCGGGTGTTTTTCGTAGGCGACACCACCGTGGTCGAGCGCGGCTTGCCGGCGGCGACCGTCGCCGGGCTCGAGGCGCGCGGCCACGATGTGGCGATGGCGCCGACGCCCTGGGGCGGCTCGCAGGCGATCCGCATCGATCGGCAGCGTGGCGTGCTGATCGCCGGCTCCGATCCGCGCAAGGACGGCTGCGCGCTGGGCTATTGAGCGTTACAGACAGCGGTAGAGGGTTCCACCGAGGTGGACGCATCCGGCCGTGGCCGCGGTATAGGCCGCGCTGGCGTCGTCCGGCTCCGCCCGCCGCCGTGCGCGCGTCTGTGGCGCCTTCAGCGCAGTGGCGATGAGCTGCGCCAGGAAGGCCGCCGGAGGCGCTTGGCCGGCGGCTCTGCCCGGGCTGCGGCCATCGTCGGCGAAGGAAAGGGCGGTCGGAACGAGCGCCCGGCTGGAGGCCGAGGCACTCGTCCGTCCCACTAACTCTTGCTCTGAGGGCTCTCGGCGGTCAGGGGTCATTTCGAGGCCTCTCTGTCCCGGATTCGGACGTTTCCGGGTGCTGCAGAGAGGGGATCGCAAGCCGCGTGCCGGCCAAAAACAACGGGGCGTTCTGTTGAATATGCCGGGTTCGGTAGACCGGTAATTTCCGAAAAATTCACCGTCTTTTCATAGGTTGCCGCTCTACCGCCGGCCGAATGCCGGCAAACCACAAGCGTCGAGGCCATCGTGGCCGCTGAGGACCCGACTTCCCGCCCCGCCGACGGGCCGGCACCCTGTCCCATGGACGAGGCGCCGCGTCCCAAGACGGGAGGCATGACCAGGACGGGCCCACAACCAGGGCTTGACCCTGGGCAGATCCTCGCTTCGGTGGGCGATGTGCCCTACGAGTGGCGGATCGCGTCCGACGTGCTGGTCTGGGGGCCCAACGTGCTGGCGGTGCTTGCCGGCGCCGACGCGGCGGCGCTCGCCAGCGGCCGCGGCTATGCCCAGCTGGTCGATCCCGGCAGCGGACCGTCGCGCTACGACGCAGTGATGCGCGCCGCCAAGATCGATGACGGCACGGGCGTTCCCTATCAGGTGCAATATGCGCTGCGTGGGGAGGGCGAGCAGCGCACCTGGATCGAGGACACCGGGCGCTGGTTCGCCGGGCCCGACGGCAAGCCGGCGCGCGCCCATGGCGTCGTGCGCGTGATCAACGAGCGCCGCGAGCGCGAGCAGCGGCTCGCCCATCTGTCCGGCTTCGACGCGCTCACCGGGGAGATGAATCGCGGGCAGATGATCGAGGTGCTCGAAATCGCGATCGAGGAGGCGGTCAAGCTGCGCTCCTCCTGCGGCTTTCTGCTGGCCGCGGTCGACAACCTCGACCGCATCAACGAGGCTTATGGCTTCGACATCGCCGACGAGGTGATCGCCGAGGTCGGCCGGCGGATCCGCCGGCAATTGCGCGGCAAGGACCACCTCGGGCGCTTTTCCGGCAACAAGTTCGGCATCATCCTCAAGGGCTGCACGCCCGACGACATGCTGATCGCCGCCGATCGTCTGCTCGCCGGCATCCGCGAGGAGGTGGTGCAGACCACGGCCGGTCCGGTTGCCGCGACCATCACCATCGGCGGCGTGACCGGGCCGCGCCACGCCCGCAACCTGCGCGAGGTTCTCAGCCGTGCCCAGGATGCGCTGGACAGCGCCAAGGCCAGGCGCCGCGGCTCGTTCCAGATCTATCAGCCGAACCTCGAGCGCGAGGTGCGGCGCCGGGACAATGTGCGCGCCACCGATGAGATCGTCGGGGCGCTCAATGCGCGGCGCATCTTTCTGGTCTACGAGCCCGTCGTCGCCATCGCCTCGCGCCGGCCCGCCTTCTATGAATGCCTCATGCGCCTGAAGCGGGCGGACGGCACGATGCTGCCCGTCAGCGAGACGGTGCCGCTCGCCGAGCGTCTCGGGCTGGTGCGCCTCATCGATCACCGCGTCTTGGAGCTGGTGCTGCAGGAACTGATTGCCGCTCCCGATGCGAAGGCGAGCGTCAACGTGTCGGCCGCCTCCACGGTCGATCCGGACTGGTGGGGAGCGCTGGCCGCGATGTTGCGTGCGCACCGGGGCGTCGGCGAGCGGCTCATCGTAGAGATCACCGAGACCGCGGCCATCCACGATATTGACGAAACCCGCGGCTTCGTCGCGCGGGTGAAGGATCTCGGCTGCCGCATCGCCATCGACGACTTCGGCGCCGGCCACACCTCGTTCCGCAACCTGCGCAAGCTCGGCGTCGATCTCGTGAAGATCGACGGCGCCTTCGTGCAGAACTTGCTGCGCTCCGACGACGATGCAGCCTTCGTGCGCACGCTCATCGACCTCGCCCGCCGGCTTGGCCTGAAGACGGTGGCGGAGTGGGTGCAGGATGAGGCGGCCGCGGAAATGCTGGCGGACTGGGGCTGCGACTACCTGCAGGGCGCGCTGGTCGGACTCGCGTCCGAGGAGCGGCCGTGGGGGAAGGGGCCATCGACGGCGAGAGCGTCGATCTGACCGAGGTGCGGGCAGGCTCGCGTTACGCCTTGTTCGCGCCGCTCAACTCATCGAGCCGTTTTTGCAACTCGTCGATCCGGCGCTTGAGGCTGTCGACGTCTTCGCGCGGCCGGTTGGCGTTCTCGATCAAGGTGCGCGTCTGCCGGCGCGACAGGGATGCCCAAATCGCGATCAGAATGAGGAAGGGCAGCCACGAGACCAGGAGCGACACGAACCATGGCACGTCATGCTGCGGCCGCGCCGTGACCGATACGCCCTTGCTGTAGAGACGCGGATACCAGCTTTGGTCGCCCGGCGCGTAGGTCTGGAAGCCGCGGCCGTCGGTATAGGTGCCGTGGATTTCTGCCCCCTGGATCAGCACGTCGCGCACGCGGCCCTGATCCACCTCACTGAGGAACTGGGAGAACGCGATATCCGGAAGGGTGGTGCGCGGCGTCGGGTTCTGGAACAGGGTGAACAGCCCCAGCAGGAGAAGAACGATGATCACCCACAGGGCGAAATTGCGCAGGTTGAAATTCATCGGACGGACGTCATGAAAAATCGGATGGTGACGGCAGTCGGCGCGGTCTTGCCTACGTCTTGTCCTTGTCGCTCAGGCGTTCGAGGCGCTTCTGCATCTCTTCCATCTGGCGCTTGAGATCGTGAATCTCGCCGTTGTCGCCGCCGCCCGCCGCCGACGCATTGCCCTTGTCGGGTTCGCCCGCCGCCTGGCCTTCGCGGCGCGCGAACGGCGTGAACATGGCGAAGGCGCGCTCGAACATTTCCATGTTCCGCCGCGCCTGCTCCTCGAGCGCGCCGAACGGGCCGCCGCCGAAAGCCTGGGCCATCTGGTCGCGGAACTTCTGCTGCTCGCGGGTGAGCGAGTCGATCGAAACTTCGAGATAGCGCGGCACCAGCATCTGCATGCTGTCGCCGTAGAAGCGGATGAGCTGGCGCAGGAAGGCGATGGGCAACAGACTCTGCCCCTCCTTGTTCTCCTGCTCGAAGATGATCTGCGCCAATACCTGCCGGGTAATGTCCTCGCCGGTCTTGGCATCGTGGACGATGAAGTCCTCGCCCGCTTTCACCATGGCGGCGAGGTCCTCCAGCGTCACGTAGGTGCTGGTGCCGGTGTTATAGAGCCGCCGGTTGGCGTATTTCTTGATCGTGATCGGACCTTCCGATTTGGCCATGATGAACCCGGTTCGCGTCTATCCCTCAGGTAGCATAGCCCTTTTTTTTCTTGCGGGGCCACCGTTTTATCGGCTGCCGAATGCCGGCCGCCCCCGGGAGACCGGCCGGCGGCTCGCCTGCACGCAGAATTGATGCAGAACAGCCCGGCAGTCCATTGCAATTGACACGTCCGCGCCCGCGCCCCAAATGGTCGTTCATGGATGCGGATCTGGGCGACGGATCATCGGCACGTCATGCGGGCGTTGCCGGGAAGCCATAGCGGACTGATAGTGAGCCCGTTCCGTCGCCGTCCAGCCGGACACGAAAGGGAGTTACGAGATGAAGGACGATATCGTCATCGTCAGCGCCGCCCGTACGCCGGTCGGGGCCTTCAATGGGGCCCTTGCAGCGCTCCCGGCCCATGAACTGGGCAAGGTTGCGATCGAGGAAAGCCTCAAGCGCGCGGGCGTCGAGGGCGGCCAGGTCTCCGAGGTCATCCTGGGCCAGATCCTCACCGCCGGGCAGGGTCAGAACCCGGCCCGCCAGGCGTCGATCGCCGCCGGCATCCCGGTCGAGAGCCCGGCCTGGGGGGTCAACCAGCTCTGCGGCTCGGGGCTGCGGGCGGTCGCGCTCGGCTACCAGGCCATCCTCAACGGCGACAGCGAGATCGTTGTGGCCGGCGGCCAGGAATCCATGAGCCAGGCCCCGCACTGCGCCCATCTGCGCAACGGCGTGAAGATGGGGAATTTCGACATGGTCGATACCATGATCAAGGACGGCCTCTGGGACGCCTTCAACGGCTACCACATGGGCAACACGGCCGAGAACGTCGCGCGCCAATGGCAGATCACCCGCGCCCAGCAGGACGAGTTCGCGGTCGGCTCGCAGAACAAGGCCGAGGCGGCGCAGAAGGCCGGCAAGTTCAAGGACGAGATCGCGCCCGTCACCGTGAAGACGCGCAAGGGCGACATCGTGGTCGATGCCGACGAATATCCCAAGCACGGCACCACGATTGAAGGGATTGCCAAGCTGCGGCCGGCCTTCGCCAAGGACGGCACCGTCACCGCCGGCAATGCGTCGGGCATCAACGACGGCGCCGCGGCCGTCGTGCTGATGAAGGCGAGCGAGGCGCAGAAACGCGGCAAGACGCCGATCGCCCGCATCGTCTCCTGGGCGCATGCCGGCGTCGATCCGGCGATCATGGGGACCGGCCCGATCCCGGCCTCGCGCGCCGCGCTCAAGAAGGCCGGCTGGAGCACCGGCGATCTCGACCTGATCGAGGCCAACGAGGCGTTCGCGGCGCAGGCCTGCGCCGTCAACAAGGACCTCGGCTGGGATACCTCCAAGGTCAACGTCAACGGCGGGGCGATCGCGATCGGTCACCCGATCGGCGCGTCCGGCGCCCGCGTGCTGGTGACGCTGCTCTACGAGATGCAGAAGCGCAACGCCAAGAAGGGTCTCGCCACGCTCTGCATCGGCGGCGGCATGGGCATCGCCATGTGCGTTGAGCGATAAGTTCCGCTGCGTGGGGCGCTTTGTTCCACGCGACCGAAAATCTCGACGTGAGGCCCGGGCTTGACCCGGGCCTCCACGTCTTCAAAATCACTGAAGCCAACTTGTGCAGCCGGGTGAAGCCGGCCGCGCCGAAGAACACGTAGTTTCCAGGGAGGACATCATGGCACGGGTGGCAGTGGTGACTGGCGGAACGCGCGGGATCGGCGAAGCGATCTCGAAGGCGCTCAAGGGCGCGGGCTACAAGGTCGCCGCGAACTACGGCGGCAACGACGAGGCGGCGCAGAAATTCAAGGCCGCCAACGACATTCCGGTCTACAAGTGGGACGTCTCATCGTACGAGGCCTGCGCCGCCGGCCTCAAGCAGGTGGAGACCGATCTCGGCCCGATCGAGGTGCTGGTCAACAATGCCGGCATCACCCGCGACGCCATGTTCCACCGCATGACACCGGAACAGTGGGGCGCGGTGGTCAACACCAACCTCAACTCCCTGTTCAACATGTGCCGTCCGGTGATCGAAGGCATGCGCGGCCGCAAGTTCGGCCGCATCATCAACATCTCCTCGATCAACGGCCAGAAGGGTCAGATGGGTCAGGCCAACTATTCCGCCGCCAAGGCGGGCGAGCTCGGCTTCACCAAGGCGCTGGCGCAGGAGAGCGCGAGGAGCGGCATCACCGTCAACGCCATCTGTCCGGGCTATATCGCCACCGAGATGGTCAAGGCGGTGCCGAAAGACGTGCTGGAGAAGAACATCCTCCCGCAGATCCCGCTCGGTCGCCTCGGCGAGCCGGAAGAGATCGCACGCTGTGTGGTGTTCCTCGCGTCCGACGACGCCGGCTTCATCACCGGCTCCACGCTCACCGCGAATGGCGGGCAGTATATCGTCTGATCGACAACGGATATCGGGGCTGGCATGCCTGCAACTGCCGATGCGTCAGCCATGCCTTCGATCTCGGCCGCGTGGGTCAGGAACAATACCGTCGCCGCAGCCGTTTCCGCCGTCGCGTCGCTTGCCATCTACGGCGTGAGGCAGGCGACCGGCGTTGCCGGTGCAGATGTCGGCCTGACCGGCATCGCGATCCTCTTCGCTGTCGCGATCGTTCTATCGGTGTTTGCCGGTATTGCGTATGGCGTGCTCACCGGCGCCGTGCTGCAGCGGATCGTGCCGACGTTGCCGGTGCGACCCTGGATCGGTCTGAACGCGGCGATGGCGGTCCTCGCCAGTGTCACGAGTGAGATCAGCCTCATGCTCTCGCCCGGCGCGTCGACCACCGACGACGACGTGCCGATCGGAGGGCTTCTGCTGGTCGGGCTGATCATGGGCGGCGTGCTGGGAGCCGCGGTCGGCGTGCTGCAGGCATGGGTGTTGCGCAAGGCCGCGCTCGGCACATCGGCATGGATCGCCTGTTCCGCGGCGGGCTTCGGCGTGGCCGTGGTCATCGTTGCAGCTGCCGGTAAGCTGTGGGATATCGGAGGCGGGTTTGCCGGCGAGTTCATAAACCAGGCGGCGGGCCTCGTGGCCTACGTGATTATGTCGCTGGTGATGCTGCCGGCGTTGTGGCGCCTGCGCGATCCCATGCTGTCGAGGGCGGGGCCGCATTTCGATTGAGCTGGACGCGGCAGGAGGTTTCAGCTCGTCGGGCCCGGCGGCGCAATCGTGCGGAACGGTGACCCGCGATGCTCGCAACGGACTCCCCCGCGATGTCGCCCATTGCGGTCCACTGGATCAAGAACAACGCCGTGGCCGCGCTCATTTTCTGTGTCGCGTCCGTCGCCATCGACGTTGTCAGCTACGCTGTCATCAAGCTCGATGCCGACTCTGCGAGTTACGAGATCGTCTACATAGCGATGATCGTTTTCCCGGCGCTCGCCGGTATTGCCTACGGCATCCTCACTGGCGCCGTTCTTCAGCGCATCATTCCGCGGTTGCCGGCACGAATGTGGATCGCGCTGCAGGCGGTACTGGCCGTCGTCGTCGGCAAGGCCTCGCTCGCTGGCAGTGCCGGCGCAGTCGGCGACTACAGGGTGTCGCATTCGCTTCTTGCCGGAGCCTTACTGGGGGCGATGACCGGCGCTATGCTCGGCGTAGCCGAAGCGCTCGTGCTCCGCAGAGCCGCCTCCGGCATCCTCGCCTGGATCGGCTGGTCCACGGGCGCTCACGCGATCATGATGACGCTGTTCTTCGGTGGCGTGCGGCTGTGGAATACCGAGCCGGACTTTTTCATGGGCGATCTGATAAGGCAGGCGCTGAGCTTCCTCGGCTTCATGGTTGTCACCGTGGTCATGCTGCCGGCGTTGCGACGGCTGCGCGATCCGCTGCTGGAGAAGGCGCCAAGCCATTTCACCTGAACAAGCCACTTCACCTGAACAAGCCACTTCACCCGAACAAGCCACTTCGCGTGAATCGGTGCTACTCCGATTCGGCAGGCATTACCCGGGCTTCCAGTCCTTCGGCGCCAGCTCGAAGCCTCGGTACTCGAAGCCGGGCGCGACCGTGCAGCCCACCAGCGTCCAGTCGCCCAGGCTCTGCGCCGCCTGCCAGGCATGCGCCGGCACGATCGCCTGCGGGCGCTGGCCGGCCGCGATGTCGGGCCCCAGCGTCACCCGCTGCACCGGCCCCTGCGCGCTCGCCGCAATCTCGAGCGTGAGCGGAGCCCCGGCGTGATAGTGCCAGCCCTCGGCCGCATCGACCTTGTGCCAGTGCGAGCGCTCGCCGCGCGCGAGCAGAAAATAGATCGCCGTCGATGCCGCGCGGCGGCCGTCGACGGTTTGGGAATCGCGAAACGTCTCGCAGAAATGTCCGCCTTCGGGATGCGGCCTGAGGCCGAGCAGGCGTATCATGTCGGCGGCCGACGGCATCGCCGGAGAGGTCATCTGGGTGGTGCAGCGGGCACGTTCTGGCGCACGCTGCCGGTCAGCTCGGCCGTGCCGGTCAGGGATTCCATGAATGCGACCAGATCGCGCCGCTCTTGCTCGGTCAGCTGCAGCGGCAACATCAGCGGGGATCGGCTTGGACGGTCGACGCCGCCCTTTTCGTAATGCTTCACGGTGTCATAGAGCGTCGCGGACGATGCGTTGTGCATGTATGGCGGCCGCAATGCCACCGAACGCAGCGTCGGCGTCTTGAACGCAAATTGCATCAGCTCATCGTCCTTGAGGTCGCGGCCGCGGCCGCGATCAGTGGTGGACGTACCGATGTCGTGGAATTTGTCATCGGTGAACCGCCAGCCGCTATGGCAGACGAAGCAAGTAGCCTTGGTATTGAACAGAACGAACCCGCGCTTGGCCGACTCGGAAAGCGCGCTCTCGTCGCCGGCAAGCCAGCGGTCGAAAGCCGCCGGTCCTGGCTCTAATGTCCGTTCAAAGGTCGCGAGCGCCACCGCGATCGAATCGATGTTGATGGGCGTGCCCGGCAACGCCGCCTGGAATTTCGCGGCATAAGCGGGATTGGACCTGACCCGCTCCTCGATCACCTCGACCTTGACGGGCGTGTCGGTCTCCCGCATCGACATCGAGCCGGTCGCAATCGACGTCTTGGCCTGGGCCTCAAGACTTGCATTGCGGCCATCCCAGCCAAACGGGCCCTTCCCCGCGTACCCCAGTCCGATCAGCGGTTGCGACTTGCGCGACGTCGGCTTGCCGGAATCATTGGTGCTGCGGGCGTCGGTGACCGCCCAGCCGAGCTCGGGGAAATGACAGCTGGCGCATGCCGTCTTGCCCGAAGCCGAAATCCGGGGGTCGAAGAAGAGATCGCGGCCGAGGTTGACCAGCGCCTGATTTTCGACGGCGGGCGCCGGCGGCCGCCGATACTCGGCTTTCATGCGTCCGATGTCGTCTTGCGCCGCGAGCGGCGTCGGGAATCCGGCCCAGAGGATTCCTCCCAGCACGCCAGCTGCGACAATGACCCTCGACGAGACTTGCATCGAAAGCCCCCTGATCTGTTAATGGGTTGGACCCCGAGCTCGATACGGGTGAAGACGTCCGCAAGTTGAACTATCCGCTTATAGCGGAAAATGGAAATAGCTGCCGCCTATGAAAAATGGCGGCAAGTCGATCGTGTCGCGGCGACGGTCCGCGTTACGACCGGTTCTTGCGCTCGCGGATTTCAGCGAACACCTGCCACGCCGGCTTTCCGGCAAGACCGACCGATTTCGCCACCTCCGGAACGTCCGCGCGCAGGAACGGGTTCGCGGCCTTCTCCTCGCCGAGCATCGAGGGGACGGTCGGCGTCTTGGCGGCGAGCAGCTTCTCGACCTCCTTTTCACGGGCGGCCAGCGCCGGGTTGCCGGGCTCGATGGTGCGCGCGAAGCGCACGTTGGCGCGCGTGTATTCGTGGCCACAATAGATGCTGGTGTCGTCCGGCAGAGCGCGCAGCTTCAGGAGCGACTGCCACATCATCTCCGGCGTGCCTTCGATGACGCGCCCGCAGCCGATCGAGAACAGCGTGTCGCCGACGAAGGCGAGCTTGTCGGCCGGGAACACGTAGCTGATGTGGCCGGCGGTGTGTCCGGGGGTCTCGAGCACGCGCGCCTCGAGCGAGCCGACCTTGACCTTGTCGTTCTCGCGCACGGTCTCGTCGACCAGCGGAATGCGTGCCGCCTCGCCCTGGGGCGCGACCACGCGGCAGTGATGGCGGCCTTTGAGCTCGGCAATGCCCTGGGTGTGGTCGGCATGGTGGTGGGTGACCAGGATGTCGGTCAGCCGCCAGCCTTTTTCCTTGAGCGCAGCCTCGACCGGCGCCGCTTCCGGCGCATCGATCGCCGCGGTCGCGCCGGTGGCGGGATCATGCAGCAGCACGCCGAAATTGTCGGTGAGGCACATGAACAGATGGGTTTGTGCGGGCATGTCGATCACTCCCCGGAATGCGTGAGGACACCCTTAAATAGGCACTCTCGTGCCGGGCCCGCAAGCGTGGGCACTCGCCCGTCCGCAACGACGGGGAAACCAATCCGTGGTAGCTTTGTGCCATGTCCATCGATGTCGTCGATCTGCGCAATTTCTATGTCCAGAGCCTCGGCATCGTGGCGCGCCGCTTCATCGGCCGCGGCATCCGCAAGCGCTTCGCCGACACGCGCGGCATGAGCGTGCTCGGGGTGGGCTATCCGACGCCCTATCTCGGGCTGTTCCGCGAGGAGGCGGAGCGCTGCCTCGCCTTCATGCCGGCGGTGCAGGGGGTGGTGAAGTGGCCGACCACCCGGCCGAGCCTCGCCGCGCTGGTCGACGAGCTCGAGCTGCCGCTCACGGATTCCGCGGTGGACCGGGTGCTGCTGGTGCATGCGCTCGAGATGGCGCACGATCCGGTCACGCTGCTGCGCGAGGTCTGGCGGGTGCTGGCGGCCGGCGGCCGCCTGCTCATCGTGGTGCCGAACCGGCGCGGCGTATGGGCGCGCCTCGATACCACGCCGTTCGGCCACGGCCGGCCTTATTCGCGCTCGCAGATCACCAGCCTCCTGCGCGAAACCTGGTTCACGCCGACGGGCTGGGGGGAGGCGCTGCACGTGCCGCCGGTCGCGCGCGGCTGGTTCCTGCGTTCCGCCGGCGCCTGGGAGCGCGCCGGCTCGGCGATTGCCGCGCCGTTCGGTGGCGTGCACATCGTCGAAGCCACCAAGCAGGTCTATCGCGCGATCCCGGCGCGCCGCGAGCGCGCGCGGCTGGTGCCCGCGCTCGAGCCGGCGCTGGCGCCGTCGCCGGGAACGTGATCTCGCTTATTCGTGCGGGGAGGATTCGTCTCCGCCATCGCCGCCCTGGCCTTCGTGGCGCGGCCCTCCGCGATGGCGGCGCCGGCGACGATGCAGGGGGAAGCGGTCGCCCTGGTTGTCGTGGCCGTTCTGCCCCTGCGCATTCTGCTGGTGCGGCTGATGCTGCGGTTGTCCGCCGGTGATGAACGACGGCAGCCTGTCGACGTCACCGTCGGGCTGGGCATTGCCCTGATTGTAGCGCGGCTGATGGTGCGGCTGGTGCTGCTGATGTTGCGGGAAGGGTTGCGCGTCGCGGGGGATGTAGGGTTGCGGCTCGCGCGTACCGAAGGCCTGCTCACCCTGACCGCCCATCGCGGGCTGATCGTCGTCGCCGTCCTCGTAGGCATCGTCGCGCGCGCCCGCGGGCGACTCGTTTTCGGGCCGGGACAGGTGCGGATTGTTCTGTCGGAACTGCTCCTGCGCCGCCGCGATCACGCGATAGTAATGTTCGGCATGCTGGTAGTAGTTTTCGGCCGCGATCGGATCGCCGGAGGTCTGCGCGTCGCGGGCAAGCTGCATGTATTTTTCCGCGATGTGGGAGGGGTTGCCGCGAATTTTCACATCCGGACCGTTCGACTCGTAAACACGCACCATCGGATTGTGATTTTTGCGGTGATTGTTGCGCCCGCGCATGCGCTTGTTCTGACCGTTTCTCATGACCTGCCTGTTGCCAACCCCTTCCTTGTGACGGCGGTCTGCCGCCAAGTTACTTGACCAAACCAGCTACTGACCAAACCCGTGCCTTTACCAAACCGGTGCTCGCCTCGAGTTCCCCGGTGCCCGGCGCGGCCACAGCCGCGTCCTCGCCCGGTCAAGCGGGAGGCCAAAAATTCGGCGCCGTCCGCCGTGATGTCAGGTTCCGTGTCGCTAAGCAGCAACCCCAAGATTCGGGGAGACATGACCGCGGCGCACCGCGGCATTGCCCACCTCTTCCTCGTGCGCAAGACCGCGACACTCGCGGATCGGCGCTGTACCGATGAAGCATCTCGTCCCGATTGCGCGAACTGCCTGCCGGGTCATCCGGCTTCCTTCGTCCGCTCCGCCCGCACCGTCGGCTCTCCGCAGTCCTGCTCCGGGGCTCGCTATCGGCGCTCTCGACTGTCTCGGGTCGATTCCGTGGTCAAAACCTAGTCGGTTCCGGCCCACAATCCAAGTGCTTTTTTTAGGGCCTGGGATGTGGGGGACTCATGGCAGAAGGCGCAAAACCAGGGCCCGGACCACGTCCGAAAGGTCGTGTTTCGTCGCCATCGGCGCAAGCCCTCGGGCGGCGAAAAGTGCCCTGACGGCGGTGAGTTGTCCCTGCCCCAGTTCCAACACGAGGATACCCGAGGGCGACAGGAGCCTTTGCGCGTCCGCCGCAATCACCCGGTAACCATCAAGGCCGTCCGGCCCGCCGTCGAGGGCGCGCCGGGGATCGAAGTCACGCACCTCGGATTGCAAGGTCGCGATGTCGCCGCGCGCGACATAGGGCGGGTTGGACACGAGCAGATCGAGCCGTCCGGCAAGCCCGGCGCCGTAGTCGCAAGCCACGAATGCCGCGCGGCCGCCGACCCCGCAGGCCATGGCGTTCTCACGCGCACAATCGAGCGCGGCAAGGCTGATATCGGTACCCACGCCGAAAGCGCCCGGCAGTTCGGACAGCAGGGCGACGAGGAGCGCGCCCGTGCCGGTGCCGAGGTCGGCGATCCGCAGCGCGTCCGACCGGCGGTGCCCGACCGCCGCGAGCGCCGCCTCGACCACGGTCTCGGTCTCGGGCCGCGGCAGCAGCGTGTCGGCGTTGAGCCGGAACGGCAGTCCCCAGAACTCCTTGTATCCGACGATACGCGCCACCGGCTCGCGGGCCAGCCGGCGCGCCGCCAACGCCGCCACGGCCGTCGCCTCGTCCGGCGAGAGCGCACGACGGGACTGAGAGGCGAGCCCGGCCTGATCGAGGCCGAGCGCATGGCCGACGAGCACGCGCGCGTCGAGCTCCGGGCTGTCGAGGCCGCGGCTGCGAAACTCGCGCGCCAGAAGCCGCCGCGCGGCATCGACCGACGCGTCGAGGCCCACCGGGAACGCTGCTGCGACGCTCGTTGCGGGCGTCACTGTTCCTTGCCCTCCGCCGCCAGCAGCTCGGCCTGATGCTCGGTGACCAGCGCGTCGATGATCTCGCCCAGCGCCTCGCCCTCGATCACCTGCAGCAGCTTGTAGAGCGTAAGATTGATGCGGTGGTCGCTCACCCGGCCCTGCGGAAAGTTGTAGGTGCGGATGCGCTCGGAGCGGTCGCCGGAGCCGATCTGTCCGCGCCGGTCGGCGGCGCGGGCGGCGTCGCGCTTGGTCCGCTCGGCGTCGTAGAGCTTGGCGCGCAGCATCGTCATGGCCTTGGCGCGGTTCTTGTGCTGCGAGCGCTCCTCCTGCACGGCGACCACGATCCCGCTGGGGACGTGGGTGATGCGGATCGCCGATTCGGTCTTGTTGACGTGCTGGCCGCCGGCGCCGCTCGATCGCATGGTATCGACCTTCAAGTCGTCCGGCTTGATCTCGATGTCGACGTCCTCGACCTCCGGCAGCACGGCGACGGTCGCGGCCGAGGTGTGAATGCGGCCCTGCGTCTCGGTGTCGGGCACGCGCTGCACGCGGTGGACGCCGGATTCGAACTTGAGCTTGGCGAAGGCGCCGCGGCCGCGGATCTCCGCGACGATCTCCTTGTAGCCGCCCATGGTGCCGTCGCTCGCGTCCATCACCTCGACCTTCCAGCCCTGCTTGGCCGCGTAGCGCTCGTACATACGGAAGAGGTCGCCGGCGAACAGCGAGGCCTCGTCGCCGCCGGTGCCGGCGCGGATTTCGAGGATGACGTTGCGCTCGTCCATCGCGTCCTTGGGCAGCAGCGCGAGCTTGATCTGCTGCTCCAGCACGGCGCGCTTCTGCTCGAGCTGCGGCTTTTCGGCCGCCGCCATGGCGCGCATCTCCGCGTCGGTGGATGAATCCTCCATCAGGGCCTCGAGCCCCTCGATCTCGGCGACGACGCCGCGATAGCTCTTCACCGCCTCGACCACGGGGCCGAGCTCGGCGAATTCGCGCGAGAGCTTGACGTAGGTCTCGGGCGCGATCTGGGTCGCGAGCTCGCTCTCCACGGCGTGGTGGCGGGCGAGGAGGGCGTCGAGCTTGGGTTCCGGAAGCATGGTCAAATCTGCAGCCCTTCGTCGGCCGCGAATTTCTTGAGCTGCTCGCGGATCGCCACGCTGCCGGCCGGGCTGTCGATGAGCGGCGCGATCAGCTTTGCCGCCTTGCCCACGTTGAGCTCGAGCAGCATGGCCTTGACCGGCCCCACCGCGGAAGGCGCGAGCGAGAGCGACCGGTAGCCGATGGCGGCGAGCGCCAGCGCCCCGATCGGCTTCGAGGCGAGCTCCCCGCACAGCGTCACCGGCTTGCCGTGGGCGCGGCCCTTGTCGGCGATGAGCTTGAACGCGCGCAGCACCGGGGCCGAGAGCGCATCGAAGCGTTCGGCGACGCGCGCATTGCCGCGGTCGGCGGCGTAGAAGAACTGCATGAGATCGTTGGAGCCGACCGAGAGGAAATCGACGCGATCGAGCAGCTCGTCGAGCTGATAGAGCAGGGACGGCACCTCGACCATGGTGCCGATCTCGACCCGTTCGGGCAGCTTGTGGCTGTGCCGGCGCAGATGGGTGAGCTCGCGCTCGACCAGCGCCTTGGCCTCGTCGAACTCCTCGACCGCCGCGATCATCGGGAACATGAGCCGCAGATCACGCCCGCCGGCGGCGCGCAGCATCGCGCGCACCTGGCTGCGCAACAGGCCGGGCCGGTCGAGGCCGAGCCTGATGGCGCGCCAGCCGAGCGCCGGATTCTCCTCCTCGACGTTGCGCATGTACGGCAGCACCTTGTCCCCGCCGATGTCGAGGGTGCGGAAGGTCACGGGCTTGTCGCCGGCCGCGTCGAGCACGGCGCGGTAGAGCGCGAACTGCTCGGCGGTGCGCGGGAAGGTCGCGGCCACCATGAACTGCAGCTCGGTGCGGAACAGGCCGATGCCGGCGGCGCCGGTCTCCTCGATATGCGGCAGGTCGACGGCGAGGCCCGCGTTAATCATCAGCGCGATCTTCTCCCCGTCTTTCGTCACGCAGGGCTTTTCGCGCAAGGCGAGGTACTGCTGCTGCCGGCGCGCGCGCAGCCGCACGCGCTCGGCATAGGCGGCTTCCATGTCGGGCGACGGCCGCACATGCACGTCGCCGGCCGCACCGTCGACGATGATGGCATCGCCGGGATCGGCCACGCCGGTCGCGTTCTCGATCTCACCCACCGCGGCGATGCCGAGCGCGCGGGCGACGATGGCGACGTGCGAATTGGGGCCGCCCTCCTCGAGGATGAGCCCGCGCAGGCGCCTGCGGTCGTATTCGAGCAGCGCCGCCGGGCCCATGGAGCGCGCGACTAGGATCGCATTCTCCGGCAGGCGGTCGCGCGCCGGCGCGTAGTCCTGGCCGAGCAGCTGGTGCATCAGCCGATTGGCGAGCTCGTCGAGATCATGCAGGCGCTCGCGCAGGTAGGGATCGGTGGCGCGCAGCATGCGCGCGCGGGTGTCGGATTGTACGCGCTCGACCGCGGCCTCGGCGGTGAGGCCGGTCGCCACCGCTTCCTCGAGGCGGTGCACCCAGCCGCGGTCATAGGCGAACATGCGGTAGGCTTCGAGCACGTCGCGGTGTTCGCCGCCGTCGGCGACCTCGCCGCGCTCGAGCAGCACGTCGAGGTCCGAGCGCATGGTCTCGACCGCGGCCTCGAGCCGCTTGATCTCCTTCGGCACATCGTCCGCGATGAAATTGGTGATCACCACGCGCGGCTCGTGCAGCACGACGTGGCCGAGCGCGATGCCGTCGTTGAGCGCGGTGCCGGTGAGGTGGAGCGGGCGGCGGGCGGCAGGCTCGAGGCCGGGCTTGGCGATGGCGGAGAGCTCGCCCGAGGCGATCATCTCGGCCAGCACCATCGCGGTGGTCTGCAGCGCCTCCTCTTCCTCCTCGGTATAGGTGCGCCGCGCCCGGTTCTGCACCACCAGCACCCCGAGCGTATTGCCGGCGCGCAGCACCGGCACGCCCAGGAAGGAGTGGTAGATTTCTTCGCCGGTCTCCGCCCGGTAGGAGAAGGCCGGGTGATTCTGGGCTTCCGAGAGGTTGATCGGATTGGCTTCGCTCGCCACCAGGCCGACCAGGCCCTCGTCCGAGCGCAGCACGGTCTGGTGCACGGCCTCCTTGTTGAGGCCTTCGGTGGCGTAAAGCTCGAGCGTGCCGTCCACGCGCAACACGTAGACGGAGCAGACCTCCGCCACCATGTTGGCGGCGATCAGCACCACGATCTTGTCCAGGCGCTCCTGCGCGCTGACCTGCTCCGCCATCACCTCGCGAAGCCGGCGCAACAACACGCGCGGACCGCCGAGCGCGCCACGCATGACGTGATCCCTCGGACGGCGGACGCGGCCGGGACCCCAACCCCGGCGCTACGCAATCAAGCTGAAGAGTGTCCGCAGGGCCCGCGGCCCACGGCAGCCTCTCACCCATGGCCTATAGCGAATGCCACATGCAAACTGCAAGCCAATGAAGGGGGAGGGGCCGGCCAGATCGTCGGAAATAGGGCCGTTTTCTGTTTCCTGGCCCTACCAGGCATAACTGGCGGATATCCGCCCGCAGGCCACGCGGAATTGGTCGCTGTCGATGAGCGCGACATAGACGTCGCGCAACCGGGGGGCGCCGGGCAGGGTCAGGTCCGACGCCGACAGCGAGGCATCCGGCCCGAACAGCCGTTCGACCGCGCGTGCGATGTCGTCCGCAGAGGCCGGGCTTTCGAGCGTTTGCAGAGCAATATCGGCGGTGAGCAGCTCCAGCAGGACGCCGCGGTCGAGGATCGGCAGCTGGATCATCGGGGCCTGAGCCAGGAGCGCCGCCAGGCGATGATCGGGATGCGTGTGATCCGTCAGCGCCGGTTTTGCGTTGCGGAATTGAAAGACGTCGAAGGACGCCGGCGCCGACGCAAAGCAGGGCGCGAGTTCGGCTGCCTCGTCCGCGAGGTAATAGCGATTGAGGCTGTCGAACAACACGTAGCGATAGCCGTGCTTGGCCATGAACGGCTCCCAGGCCTCCCAGGCCGGCGCCAGCGTGTAGGGCGCCAGCGCCTCGACCACCACCACCTTCGGCCGGTAGCGCTGCCAGTCGCCGTTGAGCAGCACGTCCGGCTCGGCTCCTTCCACATCGACCTTGAGGAACTCGAACGACGCGGGCGCGTGCTGCTCGCACAGCTCCTTGAGCGTCGTCATCGGGACGGTGATCGCCTGCGAGGCCTTGCCGAACTGTGTCTGCGCCGCCTCGGCGTGCGCCGCGATCATGGTCGAGAGGCCGTGATATTCGTTGACGAGATGGAAGGTGACCTCGCCCGTGGTGGCGCCGATGACTCCTTCGATATGACGATCGCGCACGCGTACCGCGCGGGTGAGCTGCGAGAGCCAGGGATTGGGCTCGACCGTGATGCCGTGCCAGCCCTTCAGGTAGAAGGCGAACGACATGTTGTCGTAGACGGGATGGCCGGAGCCGATGTCGATGTAGAAGCCGTCATTGCGCTCGCCGAAGCAGCGCATGAGGTAGAGATCCTCGAAGCGCTGGGCGTACGAGACGGCGGGTTGCGGCATGCGGCAACAGCTTAGTTGTTACTTATCCAGATCATACAGCGAGTGCAGCGTGCGCACCGCGAGTTCGGTATAGTTGGCGTCGATCAGCAGCGAGAACTTGATCTCCGACGTGGTAATGGCGCGGATGTTGATGCCCTTCTCGGCCAACGCCTTGAACGCCTTGGCGGCGACGCCGGCATGGCTGCGCATGCCGATGCCGATCACCGAGACCTTGGTGACGTCGGTGGCGCCGTCGATGCGCTCGTAGCCGACCTGGCCCCTGGCCTTGACCAGCACGTCGGTCGCGCGCTGATAGTCGGAGGCGGGGACGGTGAAGGTGAGGTCGGTGGTCGCGCCGTCGCCGGAGACGTTCTGCACGATCATGTCGACATTGATGTTGGCCTCCGCCAGCGGGCCGAAGATCGCGGCCGCGATGCCGGGCTTGTCCTGCACGCGCCGGATGGAGATCTGCGCCTCGTCCTTGGAGAAGGCGATGCCGGTGACGACCTGCTGTTCCACGATCTCCTCCTCACCGCAAATGAGCGTTCCGGGCGGCGTCCCGTGCGGATCGATGTCCTCGGGTTTCTCGAAGCTCGAGCGCACGAAGATGCGCACATTATGCACCATGCCGAGCTCGACCGAGCGCACCTGCATCACCTTGGCGCCGAGCGAGGCGAGCTCGAGCATCTCCTCGTACGCGATCTTGGGCAGGCGATGTGCGCGCGGCACCACGCGCGGGTCGGTGGTGTAGACGCCGTCGACGTCGGTGTAGATGTCGCAGCGCTCGGCCCCGATCGCAGCCGCGATCGCCACCGCCGACGTATCCGAGCCGCCGCGTCCGAGGGTAGTGATGCGGCCAGTGTCCTTGTGCATGCCCTGGAAGCCGGCGAGCACCGCCACCTCCCGGCGCTCCTTGAAGCGCTTGACCAGCTCGGCGCCGTTGATGTCGAGAATGCGGGCCGAGGCGTGGGCGTTGGAGGTCAGGATCGGCAATTGCCAGCCCTGCCAGGAACGGGAGTTGATTCCCATGCCCTCGAGCGTGATGGCCAGCAGCCCGGCGGTGACCTGTTCGCCCGTGGACACGACCGCGTCGTATTCGCGGGCGTCGTGCAGCGGTGCGGCATCGCGGCACCACGCCACCAGCTGGTTGGTCACCCCCGACATGGCCGACACGACGACCGCCACCTCGTGGCCGGCGTCGACCTCGCGCTTGACGTGGCGGGCCACGTTGCGGATGCGCTCGATATCGGCGACCGAGGTGCCGCCGAACTTCATCACCAGACGAGCCATAGGTGGCGCCAAAGACCTCTGCGGCAGGATGTCAGGCGAGGAACCGCAGATCGGCAAGCCCCCGCCCAAAAAGGCGGGTATACATAACGACGTGGCCAGATGGCTGCAACCGCGCATTTGGAGTGAGGCATGGCGACCAACACGAAGCCCCGTGGCTCGACCGTCGATGCCGCCGAGGTCGAGCGCTTCGCGGCGTTGGCCACGGAATGGTGGGACCAGCGCGGCAAGATGGCGGTGCTGCACCGGTTCAATCCGGTGCGGCTCGGTTTCATCAAGGAGGCGGCCTGCCGGCATTTCGGCCGCGACAGCAAGCGCCTCGACGCGCTCGCTGGCTTGCGCATCCTCGACATCGGCTGTGGCGGCGGCATTCTGAGCGAGCCGCTGGCGCGGCTGGGGGCGGCGGTCGTGGGCGCCGATCCAGCCGAGCCGAATATCGAGGCCGCCAAGCTGCATGCCGCCGAGGCCGGCTTGACCGTGGACTACCGGGCGACGACCGCCGAGGCATTGGCCGACGCGGGCGAGCGCTTCGACGTCGTGCTCGCCATGGAGGTGGTCGAGCACGTGGCCGATCTGGGCCTCTTCGTCGGACGCTGCGCCGAGATGGTGAAGCCCGGTGGGCTCCTGATCGCTGCCACCCTCAACCGCACGCTCAAGAGCTTTGCGTTGGCGATCGTCGGCGCCGAATATGTGCTGCGCTGGCTGCCGCGCGGCACCCACCAGTGGGACAAATTCGTCACGCCGAACGAGCTCGAGGCGGCGCTGGAGCGCCACGGCCTCAGCGTGATCGATGAGACCGGCGTGATCTACAATCTGCTCGCCGACCGCTGGCAGATCTCGACCGACATGGACGTCAATTACATGGTGACGGCCGAGAACCCGGCGGCGTGACCTTTCACGTCACTCCGCCGCCTTGCGGGCGGCGCGGTTCTGCCAATGCTCCCACGCGCGGGAATGGTCCTGTGCGCCGCCCAGCGCGTCGCGCGCCTCGCTCCAGAGTCCATCGACCAGTTGGAGGACCGGCGCGTCGACGCCGATCTGCTCGCCCAAGTCGGCGGCAATCTTCACGTCTTTCGCCAACAGCCCGAGCGCAAACCCGGTGGCGTAAGCCCCACTCAGCACATGTTGCTTGATCAGGTTCTCGCTGACGAAGCTGCGGCCGGTCGAGGCGTTGATCACATCGGCCATGATCGCGGGGTCGAGCCCGAACTGGCGCCCGATCGCGATCGCCTCGGCGCCGGCCGCCGATGAGGTGGCGGCGAGGAAGTTGTTGAGTGCCTTCATGGCGTGGCCGCAGCCGGGTCCGCCGACCTCGAACAGCTTCTTGCCCAACGCGGCCAGCACCGGCTTCACCGCGGCGACGGCGGCGGGATCGCCGCCGATCATGACGGCGAGCGTGCCGTCCTGCGCGCCCGGCACGCCGCCGGACACCGGCGCGTCCACCAGTGCAATACTGCGACGCGCGAGCTCGCCGTGCAGCACGCGCGTGCCGACCGGGTCGGCAGAGCTCATGTCGATGATGATCGCGCCGGGCTTGAGGTTGGCGACCAGCGCGCCGCTTTGCGCCTCGACGAGCGCCTCGCGGACCTCGCGGCCGCTCGGCAACATGGTGATCACGATCTCGGCGTGACGAGCGAGCTCGGCGAGGCTGTCGGTCGCCCGTGCCGCGCGTGCCTGCGCAACCTCGCGCGCGCGGCCGGCAGCGACGTCGTAGCCCATGACGTCGTGGCCGCCGCGCACCAGATTTCCCACCATGGGCGCGCCCATGTTGCCCAAGCCAATGAAGCCGACGCGTTTTGCACTCATGTTGACGTACCCATGGCGCTTGATCTCCCTGTCGAGCCGGGATCATGGCGCGTTTGCGCGGGCGGCGGAAGCCTGCCATTCATACCGCTACAGGTTTCGCTTCGCGGGAGGGCGTACGTGCCGGATACCGGCTGGCTCTGGGCGTTGTTCACGGTGATCGCCGCTGCGGCGCAGACCGTGCGCAACGCGACGCAGCGCGAGCTCACCGCCAAGCTCGGCACGGTTGGCGCAACGCACGTGCGCTTCCTGTTCGGCTTTCCCTTCGCGCTTGTCTTCCTCGCCGCAGTCATGATTGCGCTCGGCCACGGCCTGCCGAAGCCGCCGCTTGTATTCTGGCCCTGGGTGGTGCTGGGCGCCCTGGCGCAGATCGCCGCCACCGCCCTGATGCTGGCGGCGATGAACGACCGCTCCTTCGTCGTGGTTTACGCCTACATCAAGACCGAGCCGGTGCAGGCCGCGCTGTTCGGGCTCATCTTTCTCGGCGACTCGGTGACCCTGGGGACGGCGGCGGCGATCATCATCGCCACGACCGGCGTCGTCATCATGGCGCTCAAGCCCGGTACCGCCATGGACGTGCGGGCGACGCTGCTCGGGCTTTCCGCCGGCGCGATGTTCGCGCTGTCGGCGGTCGGCTATCGCGGCGCGATCCTAAGCCTCGGGCTCGAAAGCTACGTCATGGCCGCGACCTTCACGCTGGCGACCGGCCTGTTGCTGCAATCGGCGTTGCTCTCGCTTTATCTGCGCCTGCGCGATCCGTCGGTGCTGAAGGCGATCATCCGGGCCTGGCGGCCGTCGCTGTTCGCAGGCTTCATGGGCGCGCTGGCGTCGCAGTTCTGGTTTCTGGCTTTTGCGCTCGCCACCGCCGCCAACGTGCGCACGCTGGCACTGGTGGAGGTGCTGTTCGCGCAGGCGATCTCGAGCTTCGTGTTCAAGCAGGCGACGACCGCACGCGAAGGTATCGGCATCGTGCTGATCGTGGCAGGCGTCGTGCTGTTGCTGTTGGCCTATTGAGGCCGGGTTCGCTCGACTCGCAGAATTGTCTTTGACGCGGCGCCGACCTCGGCCCGCACAGCGTCACCCTCGCTCACAGCCAGGAACACATCGCGGAGAGTGTCGTATCGCTTGTCATCGATGACGATGGAAAATGTGTCGAGCTCCGATCCTGAATGCGAAACACTGCTAACTCTCCCGTGCACGATCGATCTCGGAAATGCCAGGTCCCCGATCACCCAATATGATCCAAGAGGGATCAAAACCAAGCCGACCAATATCATGAGCGGACGGACCAACGCGGGCGGCAGCCACGTTGGATCGTAGACTGCGATCGCGCTTAGTCTGTGTGACAGGCCGACAACAAGGACGCCCGCGCCGAACAGCACCATGAGCAATTGAGAATTCAATAGCAGCAGGCGCGTCCAGTAGACCATCCATATGAACGTAACGAGTCCAGCAAACCAAACGAAAATCAGGATAACGGCTGCGACACCGACCGCGCGTGGCAGGGCGCTCGCACGCATCGCGGGCGCACGGTGACCAGTCCAGCTGCCCTCCAAGGCAATGGTCGCTGCCGCCTTTCGATTGAGCGCGCGCTGCAACTTCGCAAGAAAAAATCCGGAAAGGATCAGGGCGATCGT
>Ga0126377_10000150_pt1 | contig 38029 bp, 23 predicted proteins | sample PanSoiMetPlot_22_FD_92647 | JGI IMG/M metagenome (GOLD analysis project Ga0126377, IMG submission 92647) | Tropical forest soil microbial communities from Panama - MetaG Plot_22 | ecosystem: Environmental > Terrestrial > Soil > Tropical forest > Bulk soil | place: Panama | collected 2016-02-17 | reverse complement strand
GGTCGGGCGACTTTTGCTAACTAGCGATTCTCTCTGTTATCATTTCCCGCTTGATAGCCGTCGGTGTCTCGCCGGCGACTCGACGTATGGGCGATCGCTACACCATCACCGAGCGCGTGGATTCGGGCGGCATGGCCGAGGTGTTTCGCGGCGTCGCCGAGTCGCTTCAGGGCTTCAAGAAGAACGTCGCCATCAAGCGCATCCTGCCGAACCTGGCCCGCAACAAGAAGTTCGTGGCCATGTTCCTCGACGAGGCGAAGCTGTCGTTGTTCCTGCAGCACGCCAACATCGTCCAGGTCTTCGACATCGCGCAGACGCAGAACTCCTACTTCCTGGTCATGGAGTTCGTCGACGGCTGCAACCTCAAGGCGCTGAGCGACCGGCTCAAGCAGCGAGGCCGCCGGGTCGAGCTGCCCCAGGCGATCTATCTCATGGTCGAGGCGTGCAAGGCGCTGTCCTACGCCCATCACGCCGAGAACCCCGAGTCGAACGAGCCGCTCAAGATCGTCCACCGGGACATCTCTCCGCCCAACATCCTCCTGTCCAAGATGGGCGAGGTGAAGCTGGTCGACTTCGGCCTGGCCAAGGCCAACAGCCAGATCGAGTCGACCGACCCGGGCGTGGTGAAGGGGAAGTTCTCTTACCTCTCGCCCGAGGCGGCGAGCGGGCGCGAGGTCGACCACCGGGCCGACATCTTCGCCATCGGCATTCTCCTGTGGGAGATGTTCACCGGCCGGCGCCTGTTCTACGGCGACACCGACTACCAGACCGTGGAGCTGGTGCGCCAGGCGCGCATCCCGTCGGTGGCGGCGCTCAACCCGGACGTCGACCCCGAGCTCGAGGCGGTGGTGCGCAAGTCGCTGGCCCGCGACCCCAACGACCGCTACCAGGAGGCGGCCGACCTGGGCGACGCGCTGTCGCAGTACCTGTTCAGCCGGCGCATGAAGGTGACCGCGCGCGACATCGCGGCGCTCGTGCGCGACGTGCAGATCGAGCAGGCGCGCCGGCGCAGCCTGGCCCCGCAGGAGTCGATCATCGACGTCCTCATCCAGGAAGAGATGGCCAAGGTGACCTCGCTCATCGAGGGCGACTCGCCGGCAGGGGCCGAGGGCCAGATCAGCCTCGACCCGAGCTCGTTCGTCGACACCTCCGGCTGGGCCGCCGACTTCGGCTTCGCCCCGGAGCCGATGCAGGCGCCGGCGGCGCCTGCCCCGCCGCCGCCGGTCCCGGCCGTGCGCTCCAGCATCCGCCAGCCGCCGCGCCCGACCCCTCCCCCGCCCATGGGCCCCGACGAGGAGATCGAGTCGCTGCAGCAGATGCTGGAGCCGGATCGCACGGGCGTGCACGACACCCGCGACACCCGCCTCGTGGTCGCCGTCCTGATCCTGGTCTTCCTGGTCGCGGTGCTGAGCACCGGGCTCATCCTCTACCGCGACCAGATCTTCGGCTGAGCGGCCGACCGCTACCGGAGTGCGGGCCGAAGGCCCAACCGACGGCACGTTCGCGGGCCGACGGGCCGACGACGAGCTTGCCGTGCGAGTCGGGGGAGCCGACCGCTACCGGATCTTGGCGAGCAGGTCGCGCGCGTCGGCGGCGAAGTCGCCCTTCGGCCAGCTGTCGAGGTAGGTCTGCAGGGCCTGGCGGGCGCGGTCGCTCCGGTGCTCGGCCGCGTAGTGCTCGCCGAGGAAGAACCAGGCCGAGGGGTTGCCGGACGGATCGATCGCGACGGCCCGCTCGAAGCGCTTGACCATCTTCCGCTTGTCCGGCCTGCGGCCCTCGAAGGCGATCTGGCCGAGCAGGAAGTGAGCGTCGGCCAGGCTGGGGTCATGGTCGATCGCGCGCGTCAGCCAGTCGATGGCGCGGCTCACCTTGTCGTCGAGGTAGTAGGCGCGCCCGCACCAGTAGGCGGCGCGGCCCAGCTCGCGCGGCGACTCGCCGTCGTCGAGCGCCATCTTGTGCGCGCGCTCGAGCTCCTGGGCGGCGTCGCGCCAGCGCTCGCGCGTGAGCGCCTCGAGTCCGCGCGCCAGCGCGAGCAGCGGCGTGCCGCGGAAGGTCTTGGTCAGCTGGAGCAGCTCCTGCCCGGCCGCCTTGCGGCTCTTGCCCAGGAGATAGGCCTCCATCAGCAGGAGGCGGGTCTCGCCCTCGTCCGGGGCCAGGCTCCTCGATCGCTGCAGCTCCTCCGCCGCCTGCTCGGGGTGGCGCTGGCGCAGGAGCAGGCGGCCCCGCTCGCGCGCGACGATCCAGCCCGGCGACGGCAGCCGGCCCGCGCGGTCGAGAAGCTCGGCCGCGCCCTTGTGGTCGCCGCTCAGGATGTGCACCTGGGCCGCGGCGGCCAGGAGCGGCCCCGACTGGCCGCCGTCGCCGACCACGGCGTCGAGCTGGGCGCGCGCGCCGCGCACATCTCCCGTGTCGAGCGCGAGGTCGGCCGACTCCAGGCGCGCGTCGAGCGCGCGCGGGGCCGCGGCGATGGCCTTGGCGTAGCGCTCGGCCGCCGACTTGAACTGGCCGTCGGCGCGGGCCAGGCGGGCCTGCTCGACCAGGACGCGCCAGTCGTTCGCGTCGCCCGGGCGCCGATCGCCCAGCTGGGAGAGCGTCCTGCGCGCCTCGGTGCGGTCGCCGCTCAGGCGCTGCGACTCGGCGTAGGCCACCACCACCTCGACCGGCGCGCCGCTGCCGTCGCCGTAGAGCGGGGAGAGTCGCTTGCGCGCCATGCGCGCGTCCCCGCGCGCCAGGTCGACCTCGGCGCGGGCCAGGACCGCCCCCTGCTGGTCGGCGCGCAGGGCCAGCGCCGCGTCCAGGTCGGCGGCCGCCTGGTCCGGCGAGCCGGTGGCCAGGCGGGCGCGCCCGCGCAGGGCCATCGCCTCCGGGTGCCGGCTGAGGTCGCCGGCCTTCTCGAGCGCCGCCAGCGCCGCGCCCGGGTCGCCGCTGGCCATGGCAACGCGCGCCTCGAGGGTGCGGGTCACCACCGACTTCGGCCACTCCTTGACCGCGAGCTCCACCTGGGCGCGAGCGGCGGCCAGCTCGCCGAGCTCGACCAGCATCTCGGCCAGGGCCGAGCGGAAGGCGAAGCCGCCCTGCGCCTGCGCCGCCTGGGCCGCGCCGAGCGCGGCCTGCGCGCCGGCGCGATCGCCGCGCGCCAGCTTGACCTCGGCGAGCGCGAGCGCCGCCCACGCGCCCTGGCTGGGCGACGCGCTCATGGTCTGCGCCGCCGGCGGCCGGGCGCCCTCCTGGATGATCGCGTCCAGGCTCGCCTCCGGCTCGCCGGCGCGGGCCGGGAAGTTCTTGCCCCAGACGGCGATGCGCGCGGCCCACACCGTCGCCGCCGCGTGCTTGGGGCGGAGCTTGAAGGCGCGATCGAGCGCGGCGCCGGCCTCGGCGAAGCGGCCCTGCGCCGCCTCGGCCCGGGCCAGGGCGACCGCAATGGCCGGGCGCGCCCGCTTCTCGAGCGCGGCGCGCAGGAGCTGGGCGGCGTCGGTCGGGCGCTCGGACAGGAGCGCCGCGCGGCCGGCCAGGTGCAGCGCGTCGGGGTGCTCGGGCGCGATCTGGCGCAAACGGGCGGCAGCCGCGGTCGCGCGCGCGCCGTCCTCCTCGGCGACGGCGAGGAAGCCGCGCGCGGCCAGCGCGTCGGGCAGGTCGGAATCCGGGCCCAGCCCGGAGACCAGCCGGCGGGCCAGGCTCAGGCCGTCGCCGACGTCGGCCGCCATGCGCGCGGCCATGGCCGCGTGCGCCGCCGCGCTCTCGTCGTCGCCGGCGGCGGCCGCGATGCGGCCGTAGGTGTCGAGCGCGATCAGGTCGCCGACGTACGTGTCGCTCGCGGCCGACTTGTCGGCCGACTCGCGCGCGGCCTCGATCTGCCCGTCGAGGCGCGTGCTGCGCACCTTGAAGCCGGTCAGGATGGAGCTGCCGATCACGATGATCGCGAGGCCGGCGTACACGATGACCGGCACGCTGGTCAGCGCGGCGCCCGAGAGGATCGGGCGCTGGCCGGCGCGCGGGTCGCGACCCGCGGGGCGCGGTCCGGGCGCGCGCTGCGGTCCCCACGGCGCGCGGTCGCGCGCGCGCGGGTCGTGGGCCGGCGGCCAGTCGCTGACCGTGGGATACATCCCCGGAGGCGAGCCGCCCGCCCATGGACCGCCCTGGGGCGCCCCGTGGGCTGGCGCACCCGGGAGCGGCGCGCCGGGCGGCGGCCCCATCGGTGCGCCCGGCGGCGCGGGAATCGGCACGCCGGCGACGGTGGGCTCGGCCGGCAGGCCCAGCCCCTGGCGAATCATGCGCATGTCGTCGCTGCGCGAGCGCATCCCGGGCCGGCCGCCCGCCGCCGCCCGCGAGCGCGAGGAGCGCCCCACGGCGCGCGCAGGGCCCGAGCCGTGCCGCCCGGCATTCGCGGCCGGCGCCCCGCCCGACATCATCGGCCCCGGCGGCCCGCCCGACATGGGCGGCCCGCCCGGCAGCTGCGGGCCCGGCGGCCCGTAGCCTGCCGCGGGAGGCGGACCCGCGTAGCCCGGCGGACCCGCGTAGCCCGGCGGACCCGCGTAGCCCGGCGGCCCCGCGTAGCCCGGCGGACCCGCCGGACCCGGACCGACCTGCGCCATCGGTCCCATCGGCTGCCCCATCGGCCCCGGCGCGCCCATCGGCCCCGGCGGGCCCATCGGCCCTTGCCGCTCGAGCCGGTTCATGTCCATGCGCGACACGCCCCGCTCGTCCTCTGGGAACATCTGCTCGATGCCCGGCATCGCCGGCGACGCGCCGGCCATGCCGCCTCCGACGTGCTCGCGCCGCGCCGCCGGCCCGCTCGCCGGCGTCGGATTGCGCGGGCTCGAGCTGGCTGGCGCCGTGAGCGGGCCGTAGCGCGCCAGCCTCGGGCTCGGCCCGGTCAGCTGGCGGTCGACCGGCGCCTCGAGCGGCGGGATGCGCGCCGACGGCCGCGGCGCGAACGGCCCGTCGATCACCTCGAAGCCGGTCGGCATGCCGCCCGGACCGGCGCCCGGCAGGATGTCGCTCGACGACAGCTCGATGGCCGGCTCGGACGCGTCGTTGCCGCGCGGCGGCGGGGTGCGGATCGAGCCGGACACGAACTCGACCCCCTCCATGTCCGGATCGATCTCGATGGTGCCGGAGTTGTCGGCCCGCGCCGCGCCCAGGTCGCGCCCCCGCCCCGCCTGCCCGCCGCGATAGCCCGGCTGCATGGCCTCGTCGCGCATGCCGCGCGCCTCGCTGTAGAGCTGGCGCAGGGTCGGGTCGCCCGGCGTGGCGGTGACCGCGCGCGCGAGCACGTCGCAGGCCTGCAGGATGTCTCCCTTGCGCAGGAGAGACGCGCCCTTGAGGCCGAGCGCACGCGGGTTGTCGGCGTCGAGCTCGAGCGCGACCCGCATCTCGGCCAGCACCTCGTCGTAGCGGCTGAGCGCGAGCAGGGCCTCGCCGAGGATGAGGCGGCCCTCCACCTCTGTCGGGTGAGCCAGCAGGCCCAGCCGACAGACTTTCACCGCCTCCTGGTACTGCGCCTGCGCACAGAGCTGGCGGCCTCGCTGAACGAAGTCGGCTTGGGCCAAGACGGCCTATCTTAGCCCGGATGGTTCGCGGCCGGCGCCCTGCTCGGTCCGGACATCACGGGCCAAAATGGATCCTCATTCACTGTGTTGGCGGCGCTTTGCCGGCTCCGGGATGCCCGGCATCGGTACGCCTCGCACGCGGACCTCGCGGTCGAGGAGCCAGCGGTCGCCGTGTCGGCTCCACCACTGTCGGACGGTGGTGGTGTGCACGATGCCGCGCGAGTCGAGCAGCCACGTGTACTCCATCTGGACCTGCGCGCGGTAGCGCGTGGCGTCGTACTCGAGTCGCTTCATGTCCCAGTCCGCCACGCGCAGATCGCTGTCGAGCTGCTCGCGCTGCTCGAGGAAGATCTCGCGCCGCGCCGGGGCCACGCGCAGCGCCGCGGCCGGGAAGTCGCGCCACCGGAGCCCGTTGCCGTAGCCCTGGATGTCGCGCACCAGGTCGGCCGACTGCGAGGACGTCCCGCCGCAGGCCGACGCGAGCGCGGCCGCCGCCAGCGCCAGCACCAGCGCGCGCGCCCACCCGCCTCCGCCCCTCCCCCCGGTCCGGTTCAGGCCGCGCCTCCTCCCTTTTTTCGCACCACGCGCGTGAGCGCGGAGAGATCGGCCGGGCCCAGCTCGCGCGTGACGATCAGCGCGACCAGGAACACCGCCCCGACCACGACCGACTCCGCGATCGTGCCGATCGCCGAGGACAGCGGGATGACGCGGCCGACCGCCACCGCCGCGGCCGCAGCGAGCGCCACGCGCACCAGGCTGACCGGGGGCAGGAACGCGCCCAGCTGGCGATGGAGCACGAACCCACCGGCCGCCGCCCCCAGCACCATGGCGCCGGCCGTGGCGGCGCCGCAGGCCAGCAGCAGCGAGCGGCCCGGCGTGAACATCGGGATGACGATGAGGTTGGCCGCCGCCGCGGCGACCAGGGTCAGGAGCGCGACCGCGATGGCGTGCCGGGTCATACCCGCCCCGTTCAGGATGGTGCCGGCGATGGCGAACACCGAGAAGGCCACGTTGCCGAGCGCGAGCGCGACCAGGGCCGGCGCCCCGAAGGCGGCGTCGTCGGGCTGGAACGGGATGCTGAGGATGTGGACCGGATTGGCCGCCATGACGATGGCGATGCCGGTGGCGAAGATGAGCGAGTAGCGCACCGTGGTGCGGATGTAGCGCGCGGTCGCGCCGCGGTCGTTCTCGAACGTGCTGCGCGAGACCAGCGGGAACACCACGAAGGTTGCGGCGATGATGGCCTGGTACGAGATGCGCGCCAGGGTCTGCACCGCGCGGTAGTAGCCGACCTGGCCGTCGGCCGCGTGGGCCGGATCGATCGCGCCCAGCCGCGCCATGAGCCAGGCCGGAGCGTGCGGGCGCAGCGCGGCGAGCGCGTCGGCCCCGCTCGCCGCGTACCACTCGGCCGACAGCCGCTTGAGCAGCAGCTGGTCGGCGACCATGATGAAGTTGAGCAGGATGAGGTAGACCGAGACGCCGATGAAGAAGCCGACCATCGGGCGCAGGTCCTGGGTCGGGTGGCCGGCGCCGGCGGCGCCCCGGCGCGGCAGCCCCACCACCACGGTCGACACCAGCAGCATGATGATCGCGGCCGCCGCCCAGCCGCCGATCGCGCCGTACAGGCCGAAGCCCGCGGCGGCCAGGCCGAGGATGCAGATCATGCGGGTGGTCGCGGCGCCGATGTCGAGGCCGGCCTGCTTGTGGAACTCGCGCCGGCCGTTCGCCGTGCCGACGAACACCGAGTAGAACGAATAGGCGGCGACGATGAGGGCGGCCAGCATGATCGGCCCGGTCTTGGCCTGATCGTGGAACAGGCTCGCGGTGACCGGCGCCATCGCGGCGAACGCGACCGCGAGCGCGAGCCCCACGAACAGGTGCATGCGCAGCCCGGCGCGCTGCACCGCGGCCGCCGCCTCGGGCCGCTGCGACCCGAAGCGCGACACCGCCTGGATGGTGCCGGTCACCAGCACGTTGTTGAACGGCGACACCAGCGAGTTGACGACGCCGTAGGCGCCGTAGGGGGTGGTGCCGAGCGTCGCGCGCAGGCCGATCTCGAGCACGAAGCCGGCCACCATGAAGTAGAACTTGGCGAACGCGATGTAGATGACGCCGCGGCCGGCCCGCGCCGCCTCGGAGGACGCGCCGCCGCCGGCACCGCGCGCGCGGCGCGCTCCGTCCCCTCCCGGCGATGTCGCCCCGCTGGCCAAGGATCCGTGCCTACCACCGGCGAAACACCGGGCGCAAGCCTCAGAGCTCGATCTGGGCGCCGAGCTCGACCACCCGGTTGGGCGGCAGGTTGAAGAACTGGGTCGCCGGGCGCGCGTTGCGCGACAGGAACGAGAAGAGGACCTTGCGCCAGCGCGCCATCGGCGCGGCGCCGCCGGTCAACAGCGTCTCGCGGCCGAGGTAGTAGCTCACGTCGGACAGATCGATGGCCGCGCCCTCCTTGCGCGCCTGGCGCAGGATGGCCTGCGCATCCGGATCCTGCATGAAGCCGATGCGTGCGCTCACCTTGAAGAAGCCCTGGCCCAGCTCCTCGACCCGGACCATGTCCTGCGGCCGGAGCTTGGGCACGCGCGCGGCCTGCACGGTGAAGAGCACGACCTGCTCGTGCAGCACCTTGCTGTGCTTGAAGTAGTGGAGGAGCACGTTGGGCGTGCCCGCGGCGCTCGAGGTCATGAACACCGCCGTGCCGCGCACGCGGTGCGGCTTGGCGCTCTCCACCTCGGCCAGGAACATCTCGAGCGGGAGCGAGTCGGTGATGAACTTGTGGGCCAGGTAGTCGCGCCCGCGCCGCCACGTGGTCATGACGGCGAACACCGCGCCGCCGGCGATGAGCGGGAACCACCCGCCCGAGGCGATCTTGATGGCGTTGGCCGAGAAGAAGGCCACGTCGATGACGAGGAACATCCCGACCAGGGCCGTCACCGCCCACGCCTTCCAGCCCATGAGCCGCCGGGCCACGACCCAGAAGAGCAGCGACGTGATGATCATGGTGCCGGTCACCGCGATGCCGTAGGCCGAGGCGATGGCCGACGAGCTGCCGAAGCCGATGGTCAGCGCGATGCAGCCGATCATGAGCAGGTAGTTCATCTCCGGCACGTAGATCTGGCCCTCCTCGTGGGCCGAGGTGTGCATGATGCGCAGGCGCGGCCAGTAGCCCAGCTGCATCGCCTGCCGCGTGATGGAGAAGACCCCCGAGATGAGCGCCTGCGACGCGATCACCGCCGCCGCGGTCGCCAGGATCAGCATCGGGTAGAGGGTCCAGCCCGGCGCCAGCGCGTAGAACGGGTTCTCGGCCGCGCTCGGATCCGACACCAGGAGCGCGCCCTGGCCGTAGTAGTTGAGGAGCAGCGCCGGCATGACGATCGAGAACCAGCCGATGCGGATGGCCGAGCGCCCGAAGTGCCCCATGTCGGCGTAGAGCGCCTCGCTGCCGGTCACCACCAGGAACACCGAGCCCAGCAGGAAGAAGCCGTGCCAGCCGTGGTGGACGAAGAAGCGCACCGCCCACACTGGATTCAGCGCCTGCACCACCTGCGGGTGGCCGGCGATCGCGCGCGCCCCGGTCACCGCCAGCACCGAGAACCACACCAGCATGACCACGCCGAAGGCGCGCCCGATCGGCCCGGTGCCGTGGCGCTGGACCAGGAAGAGCAGGACCAGGATGCCGCAGGTGATCGGCACGACCGCCGGCTGCAGCACGGGCGCGCGCACGCCGAGGCCCTCCATCGCGCCCAGGACCGAGATGACCGGCGTGATGACGCCGTCGCCGTAGAGCAGGCCGGCGCCGAACAGCCCCAGCATGAGCAGGACCGCGATGGCGCGCCCCGAGCGGCCCTGCGCCGGTGTGGCCATGGCGAACAGCGCCAGGATCCCGCCCTCTCCCTGGTTGTCGGCGCGCAGGATGAAGACCAGGTACTTCAGCATCACGACCAGGAACAGGGACCAGGAGACCAGCGACAGGATGCCGTAGATGTTCTCCGGCGTCGGCGGGACCGAGTGCGGTCCGAACACGCACTCGCGCAGCGCGTAGAGCGGCGAGGTGCCGATGTCGCCGTAGACCACGCCGAGCGCCCCGAGCGACAGGGAGGCGACCTCGCGGCGCGTCCGCACGCGGCCTCGCGAGGCCGAAGGCAGGCCGCGCGCCTCAGAGCGTAACGCGCTCTCGCTTCGACTCATCGTCAGTGCCGGGCATAGGACATGCCCGCTCCAGGATCAATCCCGCGGGCGCGCGACGCGACTGGCTGCGCAAAAACCTTCATGAATTCTGCCGCAATCGGGCGGTGGTGACGCGCGGCTGGCCCGCCAGATCGGCCCGCGTGCGGGCCGGCGCGAACGGCCCGGGTGCGCCTCCCAAGATACCCTGCACCGCCGCACCCTGGTCGAACCCGTGCTCGAGGGCGAGCAGCCCGCCGGGGGTGAGGTGGCCTGCCGCCCCTCCCGCCAGCCGCCGCACCAGATCGAGCCCGTCGGGCCCGCCGTCGAGCGCCTGGCGCGGCTCGCGCCGCACCTCGGCGGAGAGCGCGTCGATGTCGCCGCTCGCGACATAGGGCAGGTTGGCGACCAGGACGTCGAACTGCTCGCCGGCCAGCGGGCCGAGGAGATCGCCCTCGCGCAGCTCGACGCGGTCGGTGAGCCCCAGCCGGGCCGCGTTCGACGACGCCACGGCGAGCGCCTCGGCGGACAGATCCGTCGCCACCACACGAGCGGCCGGGAGCTCCCGGGCCAGCGCCAGCGCCAGCGCGCCCGATCCGGTCCCGACGTCGGCCACGGCGAGCGGCGCGCCTCGCTCGGCGATCTCCTCGAGCACCGCCTCGACCACCGTCTCGCTGTCTCGCCGCGGGATGAGGACGCGCGGGTCCACCGCCAGCGTGATGGACCAGAACTCCTGCGACTCGACCAGGTAGGCCACCGGTTCGCCGGCCAGGCGGCGGCGCACCAGCTCGCGATAGCGGTCGAGCTCGTCGCCGCCGAGCGGCTTGTCGAACTGGAGGTAGAGCCCGACCCGGTCGCAGCGGAGGGCGTGGGCGAGCAGGACCTGGGCCGCCAGGCGCGGGCTGTCGATGCCCGCGGCCTCGAAGCGGCGGGTGGTCCAGTCCAGGAGCCGGAGCGGCGTCCAGGTCTCGGGCACGAGGCCTTCTACCACGACCATGCGATCCCGCACGGGCGGGGCCGCTCGGTCGACCGTTCGGTCGACCACCGGGTCGGCCCGACACGCCGTTCGGGCCGGTGTGGGGCGGCTCGCGCGCAGCGCCTCACGGCACGGTTCGTGAAACACGTGGATGGATCGCACGATGGATCGATGGAATCGATGGAAGCGAAGGAGGAGCCATGAAAGAACCGTTCCGCGCCGACATGGAGATGATCCGTCGCCGCGCCCGGGAGAAGATGGACCGGGGGGCCGTGACGGAGGCGTACCGGGCCGACGTCGGCCAGGTGATTGACGTTCTGAACGAGGTCCTGGCCACCGAGATCGTCTGCGTCCTGCGCTACAAGAACCACTACTTCATGGCGCCCGGCGTGCACGGCGACGCGGTGGCCAGCGAGTTCCTGCAGCACGCGACCGAGGAGCAGCAGCACGCCGACCAGGTCGCCCGCCGCATCGCGCAGCTGGGCGGCAACCCCGATCTCGACCCGGCCGGGCTCGCCACCCGCGCCCACGCCGTCTACCGCGAGGGCGACGACCTCGACGACATGATCCGCGAGGACCTGGCGGCCGAGCGGGTCGCCATCGCCACCTACTCGGAGATCATCCGCTGGCTGGGCGACGACGATCCGACGACGCGGCGCATGATGGAGGAGATCCTGGCCAAGGAGGAGGAGCACGCCGACGAGCTGGCCATGCTGCTCGAGCCCACCCGCCGCCGCCCGGTGCAGGCAGCGCGCAAGCCGGTCCCGCTCGCCGGCGTGAGCGGGAGCGCGGCATCCGGCGTGAGCGGGGTCAATCGAGGACGCGGGACCAGTTGAAGCGGGTGAGCGCCGGCAGCGCGAAGCCGTTGCGCTCCTCCAGCTCGCGCCGCGAGTCGTCGCACAGCAGGCCCGACTCGCGGTCGACGGTCTTGACCGTCCCGCCCGCGTCCTCCATGAGGCAGCCGCGCCGCTCGTGGTGCTCCAGGCCGAGCGCGTGGCCGAGCTCGTGGTTGACGACCTTGACCGCGCGCATGGCCCGGGCGCGCGGTCCGATCCGCTTGCCCAGGCGGTGGGTGGAGACCACCCCGGAGGGGCCGCCGATCCAGGCCAGGCCGAGCACGCCCCAGTCGGCTCGCGTCCCCTTGCTGGTCGAGATGTCGGCGTCGGTGAAGCCGATGTTGAGGTCGCAGTCGCCGGGCCGGGCGCGGCGGTCGAGGAACGCGAGCAGCTTCTCGGCCCGGTAGCGCCGGCGCGGCGCGTAGTAGGCCGAGGCCGGGAGCGCGACCGGCTCGCGGATCTCGACCTCGAGGCCGTACAGCTCCTCGATGCCGCGCATGACCGCGAGGAGGAGCGGCCGGTCGTGCGGGCCGAGCGGCACCACGCATACGCGCGGGCGCGCTCGCTGGGCGGCGTGCGCGCGGTCCCCGGAGCCCTCCCCGTCACCCGCCTCCGCGCGGCGGGGCGCCGCTGCGGCGACCACGGCGGCGACCACGGCGACGAGCAACGGCGCACGGCACATATCCGTCGAGCTTAAACCGATGCGAGTCACGCGGTCATTCCGGATGGCGCGCCGGCGCGGCTCGGGCCACGTGGGCGAGCATGAGGTCGGCGTGGTTGACGCCGGTCGGGCCGGTGACGATCTGGGCGCCGACGCGGGCCAGCGCGGCGGCGGCGTCTGCGCGACGCAGGTGAGCCTCGGGATCCAGCCCGGCGGCGCGCACGCGCTCCCAGGTGCGATGGTCCACCACCGCGCCGGCCGCGCCGCTGGCGCCGTCGGCCCCGTCGGAGCCGGCCACCAGCACGGCGTCGCCGGGCGCGCCCCCGGCCAGCGCGCGGGCCATGAGCAGGGCCAGGTGATGGGCGCGGCCGCTCTGGCCGCGATCCGCCGGCAGCGCCACGGTCGGCTCGCCGCCGGCGACCAGGAGGCACCCGCCGGCGCGCGCCGCGGACATGCGCGCGGCCAGCGCCTCGGCCACCCCCTGGACCGGGCCGGCGAGCCTCTCGTCCATGACCTCGACCGGCACGGCCAGGTCGCGCGCGCGCCGAGCCTCCTCGGCGGCGGCGTCGACCAGCGCCCCGAGGCCGAGGAGGAGGATCGCGCGGTCGCGCGGTCGCGGGTCCGGCGGGCCGGAGGCGAGGCCCGGGCGGCGCTCCGCGAGGCGGCCCTCCTCGAGGCGGCGCGCGGCCGCGGCCGGCAGGGCGTCCAGGCCGCCGAGCCAGCGCTCGATCACGCGGCACGCGTCGGTGTGGTTGGTCGGGTCGGGCACCGTCGGACCGCTCGCCACCTCGTGCAGCGCGTCGCCGATGACGTCGCTCACGACCAGGGTCGTGACCCGGGCGCGCGCCGCCGCGGCCAGGCGGCCGCCCTTGATCGCCGACAGGTGGCGGCGCACGCAGTTGATGTCGCCGATCGGCGCGCCCGCCGCCATCACGTGCGCGATCGCCTCCGCCTTGTCGGCCAGGGTCAGGCCCGCGGCCGGAACCGCGGTCAGGGCCGAGCCTCCCCCCGACACCAGCGCGACGACGTCCTGGTCCGGGCGCGCGGCGGCGGCCGCGGCCAGGAGCGCCCGCCCCGCCGCCTCCGAGCTCGCGTCCGGCACCGGGTGCGAGGCGAACAGTCGCCCGGCGCGCGGCTCGCCGGACCCGGCCGGCGCGACGATCGTCCGGGCCGCGATGCGCTCGCCCAGCGCCGCCTCGGCGCCGTCTGCCATGCCGAGCGCAGCCTTGCCGGTGGCGAGGAGGACGATCGAGTCGGCGAGGTCGAGCCCGGCCAGGGCGCGCCCGGTCGGATTCGCCGGGGCCACCCGCACCAGCGCGCCGGCGAAGATCCGCCGCAAGAGACCCGCGGCCCCGACCGAGCCCGTGCCCACCCCCTCGCTCACGAGTGAAGGACCCGGATGATGCGGTCCACCGCCTCGTCGAGCGCCGGCCGGTCGACCGAGGTGAAGCACAGCCGCGCCCAGTCGCCGTAGTCGTGGCCGAAGGCCGCCCCGGGCGCGAGCAGCACACCGGCGTCGGCGATGCGCTCGAGCGCGCCGAGCGCGTCCGCCTCGCCGGCGCGGCGAAAGCGCGACAGGTCGAGGAAGAGGTAGGTCGACCCCTCGGGGCGCAGGCACAGATCGCCCAGGCGCGCGTGCACCGCGTCGCGCGTGGCCTGGTACAGGGCGCGCGCCTCGGCCAGAAATTCGGCCCCGGTCTCGAGCGCCATGAGCGCGGCCCGCTGCATGGCGCGCGGGACGCAGTAGACCGTGTGATGCGACATCTTGCGCAGCGCGGCCATCGCGCCCGCGGGCCCGACCGCGTAGCCGACCCTCAACCCGGCCTGGCCGAAGCTCTTGGAGAACGAGAACAGGGTGACGGTGCGCCCCGCCATGCCCGGCAGGCTGGCGATGCTGGTGTGAATGCGACCGTCGTGGACGAGATCTTCGTAGACCTCGTCGCTCAGCACCCACAGGTGATGGCGCTCGGCCACCCGCGCCACCTTTGCCAGCTCGTCCGGGGTCAGAACCTTGCCGTCGGGATTGTTGGGCGTGCTGAGGTAGATCGCGCCGGTCTCGGGGGTGACGAGCTCCTCGAGCAGCTCCTCGGGATCGGCGCCCGGCCGGCGCAGCAGCACGTGGGTGAAGGGCGCCTCGATCGGGCGCACACCGGCGGCGATCGCGATGCCGCGGATGTGCGGCCAGTAAGGCGACGGCAGGAGGATGTGCTCGCCGGGATCGAGCAGCGCGCGGATCGCGCACGCCAGCCCGTGGGTGGCGCCGACCGTGACCTGCACGTTGTCGGGACCGGCGGCGAGGATGCGGTTCTGCCGGTGGAGCTTGACCACCAGCGCCTCGAGCAGGGCCTGCTTGCCGGGCGGCGGCGAGTAGCGGTAGAGATCGGCGTCGCGCCCGGTCGAGAAGCCGAGCGCGCCCAGCCGGCTCTTCTCGGGCGGCGCGAGGTGCGTGTCGCCGATGTGGAGCGGAATCACCGGGCCGCGAAACTCCGCCGCGCGCCGCTTCAGCCTGTCCAGGATCGACGCCGGCAGCACCTGGGTGGGCGCCGACAGGCTGGGAAAGCGCGGCACGCAGCGAGGGTAACATGCGGTTTCCAGCCCGCCGCCGCTTGTCGCCCGGCCGGCTGGAATCGGGCGGGCCGGCGGGGCAAGCTAGGCGCCAACTCATGAGCGAGCAAGACATCCTGGGCGTCATCTCCCGCCACCTCCAGACCACGCTCGAGCCGCCGCCCGACTCGCCGGTCACCGCCGACACTCGCCTGGTCGACGACCTCGCGCTCGACTCGCTGCAGAGCTTCGAGCTGCTCGCGGTGCTCGAGGACCACTACCGCATGACCCTGTCGATCGAGCTCCTGCAGGACGTGCGCACCGTGGGCGACGTCGCCCGGGTGGTGGCGGCGGCGCTGGCGCGCCACACGGCGAAGTGACGGCATGGCGACCCGCCACGCGACGCTCATCGACTCCCTGGCCGCCCGCGCCGGCGAGACCGAGCTCGGCTACCAGCACTGCACGCGCGAGGGAGAGGAGCCGGAGTTCGTCTCGTTCGCCGCGCTGGGCCGCAGGGCCGCGCGGGTGGCCGCCGCGCTGCAGGAGCACGGCGTGGGCAAGGGCGACCGGGTCGGCCTCATCCTGCCCGACTCGGCCGAGTTCGTGGACGCGATCTACGGCGCCATGATGGCCGGCGCGATCCCGGTGCCGGTCTATCCGCCGCTCGCGCTCGGCCAGCTCGACGTCTACCTCGAGAACACCACGCACATCCTCCGCCGCGCCGGCTGCGCGCTGGTCCTGACCGACGCGCGCGTGCGCCCCGTGCTCGGCAAGCTCATGACCGGCGCGCCCGGACTGAAGGCGATCGAGGTCTACCGCCGGTTCGCCGAGCGCGTGCCCGAGACCGCCGCGCCGCGCCCGGTCGACGTGGGCCCCGGTGACGTCGCCTTCCTCCAGTTCACGTCGGGCTCCACCTCGCGGCCCAAGGGCGTGATGCTGACCCACGAGAACCTGGCCCACAACATCGAGGCCATCGGCGGCGAGCGCGGCCTGCGCATCGACGGCGAGTCGGCCGCGGTCAGCTGGCTGCCGCTCTATCACGACATGGGTCTCATCGGCTTCGTGTTCACGCCGATCTACTGCGGCGCGCGCGCCATCCGCTTCCTGTCGCCGCTCATGTTCCTCAAGCGGCCGGCGGTGTGGCTGCGCCACCTGTCCGAGCTGCGCGCGACCATCACCTTCGCCCCCAACTTCGCCTACGGCCTGGCCACCGCGCGCGTGCGCGACCACGAGATCGAGGGCATCGACCTCTCGGCCCTCCAGGTGGCCGGCTGCGGGGCCGAGCCCATCCAGTACCGGACCCTGCGCGGCTTCGCCGACCGGTTCGGCGCGCACGGGTTCCGCCGCACCGCGTTCCTGCCCTGCTACGGCATGGCCGAGCACTCGCTGGCCATCACGTTCACCGGCCTCCACGACGACCTGGCCGCCGATCGGGTCGACGCCGACGCGCTGGCCGAGGGCGAGGCGGTGCCGGTCGAGGCCGCGCCCCAGGGCGGCGAGGGCGGCGCCAACGGCGGCCGCGACCTCCTCGTGGTCAACTGCGGCAAGCCGTTCCCGCTGCACGATCTGCGCATCGCCGGCGAGGACGGCGAGGCGCTGCCCGAGCGGCGGGTCGGCCAGATCCTGGTGCGCGGCCCGTCGCTCATGAAGGGCTACTACGACGACGAGGAGGCCACCGCCGAGGCGATGGCGGACGGCTGGCTGCGCACGGGGGACCTGGGCTACCTGGCCGGCGGCGACCTCTACGTGTGCGGGCGCATGAAGGACGTCATCATCACCGACGGTCGCAACCACTATCCCGCCGACATCGAGTGGCAGGCCTCGCTGGTCGACGGCGTGCGCACCGGCAACGTGATCGCGTTCGGTTTGCAGGATCACGAGCTGGGGCGAGAGCGGGTGGTGGTGGCGGCCGAGACCAAGCTGCCCGAGGCCGACCACGCGCGCCTGGCCCGCGCGGTGCGGGCCCGCATCCTCGAGGCGCTGGCCCTGCGCGTCGACGAGGTGCTGCTGCTCGCGCCCGGCAGCCTGCCCAAGACCTCGAGCGGCAAGCTGCAGCGCCCCCGCGCGCGCGAGATGTTCCGCGCCAGCACGCTGGGCCAGAAGGGCGGCGGCGGCTCGTGGCAGCTGGTCCGCCAGCTGGCGTCGTCGCGCTGGAACTTCGTCAAGGCCTCGCTGCGCGGCGGCTCCGAGTGAGCGCCGCGGTCGAGCGCGCCGCGCCGCGGTAGAGGTGGGCCCGATGTCGGTCCGCGTCCGCGAGCTCTTCCAGCGCCACGAGCTGGCCATCGTCGCCCTCCTGTGCCTGGCGTTCCTCGTCATCGGGCTGTGGTCGTACCAGCTCATCGACCCGTGGGAGACGCACTACGGCGAGGTGGCGCGGCGGATCCTCCAGGACCACGACTGGATCCACCTCCGGTGGCAGGACGAGATCTTCCGCTCCAAGCCGGCGCTCACGCCGTGGCTGATCGCGGCCGGCATGGGCGCCTTCGGCGTCGCCACCAATGGCGGCACCTCGGGCGAGCTGGTCGGCTCCGACCTGGTCGAGCTGGCCGTGCGGCTCCCGTTCGCGCTGTTCGGCGCGCTCGGCCTGGTCATGACCTGGTGGATGCTGGCCCGCCTGGTCAACCGGCGCGTGGCCTGGCTCGCCGTCGCCATCACCGCGACCAGCCCGCTCTACTGCATGGTCGCGCGCCAGGCCATCACCGACATCCCGCTGGTGGCCGCGCTCATGGGCGCGGTCGCCTGCTTCGCCATGGCCGTGCACGCGGGCGACGAGCCGCTCCGGCCCATCTTCCGGCGCGGCCGCCTGCGCATCGACGCGCACGGCGTCTTCTTCGCCGTCCTCGGCGCCTTCACCCTGTGGCAGGCGGTCTACGACGCCATCTACTTCCACGCCAGCCCCAAGCTGGCGCCCGGTCTGCGCGTGTGGCAGCCCGGTCTCCTGCTGGCCGGCGGCATGGTGCTGCTCCTCGCCGGCCTGGCGGCCTGGAGCTCGCTGTCGCGACGGCCGCACACGCGCGGCCGGGTATGGATGTACTGGTTCTACCTGTTCGTCGGCGTGAGCGTGCTCGGCAAGGGCCCGCCCGGCATCGGCCTGGCGGGCGCCATCTGCCTCTTCTACCTGATCCTGACCGGGCGCTGGCGGCTCCTGGCCCGGGTCGAGATCCCGCGCGGCGTGCTCATCACCGCGCTGGTCGCGGTGCCCTGGCACCTGGCCATGTTCTTCAAGGACGGCCGCGCCTGGGTCAAGGAGTACTTCTTCATCCACATGCTCGACCGGGTGTCGCAGCCCGAGTTCGGCAACAGCGGCAACTTCGACTACTACGCGTCGGTGCTCGGCTCCGGCATGTGGCCGTGGGTCGCGCTCCTGCCCGCCGCGCTGGCCGCGGTCATCGCCGGGCGCCGCTCCGGCCGGCCCGGGCAGGCGCAGGTCCGCCTCCTGGTCGGCATCTGGGCCGTGGTCGGGACGGCCCTGTTCGCCTTCTCGTCGACCAAGTACCACCACTACATCCTGCCGGTGGTACCGGCCCTGGCCATCCTCGTCGCCTTCTGGCTCGACGACGTGCTCGAGGGCCGCGGCGGGCGCGTGCTGCTGGCCGGCCTGGTCGGCGCAGCGCTCGCCGCCCTGGCCGCGTGGGACCTGGTCGGCGAGCCGGAGAAGCTCATCGAGCTCTTCATCTACCGCTACGATCGCCCGTGGCCGGGCGGCGATCCGTGGAACGTCGACGTGTCGGGGCCGATCATCGCCGCCGGCCTGGCCGCGGCCGCGGCGCTCGTCGTCTTTGCCCTGCCCTGGCGCCGCGCGCGCGCCGCCGGCCTGGTCGGCCTGCTCGCCACCGGGCTCGGCTTCTCGTGCTGGGCGGCCAACGACTACATGATCGCGGCCGCGCCGCACTGGGGCCAGCGCGAGCTCCACCGCACGTATTACCGGCTGCGCGCCATCCACGGGGTCGAGATCGAGTACTGGAGCCTGCGCGACCTGGCCGACCGGTGGGGCGGCGGCGACGATGCCGACCTCGAGGTCGACAGCCTCCTGCCCGACGGCTTTCGCCGCGGCCTGCCCATGACCGTGCGCGTGATCGTGCCGGGGGCAGGCGTGCCCGGCGACGAGGTGGCGCTGCGCGGCCAGGTCTCGTCGGTCGGCGACGACCGCTTCTCGATCGCGGTGCCGCGCGCCGAGCGCGCCCGGCTCGCCGCGCTTGTGGCGCGCGGGCGCAAGCAGGCGCGCGGCCGGGCCCGCCCGCCCTGGATGCAGGTCGACGCCGACCGCCTCATCGCGTGGCAGCTCAACTGGCGCGGCGAGAACTTCTGGTCCTCGGGCGAGATCTACGGCGAGACCGACGACACGCGCACCGTGTTCGCGCGCACCGCGATCGACAACAAGCCGTTCCTCGCCTACCTCAAGGAGCCGCGCCGCCAGGGCCAGACCTTCTTCCTCATCACCGAGGCCGGCCGCGTGACCAGCCTCAAGGGGCTCCTGCCGACCAAGCGCGCGCGCGACACGCTCGAGACCATCGACCGGTCGTGTAACAAGTTCACGCTGGTGAGGTTCGTGCTGTAGAGCCTTCGCGGCCCATGGTCGTGGGGGTAGATTCGCCCGGATGTCCGTCCGGGCACGCGAGCTCTTCGAGCGCCACGAGCTGGCCATCGTCGCCCTCGTCAGCCTGGCGTTCCTGGTCGTCGGGCTGTGGTCGTACCAGCTGGTCGATCCGTGGGAGACGCACTACGGCGAGGTCGCGCGCCGGATGCTGCAGGACCACGACTGGGTCCACCTCAAGTGGCAGAACGAGATCTTCCGCTCCAAGCCGGTCCTGACCTTCTGGCTCATCGCGGCCGGCATGAGCGCGTTCGGCGTGGGCGGCGGCGGCGGCACCTCGGGCGAGCTGGTCGGCTCCGACCTGGTCGAGCTGGCCGTGCGGCTCCCGTTCGCGCTGTTCGGCGCGCTCGGCCTGGCCATGACCTGGTGGATGCTGGCCCGCCTGGTCAGCCGGCGCGTGGCCTGGCTCGCCGTCGCCATCACCGCGACCAGCCCGCTCTACTGCATGGTCGCGCGCCAGGCCATCACCGACATGCCGCTGGTCGCAACGCTGATGGGCGCGATCGCCTGCTTCGCCATGGCCGTGCACGCCGGCGACGAGCCGCTCCAGCCCGTCATCGCGCGCGGCCGGCTGCGCATCGACGCCCACGGCGTCTTCTTCGCGGCCCTGGCCGCATTCACCCTGTGGCAGGCCCTCTACGACGCGTTCTACTTCCACGCCAGCCCCAAGCTGGCGCCCGGCATGCGCGTGTGGCAGCCCGGCCTGCTGCTCGCCGGCGGCATGGTGCTGGTGCTCGCCGGCCTGGCCGCGTGGAGCTTCCTGCCCCGCCGGCCGCACACGCGCGGCCAGGTGTGGATGTACTGGTTCTACCTCCTCGTCGGCGTGAGCGTGCTCGGCAAGGGCCCGCCCGGCATCGTCCTGGCGGGGGCCGTCTGCCTGTTCTACCTGCTCCTGACCGGGCGCTGGCGGCTCATGGCCCGGGTCGAGCTCTGGCGCGGCGCGCTCATCACCGTGCTGGTCGCGGTGCCCTGGCACCTGGCCATGTGGTTCAAGGACGGCCGCGCCTGGGCGAGGGAGTACTTCATCTATCACATGCTCGAGCGCGCGGCTCAGGGGGTGCACGGCGACAAGGGCACCTTCGACTACTACTCGTCGATCGTCGGCGTCGGCATGTGGCCGTGGGTCGCGCTCCTGCCCGCCGCGCTGGTCGCGCTGATCGCGGCCCGCCGGGGCGCGCGCGGCGCGGACGGGCGCGCCCCCGTCGAGGGCCAGATCCGCCTGCTGGTCGGCATCTGGGCCATCGTGGGCGTGGCCCTGTTCGCCCTGGTCAAGACCAAGTTCCACCACTACATCCTCCCGGTCGTGCCGGCCTTCGCCATCCTCGTGGCCTTCTGGCTCGACGATGTCCTGTCCGGCCGCGGCGGACGGGTCGCGCTGGCGGCGCTCCTCGGCGCGGTCCTGGCCCTGCTCGTCACCCGCGACCTCCTCGGCGAGCCCAAGCAGCTCATCGAGCTCTTCGTCTACCGCTACGACCGGCCGTGGCCGAGCGGCGAGCCGTGGAACGTGGACGTGTCGGCGCCGATCCTGATCGCCGGGCTGGCGGCGGCCGCGGCCCTGGTGGTCTTCGCGCTGCCCTGGCGCCGCGCGCGCGCGGCCGGCCTCATCGGCCTGCTCGCCGCCGGCCTCGGCTTCTCCCTGTGGTGCGAGAACGGTTACATGGCCGAGGCCGCGCCGCACTGGGGCCAGCGCGAGCTCCACCGCACGTACTACCGGCTGCGCACCATCCACGGGGTCGAGATCGAGTACTGGAGCCTGCGCGACCTGGCCGACCAGTGGGGCGGCCAGCCGGCCGACCTCGAGGTCGAGAGCCTCCTGCCCGACGGGTTCCGCCGCGGCCTGCCCATGACGGTGCGCCTGCTGGTGCCGGGCGCGGGCATGCCGGGCGACGAGGTCGAGCTGCGCGGCGAGGTCTCGTCGGTGGGCGAGGACCGCTTCTCGATCGCGATCCCGCCCGCTCAGCGCGGCGCGCTGGCCGAGCTCATCGCGCGGGGGAGCAAGCAGTCGCGCGGCAAGGCGCACCAGCCCTGGATGCAGGTCGACGCCGACCGCCTCATCGCCTGGCAGCTCAACTGGCGCGGCGAGAACTTCTGGTCCTCGGGTGAGATCTACGGCGAGACCGACGACACGCGCACCGTCTTCATCAACACCGACAACAAGGAATTCCTGAAGTACGTCAGGGAGCCGGGCCGCCAGGGCCGCACCTTCTACGTCATCACCGAGGCTGGCCGCGCCGCCAACCTCAAGTCGGTGCTCCCGACCAGGCGCGCGCGCGACACCCTCCGCACCCTCGACACCTCTTGTAACAAGTTCACGCTGCTTCGCTTCACCCTGTAGGTGATCTCGAGATCGACCTCTGGCTCGGCGACCTCGGTGGGTCCGCGGGGTGCCCCGTTCGATCACGGTCGCGCAAGATCGGGGCCAGGATTCGCGCGTTGCAGGAGAGCCTGCCATCGCTGGCGAGTTCCCCTGGAGTGCTATGCTGGTAGGGCTGACCCGAGGGGAATAGACCATCCCGACGCGGAGCACGGAGGCCCACCGCATCATGGCCGATACCGCTCGAATCCACTCCCTGGTGGCCAAAGCTCGCCGGCGCCTGCGCTTTCAGTCGGCCCTGAATGCGGCGGTCCTCGCCGTCATCCCGGCGGCGGCCGTGGCCGCGGCGTCGATCTACCTGGTCCGCGCCGACCTGATCGAGGAGCTGGCCGGGCTCGGCCTGGTCGGCGGCGCGGCGGCCCTGGTCCTGGTGGCCGGCGTGATCGGCGCGAGCCGCCGCTTCCCCACCTCGCTGGTCGCGACCCGCATCGATCGCGTGTCGGGGCTGGCCGACCGGCTGGCCACCGCCTGCGACTTCGAGGAGCAGCTCCAGCGCGGCTACGACGGGCCGGAGGAGACCCGCCTGCTCATGGAGGCCGCCGTGGCCGACGCGGTCGACGCCGCGCCGCGCGCCCAGGTGAAGGCGGCGACGCCCTTCTCGTGGCCGCGCGACACCCGCGCCGCGCTGGCCTTCGCCACCGCCGCCGCCGCGGTCTCCGGCCTGACCATCGCGCCGTCGGCGGACATCCCCGCCATCGCTCGCATCGAGCCGCCTGGCGCGCCCCGCGGCGCCGAGATCGAGCTCATCGGCGCGCGCTTCGGCGACCCCGACCGGGGAGCCGTGCTGTTCGGCGAGGGCAGCGGCGCGCGCGCCGTGGCGGTCCTCGCCTGGGAGGAGGGCCGCATCCGCATCGTGGTCCCGGGCGACGCGCCGCTCGGCCCCACGGCCGTCGCGGTGCGGAGCGGCGCGGACAGCTCGGTGCCGCGGCGCTTCGATGTCCTGCGCGACGGCGCCCGCTACCGCGACCCGAACGAGCCGGTGGCGCTGTCCGACGAGGACCTGGGCTACACGCGCGACCTGCTCGAAGAGCTGCGCGAGACCGCGCTGGCCAACCAGGACGACGCGCTGACCGCGCTGGCGAAGGAGATCGAGGACCTGCTCGCGAAGGCGGAGCGCGGCGACATCAGCAAGGAGGAGCTGCTCGAGCGCCTGAGCAAGGCCAACGATCAGTACATGAAGGGCGACAGCGAGAAGATGGCCGAGGAGGCGCTCGGCGAGCTCAAGAAGACGGGCGACGAGCTGGCGAAGAGCCAGCCGACCAAGGAGCTGGGCCAGGCGCTCGCCAAGGGCGACCTCGAGAAGGCGCAGCAGGAGATGAAGAAGCTGGCCGACAAGGTGGCCAGGGGCGAGCTCCCGGAGAAGCAGATGCAGCAGGCGGCCGAGGCGATGGACAGGGCGGCCAAGGCGTTCGAGAAGCGCCAGGGCGAGAAGGAGTCCCAGGCCGACAAGAAGACCGCCCAGGCCGAGAAGCAGGCGCAGGAGCTCGAGCGCAAGATGGGCCAGGCGAAGAACCAGGCCGAGAAGGAAGAGCTCGGCCGCAGGCTCGAGGACAAGAAGCGCGAGCTCAAGCAGCTCAAGCGCGACCGCGAGGAGCAGCAGGCCTCCAGCCAGAAGCGCTCGCTCCAGCGCCTCCACCGCAACATGCAGAAGGCCGCCGATCAGATGCGGCAGGAGAACCAGCAGAGCCGGCGCCAGGCCTCGCGGACCATGGAGGACATGTCGCGCGACACCGGCAAGGTCGACGCCGACCGGCGCAAGGTGACCAACCAGAAGAAGGTCGCGTCGCAGCTCGAGGACCTCAAGGAAGCCATGCGGCGGGCCAAGCGCGGGGGCAGTCGCGGGCCGCAGGACCGGTTCGGCCGCAACAAGCGCAACGCCGACTTCGCGCGGCGCGCGCGCGGCGGCCAGGGCAGCCGCGGGGCCTGGAAGCCCGGGCAGGGCCAGCCGGGCGGGCAGCAGCCGGGCGGCCAGGGCAAGCAGCCGGGCGGCAGCTCCTACGGCGACTCGCACGATCCCGACCTGCTCGGCGATCCCACGCCCAAGAGCGGGAAGACCAATGACGAGTCGGTGTCCGGCATCCACGGCAAGGGGCCGTCGACCCGCGAGACCATCCTGTCGGCCGCCCAGAAGGGCTTCGCGTCGCGCGGCTACCGCGAGGTCTACGCCCGCTACAAGACGATCGTCGAGGAGATCATCAACGCCGAGAAGGTGCCGAGCGGCTACAAGTACTACGTCAAGAAGTACTTCCAGAAGATCAAGCCGCACGCCATGTGACGCCCCGACCGGCCGACGCCCCGCCGTGATCGCGACCGAGGACACGCAAGGAGAACCATGAACGAGACCGCCAGCGACCTGCGCCAGCCCATGGACGCGAAGGAGATCGAGACCATCGTGGCCGGCTTCTGCAGCGACCTGCGCCGCCTCCGCGAGGAGATCGGCAAGATGATCGTCGGGCAGGAGGAGATCGTCCTGGGTGTCATCACCGCGGTCCTGGGCGGCGGCCACGCGCTGCTCGAGGGCGTGCCCGGCCTGGGCAAGACCATGCTGGTGCGCACCCTGGCCGAGTGCATCCACGCCGACTTCTCGCGCATCCAGTTCACGCCCGACCTGATGCCGGCCGACATCGTCGGCACCAACGTCATCATCGAGGACGAGCGCGGCGGCAAGCACTTCGAGTTCCAGCGCGGCCCGATCTTCGCCAACATCATCCTGGCCGACGAGATCAACCGCGCGACGCCCAAGACCCAGTCGGCGCTGCTCGAGGCCATGCAGGACTTCTCGGTCACCGTCGCCAAGCACACCTACCGGCTGGAGCAGCCCTTCTTCGTGCTGGCCACGCAGAACCCGCTCGAGATGGAGGGGACGTATCCGCTCCCCGAGGCGCAGCTCGACCGCTTCTTCTTCAAGCTCAAGGTCACGTTCCCCGGCCGCGACGCGCTCCACACCATCCTCGACCGCACCACGACCGAGGAGGAGCCGAGCCCGCAGCCGGTCATCGACAAGCGCCGCATCCAGGCCATGAAGCAGCTCATCCGCCGCGTCCCGCTGTCGCGCAACGTGCAGGACTTCGCGGTGCGCATGCTGCAGGCCAGCCACCCGGAGAACGCCGAGGCCACCGCGCTGGTCAAGAAGTTCGTGCGCTACGGGGCGTCGCCGCGCGGGGTGCAGACCGCCATCCTGGCGGCCAAGATCCGCGCCCTGCTCGAGGGGCGCTACGCGGTCGCCATCGACGACATCAGGAAGGTCGCGGCGCCGGCGCTGCGCCACCGGATCTTGCTGTCCTTCGAGGGCGAGGCCGAGGGCATCGACCCGGACCAGATCGTGGCCGACATCCTGGAGAAGACGCCCGAGGCAGTGTGAAGGCAAGGTCCTTGGCGCAGCGAAAGCCGAAGCAGAGCGGGCCGGCCCTGGCCCCGATGGCCGATGAAGCCCATGAGACGCACGAGGCGCACGGGGTCGCCGCGCGCCGCAGGCCGTCGCGCTCGCGCGCGGACCGCTCGGTCGCGGACGACGACCGCAGCGGCCTGTTCGACGAGGAGTTCCTGAAGAAGCTGGAGTACCTCAGCCTGGTGGCGCGCAAGACCTTCGCCGGCCGGCTGCGGGCCGATCGGCGCACCAGGAAGGTCGGCTCGGGCATCGAGTTCGCCGACCACCGCCGCTACTCGAGCGGCGACGACTTCCGCTACATCGACTGGAACGTGTACGGGCGCATCGACCGCCTGCTCCTGCGCCTGTTCGAGGAGGAGGAGGACCTCCACATCTACATCATGCTCGACGCGTCGCGCTCGATGCGCATCGGCAACCCGCCCAAGCTGCACTACGCGATGCAGGTGGCGGCCGCGCTGACCTACATCGGGCTCGGCAACCTCGACCGCGTCGGCATCATCCCGTTCTCCGACCAGCTGCACGAGCCGCTGGCGGCGTCGCGCGGCAAGCGGCGCATCTTCAAGGTCTTCGAGTTCCTGCGCAACGTCCGGGTCGGCGGCCTCACCCAGCTCGGGCCGTGCATGGACAAGTTCGCCCACCAGTACAAGCGGCGCGGCCTGGCCGTGCTCGTCTCCGACTTCTACGACCCGCGCGGCTTCGAGGAGGGCATCAACGAGCTGCGCTACAACAAGTTCGAGCCGTTCGTCCTCCAGGTCTACGACGAGCGCGAGGCCAACCCGAGCCTGCACGGCGACCTGACGCTGGTCGACTGCGAGACCGGCGAGCTCAAGGAGGTCACGGTGTCGCGCTCGCTGCTCGAGGCCTACAAGGCGGAGCACGACAAGTACTGCGCCGAGCTGAACCAGTTCTGCACCGCGCGGGCCATCCCCTACTTCCGCACCCACACGAAGCTCCCGTTCGACGAGCTGGTGCTGCGCATCTTCCGCCAGGGCGGCTTCCTGCGATGAGCACACCGCGATGAGCTTCCTGGCCCCCATCCCGCTCGGGGTCATCGCGTGGACCGCGGCGGTGACCGCCGGCCTGGCCGTCGCGGCCTACATCCTCAAGATGCGGCGGCGGCGCTTCGAGGTGCCCTTCTCGACCCTGTGGCAGCGGGTCCTGCGCGAGAAGGAGGCGACCTCGCTGTGGAAGCGGCTGCGGCGGCTGCTGTCGCTGCTGCTCACCCTGCTGGTGCTCGGGCTCCTGCTGCTGGCCGCCACCGAGCCGCGCCTGGGCGCGGTCGACCGCGACAGCCGCAGCGTGGTCATCCTGCTCGACGCCTCGGCCTCGATGAAGGCGCGCGACGGTGGCAAGGACGGCGCCACGCGCATGGACGCCGCCCGGGCCGCGGTGCGCGCGCTGCTCGAGGGCATGGGCGGCGGCGACGCGGCCATGGTCATGCGCATGGACGGGCAGACCACGCCGCTCAGCCGCTTCGAGAGCGACATGCCGAGGCTCACCAGCCTGGTCGCCAAGGTGGAGGCGTCGGACACGCCGGCCGATCTGAGGCGCGCGCTGGGCGCGGCGGCCGACGCGCTGCGCGGGCGGCCGAATCCGATGATCATCCTGGTCGGCGACGGCGCCTACGACCCGGAGGCGCTGGCCAGCGTGACGTGGAAGAAGCCGGCGGCGGGGGCGGCGGGCGCGGCCCCGGTGGCGCCCGCGGCGGCGGCGGCGGCCGACGGCGGCAAGCGCCTCGACCTCATCGACATGAGCGGCATCGACGTCCGCTACCAGCCGGTCGGCTCGAGCGGCGAGAACGTCGGCATCATCGCCTTCAACGCCCGGCGCTACGCGACCGACAAGACCTCGTACGAGGTCTACATCGAGGTGCAGAACACCGGCAAGCGTCCGGCCCGGCGCAAGCTGGTCCTCTACAACGGCGACCTGGCCACCGACGTGCGCACGCTCGAGCTCAATCCGGGCGAGCGGCTGCGCCAGATCTACAGCCGCGGCGGCGGCGAGGACACCGTGCTGCGCGCCTCGCTCGAGCTCGAGCCGCCGGCGGGGGCCGGCACGCCGGCGGCAGGGCCGCCGCGCCGCGACGTCTTCCCCCTCGACGACCAGGCCTGGGCCCTCCTGCCCGCGCGCCGCAAGCAGCACGTCCTCCTGGTGACCAGGGACAACCTCTACCTCGAGGGCGCGATGCTGGTCTACGACAACATCGAGGTCGACAAGCTCACGCCCGACGAGTTCGAGGCCCGGCTCGCGGCCCACAAGCTGCCCGACTACGCCGCCGTGGTGTTCGACGACTACACCCCGGCCGCGCTGCCGCCTCCGCCCACGAACTTGATGTACTTCAACCCGCAGGGCGAGCACTCGCCGTTCCGCCTGCGCGGCCAGGTGGCGCACCCGCACATCACCGAGGTCAACGACAACCACCCGGTCATGCGCTGGCTGGTGTTGAACGACGTCAACTTCGACAGCTCGTCGGTGTTCGAGCTCGACCGCGACAAGGGCGAGGTGGCGCTGGCCAGCTCGGTGCGCGATCCCATCATGGCGGCCAGGCGCACGGCGGACCGCAAGATCGTGGCCTGCTCGTTCAGCCTGGGTTCGACCGACCTCATGCTTCGCGTGGCCTTCCCGCTGTTCCTGGTCAACACCATCGACTGGTTCGCCTCCGACGAGGCCGACCTGCTCACCACCTACGCCACCGGGACGCGGGCGCGGGTGCCGCTCGACGGGGTGCTCGGCGTCTCGGAGGTGACGGTGACCGCGCCCAGCAAGCGCGTGTCGCGCGCGCCGCTGGTCGAGGGCCAGGCCACGTTCTACGCCAGCGAGGTCGGCGTCCACGTGCTGCGCGCGCTCGATCGGCCGGCGGGCCGGGCGGCAGGACGCGTGCTGGCCGAGGTCTCGCTGGCGGCCAACCTGTCGAGCCCGACCGAGTCGAACATCACGCCGGCACCCAGGCTCGAGCTGGGCGGGGCCGTCCTGGCCGCGCCCGAGGGCTTCGGCATCTCCCACCCCCGCTCCATCTGGATGTACCTGATCCTGCTCGCGGCGGCGCTCCTGTGCGCCGAGTGGCTCACCTTCAACCGACGCATCACGGTCTGATTCCATGCGCGCCCTCAGCAAAGCGCTCCTCGTCCGCATCCTCGGCGGCCTGGCGGCGGCCGGCCTGGTGGCCGCCGCCCTCCACCTCTGGCTCGCGCCCGAGGACGGCGGCATCTACATCGAGTGGCAGGGCCGGACCATCGACCTCCTGTCGCCGGTCTGGCTGTACCTGGTCGCCGTCGTGCCCTACTTCTTCGTGGTCCGCACGCAGTCGCTGACCGACGTCTCGCTGGCCCAGCAGTACGTCGCCACCGCGGTCCGCTCCCTCCTGGTCATCGGCCTGGCCGTGGCGATGGCGCGCCCGGTGTGGAGCACGACCGACGACAAGGTCGCGACCGTGGTGCTGGTCGACGTCAGCGACTCGATCACCGACCAGCAGCTGGCGGCGACCCGCGCCTACGTCGACTCGTTCGACCGGGCGCGGCGCGATCAGGACCGGCTCTACGTGGTGAGCTTCGCCGAGCGGCCGCGCGTCGTGCGCCGCGACGCGGGCGAGAAGATCCAGCGCCACCAGGGCGAGGGAGCCGGCACCAACATCCAGTCGGCCATGCAGCTGGCCTACGGCCTCTACCCCGACGGCTACCTGCCGCGCATGGTGATCGTGTCCGACGGCAACCAGACCGGCGGCGACATCCTGGTCGAGTCGTACCGCGCAGGGGACCTGGGCGTACGGGTCTCGTGGAAGACCTTCCCGGCCGAGCGGCGGCCGGAGGTGCGGGTCCTGTCGCTCTCGCTGCCCGACGAGATCAAGGTCAGCCAGCCGTTCGAGGTCAAGGCGGTCCTGTGGTCGACCCACGACCAGGAGGTGACCCTGGCGCTGCAGCAGGACGACTTCCCCAACCCGCGCGAGCCGCGCAAGACGGTGAAGCTCGAGGCGGGTCGCCGCACCCCGGTGGTGTTCACCAGCGAGGCCAAGCGGGCCGGGCACACCACCTACCGCCTGCGCGTGGTCAAGGCGGAGCGCGACACCGAGCAGGCCAACAACACCGCCGTCATGGCGGCGCCGGTCAAGGGGCGCCCGCGCGTCCTCTACGTCGAGGGCGGCGTGCTGCGCAACCCGGGGGTGGCGTCCTATCTCAAGACCGCGCTCGAGCACGAGAACATCGACGTCGAGGTGCGCGGTCCGCGCGGGATCCCCGCCGCTGCCAAGGAGCTGGAGAAGTTCGACCTGGTGCTGGTGTCGGACGTGCCGGCCCAGTTCATGGGGCTGGGCCAGATGGCGGCGCTGGAGAGCTACGTGCGCGACCTGGGCGGGGGGCTGCTCATGGCCGGCGGCGAGGACTCGTTCGGCTCCGGCGGCTACCAGGGCACGCGCATCGAGAAGATCATGCCGGTCCGCTTCGACTCCGAGAAGCAGCGCGAGCAGCCGCACGTGGCGCTGGTGCTGGTCATGGACCGCTCCGGCTCGATGTCGGGGCCCAAGCTCGACGCGGCCAAGGAGTCGGCGCGCGCGACCGTCGAGGTCCTGTCGCCGTCGGATCTCATCGGCGTGGTGGTGTTCGACAACACGCCGACCACCCTGGTGCGCCTCCAGCGCGCGTCCAACCGGCTGCGCATCTCGACCGACATCTCGCGCCTGGTGGCGGGCGGCGGCACGCACATCTTCCCGGCCCTGCAGGAGGCCTATCAGATCCTGATGGCGGCCAACGCCAAGGTGAAGCACGTCATCCTGCTATCCGACGGGCAGGCGCCCTACGACGGCATCGCCGAGCTGTGCCAGGAGATGCGGGCGTCGCGCATCACGGTGTCCGCGGTCGGCATCGGCGACGCCGACCGCAACCTCCTCCAGCAGGTGACCGACAACGGCGAGGGCCGCCTCTACATGACCGAGGACCTGTCGTCCCTGCCGCGCATCTTCATGAAGGAGACGACGGAGGCGCAGAAGGCGGCGCTGGTCGAGGACCGCATCCGCGTGGTGGTGCAGAAGAGCGTGGAGATGATCGAGGGCACCGGCGTGGCCAGCGCCCCGCTGCTCCACGGCTACGTCGCCACCAAGCCGAAGCCGACCGGCGAGGTGGTGCTGACGGCCGACCGCACAGGCGATCCGATCCTGGCCCGCTGGCGGCTCGGCACCGGCACGTCGGTGGCGTGGACCAGCGACGTCAAGAACCGGTGGAGCACCGAGTGGATCCAGTGGGGCGGCTACCCCAAGTTCTGGGCCCAGGTGGTGCGCACCAGCATGCGGCGCAAGGTCTACGACAGCTACGATCTGTTCGCCCAGGTGCACGACGGCCGCGCCCAGGTCGTGGTCGACGCGGTCGACGTGAACGACAAGTTCGTCAACGAGCTCGACACCACCCTCGAGATCGTGGACCCGGCGACCAGCAAGACCCTGCGCTCGCTGCCCATGGTGCAGAACGCGGCAGGCCGCTACACCGCCGACTTCGCGGTCGACCGCTACGGCAGCTACCTGCTCAAGGCGGTGCACCGGCGCAACGGGCGGGTGGTGGCCGAGAGCGTGGGGGCGGCCGCCCTGCCCTACCCGCTCGAGTTCTTCTACACCGAGCCCGACGAGGCGCCGCTGCGCCACGCCGCCCAGGTCACCGGCGGGATCGCCCAGGCGACCCCGGCGGCGGTGTTCGCCCCGGCCGGCCAGTCCATCGAGTACACCCAGGATCTCTGGCCCTGGGTCCTCCTCTTCGTGGTCGGGATGTTCATCCTCGACACGTACCTCAAGCGGGTCCGCTTCTTCGGCTACCGCACCATCGAGTTCTGAGCCGCGCGCCCGGGCGAGCAGCTCAGAAGCGGTACGCCAGGCGGAGCAGGAAACCGGTGGTCAGGATGGTCGGCTGATCGACCGGCGCTCCGTCCATCCCGGCCGAGGACGACATCTGGGCCCCGACGTTGGCGTCTGCGATGACGAACCACGGGTCGGCGAAGCGGTAGAAGAGCAAGAGACCCGCCGCCACCCCCTGAACTGCCGAGGCGCCATAGCAGGTCGTGAGATCCATCATGTTGCACGCGACGCCCCGATTGTCGTCGGTGCTGTTGATATACGTGGCGCTGATCTCGAGCTCGGCCCGATCGTTCGCCAGGTCCTTCGTGGCGTCGAGTCGCGCGATGTAGGATCGATTTCTGTAGAGGTTGGCGTTGCCGACTCCGAAGCTGCTCGTGCCCGACAGGCCCAGGCGCGTGCCGCCCAGCGACTTTCGATCGACCAGGGCGATGGTGATGTCCGCAGCCTTCGCGGCCTGAAACACGATGTCATCGCCGTCATCGTTCGGGTTGCCGCCGACCGGCTCGATCCTGAGCTCACCGCGCTGCCGCAAGGCGCCGCTGGTCGAGACCTCGAGCCGATCGTTGAAGTTGGCGCTCAGCCCCGCGCGCGCGGAGTCCTGCGCGATGCGCTGCACGGCGATGTTGTTCTCGAGGTAGCCGACCGCCCCCATGTTGGGGTCCGGATCCTGGAGACGGGTCTGCGCCGTCACGTTGAGCGTGTCCGTATCGACCCGGCTGACGCTCGCGTAGGCGCGCAGGTGGGCCGTCGGCTGGAGGTTCACGCCGGCGGTCAGGTTCGTCACGCCCGCGCCCGAGGCACCGGCCGCGTCCACGACGACGTAGTGGTAAAAGTCGACCTTGCTGGTGGCACGCCAGTAGCCATTGGCCGTGAAGAAGATGCGAGCGTCCTCGGACGCCCCGGTCTCCACATCGTCGGCCAGCGGCAGGATGCCGACCGCGCCGAAGGCGCCGTAGGCGTTTCGGTAGCGATACGCGGTCCCGATGCCGCCGGAGACCGGCAGGATGGGGCTCCCGCCGCCCTGCGACGGCATGTCCACATCGGCCACGGCCCTCGGATAGTCGTCGCGTAGATCGCGCGAGATGCGTGACGGATAGAGCCCACCGAAAAGGATGAGCTTCCAGATCGTGCCCTTGCCCTCGAGCTTGATGCCATCGAACTTGGTGGCGGCGAGCTCGAGCGAGTACTGACGCCCGACCCCCAGGTCGAAGGTCGAGCCGACACGTCGCACGTAGAGCTCGCGCAGGTCGAGCTCGTTCCCGTATCGGGTGCCGGACTGATACGGCACATCCGTCTTGTTGTCCGGGTCGACCGCCGATTCGGTCGTGTACGTCGTCGTGTTGAGTCGGCCGCGCACATCGACTCGAAAATCCACTTTCGAGCCGGAGATATGCTTCGCGTTCAGCTGAGTGCGCAGATCGGTGAAGATGCGGTCGACCGGGCTCGCAGAGAACGCCGCGGCCCCCCCCAGCGGCGGCGCCGCATCTCCGCTCTCTCGATAGTAGAGCGTGGTCGAGGTCAGGCTGCCGTCGAAGCTCGTGCCCTGGGCATCCTGCGCCTTGTTCGTGGTCTCCGCGAAGAACCGGTCGGAGCCCTGTTCCTGCGCCGCCGCCGGCAGCGACCACAGCAGGGCCGATAGCGTCCCGGCGACGCCTACGCGGAGGGCTAACGACATACCGACTCGCGCCCGTACATCGTGGCGGCCAGCTGGGCGGGCTTCCAGAAGTTTGGGTTGTGGCAGAGCCCGCAGGCCAGCTGACCGGGCCCGTGCGCAGCGGCGAGCGATCCTGAGCCCGCCAGCGCCGCGGCCGTGGCCGCTTGCATGTCCGCCGCGTGGCAGCCGTAGCAGTTGGGCGAGAGGCCCCCGAAGTTTCCGGTCTTGTGGCAGTCGTAGCAGGGCAAGGTCCTGTGCAGGCCGGTCAAGTTGCATCCGACCGTGGTGTGGTCGAAGCGGGCGGGCGCGAACGACCATTGGGTATGGCACTCACCGCAGCGCGGCGAGAGCGAGTTGGAGTGGATGTCGTCCTGGCGGTGGCAGTTGATGCAGAAGTTGCCGGTGCCGGCCAGCGGGCGGTTGTCCAGGTGGCAGCGCTTGCACGGCAGGCGGTCGTGCTGGCCGCGCAGAGAGAAATCGCCGACGTCGTGCTGCGGCTTCGCATCCTTGAACGTGCGCGTGGAGTGGCACGTCTCGCAGACCGTGCCGTACTGCCCCTTGTGCACGTCGGGCTCCGGGTGACAGGCGCCGCCGCCGAAGCAGTCCTTGGGCCGCGGCTTGAACGTGATCGACGGGTGGCACTCGGCGCAGCGCGTGGTGAGGTGCGCGTTGTCGAGCTTGAAGTCGGCCTGCGTGTTGTGGTTGAAGACGTTCTGCCCCGTCTCCAGGTGGCACCGGCCGCACTTGTCGCCCAGCTTGCCCCGGTGGGCGTCGTCCTTGGCGTGGCAGCCGACCGCCGAGCAGTCGCGCGGCGTGTTGGCGTACATGCGGTTGGGGTGGCAGTCGTCGCACTGCGGCACCTTGCGGTGCAGGCCGTTGAGCGGCCAGTCGGTGTCGTCGCTGTTGTGGTCGAAGCGGACCGCCTCCCAGCGGCCGGCGTCGTGGCACTTGTCGCACTGGTCGCCCAGCGTGCCCTGGTGCAGCGAGTCCTCGTGGCACCTGACTCCGCACTGCTTGGGGGTGTCCTTGAACTGGCTGTCGATGTGGCACTTCTCGCACTTCACCTTGGCGTGCTCGAACTTGAGCGGCCAGCGCCCGCGCGGCCCGTGGATGCGGTCGATCCCCTCGCGGGTCTGGTCGACCACACCCGGCTTGAAGTGACACTCGAGGCAGGTCTGCACCAGCTCGCGCTGTCCGCCCGCGTTGCGCCGGTAGACCGGCCGCTCCTTCGGGTTGTCGGTGAACTCGTGGTTGTGGACGTTCTTGTGCTCGTGGCAGCTCATGCAGCGCTGCCCGTGGTTGGTCTTCTCGACGAACCGCTCCCACTCGAACGGCTGCTTGCCGCGGTGGCACTCGCGGCACGGGATGACGCCGTGCTTGCCCTGCAGGCGGAACGCGGTCTGCTTGCCGTGGTCGAAGCGGTTCGGCTTCCAGCTCGACTCCGGGTGGCAGGTCTCGCATGCCGGCGGCTTGCCGAAGGCGGCGAACCGGTCCTTGTGCGGGTCGTCCTTGGCGTGGCACGTGGCGCAGCGGCGGTCGGGCTTGCGCTCGCCCAGCGCCTTGGTGTGACACTTGTAGCAGGTCTGCTTCCCGTGCGCGCCCGCCAGGCTGAAGCGCGTGCGCGCCGCGTGGTTGAAGTCGAACCGCTTGAGCGAGCGGAACACCGGCGAGTGGCACCAGTCGCACGCCTTGGTGTCGAACAGGTGGTCCTTGTGGGCGGACACGTGGCAGCCGGCGTTGCCGCAGTTGCCGGGCCGCTTGCGCTTGAGGTTGAACTTCGACTTCGGGTGGCACTTGCCGCATGCGACGTCGGCGTGCGCCCCCTCCTGGGGGAACTCGGCGTCCTGCTTGTTGTTGTGGTCGAAGTCCATGCGCTCCTTGCGGGGCTTCCACGCCACCTCGGTGTGGCAGCGCTCGCAGCGCATCATGTTCCTGCGGTCGAAGTCGTGCGGATCGTCGTCCTTGTGGCAGCTGCCGCAGTTGCGGTCGAGGCCGAGATAGGTGCGCCGGCCGCCCTTGTTCTTGTCCTTGTGGCACGACGCGCACTCGAGCACGCCGTGCTTGTCGCGCAGCGGCCAGCCGGTCAGGGCGTGGTTGAATCCCTTCTCGCCCCCCTTGATCGTGCGCCACCCCATGATGTCGAAGTTGCGCTTCTTGTGCTCGACGTGGCAGGTCTCGCACTTGCGCCCGCGCACCGCGCCCGACGAGTGGTAGCCCTGCCCGGCCTCGATCCGCTTCTTGAGATTGTTGTGGTCGTGGCAGCCGAGGCACTTCTCGTTCGAGAGCTGCTTCGACCCGTTGATGTGGCACTCCTCGCAGCGTGCCTGATCGTCGAGGTCGGCGTGCTCGGTCGTCAGCGGACCGGGCGATGAGGTGAAGAAGTTCTGCTGCTGCGCCTGGGCGGTGCGTGGGCCGGCGGCTTCGCCGCCGACGAGCCACACGACCGCGCTTGCCAGACAGAGCAGCGCGATGTGCTGGAGTGATGCTCTCCGCATGAGGCAGCGCCTCAGTCTACAACGAGTACTGAAAGGCCAACCAGATGTGGGCCAGCGAGATCGCGGCCATCACGAGGCTGAACGGGACATGGACTTTTTTCCACGTGTGCAGGAGGAGCTGTGCCCGTGGCACCAGCACCCGGCGGCGCTCGAACAGCATGAGTCGACCCGTGCGCTGTGCGATCTCGCGCGCCACCTTCCTGGGCAGGTTGGCACGTCCGAAGTGGGCGCGCCGCGCGAGCCAGCGCGCCGGGCGCCGGAGGTCCTGTATCAGGATCCACGCGAACGCGCCCAGGAGGCGCGCCCTCTGCCCCACCACGATCGCGCGATCCCGCTGCATGGCGACCATGCGGTCGGCCTCGGCCATCGCCGCCGGGTAGTGCGCGCGCATGCGGCCGAACGCGCGCTGGTGATCGAGGTCCTCGAGCTCGCGTCCGTTGAGCAGATCCGGCACCTGCGTGTACAGATACCGACCCACGACGCCGGAGACGACCACGATGATCATGCTCCAGAAGGCGGCCGATATCCAGTTGTCGAGCTTGAGGGCCGAGTGGAGGATGATGAACATCGGCCCCATGGTGCCGGCCATCATGTGGAAGTCGAACCACATCGTGTTCGATGCGATGCGCCGGAACATGCGGAGCCGGCGCAGCGGCGAATAGAGGATCGAGATGAGCATCAGGCCCGCCCCGACGTAGCCGCAGTTGACGGCCAGATCGGTGCCGGCGCGGAAGCCGACCTTGAGCTGCGCGATGACCGGCTCCAGCCCCTGGTTGCGCAGCATCACGTACTCGAGCGAGCTGGTCGGCTTGTACATGCGCAGGAGGATCTCGGCCAGGGCCAGAAACCAGGCCGCCAGGGCCACGCCCCAGAACAGCACCGGGGCCAGGCGGCCGCGCCGCACCTTGGCCATGCCGGCGTCGCGCACGCCCACGCCCTTGGTGAACGGCTCGGGCGGCAGGATCTCGGCATGGCTGAGCGACATGTCCTGGCCATAGCCGAGCTTGGCCAGCGCCGCCGCCGCCGGCGAGCGCTCGCGGAACAGCTCGTAGGCGTTGATCTCGATGAGCGAGCCGGTCGGGCAGGCCGACACGCACGCCTGATCGCCGTAGCTCGCGCAGTGGTCGCACTTGTTGGCGATGCGACGTGCGCGCGCGATGCGCGCCTTGCCGGCCCCGAACTTGAGCGAGCCGTCCGCCTCCAGGCGCAGGCGGAAGGTCTCGCGGTAGTTCGGGTTCGACGGATCCTCGACGTCGATCATCTCGATCGCGCTGTAGGGGCACGACTTGGAGCAGAGCGTGCAGCCGACGCACGAGGTCTCGTTGATGACGACCTCGCGGATGTCGGGGTCGAACTTGATCGAGTCGTACTCGCACGGATCGATGCAGCGCTGGTCGGAGCACGTCCGGCAGGTGTAGACGAAGTCCAGCATCCCGAGCTGGTACCCGCCCAGGGTCAGGCGCTGGGACCCGTAGCGGTCCTCGCAGGCCTTCTCGCACAGCTTGCAGTCGATGCAGCTGTCGAGCTGGCGCACGCGCACCATCTCGCCCGACACCGAGATGCCGTGGCGGATGAAGAAGTCGAGGATCTCCTGCTTGACGCCGGCGATGTTGCGCAGCCGGTCGCGGCTGATCTCGATCGCGCGGCGCAGGCGGGCCTCGAAGAACGGGTAGCGCACGGCCATCTCGGCCATCGCGGCGTGCGAGACCGAGATGACCTGGCTGGGCGAGACCGTGTAGAACGCGACGTCGCCGCCCGCCCCGGACATCAGCGCCGCCGAGTTGAAGATGTCCCCTTCCATGAAGGTCGCGAGGTTCTTGCGCGCCTCGCGGGCCAGCGGGGGCGGACGGAGCAGCGAGAGCTCCTCGCGCTCCTCGTGGCTCATCAGCTCGTAGCGCTCCTGCTCCTGCCTGCGCGCCGCGAGCACGCCCGGATCGAAGACCGCGACGGCGACCTGGCCCTCGGAGACCAGCATGACGCGCGCGCCGCCGCCGTTGGTGCCGGTCGCGAGGCTGTGGGGATCGGCCACGAAGCGATCGCGGTCGAGGTGCCGACGCTCGACATCACCGGCGGCGATCGCGCCCCACAGCTCCGGGTTCGGAATGCCCTCGAATACAGGCACGCGGCGCAGCGCTCGATACGCCTCCTCCATCTCGGCCTGAGGGCTGCCGGGCGGTGGAGCGCCCTGGGCGCTGTTCAGCTCCTGCATGGGGTGAGGACCTCGATGCTTGTCACTGGAGAGTCCTGGCTCCACGGAGTATCGTGGGGCAAGCAAGCGGCGTGCACAGGCTCATGACGGCCTCCGCGTCGAAACATTCCAATATCTTGTCCCAGAATCGAGCGGGACGGACGCCCTGGGGCGGGGCCTCGCCTCCCCAAACGGCGCGCCGGGGTGAGATTGCCCGCTGCGCCTACACGCTTCTCTCCGTCGCCACTTTACTGTGTGCGACGGGCGGCGGGCCAGCGGCGTGGGCGGGAACGGGGCAGCAGTTCCCGCGTGGCTCCGCACATGCCGAATCGTCCTCGCACTTTCTCGCCGTGACCATCCTCGGCAGCGCCGTCCGGGTCGAGGGCGAGTGGGACAGTGGATTCGGCGGCGAGATCGCCTTTGGCTCGCTCACCGAGCGGCGCGCGCTGGCCGCCTGGGCCGCGTCGGTCGACTTCGTGGCCTACTCGGAGCGCAGCGGCGGGCGCGCGGCGATCGAGCTGGCCGCCGGCACGCGCTGGCCGTCTGGCCTCCTGGTCGGCGTCGCAGCGGGGCCCGTCCTGGAGGTGGATGACCTTCGCCGCCCGCGCGCCGGCGGCCAGGCCTCCATCTGGCTGTTTGCCGGAGTCGTGCCGTACGCACGAGTGGGGGCGGTCGAGAGGGGCGGTGCCTTCGTGGATATCGGCCTGCGAATTCCTCTGCCCGTCGGGCGCTGGTAGAATGCATCGCCGTCCGATCGCCTTCACATGGATCCCACGGAT
>Ga0126377_10000149_pt1 | contig 38035 bp, 30 predicted proteins | sample PanSoiMetPlot_22_FD_92647 | JGI IMG/M metagenome (GOLD analysis project Ga0126377, IMG submission 92647) | Tropical forest soil microbial communities from Panama - MetaG Plot_22 | ecosystem: Environmental > Terrestrial > Soil > Tropical forest > Bulk soil | place: Panama | collected 2016-02-17 | reverse complement strand
GCCCGCGCGCCGGTCGCGCTCGCGCTCGAGCAGGAGAAGCGGGTGACCGAGCAGATCGCGGCGCTCGCCGCGCTCGCGCGCGAGGAGGGCGACCTCGTCGGCGAGCAGTTCCTGCACTGGTTCTTGACAGAACAGCGAGAAGAGGTTTCGAGTATGTCGGCGCTGTTGGCAGTCGTAGAACGCGCGTCAGCGACCAACGTCCTGCTTGCAGAGGAGTACCTCGCTCGCAACGCCGTTGGGGATCAGGGAACGCCTGACGTCGGCGCGCCACCCGCCGCCGGCGGTGCGCTTTAGACCAGGTCAACGGGCCGACCCACTGGACGGACGTGTCTGGTTACGGCCCGCCGCTTCGCCGATCACGGCGCCGTCTCCGCGAGCAGGAATCTGCCTGACATCGACCCAGTCGACCTGACGCCACGATCGGGGCAGGCGCCGGAGCTCGAACAGGCCGAAGGTGCGGTGCGCGACGACGGTGCTAAGGGTCCGCCTGCGCGGCGCATTCCCGTGGCCGTGCGGTCGTGCTCCCCGTGCCCGTAGCGGGGTCGTCCGCCGATCGCGTCCGCCGCGTCGTCTATCGGCATGACCCCCACCCACCCCAGGGGCGCCACCCTCGCGTCGGAGTCCATTTGCTCTCTCCGCGTATATCTGCCGCACACCGGGCCCGCGGAATCCCTCTCCCCGTCAGGACTTCGAAGAGCGTGCACGGATTACGTATCCGCTGACGATCCGCTTCCCAGAGCGCCGAGAGCCCGCCGAAGCGGGGTCTCTTGCGAACCGGCTGAAGCGGATCGGGAAACAGCCGGTCTAGGCGACCTCTACCAAGACCGCTGGCTTACTCACACTCAGGACACTTCGGCTCCCAGCCGTCCTCGAGCGGCGCCTCCCACAGGCGGTCGGAGCAGTCGTCCTCTGCGCAACGTGATCTCGCCCTCGGCGAGCGCCTTCTGCTGCGCGTTGTCATCGTCCAGATGCTCATTTGTCCTCCTGGCGCCGTCATAGGTCGTGAGAGAGCGCTTCCAGACCTCGTGGACAAGCTGCGACGGATCGCCGTCAGCGTTCCGCCGGTAGTAGTCGGCGACGGCGTGCAGGACGTCAGCCATGACGTCGCTGGCCGCGTACTCAAACTCCAGCCCGCGCTCGAGGTCGGGATGAAGGCGGATCGCCTCCTGGCCCGCGTGCGATGCGGACGACGTCGATACTGCTTCGTGCCATAGGGACTTGCCTCCCTGTGGTCGCGCCGCCGGCTGTTCTCGCAGCGCGCGGGCGTCTACTTGAACCATCGACGGCCAACGGTCCGCCGTCGCGCCGTATTCCCGCGTCGAAGTCGTGCTACCCGTGCCCGTCGTCCGTCGATCCCTCCGCTGTCGTCCTCCCCGTGCTCGCCGCCGGAGGTAAGGGGGCACGCCCGCGCGGCTAGGAGTCCCGCCCGCCCGAAGCCGGAGTCTCTTCTCGCGCGAATCATGCAGCTTTGAGCGACCTGCTTGGGCCGTTCCGGCGCGAGCACATCGGGGTACGCCGCGGTCTTCTTGGCCCGGGAGTAGCGCTCGCTCAAGGCACTCGGGGAAAGCGAATGCGCGAGTCTGGCCACCGGGGTCCACGCTCGATTGTGTTTTCGCCGCGTGTGCGAGAGGTCGCGGCCGAGAGGGCGAATTCGTTGACTTGAAGGACATCTTGTGCACTAAATAGCAATGCTTGGTACACGTCGCGCGCGCAAATCGCTCCAGTGCCAAACGCGTTTTGGCAGTTGCTTTCGTCACGGGCGCCTTTGTTGCGACGGTGCTTATAACACCCCGGGCGACCGCCGCCGGGCCAAATTGCTTCGTAGGGCAGATCACGAATTCGGTGGCTCCAAACCTGTCAGCACCCAACCCGACTTATCCCGGCCAGACGATCACGTCGTCGGGCGGTACCTGGACGTCCTGCAACGAGCCTTTTACCGGGTTCTACAAGCAATGGATCCGAAATGGAGTCGTCCTGAGTGAAACTTTTGTCGCAGGAAGTCCCATCAGCTTTACCTACACGGCGGGGGTAGCTGATATCGGAACGCAGCTCCGCTCTGCGGTGAAACCCTGTAATCCAGATGGTTGCTACAGCTCTTTCGTCGTGAGCTCCAATCAGATCACGCCGGCAGATAGGGCGCCTGCAGTCCCCGCCAACCTTGCCCCCGCGGACGGCGTGAACGCGGACTCGACCAACCCAACGCTAAGTGCGACGTTCAGTGACCCGGACGGGCAGAGTGGTTGGGTCACCTACACGATATGGAGGGCATCTGACGGGGTTGTAGTCGCCACGGGTAATGGTACAGCTGTCCCAACTGGCGGCATTTCATCTTGGACCGTGACGGGTGACCTCCTCGACGCAGATAGCGAATATGACTGGTCTGCCGTCGGGGTCGACTCCTACGGCGTGAGTTCAGCGCCGACAGGCGCTGCCAGGTACCGACCGACTCGCGGGACGATTAGCTATTACGCAGATTCCACCGATCCGAGTTTCTGGTACGGCGCCGGGCAGGATTTGGGCCAGCAGGTATTGACTCGCGCACTGAAGCTTAAGCGGCTGTTCGTAATCCTCGACTGGGGTGCTCAGACAAGAGACACGGGCGCATGGGGAACCCGGACACCGGACGACTACAGTCTCCCGACAAACGAAGCCATTCGCAGAGCAGCGTCACAGTTCGGCAAGGGTTTCTATGAAGGAACCGGCGGAGCTCATTGGGCGCACCTTCGAATCGTCCTAGGAACGAATAACGCCGGCCTAATACAGGACTCTGGCTACGCAGGGGGTGCGGCCTGGGGCCAGCTCGTGAATCAAACAAACTCTTGGTTCCAGAATAACGGTCCCACCCAGTGGCCTTTCAGTCAACAGGTCCTCGCGCAGGGAGCCAACGACATCGAGTCTGGCATCGATTACTGCAATCCTGTTGGCAAGCCGTGGCGGCAGTGCCCAGACACAGCGAGGGCCTGGGCTGATGGCTACACCGCCACCGGCAACGTGGCGTTCTTCAACTACGGAGACTGTGCGGGTTGTCCAGATAACCGACTTCCTCAATCGGGCGATAGAATTGGGCCTCTAAATCCCGATGCGGGCTGGCAGGTCTCAGACGTGTGGTATGTGAGCTGGGGGGCACAGGATGCTTGGCCGGCTCCGGAGATCTATCGAACTGACGGAACGCAGGCGGCGCAATGGGAGCGAATCGCCGAATATTCGCATGGCCGCCAGTACGGAGATATGCGCTTCACTGCTTCACTGTCCCAACATGGGTCGTGTCTGGAAGACAAATGCGCGGTCGGCGGGTCTGTTGACAACCTTGCCCGCGCGGCGTATGGACAACTCTGGCGCGCACTAAATCGGAGTGACGACAGGTATAATCATGCAGCCCCTTCATACGTAATCCAGACTACTCGACCGAAGTTCTCAACAGATATTCGACATTACTATCCGTAGAGAACGAGAGGAAGATGCGACTGATATTCGTTAAGCCGTGGTTCCTGATCGTCGGTGTTGTTCTCGGCGTCGTCGGAGTTGCATTGGTGGCAGCGTCGAATGGCCGCGGCACCGACCCTCCGCCCGAAGGGTGGACTGCGGCGGAGTGGAATGCGTTGGCATCCCAGAAGCAACAACAGGAACTCCAGGCATATCCGTCAATGGTTGGGAAAGATCCGCAGGCGAAAACCGCGTGGCTCGCTCAGCACGGCGGCGAGGGACCGGACCCTGCCGTGGTTGCGGAGGCAGCCGCTGACACAACCAGTAGGCCATACAGCACCGGTGTTGTGGATTCTGGGCAGTCGCCGTTCGATCGAAGCGTGTACAGCATGCGCAATTTCTGGAGCGGGCTTGTCATTTCAACGACACCAGACAAGCTTTATATCGTCTACGCAGGCATGCGACTTGACATGCAGACGTCGCAAGGACAGCCAATGCCCATGCTCATCGTGCGCACGATTCCTTGGCCGATAAACGAGTCACAGGCCGGAACGGTGGACACCGAATATCAATACGTGTGTCGGTCTGGCCCTCTCAAGATCACTAGTGGCTCAACCAGTTCGATCTCTTTTGTCGATGCAGCCAACACCCCAGGTGTATTCAACATGACTACGAGAACGTTTAACCCCGCCTGCCCTTAAGTGACAGCTCGTTGCTCCGGTCGAACCCAGCGCCGTTGTAGCTTTCTCGCCTTCCTCCTGGTGGGAGGCATGCTCGCGGTGATGTCCGTCGGTTGTCGAGGCGCGCCAAGCAAAGTAGTTAGTTCAAGCCCACGCGTTGCGAAACCTTTTCTCGTTGTGAAGGAGCGCCGGCGGGTTCCGAACGTGGTTGCGCAGGCTCCGTCCTCTTCTCGGCTTTGGCTAATACGTCAGAGGCAGGGAACTCGTCGGGACGAGCTGGATTCCCTTTCTGTGCAAGCGGATCTGCGCGTTGTGTCGCGTGAGTCGATTGGTAGCGGAGCCCAGGCCCTGGTCTATGCGTTCGGCTCGGTATGGGTGGCGGGCGCCTCCGATTCAGGTGCTGCGCCAATTCGACTCTCCGGCACGCTGAGGCGCATCAACCCCGTCAACGGCTCACTTCAGTTCCGCCTGCGGATGCCTCCTGTTTCTGCGATTACTGCGACCAGCTTGGGCGTGTGGGTCGCCACAGGCAGCAAGCTGAGGCGCATCGATCCTCGTGGACGCACTACGGCAATCTTGAAACTTCCCCCGCGCGTCATTGTTCGACTGGCAACTACGCCCGCAGGGCCAGCGGTGGCGATCACGACCTCGACTGGGCACTCGGCGGTCTGGTTAGTGTCAGATAAGACACTCCACATTCGACGCAGCAAGCAAATCGCCGATCGCATTTATGCCATTGCATATGGCGGCAGCCGAGTCTGGTTGACTCTCTCGAGCCGCGTGATCCAGCTCCGACTGCCAGACGTGAGCACAGCCGCCAGCTCCTTGGATTCTTATGCGCCGGGGATGATCGCCCCAATTTCATCCTCATCAGCTTTCATCGCCAACAATGCGCGAGACATCGTGCTGCTTCGCGCGACGGACTCGAGACTCAGAACATCGGCAACCAAGCCGATCGGAGGTCGAATCGACACCCTTTTGAGCGCCGCGGGTACCTTGTTCGCATACGACACAATTGCGTACAGAATGACTCTCCTTGGCAAGCCCTAATCCCCGATCGAGCCCCGTGTTTACCTCAGTAGCTGTCGACCGCTGATGCACAGGGCGCCGCTGGCTGTGAGGTCGCTTAGCCCCGCTACTTCTGGCGGCTCAAATCGGCCCGATCCGCGCAATGAGTCTCTCGGGCAAGGACCGTTGACAGTGATCTGATCGGCCAGGATCCGGCCTGGTTCGAGGCCCCACTACCCTCCGGCGCGAAGTCCGGGCAGCCTGCTCCCGAAAGTGCCCAATCCCTGAAGTTCTGTTAGCAGCGCGTCGCGACTTCGCACCGATTCTCTTTCACGACGACATCCCGGTGAACGGCTAGGGCGTCACGGCCATTGGCCACCTCTGTGAAGGTCGAGGCGGCCGCCCGGTCGACAGTCAGATGAGCGCCAGGAGTCACTGAGCCACACGTACCAGTGCTTCCAGTAGACAGCCGCCAAGTAGGCAGCATCGTTTCTACTTCTGCCCAGCTGGACCGCCGCGTCGGCCGTCGTCTGTAGGCCATAACACTCGGCCGTGGCTTCGTCTAGGATTCCGCGTGCGTGCTGAGATTCGTGGGCGAGAACGTGGATCGCCCAAGCCACTGCATCTACGGAGCCGACGTCTTGCAACGGAATAGGATTGGTGATGCGCGCGAGCTCCGCACATAGCTCAGGCGACAGGTGAACAACGAGCGGATCGGTCCTGGTGTAGGCACGCCACGGTCCAAGCGGATCCGCATCCGGGAAAAGCGCACGTCGTTCGGCGAGGCGCGTCGCCCAATCTGCTTGGGACCAGCAATACACGCGGGTTCGGCGACCCGCGAGGGTCGAGACGACCCGTCCATAAAGAGCGTCAGAGTGGCTCCTCGTCTCGCCCGCCGAGTGGGCTGGAAGGCGGGCGTGACGATCGCACACGCGGTGGCCCCCGGCCGACACGCAGCCGCGGACTCCCACCCTGCTCGCAAAGCCCCCTGGCGTGACAATCACGAGGACGAGGACGCCAGCCCCAACCGCGAGAAGACCGGCCGTCGGAATCGCGAACCATCGCCGGTGGCGCATCACAAAGCGGACAAACGCCATGCTCAATCAGTCGGCCCGCCCCTAGGACCCCTTTAGGGATCTGTCGCATGACCAGGGCCAAGAGGGCCGCGTTCTAAGAGGAGGTCGGATCTCAGACTTCCAACCTGTGTCGCACGTCCGGGCACGAACCAGAGCCGCGATGCAACATCGTTGAGCTCGATCGAGGAGTTCAGATCGTCCGACTGGATCGCCAAGCTGGTTGGGCGGTACTGCTCGATCCTTGATGTCGGGAGCCGTTCGGCGTGGGGCCGAGCGGCTCCGTCTTTCCGTCCGAGTGGCTCTCTAACTTGGAAGGCGACATCATGCGGTGGTGAGCGCCCCACGAACCCGCTCAGCACCGGGAAAGGAGGTACCGCGAATGGCTGATCGCCGGGCCGGGAAGAAGCAAGGCCCCTACGTACCCTCGCCTCACGGCGGGAAGCAGCCACGTGACCGGAACAACGACGGCTCGTGGCGGAAGAAGCGCAGCGACGCCGGTAAGCCACGTAAGAAGTAGCGCTAAACCGGCGCCGCCGAACTACAGGCGCTGAAGCCTAGGCGAAGGCGGCGGTCACATCCAGGAGGGGTGGGTCTACCGTCGCTACGCCTGGTGGAGATCGCCCCATCCGGCTGCTCGCTGGAGTCACCATCTGCGGTTACCAGGGCGTGGCCTGTCATCCAGCCTCGGAGGTGCCCAACAGATCTCTTACCTGCACTGGTTCTTGACAGAACAGCGAGAAGAGGTTTCGAGCATGTCGGCGCTCTTGGCGGTCGTAGAGCGCGCGTCAGCGACCAACGTCCTGCTTGCGGAGGAGTACCTCGCTCGCAACCCCGTTGGGGATCAGGGAACGCCTGAGGTGGGCGCGCCACCGGCCGCCGGCGGTGCGCTCTAGCTAGACCAGCGCCAACAAACCAGAGGTTCGTCTCCACTTAGTTGGCAGCACCCTGCTGGACGAGAAAACCGGCTGGCAGCCCGTCCCAGAATCGATTGCGGTCGTACTCGAGGTGCTGGCGGTAACACAGCTCAACCGCCTCGTCGAGTCCCCCATCGTCGACCTTGAACAGCGCGGCGAGCCCGGGGCGCTGACAGGGGTCGCGGAACCGGTCGGCGAGCCGTCTGACGGCGGGCGATTCGGCGCCCCCAGAGTACGTCCTGTGCTGCACGACCGAGATCATCCGCAGGGCGAGGAGGAGATCGGTTTCGGCGAAGACGTCGTCAAGATCCGCCGCAAAGAACGGGAGCCGTTCGGTGACGAGCGGTCGCTCGGCGAGCCAGGTGCGGTAGTGCTCGTAGGAGTTGCCTGCGTTGCCGGCGAGCACGGACGGATAGCGGAACTCGGTTCGGCCGAAAGCTGGGACTCCGTTCTGATCCTCATCGGGCGGTCGGATCGTGACGCTGTCGAGCGTGCCGACAGCTTCGGTCCTGTTGCAGAAAAGTGCGTAAGTGGCCATCGCCCAAAGGACGCGGCCTGCAACGACGATTGCGGCTCCAGGCCGAAGCGCAGAACCGCTGCGCACTTGGGCACTAGGGCGCACGACGTGAGCTGCTGCGCGCCCGACCGCCGACAACAGGCGATCGTTGCCGTACTCGACGGCGGGAAAGGCGGTGGCGAGGAGACGCTCGTTTGCCTCGTCGTGAGCTGATGAAGACGGTTTCGCTCATGTCACCAAACTAGCCTGCAGTCGGGCCAGGCTCGCTGGCAGGGCCGAGCAGTCGAGGGCAACCGTGACGATGGCACGAATGCTTTATCCGAGTCTGTTGCGCTGCTGACACGTTCGTCGCATTCTAGCTACGCCCGCGGAGGCATCCTCCCCCGGCGCTTACTGCCCGACGCGAAGGCGTTCCCGCGCGGCGGTGAGCGCGGAGCGCCGGCCGAGATAGAGGGAGACGCCGGCGAGCTGAGCCGCGGCGATCGCGACCAGGTTGAGCGTCGTCCGCCCCTCGTGCATCGCGCTCGCGAGGATCCAGGCGAACGAGCTCGCGATGGCGATCGCAGCAGCGCGGCCACGCCAGTGCGGCGAGCGCACGATCCCGAGGCGCCCGCAGGCGAGGAAGACGACGAGCGCCGCCGTCGCGGCGTAGAGCGCGACCACGACGCCTATCACGAGCACCACCCGCGCGATGAGCCCGAGCGGCATCACGTCGTCCGCGACGGTGGTCACAGCCCAAGCGAGCACCGCGACGTAGAGCGCGGGCAGCCGCCGCAGCGCCTGTGCTGCCGAGCGCCGGAGCGGGACTCCCCACCTCCCTCGATCGCCGCGGATTCCCACCGTGCCTCGTCGCCTAGCGCCTGAGGCGCTTTGCGCTCTCCTCAAGGTCGGCGAGCGAGCGGTCGACCTTCTTCAGATCGCGGTCGAACTGCGACGCGTCGACCTCGATCTCATGCCCGTTCGGGCAGCGCAGCTTCGGGCTGCGGCGCGCGGCGCCGATCGTCGTCTTCACTGTGCGCCCGCAGGACGGGCAGTCGAACTCGAGCGGCGCCTTGTCGAGAAAGCCGCTCATTTCTTCTTGATCCCGTACGGGCTCTGGTTCGTCGGCTTCAGCGAGGTGTGCTGCTTCGCCGCCTGCGCGCGGACGGCCGCCTCGCTGCGACCAAGCTTGAGCCCGATCACGCGGGTCGGCGTGTTCCCCTTCGCTAGATCGCGCAGGGCCTTCTTGTCGCCTGCGCTCCAGGGCTTGCCGGTGTTGCGGGTCGACTTCGCCATCGTTTAGCTCCGTTTCACTCGTGACACATTCATATACGATCTGACACAGACTACCAGCCCTACCAGCCGACGACAGGCGGGGAGTCCACCCCTCGCACAGCGGTGTCGCGAGGTTGCACGGTTGTGCCCTCCGCGCGCAACGGCGTAGCATGAGTGACACAGGTGTCGCTCTAGTGAGAGAGAAACCCGAGGCGACCCGATCCGATCAAGGAGGTCTTAGTGGCCGATACCGAGCCCAACTACGAGCTCGTCCGTGAGCGCCTGCGCCGAGCCCGGATGAGGAAGAACCTAAGCCTCCGCGAGGCCGCCGAGGACATCGGGGACGTCAGCCCTTCGACGCTCTCGCGCATCGAGCGCGGCGCGACGCCCGACATCGTGACGCTCAACCGGCTGCTCGCCTGGCTCGGCCTCCAGCGCGACGCGGTCTTCAACGCGCGGCCCGCCAACCCGAAGACGACGCCGCGCCAGGTTGAGGTCCTCCTGCGCGCGGACAAGAAACTCGACCCCCGCACCGCCAAGACGCTAGCGAAGATCTTCGATACCGCCTACCGCGAGATGACCGAATCCTGAAGCTGCACGGACGTTTCGAGGATCAGCTGGTCCGCGTCGAGAGCGGCTCTCCCTTCCTGCCCTTCATCGGCGGAGAAGCAGCCCGGATCGAGTGCTGCGCGCTCGCCGCCAAGCGCTGCCTCGGCATGTCCCAAGCAGCGGCTCTCGATCCGTTCTCCGCGGCGAGCGAGGTCGGCATCGTCGTCCACGGCCAGGAGTACTTCGCCCGCTTCAGCGCGGAAGAGCGGCAACAGGTGCTCGAGCTTGCCGGCTCGCACTGGTCGGCCGGGACGATCCTCGCGGCAGGCAAGGCGACGATCATCCTCAACCCGACCCATGACCCGGTCCGGCAGAAGGCGACGCTCGCCGAAGAGCTAGCGCACATCGTCATTGGCCACCCGCCCAGCCGCATCGATCCGACAACGGGCTTCCGCACCTACGACGACGACGTCGAGAGCGAGGCCTACGGCGTCGGCGGGGCCATGCTCATGCCCTATGGCCACCTGTTCCCGCTCTGCCGCCGCGCCGTCCCAGTAGCGCGGATCGCCGCCCGCTTCGAACTTTCGGCCGCATTCACCAACTACCGGATCAACCGCGCCGGGCTACGCAAGATGTACGAGAAGCGGATGCGCGCATAGGAAAAGCCGGCAACTCCCCACCGGGAAGCGGCTCTACGATGCCAAGGGGCGGTGCAGCTTGGAGGCCGACATCCTTGCGTTCCGTCCTTGCTCGCCGACCCGAGCCGAAGTAGCGCGGCCGCTGCCTACGTCCGACCAACAACCAGATTGACGCGCGTCCCGCGTAGGCGTCGCACCCCCGGCCGCGGGCTCTGAGCTATCACGCGACCGCGGCGCGATTGCCTCGAGTGCGCTCGGCGAACGTGCCCGACCGAACAGTGCCGCTGCCTGATCTTCCGTTTCGCGGCCGCTAGGCGTAGCCCGATTACCCTTGGCACGACACAACGCACTGCGGGTGAAGGTGGTGGCGGCGGCGGAGGCCCTGGAGGAGGCGATGGCGGGGGTGGAGGAGGCGGTGGCGGCGGTGGCTGTGGGGGTGGTGGTGGACCAGGAGGTGGCGGCGGAGCTGGAGGCGGCGGTGGAGGTGGCGGGCCTGGAGCAGTTGTGATGGCGAGGTCCCACTGGTAGATCAAACCCGAGTTTCGAGGCGTGTCTGAGTATGCGTAGAGCCTCCACTCGCCGTTGGGATCCGTACCGTTAAAGGTGGAGAGGTCGATGTTGCCGCTCGGTGTTGGAGCCGGCGGCGCCCAGTAGTCCCAGGTTCCGTAGTTCGCGGGGCGGAAGGCCCCGGTCGTCAGCGGACCTTCATCGGGAAGTGCCTGCGCCGCTTGGTCATCGATCGTCAGGTTCACATCGACGTTGGCGTCGCCACCGACATCGGACATGAAGATCGCGTCCTCGCCGGAGGGGCCGACGAGCAAGAGGTCGACGTCGTCCGGCCGGTTGTGGCTGAAGTGGTCGAAGACGACGTTCACGTCGGTGATCACGCCGCTCATGCCGGAGACCGTGATGGTCGACGGGTATGGCGTCGCAGGCTGGTAGGCGAGTAGTACGACTGACTCGCCGCGAAGAGGTGGCGGCGGGGGCGGCGCGGGCGGAGGAGGCGGAGGGGGTGGCGGGGGCTCGCAGATGACCGGTGGCGGTGGGGCTGCTGTCTGTCGGAGAACGACGAGGCCATGCAGATAGTCGGCTACCGCGATGTCTGGGCGTCCGTCGCCACTGAAGTCACCGAGCGCGAGCGCGTTCGGGTGGTAGTGCGTCGCATACGGGAGGTCGAATAGCTGCTCAGGCGCGAGCGTGCCCAACGCCGTCTGGAGATAGACGCCGGCCGCATACCAGCCTCCGTGCACCGTGACTGCGTCGCGACAGCCATCACCGTCCATGTCGAGGTCCTCGACCGGCTCGGGTGCATCGAGCCCGAAGTACTGGAGTGGCGGATCGAGTGTTCCATCCGCGTTCTGGAGGAGGAGATCGACCCGAGGGTGTGGGAGAAAGTCACCCATCGTTACGGCGACGTCGTCTCGCCCGTCGCCCGAGAAATCACCGACATCGAGTCCCTCGGCGCACAACTCGTGCTCGAGCTCATACGTTACTGGCGGCCCGAAATGGAGATCAGCGACCTGCGGGTAGACACGGATCCAGGCGCAGGAATAACCGACGACGTCCAGGCGCCCGTCACCGGTTACGTCGCCGACCTCGATCTCGGTCTGGGGCCACTGCGCGGTCACCGAAAGGGTCGTGAAGCCGAACCCCGTGTTCCTCGCGATGATGATCCCGGTGAGCCCTCGGTAGATGACCATGTCGTTCAGCCCGTCCGAATCCATGTCGGCGATTTTCACCTGGCTCCCGCTCGTGCCGGAGATGAACTCCGGGCCGACGATCGTTCCGTCCACTTGGCGGTAAAGGCTGATCCCGTCGGGGCCAGTGGCCAGCGCCACGTCATTTAAGCCATCGTTCGTCAGGTCGCCAACGGCCATCCCAAGCTCGGCACCGTGGCCACCGGTTTCGAACCGAATCGGCGAGTCGAGCCCGCCGCTGTCGAGCTGGCGGAAGAAAAAGAGCTTGAAGTCGTTATCCGGATCGTTGTATTCCTCGGTCGCGAGAAGAACGTCGCCGCGGCCGTCCCCGGTGACGTCGCCCACGGCGACCGATTCCGGCCAAGAGCCCACCCGGTACGCCTGGTACGGTTGGAAATCGATCGCGGTCGCTGGCGCCGCCGTGATGCCTGTCGCCACTATCGCGATCGTCGCCACAACGGTGCGCGAACAATTCACTAGGCGCAATCCTCCCGGGAGAACTCTACTTTAGGCTCATCGTGACGATCAGCGTCCACGAATCTCCGGAACTGATGCCCTGAGACTTTCCATGTGCCCTCATACGTGAGGGCGTCGCTGCCCGCCTAGGATCACTTTGAGGTGCCGCCGATCCGTCGCCGTACCAGGAGAATGACCGCGACAACCACAGCCACCTCAATCAAACCTGCGAGGATTGGATCAAAGTAGAAGGCGTGTTTGCCCAGCATAAAGCTGAGGCCCCCGGGTGAGTTGTCAGACTTGTGAATCGCGCCAATGATGAGGTTCTCCACCCCCTGGGCGAACTGAAACAGTGACCAGCCCAGCGCGATCGCAAAGGCCAAGGTCATGAGGGTCACATCACGGAGTAGGCGATCTAGTTCGGTCAGCATTCGCCGCTAGCCACGGGAGACCACAATGGGATTTGGTTCCGTACATGAATATGGGCTCCAAACTTCGATGAGAATTTCTCTGTCAGCTTGTCCTTGTGGGTCGCCATTCTGCACTTGTACGTGGTATCGAAACGTCTTCGGCGGCCATATATGAAAGTAGGGAGATAGTATCCAATTACCCTTATCGCTGACCCAGAGAGCCTTCCGAGGTCCGCTATCCAGTTTAAACACATAGAAAACGGAGAGAGCAGGCAAAAAGCCGTTATAACGTATTGCCCACACATGTACGAAATAACTCATGAAATAGTCGCGCCTTAAATGCTTACGAAAGCGGGGTGGGACTGGTCCACCTGGACAGTAGATATTCCCCTTGAAGGTTGGCCAACCTCCGAAAATGGCACGACCGTTTGTTCTCTCGCCAAATCCGCACCGGCGGTACCAGTAGCCCGGCCAAGGCGGACGGGTGCGATGTCCGTCTGCTTCGACTTGGTTGACCGGGTCAGCTCCGGCAAAGCTGTACCGGTTTTGGAGAGTCAGATCGAGACTCAGGCTTCGGTCTGCGGAACTGTCCGTCAGGACGTCCGACTGGACGAACCTTTCCACATCGGTGCTATAGCGTCTCGCACCCATGTCGAGCGTCGCTGAACCTGAGTCGAGCCTCTTGTCGTTGAAGCGGAAGGCATTCAGGGCGTCCGGGCCGGCCAGGTCACCGTTGCTCAGGCTGTCCTGGGCGCCGTACGGCTTGTATACATAAGCAGCGGTGACGACCCCGCCACTCACCGTGTCTTTCTCGAGAAGCGAGATGTCCGTGTGGAGATTCCGTGCGTAGTAGTAGTCGCCCGCATTCGCACCGCCCGTCTTGCTCATGCCCACACGCTCATTGTTTGCGTCGTACGAGTAGCTCCGAGTTGTGGTGGGCGTTGCGGTACAGGGATCGGATGTTCCGACCGATGCCTCCTCGCTCACCTCATTTGACAGACCGATGTACGTGAAGCAGCTCCGTCGATTGCCCACTCCGTTGTCGTGGGTCTCGATCTCCTTCGCTACGCGGTTGAGCGGATCGTGCTCGTAGTCGCCATCGTCCAGCGTTGCGAAGTGGGTAGCGTGGTCAAGCCGGTCCAGATAGTCCCACGCATAGCTCTCAAGAAGGTTCCCCGGCGTCGGTATACCGAATGGCCGAGCGCAGTCGGAAAGACCGCCGCTGCCTGAGGTCACGCACGTTAGATTGCCCCAAGCGTCGTAGAAGTATCTGTGATCTACACCGAGACCTGGTTCCTGCTGCGTGCGCCTTGTCGTTAGCCGGTTGCCAGCGTGTGTGTACCACCACTCGTTGACCCCATCCTTCTCATGGTTGAGGTTCATTGCAAAGTCGTAGCCGTAGGTTCTTTCTTGCGCCGGACCTGTGCTTGGCCGCTGCGTGTCCTCGCTCGTCAAATTCTCGCGAGGGCCATAGCCGTAACTCGTGACGCAATCTTGCGCGTCACAGAGGGCCCCACTCGAGCCTTTCAGACGGAAGGTATCTTTCGTTCGGTTTCCGTTCAAATAGATCCCGTCGTCGATGTACTCGACGGTATGCGATTCGAGGAGCGTCGGCGTGGGAGTCGCACCATTGTGCGTTTGAACCGTCTTTAGGTCGCCGTTGTCGAAGTACGTGGAGTTCACCGTCTGCTTGCGTACCCACCCGCTTACGCTCCAGCGATCGATAGTTCGCTGCTGCTCCCATCCAGTTGGCCAATAGTTTAGGCCGACTTGCTGGTCATCAACAGTGTCGTGCTGGAGATCGGCACCCCAATCGTGGTCGGAGAGCACCTGATTTGACTCGTCGTAAGTGAAATCGTGCTCACGCCCGTTGCGCGGCGTAGTTCCATTGTCCCAGCGATTCACAACATTGCCGTTCTGATCGTATCCATAGTTCATATAACGGAAGCTGGGATCGGCGTCCTGCTTGTACCGAGTTTCCGCCAGCTCGTCGTAGCCGCTGTACGTTGAAAACATCGAATACGGAGTCTGTCCCTTGCGTGTGCGCCCGCGACGTTCGACGGCTGTGGCCTGGTTGCCATCGGGGTCGTAGGTGTAGCTTGAGCCGGGGTTGTTGTAGGTGTCGTTGATTTGACTTACGAGCCCGTCGTCGTAGTAAGTCCAGAAGGTTGCTCGCTCGTCGGTCGGTGAGCGCGGCGCGCGCAGTGACTGCCAGCCTTCGGCCCGGTAGTCGTAGTAGGTGATCGGGGCGACGTGGTCCCAGCTTGAGTAGATCCAGCCGGGGTCGAAGTACTCGATTGTCGTCTTCTTGTCGTCTCCGATTTCTGGCGGAGCGGTGAACTCGGGGTTGTCGACGGGGAGCGTGATCAGCGTTAGGTCCCCGTTCGGGTCGTAACGGCGGTGGACGTAGGTCTGGGTGTTGGTGCTGTCGTTGGGAAGCGCGATCCGGTCGAGCTGATCGACAGCGTCGTATCGGTAGGAGGTCACGTATTGCTCTGTCGCCTGAGGGTTACAGCGGCTGCCGCTGTCGTAGCCGCGCGGTGGGGCCTCGCAGGTGAGGTTGCCTACCTTGTCATAAGCGCGCAGGCTGGTGAGCGTCCGGGCCGGTTGGCTCTGTTCGTCGAAGACCTCGTCCGTCTCTACGAGTTCGTTTCGCTGGTTGTAGACGAGCGTCGTGGTCGTCGCAAGTTCGTCGGTTTCGCTGGTGACGTTTCCGTTCAGGTCGTATGCCTCTGCGCTAGTCCGTGTCGAGGAGCCGTTGAGCGGCTCCGTGACCGTCCGCTGTCGGTGAGCGGCGTCGTAGGTATAGCGGGTGGTGTACCCGGGGGGTGTCGGGGGCGGGTTGGTTTGGGAGCAGTTTGTCGGCGCTTGTGGGAGGTTGGCGTTCGGTTGGGTTAGCCAGAGCAGGTCGCCCGTGTTGTCCTGGTAGCAGTTGTGGGTCTTGCGCGTTGCGATCCCGTCTTCGGCGTAGGTGGTCTCGGTGACTACGCGGTCGAGTTGGTCATAGGTGTTCTCGGTGACGAAGTCGAGCGCGGTTGGAGTGCCGAAGCCGTTCGGCCGAGTCGTGCGCCAGAGCCGGCCGGCGCTGTCGTATTCGTAGCCTGTCTTCTCGAGTCCGCTTGATCGGTCGGGCCCGGTGACGAGGATCGGGCGATCCATGAAGTCGTAGTCTGTGTCGGTGTGCGGGCCGCCGGTCGGGTTCTCGGCGGCTTGGCGTTCGACGGTGACGTTGTTGTTTGCGTCGTAATTGCTGCCGGTCCAGATCAGCGTGCCACGGCGAAAGCGGGTCGATTTGGGCGTGCTCGTGCGTCCGAGACGATGGAAGCTGTCGTACTCGTAGACGGTTTTGTACTCTCGGTCGACACTGCCGGTGTCGTTGGCATGCAGTGGATCCTGGATGGAGCGGAGAAGGCCATCCGCGTCGTAGCTGTAGCGAGTGAGCTGTCCCAGGGCGTCGGTGATCTGGGTGGCGAAGCCGTTTCCGTCGTAGCTCGAGTAGGTCGTCGTGTGGTTGTTTGCGTCGTCGACCGAGCTCAGCGTTCCGTCGGCGTTCCAGTGGTTGGTCGCGATTGCGTTCGTCGGGTCGGTGGTTGTCAGCAGGTTGCCATTGGGGTCGTAGGTGTAGGTCCACTCGTAGTCGCCGGCGAGCGGAGTTGCTGCCCCGTTTGGATCGGTACGTTTTCGGAGCTGGCTGATTGCGAGGACGGTTGGGTCGCCGCCGGGGACGGGCAAGTCGTCGTACTCGTAGAGGGTCCGGGTCAGGAGGTCGTCGCCTTCTCCAGGGCCATTCGCGTCGACGAGTACTGCTTGCTCGGTGACAAGACCGTTGAGGTTGTAGCTGTATTTCGTGTAGGCGCCGGGGGAGGGAGATTGGTCGTGAGGCTCGGTGATCCGGGCACGTTGGCGGAGTGGCGGTGTTTGCGTCCAGGCGATCGTGGTCGTCTCGGTGCGGCTTCCGATCTGGCGAGCGATCTGCGTGACTTTGCCGTCTGTGTCGCTGGTGTAGGTGGTGACGCGCGACTGGGGTTTGGTCTCGGTCGTGACGCCCGCGCTCGGGTACGTGAAGGTCGTCGCGGGCTCCGTAGGCACACGGTCTGCGCGCGTGAACAGTCGGTTGGCGCTGTCGTAGGCGAAGGTGGTCGTGTGCTGGCGTGGGTCGCGGACGCTTATGAGTTGGCGAGCGCCAAGTGGGCCCTGTGTTTCGTAGTCGAAGTGGAACGCGCGGGCGAGAAGGGCCGAGCCGTCTGCGTTCGTTCCGCCCTCTTGCGTGATGTCGCTTAGGCGGTGGTGGTTGTTGGTCTCGTAGGTGAAGAGGAGCTTGTGGCCGAGGTGGTCGCTGATCGACTTCAGGGTGTGGTCGCCGTTGTAGGCGAGGTCGAAGTGATGATTCGCGATGCCGCGGCGGTCGGCCTCGTCGGCGATCTTGTAAACCTCGGCTGGAGAATTGGTGCTGAACGTGAGCTGGTTGCCGTATGGCTGGGTCGATTTCCCGTCAGTCACTTTGTCCGGAAAACCGTGCTGGCCTTGGCCGTCCATCGTGTACCAGTAGGTGACGCGGTCGGGGCTCGTCAGCGCCCATTGGGTTCCGATCTTGCGGAGGTAAAGGTGCGTTCCGGCTGGTGCCGTCCAATGCGTGCCGTCGTTCGAGGTAAAGACGTGGGTCGTCCCGTCGGCGTCTTGGAGGGTCACGTTGCGCGGCTGTCCGGGTGAGTCGACCGTGAACTGTTGGTGGCCGAAGCGGGTCAGGCCGGAGACCGAGAGCGACCAGCCCGGCCCGAGCGGACAGCGGACGGGCTGGCAGTCGCCCTCCATGCTGTTGTAGGTGAGCTGCACGTCGGTCGAGAGGCCGATCCCGGGCGCATGGAGTGGCGACCAGCGAACGATCGAGTTGCCGGTCGCAACGTTGACGAGGTTCTCCATGCCGGCCCCGAGATCTTCGTGCTCGTACTCGAAGTACGGTTCGACGCCGAGTTTCTCCTCCGCGCTAAGCGTGTCCACGCTGACGTCGTTCTCGAGTGGCTTGTTGCCTTTGGCTGCGAACCACGTGGAAGAGACGGAGCTGTAGAGGTCGAAGCGCAGCTGGTAGCTGGCGCGGGCGACGCCGGTAGGCAGAGGCGGCGCTTCGACCACGATGTGGATCGGTTGCGAGGAGCCGTTCGGGAGCAGGGCACCGACGGCGATACCGGGGGAACTGTCGACGACGGAGGTGGTCGAGCCGTTTTCGAACCAGCGGTAGCGAAGCAGGACATCGTTCGCCGCCCAGGTCAGCGTGCTGCGGTTCGTGACTGTGATGTCGAACGCGTACTGTTGCTGCGAGGGTGCCCCGGGCGCATACTCGACCCGTGAGGGGAAGGTAATCGCGCTGAAGTCGGCGAGGTACTTCGTACTCTGCGCGTTAATCGGGGTGACGTTGACCGGTGCTGAGGTTGTCGACTGGCCGAAGGCGTCGTAGGCCTTTGCCGTCAGGGCGTGGGTCATCCTGTCGTAGGCAGGGAGCGCCGGGTCGAGCGTATTCCAGGCAACACTCCAGGGGGATGTCGTGTCGGTCGCGACGAGCAAGCCGTCGGCGTAGAACTCGACCTTGCTCACACCTGCACTCGCGCTGGCTGCGACCGTGACCGTGCCACTCACGTTCGCGTTGTTCGCCGGGGAGGAGATCGAGGTCGTCGGCGGCGCCGCGTTACCGACGCTGACGTCAACCGCGGTTGAGTTCGTCTGGTTCCCGGCATCGTCCGTCGCGCGCGCCATCAGGCTGCGCACGCCATTCGCGACGGTCGTCGAGTCCCAGCTCGCGGAGAATGGCTCACTCGAATCGGTGCTGATCGAGACCCAGCTCCCGGTCGAGCAGTTCGAGCTGGCGTTGCTACAGCGGAAGAACTGGACGCTGTCGACGCGTCGGTCATCGGCGGCCCCCGCCGTGATCGAGACCGCGTTCCCGCTCACTTGTGAGGAGGCAAGAGGCTTCCCGATCGCGACCGTAGGCGCCAGCGCCTGACTCCCGTCTGTATAGGTGACGGCCAGCTTCGGCCGCAGCGTCGGGGCGACTGCGAAATCACTCGAGTAATAGTCGAGGTACTTGCCGGCCGCGATCGTCTCGTCGTCGACCTTGAGTAGCACGCCGTCGTTTGGCTGCGATCCGCTCAACCACTGCTGGACGAGCGATGTCAGCGACCACGCATTCCAGGCCGGAGCCTGAGCCGATGGCACCGTGAGTGTCGAGACAATCGTTCCGTCGAAGTCGCCGCCGTCCGCAGCCCACCTGACGCCACCTTTCGTTTCGTACCAGGTCGCTCCGTCGCCAGAACAGGTGTCGATCCCGCTTCCTTCGTCCCAGGCACTTGTCACGCGGTGGCTACGCACCGTCAGCGCCGCCGCCGGCGAAGGGTTCGGGTGCCAAAGCGAGAGGGTGGCCGAACTGACCGTCGCACTCGAGGGGATGTCGTGGACGTCAAACCACAAGAGCGAACGCCACAGCGAGTTGACATCGGTTCCGACCTTCACTCGATCCAATGAGCCGCGGTTAGTGCACTCGATCGCGTCGCTGCGGTAGGTGACGTACGTGTCGTGACCGCGGGTTGCGTCTGGGCGCAGGATCTTGGTCGTCTGCCCGGCAGCAGGCAAGGTCACCGTTCGCGCATTTGTCTCTGCGCCATTGACGACGACCTTGTACGTGAAGGTCGAGCCTGCCTTCGCAGTCGTATCGCGATACGTCGTGACCCCTGAAGCCATGATCGTCGTAAGCCGCGTCGAGTCGGACGGGGTGAAGCTCGCGGTCGTGGACCGGTGAACCTCGTACCGGTCAAAGGGCGGCGCGCCGGGGCCGCCGTAGGGGATCCAGCTCAACTCGGCGCCGTTGGCATGCAGGGTCTCCGGTTCGAGCAGCTCACCTCCGTTGGCGTTGTAGGTGACCTCGAGCTTGGGCCCAAGAGTCGGCTCAGCCGCATAGTTATGACTCGGTGGTGTTGGGCCACTGATCGTGGCCGGCTCAGTGGACCGCTTGAGCAGAAGGCCGAAGTTTGACTGCGTCCCCGCAACCCAGCTCTGGACGGTCGAGGTGATGTCCCAATTCATCCATTGCACTGAAGGGTTGGCGGGCAGGGTGAAGCTCGCGAGCGAGGTTCCGTTCCAGGCGAGCGCCGACGCCTTCGAACCGACCGACCACGAGCTAGTCATCCGGTACGCGTCGATCTGATGGCTCGTCCCCCCACACGGCCCGCCCGGCGCGCTCAGACAACTGCCGTCGAAGTACAGCTTCATCTTCGCGCTCGACACGCTCGCACCAGCCGGGATATCCGACACCGAGAACTGCAGCGCCGAGCGCCAGGTCTGGTTGACGACTCCGGGCCGCGTCGTCCCGATCGAAAGCCGACTGCCGCCAACGCCGGCGCAGCTCAGGCAGTTGAAATCGAAGCTCGCGTCCTGGAAGGCAGGCTGGATCGTGATCGTCGGATCGACCGTGACCGGGAACTGCCGCAGCGGATCATGCAACCAGCTGCCATCGATCGAGAGGTCGAGCAGGAAATCACCGTCGCTCCGCGTCACATCGAGTGTCGCATGGTGAGTGGCGGGATAGAGCGAGTTGTCGTCGACGGCCCACGGGGCCTCGAGCACAAAGATCGGTCGAGCGTGCGGCCGCATAAAGAACGCCCACGAGCCGTCGTCCTGGGCGACCGCATGCATGCGTGCCCCGGCCGGCGGGCTCAGGGTGAAGTGGTAACTGAGCGGAGCCTGCGCGTCGGCAAGGCGGAGCGTCTCCTTGACCCCGTCCGGCAACAGTTCGTAGCGGAGGTCGACGCCGCTGAAGGCTCCCGGATAGGAGATGCCACGCGCGCGAGCCTGCGCGTTCGACGCCGATGCTCCCTCGATGGTGAGCTTGAAGCGCCCGCCCCCTGTCTCGAGGCCGAGGAAGTCAGGGCCGAGCTGCTGCTTGAAAAGCGCTCGCCAGCGGTTCGCCTCGTTCTGGTACGCGTAGCCCTGCGCATCCGTCGGGACAAGCGCCGAGGAGATCGGCTGCCACGCCCCTTGGTCGTCTCGGTAGTGGATCGGCCCCGCGGAGAGGCTGCTCGTGAACGTGCCGTCGTGGTTGTCGAACGTACGTGAGCTTTGCGTACGCAGTTGGACTAGTTCGGTCGGCGGAGGTTGCGCCGACGCTTCAGCGAAAGTCGTTGCGCCGAGCGGCATCTGCAAGCACGACAGGACGCCGAGCGCAATGGCGAGGGCAAAGAGCTGCGCAAGCCACGCGCGGGACGCGGCGTGTCGGCGTGCGACGGAGGCGATTGGTGGCTTCCGACGCCCCCCTACTACCGCTGAGAGAGAGCTGAGGAACCGGGAAGTCACCTCCTCCGCCCAGCAGAAAGCGACCGTCCAAGCGGCGAGTCTGCGCATCCGACGAATCACGACATCCCTCCCACGATGTTGGCGCCGGGGGCCTGCCGGAGCCGGATGATCGCCGCGGCGACTCTATGAGGGCAAAGGGTTAGTGTCAAGAGGCTCTTTCGGACACGTACCTTTCGGACACGGGTCTCGCCGAACCACTCGGCGACCTGAAGCAAGCAGACGCGCACGCGATGTCCTCTCCGCCGCGCGTGCCCATCGTGCGAGCGCGAGTTAAAATGCCTGGTCACGGAGGAAGCGGCCGAGGCGACGCCGGCGGTCGCTGGCGGCTACTTCTACCGTACTTCGCCCTCCAAGCGCCGACCGACGCCTGGTGGACGAAGACACAACTCGAAGTCGCTCAAGCGACCATTCAGCGCGAGTTCGTCGCCCCAAGCTCAAAAGAGACGTCGCGAGAGCGAGCCCACGCAACGAACTCATGCAGGTGTCCGTCGAAGTCAGCGGCGAGCCGGAACATCCAGCGCTGAGCGAGAGCAACGATATGCGACGCATCGACTTCCCATGCGACCCCCACGACCCCATCAAAGTCCTCGAGACCTGGGAGCACGCCATCTCCTGCAGGATCTGCGCCAGAGCCGGAGCGGGCTGACCTCGTTGGCCACCGGAACTACAGCTGGCCCTAGGACGCGGGGCGCGCGCGTGGCTCGCAAGGTCAGTTCTGGTCTGCGTTCCGAATTTCGGCGTACCGGTCGACGCGCTCGAATATCGCCGCGATCTCCTCGCACGAGAAACCAAGCTCGAGCAAGAGACACATCTCGACCAGCGACCGAATGCGGACGACAAAGGGGTAAAGCGCCGTTCCCTGCAAGGCCTTGTACTCGAGGGACTTGTCGTAATGAGTGCGGTAGTTGCGGGTGTCGAGGAGGCCGTTTACGAAGCTTGGCTTGTCGTTGACGAGATTGTCGACGACCAGCGGACAGCGTCCGAGCACATCCTTAAGGCGCCGTCGCAGAGTGAGTTCATTGGAGTAGAGGAGCTTTTCGTTCAGCCAGTCCCGGTACTGGGCTGGAACGGAGTCGAGGATTGCGTCGAGCCGTTCTTGATGTCGTCCCTGGGGAAGTTCGGTCTCTGAAGAGGTTCGGCGATGGTAGGTCTCAAGAGCCTGCATGAGGCTCAGGAACGTCTGCTCCAAGTAGCTGTGTGGGCTATAGGTGGCGCCGAAGTAGAGATCGAAGACCGGCCGTAGGATCTCGTGCTTTATGAGCCAGTTGTTGAGAAGGGTCTCGAGGCGCGGCCGTGCGTCGTCGAGAGTGAACAGCATCTGCTGGGGGAGTAGTTTCCTGCCGAGCGGGGGCGTCGAGCTCAGTCGGTAGTAGATGTCCACCCCGATCGGCTGTGGCGCAACCCCAGTTACCGCATCGGGCTCGGCTTCAGGAGGCGGGAGGATTAGGCCGCGGACACTGAGGGGCAGCACGGGCCTCCCAACTGCGAGCCCGAGGAAGTTTCGCAGTTGGTACGTGTACTCGAGCACGCGTTTGAGGGAGGCCTCGGTCCTAAACCGAACGGTGATCCGAGTGCGCTGGGTGACCCGTACATCGGTTGTCACTGGCCCAACCTCGCCGAGCTGCCATGAGAAACTGATCACGAGCTCGTCTTCGGGGAGCACGACACCGTCAGCGATTCCGGAGGACGATACGCGACGTCGATCGCCGAAACGTTCTCTTGCTCTGAGCTCAAGGTGATGTCGAACCCGGAGACGGCCGCCCACTCGTCGAGATCGCTGTAGCGGAGGAGCAGTTCGTCGAAGGCGATTTCTTCGTCCTTCTCGAACCATGCTCCGACAAGCACGTACGAGGGCCTGTAGGTCGTTGTCGAAAGTCCCGCCGTGTTGAACTGCCAATTGCTCGCTTGGCAGCGTTCCAGCGTCAACGCTTTCCCGTCGGCCGAGTGCCCGAGTATCCGCGCACGCGGTTCGAGTCCGAGGGTCAGCCCGGCATCGTTGAACGCCCCTAAAAGGTCAAGCTCGATTCTCTCTTGGGAGAAATCAAGCGTCCCGGCAAGCTTCTGTTCTGGCTCGTCTGGGAGCCAGAACAAGCCCCGAAAGGTCAGTTCGTCGAGCACGACGTTCAGCCTAGATGTCGATTTCGATTCTCGGACGGCCTGCCCTAAAACTCCCCTGCTGCCTGCAGCGAGCCTCGGCTGTCAAAGTGGAGGTGATGTCCAGTCCTTGGCGCTCAGTTTGAACCAGGCTGCCGCATCGATCGGCGGATTCGATTGGCCGGCACGCCACCGGCGCATCTGCATGGGTGGACGCCGAACAGCTCTCCGATGTCAGCGACGGTCCAACTGGTTGGCCATCGGCGCCTCGCGCCAGGGCTCGGGGTTGCGAAGGCCTTGGTTGGTGTCGGCAAGCGCTTCGGCAAGCTGCCGCTCGTAGTCTTCGTCAGTGAGGTCGGCTCCGAGAATCACCTCGGTCGTTCGCACGTGTTCGAGCGTCGACTGTGCATCGGCCAGCGCACCCACGAGCTCGACCTCGCGGCGGAGCTCAGCCTGGATGTCGCGATCGATTGAGTGGAGATCGAGCAGAGCGTGGAGCTTCTCGTCGCCAAACATGCTTCGGGCGCGTCGTGAGAGGTCTGCGTGGCTCGCTTCCAGCTTCGCGATCTTTCGCTGCATGATCTGGATCTGGGCCTCGAGTATGAGGAAGCTGTCGCGGGCCTCAACAATTGCCTCGGGGTCGAGCCCGCGGCGATGAAAGCCGTCGCCCCAGAACTCTTCCCAAAGGAATCCGATGGCGAGGGCGACGATCTCTTCTAGGCGTCGTCGCTGCTGGTAGTCGCGGTAGCCGAGGTCTCTTACCTTGTGGTCGAGGACGAGCTCGCCGAACGCCCTGGCCTCGTAGCTGGCGAGCGGATGCGACGGGTGTTCGAGCTTCCAGATTGCGAAGCGGCGCTCGACGACCTGCGTAACCGTGTGCCGGAAGCGATGAGGGGAGTAACCTCGCCACTCCTGACCAGGGATGGGGATGAGCGGGCGCCGGCGATCCTTCGTGCCGCTGACGAACTTGCTCAGCGACGAACCGTCTGCGTAGCGGGCTCCCGTGTCTTCGGGCTCTGTAATCCGGGTTGCGATCAGCAGTGGCGCGTCCGCTTGGCCGATCTTCCGTCCGCTGCATGTGATCCAGGCGGCAAGCACGTTGCTGGCTAGGTCGGGCAGCCGCTTCCAGTAGACATCGTCGGGGCGGCCGCCATTTTTCATTGCGCTCCGCCGGAAGCGCAGTCCGGGACCGCACGAGCCGTCCTCGAATTGGTGCTCAGGGTCGAAGTCATCGACGTCGAGCAGGCGCAGGTGGTCGACGCGCGGGCATGCCGTGACCAGGAGGCTGAGGGCCGCGAGCTCCTTGAGCGTCCGCCAGTGCAAACCGACTGGCCAATCGAGCGGCCTCCGTTCTTCCCAGCCGATCCTCCTCAGGCGGCTGGCGAGTGCCTCCCGGATGAGATCAGGGGGCACGGCTGAAACATCGCGGCGGGTACGGCCTCCCCTCCCCTTCGCTTCCAGCTCTCGACCGGTGGGCATGGCGGGCAGAGCCGTCCAGTCCTCGAGCGCCGCGGGCAGATCGAGCAGTGGACGGTTTCGCTTCGCGCGGCTCTCGTTCTCGGCCCGCAGCTCCCGACGCAGGCCGACCAGCGTCCGCATGACCAGAGACAAGCGCGTGACGGCGTTCCGCAGAGGGGCCGGTCCAGCCTGTTGGCCGTGCCGCCGCAGCCCCTCATCTATGCGCGGCGTCAACTCGTCCGCGCTGCAATCGACGAATGCGGCAACAGCAGACCATGCCTCCGCTGGCAAGAAGGCGAGCACACACGCAAGCGGCAGGCATGAGGTTGGAAACGTCGCCGACTCGTCCCAAAGCGCGGAGATGTCCGCAGAGTCGAGGCCCAGCCGCCTGAGCGCTGTCCTTCCGTCCGGGATGCGTGGCGGCTCGGCGTCGCCGATCAAGGGTTCAAGCGACTCGCCGGCGGGTTGCACCACACGGGCGCTTACGATCAGGTAGATGAACCTCCCTGCGACGTAGAGGGCGCCGCGGTCCTTGCTTCGACCGTGACACATCACGCGCGAGGCCAGCATCAGGACGAGCCGAGCCTCTGCGAGAGGCAGTTCTACTCCCGCCGCCTCCACGGCAGCCTGGTCGGGAAGTTCATCCTCAACGAAAGACTTTTTGAATTCGCTATTCTCTTTCATGTTCGTTTGGTGTTCCTTTAAGCGCACGTCTGTATTCGATCTCTCTTACTACTGAACTCTATAGGTGAATCATACTCGATGATTTATGTGATCTATCGACCGAAACGTTCGACTGTTTGTTGCGGAAGCAATTTCGTTCTTGGTGAACATGCGGATGCACCAAGCAGATCGATTAGGTCTTGGAGTGGCATTGGTGCTCCCCAACGGTGTGCTGGGGCGGGCACGCTCAGGCGTCCGGCGAGGATCGCCGCCAACGTAAGCCGGCGGAGGTCACCAGATCCAGCGTTCGGGAAGTGCTGGCGCACGCTCTCCGGACTCAGCCGCCGTCGCTGCTTTCCGCTTGCAGTCTCCCAGCCTCCGAGACAACGGAGGTGTCCGGCGTCGACCATGCGGCGAACGGCCATCTCTGACCGCTGCAGCAGGAATGCTGCTTCTCGCACAGTCAGGAACGTGCGCATCGCTAAGCAGAACTTTCTCTCGATCTAATCTCCATCTCTCGTCTACAGTGACTCTAGCCTCGTCTCCGCAGAACGATCAAAGCGCGGACCGGCGCCCGGAGCTTGTGTCGCACTTGTTCAGAAAGTGCGACACGAAATCGACGACGGCGTGAGACTGAGAAACGGCTTACCGATCGGCGAAGCGCTGCCGCAGCCTCGCAGCCCTGTCGCGCTTGCTCAGAAAATGCGACAAGGTTCGTGCAACAGAAATTTACAACTCAGGCGCACAGGAGATCGCGAGTAGGGGCGGAGCTTCTGCTCCGCCCCTACCTGTGGGGTCTAAGACGCAATCATCGCGGCTGCGAGCTTGGCTGCAGCGGCGTCGATGCTTTCCCGGCTCGAATGGAGCTTGCCCGTCAGTTGGCGCGTGTCGGGGTCGACCTCCAGGATCGTGCCCTTGAAGAAGTCCGCATCGCGCGCCCACTCAATCGAGTCGTCGTGCTTGACGCGGTCGATGGCCGTCTCGATGTCGACGCCGGCCGCCTTGGCGTCGTGGAGAGCGACGAAAAGTGCGCGCCAAGCTGCGTTCGAGGCTAGTAGCGTTTCGGTGCGGAGCGTGCGGACAAGGTCGCCAGCCTCCTGCTTGGAGAGGTGGTTGCGGTGCAGTCGCTGCAGACCTCCAAAACGAGTAGCAACCTGGGTGAAGACTTCCCGCAGTTCTTTGCGGACTGCACCCTGGCTTCGGTCGGCGACCAGCTTCTCCACATCTCGATCGATCGCCTTGCGCACGCGCGTCTTCTTGCCAAGCAGGTACGAGGCGACGACGAAGCGAAGCTGGGAGAAGGAAAGGAGCTTGTCGCTCTTTGGGCCGACGCTCGCGTTGTTGAGGTCGATACGTCCTTCAAAGAGCTTGACATCGTCGATGAGCAGACGTGTCAGCTCCGAGAGCATGGTGTCATCCGTCAGGTTGAGGACCGTGGACGTGAGCGGCTTCTGCTGATTCAGTTTGTTGAAGTCGGTCTTCTGCCGCTTCAGGTTCTTCTCCTCAACGACGACGACCGGGATCGTGGCTAGCTGGATGCGCTTGAGGGCGGCGTCGCCAATTCCCGGGCGCTTGACGCCCTTCACCTTGGCCAGGTCGAGGCAGACCGCCCAGGCCAGGCAGCGATGCAGTCCTTCGCCAACGCTAAAGGCTTCCTCGGCACGGGCCTCGCCGGCCGAGAGAATGCCGATCGACTGGCCTTCGAACAAGAGCTCGGTCGTCGAGTAGAGGACGATCGAGTTGAAGGCCCAAGGCTCGTTCTCCTCGGCCTGTTGAACGATGTAATCGACGATGGCCTGGACGTGGCCGGGGTTTGTTTTGCGCTGGACCGGACCATTAGTGGCGACGAGGCTCAGGATTTCGGGCGAGAGGCCGGCGCTGGACACCGGCGCGACGAAGCCTTTGTCGATTAGGTCGAAGACCGGCATCGAGCCTACGTAGGTGATTCGGTCGCCGTCGACCTGCTTGATCGCCTTGAAGGTGAGGTAGCCCTTCGGTCGGGTACCCTCGAGTGTGGGTGTCTGGGGGTTCATCCCAGGCTCCTTTCTGTGCGAGCGCCTCCCAGTGAGGCGCTCGCGCTTTGGGTGACGAACTGACCATAGCATATTTGTACGTACTCATCTAGTTCGCACGTAATGCTAGGTATTTCTTGGTCAGTACGTACACTAGTTGAGGCTGCCACGATCCAGCGCGAGCAGCAAGGACAACCTACGTGTGATCGATGTGCGCAGCGGCGAAGACGACGAGCCCGTGCTCGTGGTCGAGAGGCCCATTGGGCCTCCGTCCTGTTGACTTGCGTTCATTAGTGGTCTAGAGGGGAGCTATGCCGCCACGCAACGAAGCACTCGCCGAACCGAAGGTACTCGCCTGGGCGAGGAAGAAGTCTGGCTACGACCTCGAGGTCGCTGCTCAGAAAGCGAGCGTCTCGCCCCGAAGTCTCGAGAAGTGGGAGGCAGGCGAAGGGCATCCATCGATCAAGTCGCTTCGTCGCTTGGCGCACGCGTATCGGCAATCCGTTGCGGTCTTCTACCTCCACGAGCCTCCGCGTGACTTCCCGCCGATCAGCGACTACCGGGTCGCATGGGGCGAAGAACGGGAACAGCCATCCCCCGAGCTTCTAGCGGAGATCGAACAAGCTCATGTGCGTCGTGAGATCGCGCTCGAGTTGTTGGAAGAGCCTCCAACCTTCGCGCTACGGGCACATCTAGCCGACGACCCGAACCAGGTCGCTGCTCGTCTTCGAACAGCGCTTGGTGTTACCGGGCCGGAGCAGAAGGCGTGGCCGAACACGCGAGCCGCCTTCAACTCCTGGCGTGATGCCGTAGAGGCACTCGGAGTTCTCGTCCTACAAATGACCTCGGTCGACCCAAACGAAGCCAGAGGCTTCTCCATCGCTGATCGACCGATGCCCGTCGTAGTCGCGAACAACCGAGATCCAGTGGGCGCACGGTCGTTCACGATCATTCACGAGCTGACTCACGTTGCCCTTCATGAGAGTGGCGTCTGCGACGTCGGTGGGCGAACGGTCGGCAACATCGAGCCCTTCTGTAACCATGTCGCCGGAGCAGTACTGGTTCCCACCGCTGAGCTGCTCTCCACCCCGACCGTGGAGACACACGGAGCCGAGACGGAGTGGACGGACGACGAGCTGTCCCGTCTGGCGCAGGTGTTCCGAGTCAGCCGCGAGGTCATCCTCCGACGACTGCTCATTCTCGGGAGAACCGACGATGACTTCTACCGAACGAAGCGCCGCCAGTTGCTCGCTGAGTGGGATCGAGCACGCAAGGGAGACGATGAGCAAAGGTGGGGGCCCTCGCCCGCAACGGTCGCGGTAGTGAGGGCGGGGCCTTCATTCAGTCGGCTTGTCCTCAGCAACTACTACGAAGGCGTCATCAACTCGAGCGACGTCGCGCAGTACCTCGGCGTTCGCATGAAGCACATTCCGCGGATTGAGCAAATGATCTTCGGCGCGGCTGGCGGTTGAAGTACAGCATCGATACGAGTTCATTGATCCAGGGGTTCCGAAAGATCTTCCCCTACGAGATTGTTCCCACCTTCTGGAACAAGCACCTCCCGAGCCTGATCGACTCAGGAGAGCTGCGTGCCACGGAGGTTGTGCGGTGGGAACTCGAGGAACAGGACGATGAACTGCTCAACTGGGTCGCCGGATTCGGCGACCTGTTCATCGACCTCGATGAGGCTGTACAGAAGAGGGTGAAAGAAATCCTTCGCGACCATCCCCGCTTGGTTCATCGAGGGCGCTCGACTGCCGACCCGTTCGTGATCGCCCTTGCTGAGACAACGGATGGCTGCGCGGTGGTTTGCGAAGAGAACCGAAAGCCGACCGCACCGAAAATGCCCGACGTGTGTGACGCGCGGGGAGTACGCTGCATTCGGCTCCTCGACCTAGTCCGCGATAAAGGTTTTACCTACTGACCTTGTATCTGCGGCCGAGTCCGACGGAAGAGGCATACGCCGTTTGAGGTAGCGCGGCTCAGTCCCTTCAGGGCCAAGCTAAGAGGTAGGACCCCACGTAGAACCTTCGCTCGTTCGCGGTCGCACCGGCCGCTGAGGCGATGACTCAGGTGAGGGATGCGGGCCGGCTCTCGGTTGGCGATGACGGGTAGAGAGCTCGTAGTCGTTTCGGAGCTCGTGTCGACGAGGGAGCGAAGTGTTCTCAGCCAAGACCAGGGTGTCTCTTGCCGCGTGCTGCGCGGCGCTTCTGCTTCTGCCTGCGGCGTCGGCGACCGGGGGCGCGATTACGACACGGGACAGCGTCGACAGCGCAGGCGGCCAGGGGAATGGCGAGAGTTACAACCCGGTGCTCAGCGGGGATGGGCGTTTCGTGGCCTTTCATTCGTTGTCGTCGAACCTCGTCTCGGGGGACACGAACGCCAACTACGACGTGTTCGTCCGTGACCGGCTGACGGGCCAGACGACCCGGGTCAGCGTCTCCAGCACTGGCGAGCAGTCGGGCAGCGGCGGCTCCGACCCGGCGATCAGCGACGACGGCCGCTTCGTCGCGTTCGAGTCTGGCGCCTCGAATTTCGACCCCGCGGACACCAACCATCTGCCGGACATCTACGTTCGTGATCGTCAGTTGGGCGTCACCGAACGGGTCAGCGTCAGCACGAGCGGCGAGCAGGGAGATTGGATCAGCGAGCAGCCGGCGATCAGCGCAGACGGACGGTACGTCGCGTTCCTCACGGCATCGGCGCTCGTTCCCGACGACACCAACTTCGAGGAGGACATCTACGTCCACGACCGCCAGACCGGCGAGACGACCCGGGTCAATGTGAGCAGCAGCGGCGAGCAATCGAACGAGCGCAGCTGGCGGCCCGCGATCAGCGCCGACGGGCGGTTCGTCGCCTTCGAGTCCGCCGCCTCGAACCTCGTCCCCGGCGACACGAACGGGATGTGGGACGTCTTCGTCCACGATCGCCAGACCGGTGAGACGACCCGAGCCAGCGTCGACAGCACTGGAGCGGAACCGGACCGCGACAGCATGTTCGGCCGGCTGAGCGCCGACGGCCGCTATGTCGCCTTCATGACCAACGCCAGGCTCGTCTGGGACGACACCAACATCTACTCCGACGTCTACGTCCACGATCGCGAGACCGGCCAGACGACACGAGCCAGCGTCGACTCCGACGGGTTGGAAGGGAACGGGGACAGCGTCGCCCCGTCACTCAGCGGAGACGGCCGCTACGTCAGCTTCTGGTCGGAGGCCTCGAACCTCGTCCCGAGCGACACAAACGGCCAGCTCGACACCTTCGTCCGCGACCGCGACACGCACACCACCCAGCGGGTGAGCGTCAGCAGCCTCGGCGAGCAGGCCAACGGACAGAGCATCCGTTCGGCCATCAGCCGCGACGGCCAATCCGTCACCTTCTGGTCCGACGCCTCAAACCTCGTCCCCGGCGACACCAACTTGATGCCAGACGTCTTCGTCCACGGCCCGCAAATCCAAGGCCCACCACCCCCACCGCCGCCACCGCCGCCGCCCCCTCCACCTCCACCTCCACCTCCACCTCCACCTCCAGCTCCACCTCCACCTCCAGGCTCACCGCCCGCGCCGCCGCCTCCACCGCCCGTCGCGCCGCCACCACCGCCTCCACCCCCACCAGCGAAGTGCCGCGTCCCCAGGCTGATCGGGCTCCGCCTCCTGACCGCCCGGCGGAAGCTACGACGCACCAACTGCACGCTCGGCCGCATCCGCAAAAAGCGATCAGCGCGAGCCGGACGAATCGTCGGACAGAGTCCCCGGGCCGGCGTTGTCCGTCGACGCGGTACCCGTGTGAGTGTCGTGGTCGGCCGCAAATGACCGAGGCCTGCCGGCGAGAGCGGCTCCTCTCCCACTCAGTTCCGAAGCGGCCGCGGGCGGGTCTGGTTCCAAAGGATGCGTAGCTCGGTTCTCAGTTTGGTCGATCGCGGGAGTCCCTTGATTGGAATTCCGACCTCTTTCACGGCTGCGACGAATTCACGTTTCGCCTCGTTGGGTTGAAAGCACACACCGTCCAACTCCACCGATTCAAGGCGGAACCGGTACCTACCGAAAAACAGCGCCTCCGCACACTGCACCTCGTTCACCAGAAGGACGAGACCAGGCCACTGAACTGGGGAAGGCCACTGAGTCAGCCTGAAGCTTTTCCGAGGTTGGAGCTGGATCTCGCTGCGCGTGATGACGCAATCAGCCCCAGGGCCCGCCATTCCGATCCCATCCCGCATTCGCTTCATGTTCGCTTCGGGATAGGTCATCGACCCCACACCTTGGAACAACGGCGAGTCTTCCTTAGACGGCACCATTGCGAATCAGGTTCTGCCTTTCAACAACCACAACTCCGGAGAGCGGAAGAGATAGAGCGGGGTCAGGTCTTGCATTGCCACATCGAGTCAATGACCGCCAGCACGTGTATCTCGACGATCCCGACCGCAGGAGCTTCCTCGCGCTGCTCGCCGCGACTGTCGATCGCTACCGCCTCCTGTGCCACAGCTACTGCCTGATGGGCAGCCATCACCACCTGCTGCTCGAGACGCCGCTCGCCAACCTCTCGCTCGCGATGCGGCAGATGAACGGCATCTACGCTCAGCGTTTCAACCGCCGCTACGGCCGCTGCGGGCACGTCTTCCAAGCCCGCTTTCGGGCGATCCTCGTCCAGAAGGAATCGCACCTGCTGCGTAGGCGCGCTACATCGTCCGCAACCCGGTGCGGGCAGCGATCTGCGAGCAGCCGGACGCGTGGCCCTGGAGTAGCCACAGCGCGCTCGCGGGATCGATCGCGGCGCCGTCCTACCTCTGTACCGACGAGTTGCTCTCCCGGTTCGCGCGCAGGCGGTCGGCCGCGCAAGCCCGCTACCGCGCGTTTGTCGCGCAGGGTAGCGACGAGGCGCTGTTGGACGAGGTCCGCGGCGAGCGCCTCGGCGACGAGGACTTCCTCCGTGTGCCCTACGCATGCGACAGGCCACTGGCGGAGGTGCCGCGGGCACAACTCGAGCCGCTGCGCCGGCCACTCGCCGAGGTCTTCGCCAGCGAGCAGGCGGCGGTCGCGGCCGCCTATCGCGACCATGGCTACTCGCTGCGCGAGATCGGCGAGCACCTGAGCTGTCACTACTCGACGGTCAGCCGACGGCTGCGGCGTGAGGAGGGCTCGGTGTTGCAGTGCAAGACCTGACGCCGGCAACACACAGTGCAAGACCTGATCCCTGCAATCAAATGCGAGGAGCGCCCAATGTTGCAACGCAAGACCTGACCCCGGTCCTTTTGCAGTGCAAGACCTGACCCCGGCAATTCCCATGTCGCAACGCAGACCTGACCCCGATCCTCCTTTACGAATCTCGTCGTCCGAGCGGTCTGAAACGCTGAGGTTGCCGCATCCTTCTCCTAGCGGTGCCTGTAGCTCAGGTCGCCCCGTGGGGACGGGGCGACCTGCGTTGTCCGACACCCCGCCTAACGTGGTGGCAATACAGGCGGCTGAGTATCCCCTCACAACTGCTCAGCCATGAGAGAGAAGGAGAAGAAACATGGCTCAGAAGCGCGTAGCAGCGCGACGCAGAGACGGCACCTACATCACTAGCGAGTACATGGAACCCGAAGCGGCAAAGGCCGAATTCGAGCGTGTGCTCGATGAGGTCAAGGCGTACGGGAGCAACCCTGAGCACTGGGCGAAGCTCGGCCAGGAAGGGGCGATCAAGGCCATCGACATCGAGTCGGTGGAGCTGCAAGACGAACCCTTCGTCGGGGTCGCGTAGACCGGAACAAAACCGGAACATCGACGAATCGAGGCCCCGGAGACGGGGCCTCTTTCGTGCTCTATCGCGCTCTCAGATTGAAGCCGACGCCCGGACTCGAACCGGGGACCCCTTCATTACGAGCGTTGATCGCGGGCCGTCGCCGGTCGCGCCGAGTCGCGCGAAGTCGCATGGCTCCGATGAATCCGATCGGTCACGGTGGCGGCCGAAGACTCGGAGGCCAAAGCGGTAGACCCCGCGTAGACCCTTCGCGGGCGCAAGGCCGCTGGACGGAATGAATCAGGTGCGATGCGGGTCGGCTCTCGGTTGGCGATGACGGGTGGAGAGCTCGTAGTCGCGTGGAACTCCCACGGATCCGAGACGTCGAGCGTCAGTTCGCAGACGACGACAATCGATTCGGCGGCCAGTCGACGGTTGCAGTGCGAGGAGCCACCCAATGTCGCAACGCAAGACCTGACCCCGATCTTCCCCAGCGAGCAGGCGGCGGTCGCGGCCGCCTATCGCGACCATGGCTACTCGCTGCGCGAGATCGGCGAGCACCTGAGCTGTCACTACTCGACGGTCAGCCGACGGCTGCGGGGCGAGGAGGGCTCGGTGTTGCAGTGCAAGACCTGACGCCGGCAACACACAGTGCAAGACCTGATCCCTGGCAATCAAATGCGAGGAGCGCCCAATGTTGCAACGCAAGACCTGACCCCGGTCCTTCCGTTCCTTCCGTCGGTGCTTCCGTGGTAGAGACCGCCGGGGATCGCGATCGGAGCGGTCGGGCCATCGAGCTGCCGCTAGCCAGGCCCGAACGCCCCGCGAACGGCTCAGGCCACTTTCGTCACAGGTCCGTCATGATGCGAGCGCGATGTGGCGATGCAAGACCTGACCCCGCGCTCTCCTAGGCTGATCGGGCTGCGCCTCCTGATCGCGCGGCGGAAGCTACGGCGCACCAACTGCGCGCTCGGCCGCATCCGCAAGAAGCGATCAGCGCGAGCGGGACGAATCGTCGGCCAGAGCCCGCGAGCGGGGACTGTACGTCTCGGCGGCACCCGAGTGCACGTCGTGGTTGGGCGGCGTTAAGAATTCCGCACAGCTAGCTTCTGCTTCAGTTCCCGTCTGAAGCTGCGCTCTTCTTTTCAGGATCTCAAGGCTGAGCCGTGAGCTCCCATGGATCTGAGACATCGAGCGTCAGTTCGCCGTCGATGAGGAGCCTGTCATCAGCAGTACCTCCTGACGCCGACAACACGCCAACGCACCTGACCCCGATCCTCTCTTCTTAGCTGCGCTCACGTCATCTCTCCAGTTGGGGCGGCCAAAATTCGCTCTCGTTGTAGCTCTTTTGGCACGGAACAACCTGCGAAACCCTTGCAACAATTCCTTCCGTAGGTTTCGGCATTACAAGCGGAAGGCATCCGAGGCGTTTACCGCTTAGCTCGCGAACAAGCCAAGGGTTAGGTACGCCCGATGATGACACGCTGGCCGCAAAGGAATCGCCCGCGTCAAGCTTCCCTGTTGTGTGGAAATCGTCAACACAAAGATTGTTGTCGCACTGAAGCAGCTCGACGGGGTGCCCGAGGTCATTTTTGATCTCGATCCAAGCCGGGGTGCTCCCGCAACCGGTCACAACAGCAGCAAGAACTAGAGCGACAAACGCTGCCCTTAGAGTGCACTCTAAGCGAGATCGCATCAGTAACGGAAGTCGGCTCTGACGTCGCCACTCGGTGTCCGGTAAAGGCCCGGAAGAAAGGTCTTTAGCCAAGACGGATCCCACCAATTCGTAATGAAGTTAGGCAGAACGCTGTCTTCCTTATGCTCGTCGTAGAGGTTCTTCCCTCGCTTCCCTCTCAGTATGTCGATCGCGAAGTCTCCTACCAGACCCGCGGTCTCGGTCACAACAAGGCAGCCTCGGACCTCGCTCGGCATGCTCTCGCGATACCCCAGCGCGTAGTACGAGCCGGCGTACATTCCGTATACGGGCAGCTGCGCTATTTGAAGGCTCGCATCAGTTACCTTGACGGCCTTGTCTTTGGCACTGGTGGCTTTGTTCGCTACCCAGTCGCACATCGCGCAATGGAACGAGTAAGACATTCCGTAGGGATCGACGAGGACGGTCGGGCGGCCATTGACGTAGGCGTAGGGGCCTGTAAAGGGCTCTGACAGTGGGTTTTCGAGCGGATCGAGTGCGCCGAAGCGGCCAGTTGTCGGGTCGTATTGGCGGGCGCGGAGGTGGTAGTCGCCGGTTTCGGGGTCGAGGTATTGGCCGTTGAAGCGGAGGCGATTCTGAGGGGCGGTGCCGGGGATGTTCGAGAGTGAGAGTGTCGCGCCGTAGGCCTCGTACCGGTAGGCCCATTGGGGGTTGCCGCTCGCGTCGGTGAGGTCGGTGACGCTGCCGAGTGGGTCTTGGTGGAAGTAGTAGGTGCCGGAGCCAGTGGTCATGGAGACGGCGCCGAGTGGGCCGTCGAGGTAGCGGCGGACGAGGTCGCCGTCGCTCTCGCGTTCGAGCACCAGTTCTGGGAGGCCACTTTCGGCTTGCGGGTCCCAGACGTAGCGCAAGTCGGCGCCGCCCGGTGTCGTGGTGGAGACGATGCGATTGCCGTCGCCGTCGTAGGCGTAGCTCGTCGTGGGGTCGGAGACGCCAGTGGTCGTGGAGGTGAGCTCGTTGGCGAGGTTGTAGGTGTAGCTGCGGTTGCCTTTGGTGGCGAGGTTGCCGTTGGCGTCGTAGGTGAACGGGGTCGTTGTCGTCCCATCGTCGGTCTGGGTCAGCTGGTCGGCGTCGTTGTAGGTCGAGGTGATCGTGCCGGTGTTGCCGACCGTGCCGGTGCGGGTCTCTTGCGTTCTGTTGGAGACCTTGTCGTAGCCGTAGGTGATCTCGTTGGCGGCGCCTGAGCAGTTGCTGGCGCCGGCGGAGATCCCGAAGCAGGAGGCGGTGAGCCGGTTGCGGTCGTCGTATTCGTAGGCGTCGTAGTTGTCGGTCGTGCCCCTGGTCGTCTGGGCCTTGGTCGGGTTGCCGGCGGGGTCGAGTGTCCACAGGAATTTGGAGAGGACCGTTGAGCCGTGCGTGTTCTCGACCGTGGTAAGGCGTCCGGCTTCGTCGAAGGTGCGTGTCGCGGTGTGGCCGTTTCCGCTGGGGAGTGTGACCAGGGTCAGGTTTCCGGCTTCGTCGTAGTCGAAGGCCGTCTGCTGCCCGCCGGAGGTCATCGTTTCGAGGCGGCCGTCGTCGTCGAAGGTGCTGTCGACGACTGTGGAGTCGGGGTAGGTGCGCTGGTCGATGTTGCCGGCCTCGTCGTAGTGGTAGAGGAAGCTCCCGTTCAGGCCGGCGCCGCCGCCGGAGCGGGTCGCCTGCTGGAGGCGGTCGTCGTCGAAGTAGTCGTAGTCGACGACACCGGAGCCGTCGGTCATCTCCTGCAGGAGCCCGTTCTCCTTGTAGTCGCGGGTGACATCCGGCGTCGGGTCGGAGTAGTCGACCGAGGTCTGGCGGCTCATGTGGTCGTAGCCGTAGGTGATCGTCCCGTCGCCGGCAGTGCCGGTCGAACTCCCGGCCGGTGTCTCTAGTGAGTTGAGGTTGCCGTTGGCGTCGTAGCCGTAGTTCCAGGTTCCGACCTCGGTCGTTCGCACTTTGAGCCGGTGGTCGAGGTCGTACGTCCAGCTGGTTTCGTGGCCGTTGGGGTCGGTGCGTAGGTGGAGGTTTCCGGCCGCGTCGTACTCGTAGCTGGTTGCGAGCGTCCCGGTTCCGCCGGCCGCGGGCGGGGTCACCGTCTTCAGGCGGTTGAAGGAGTCGTACTCGAAGTCGGTTTCGTTGCTCCGCTGGTCAGTGATCTTGGTGATCTCGCCGAGCGGGTCGTGGTCGTAGCCGACCTGGTTTCCGAGCGGGTCGGTGACCAGGTTGCGGTTGCCGTCCTCGTCGTAGCCGTACTGCCAGGTGTAGTCGCCGGGCGATCGTCCTGGTGCGTTTCCGCGCGGGTCGACCATCGTGACCGTGCGCCCGTCGTCGTCGAGGGTGTAGGTCGTCTCGCTCCCCAGCGGGGTCGTCGAGCTCTCGAGCTGGCCGGTCGGGAAGTAGCTGTATTGCCAGTCCTTGTTCCGCTCGTCGGTCTCGGTCGTGAGCCGGTCGAGGTTGTCGTAGCTGTAGGTGCGCTCGTGGTCGAGCGGGTCGGTGCGGCTGGTGACGTTGCTGTTCGCGTCGTAGCCGACGTGCGTCTCGTGCTCGAGCGCGTCCGTCCACAGGTCGGGCCGGTTCAGCTCGTCGTAGTGGATCGTGCTCAGGCCGCCGTCGGGGTGCGACTCGCTGCTGCGGTTCCCGGAGGCGTCGTAGCCGAACGTCCACGTCCAGTCGGAGGGGGTGCCGCCGACGGCGTTCCCGTTCGGCTCGACCAGCGAGACCAACTGGCCGGCGTCGTCGTAGTCGTAGCTCGTCTCGTTCCCCTCGGGCGAGGTGAGCGATTTCAGTTGCCCGTCGGGCCAGTAGAGGCGCGTCTCGATTCCGTCCCGGGGATCGGTGGTCTTCCAGAGCCGGTTCGCGTCGTCGTACTCGTAGGTCGTGACCCGGTCGGTCAAGTCGTCCTCGGTGCGCGTGACGGTGTGGAGCAGCCCGTTCGCGTAGTACTCGTACGCGGTCGCGTGGTCGCGGGCGTCGGTGAACGACTCCACTTCGTCGCCGTCCTCGTATGTCCACGTGCTGAGGTAGCCGCTCGGCGGGTCGGGGACGTTCCCGCGCGGGCTGCGCCTGGTCTCCAGACGGCCCGAATCGTCGTAGGTCATCGTCGTCTCGAGGCCGAGCGGGCTCGTGACCTTGTTCAGGTTCCCCTTGATGTCGTAGTCGTAGAGCGTCGTCTTCCCGCGCGGGTCGGTCACGCTCTTCAACAGCCCGACGTTCGATGCGGGCGGGGTCGGGCTCGAGGTGGGCGTCCAGTACTTGAACGTAGTGACGCCGTTCTCGCGGTCGGTGACCGTCTTCAGCTGGCCGGCCTGGTAGTCGGCATTGGTCGTGCTCGCGTAGGCGTTCGTCGTCGTGTGGTGGCGGCCGTCTTCCTCGGTTACGAGGTCGTTGGTCGCGTTGAAGGTGCGCAGGATCGTGTAGTCGAGCCCGTCGACGTGCTCCCTCTTCACGTTGCCGGCTTTGAACTTG
>Ga0126377_10000148_pt1 | contig 38254 bp, 38 predicted proteins | sample PanSoiMetPlot_22_FD_92647 | JGI IMG/M metagenome (GOLD analysis project Ga0126377, IMG submission 92647) | Tropical forest soil microbial communities from Panama - MetaG Plot_22 | ecosystem: Environmental > Terrestrial > Soil > Tropical forest > Bulk soil | place: Panama | collected 2016-02-17 | reverse complement strand
GAGGGTGACGGGCTGGCCGCGCTGGCCCTGCGCTCGCTGGGGGTCTCGGTCGAGGACACGCGCGCCCAGGTCGAGGAGCTGATCGGCCCCGGCCGCAGCGTCCCGACCGGCCACTTCCCGTTCAACCCGCGCGCCAAGACGGTCCTGGAGCTGTCGCTGCGCGAGGCGCTCCAGCTCGGCCACAACTACATCGGCACCGAGCACCTGCTGCTCGGGCTGGTCCGCGAGGGCGACGGGTTCGCCTCGCAGCTGCTGGTCGGCATGGGCGTCGACCTGGCGAGCGCGCGGGGGGCGGTGATGACCCAGCTGATCGCGCGCGGCGACGTGGACCGCTCGCAGCTCTCGCCGGACCGGGTGCCGCCCTCGGACGAGCCCGCCGGCCTGGTCCGGGTGATCCCCCTGGTCCGCGTGGAGGTCGTCCCGCCGCAGACGTTCACGCTCATCGCGCTGGACCTGTGGACCTCGTTCATCGAGTTCCGCTACGTGCTGCAGCTCGGGCCGCGCCAGACCGGCGACTCGTTCACGATGAACGAGTGGATCCTGGAGGACGACGCCCAGACCACCTACCGCTCCAGGCACATGCGCCAGGCGGGCAGGATGCTGCCGGTGGTCTTCACCCAGCGGTTCATGCCCAGCCCGCCGAGGGCGGCGTCGCAGGTGGCGCTGCTGCTGCACGGCGACGCCGACGGCCGGCCCCTCGCCCGCGTCGAGGTGCCGCTGCGGTGAGCGCGGCCTGAGCGGGGCCCGGACGCCACCGTGCCGTCCCGACCCATGGCGCCTGAGGGACCCGCAACCGCCGAGCTGGCCGCCCGCAACATCGCGGCCCTCAAGCTGGCCACGGCCGAGGCGCTCGGGCACGCGCGGCTGGCCGAGCCCGGCCTGGTCGCGACCGACGCCGCGGGCCCGTTCCGCGGCCACAACGTCGCGATCGCGCTGCGGCCGGCGCCGGCGGAGCGGCTGGCGGGCCGGGCCGAGCGGTTCTTCACCGCCCGCGCCGGCGGCCCGTGGTCGCTGCAGGACTACTGGGGCGTCGGGGACCTGCGCCCGCTCGGCTACGAGCTGGGGATCGTCATGCCGGTGCTGCGCCGGCCGCCCGCGCCGCCGCCCGCGGCCGGGCCGCCCGGCCTGGAGGTCCGCAGAGTGGCGGGCGCCGAGCCGCTGTGGTGGTTCGAGCGGACCCTGATCGACGGCTTCCCGTTCGCCGACCTCCGGCCGCCCCGCCGCGGCGCGCTGTTCGACGAGCGGGTCCTGGACGTCACCGGGCTGCACCTGTGGGTCGGTCTGCTCGACGGCGCCCCGGCCGCCACGGCGATGGCGTTCGTCGCCGGCGGGAGCGTCGGGGTGTACTGGGTCGCGACGCTGCCGGGCGCGCGCGGCCGCGGGCTGGGCGGCGCGCTCACGCGCACGGCCCTGGCGGTCGCGCCGGAGCTGCCCGCGGTGCTGTCCGCCACCCCGGCCGGCGTGCCCGTCTACCGGCGCCTGGGCTTCCGCCCCGAGGCCCGCACCTGGTGGTGGAGCCGGAGCCGGGGATAGGTCAGCCCTGCCCGGTCTCGGCGAGGAGCCTGGCGATGCGGCCGAGGCCCTCCTCCAGGTCGGCGTCGCCGAGCGCGTACGACAGCCGCGCGTACCCGGGCGCGCCGAACGCCTCGCCGGGGACCAACGCGACCCGTGCCTGGTCCAGCACGATCCCGGCCAGCTCCAGGGTGCTGGCCGGGCGCCGCCCGCGCAGCGGCCGGCCGAGCAGCGGGCCGAACGCCGGGAAGGCGTAGAACGCGCCCAGCGGCCGGACGCAGGTGACGCCCGGGATCGCGGTGAGCAGCTCGTGCATGCGCCGCCGCCGGCGGTCGAAGACCGCCCGCATCTCCGCCACCGCGGCGAGGTCGCCGCTCACCGCCGCCAGGGCGGCCGCCTGCGCGACGTTGGCGACGTTGGAGGTGGCGTGGGACTGCAGGTTGGCCGCGGCCCGCACGACGTCGGCGGGCCCGATCATCCAGCCGACCCGCCACCCGGTCATCGCGTAGGTCTTGGCCACCCCGTTGACCACCACGCAGCGGTCCGCGGCCTCGGGCGCCAGCACCGGCAGGGAGGAGAACGCGGCGTCCTCGTAGACGAGGTGCTCGTAGATCTCGTCGCTGACCGTCCACAGGCCGTGCCCGGCCGCCCAGCGACCGATCGCCTCGACCTCCTCGGGCGGGTAGACCGCCCCGGTGGGGTTGGAGGGGGAGACGAACACCAGCGCCCTGGTGCGGGGCGTCCGCGCCGCCTCGAGCGCCTCGACCGAGACGCGGAAGCCGGTCGACTCGTCGGTTGGGACGGCCACGGGCACGCCGCCCGCGAGCGCGATCGACTCGGGGTAGGTGACCCAGTACGGAGCCGGCAGCAGCACCTCGTCGCCGGGGTCGAGCAGGGTCGCGAAGGCGTTGTAGAGCGCCTGCTTGCCGCCGTTGGTCACCAGCACCTGGGCCGGCTCGACCTCGTAGCCGGAGTCGCGGCGGGTCTTGGCGGCGATCGCCGCGCGCAGCTCGGGCAGGCCGGCGACCGGGGTGTAGCGGTGCATGCGCGGGTCGCCCGCGGCGCGCCTGGCCGCCTCGACGATCGGCGCCGGGGTGGGGAAGTCGGGCTCGCCCGCGCCGAACCCGATCACGTCCTCACCGGCCGCCCTGAGCGCTTTGGCCCGCGCGTCGATCGCGAGCGTGGCCGACTCGGCGATGGCGCCGACGCGGCGGGAGATCCGGGTCATGCTCGGAAACGCACCTCCTTCGTGTCGCCCTCCCGCGCCGGGCGGGCGGGACGGGCGCGCGGTACCGTGCGGGCACGTCCCGGCGGGCGCGGACCGTGCCAGGCGCCGGGGCGGGCCGACCCTGCGAGCAAGGATCGTTCCACAGATGACCACAGACCCCACCGCGATCACCCTCCCGCCGGCGCTGCGGCCCCGCGACGGGCGCTTCGGCTCGGGGCCCTCCAAGGTACGCCCCGAGGCCGTCGCCGCTCTCGGGCGGGCGGCGACCACCCTGCTCGGCACCAGCCACCGGCAGGCGCCGGTGCGCGCGCTGGTCGGGCGCGTGCGCGCCGGGCTCGCCGAGCTGTTCGGCCTGCCCGACGGGTACGAGGTCGCGCTCGGCAACGGCGGGACGACGCTGTTCTGGGACCTGGCGGCCTGCTCCCTGGTCGAGCGCCGCAGCCAGCACCTGGTGTTCGGGGAGTTCTCCGCCAGGTTCGCCGCGGTGGTCCAGGCCGCGCCGCACCTGGAGGCCGAGGTGATCGGCAGCGCCCACGGCAGCCACCCGCAGCCGCGCGCCGACGAGCGGGTCGACCTGTACGCGCTCACCCACAACGAGACCTCGACGGGCGTCGCGGCGCCCGTGCGGCGCCCCGCGGGCGCGCGCGGGCTGGTCGCCGTCGACGCGACCTCCGCCGCGGGCGCGCTGCGGGTCGATCCGGCGGCGTTCGACGTGTACTACTTCGCCCCCCAGAAGGTGCTCGGCGCCGACGGCGGGCTGTGGCTGGCGCTGCTGTCCCCGGCGGCCGTCGAGCGGGCGCTGCGCCTGGAGAGGTCGGGCCGCTGGGTCCCGCCGATGCTGAGCCTGGTCACCGCGCTGGAGAGCGCCCGCAGGGACCAGACGTACAACACCCCGGCGCTGGCGACCCTGCTGCTGCTGGCCGAGCAGCTCGACTGGCTGCTGCGGCAGGGCGGCCTGGAGTGGGCCGCCAAGCGCTGCGAGGAGTCGGCCACGATCGTGTACGGCTGGGCGGAGGCGTCGGCCTACGCGCGCCCGTTCGTCACCGACGCGGCGATGCGCAGCGCCACCGTCGCCACGGTCGACCTGGACGAGCGGGTCGACGCCGCGCGGGTGGCCGCCGTGCTGCGCGCCAACGGGGTCGTGGACACCGAGCCGTACCGCAAGCTCGGCCGCAACCAGCTGCGCATCGGCATGTTCCCGGCGGTGGAGCCGGACGACCTGGCCACGCTCACGCGCGCGGTCGACCACGTCGTCGACCGCCTGAGCACCTGAGCGCGTGTGCGCCGCGGGACCGGGGCGGCGGGACCGGCGACGGCGTGCGGCGCTACAGGTGCACCACCGGGCAGGTCAGGGTCCGGGTGATCCCGTCCACCGCCTGCACCCGTGCCACCACCAGCTTGCCGAGGTCGTCGACGTTGTCCGCCTCGGCACGCACGATGACGTCGTACGGGCCGGTCACGTCCTCGGCCGACTGCACGCCGCTGATGTCCGCGATCGCCTTGGCGACCTGGGCGGCTTTGCCCACTTCCGTCTGGATCAGGATGTACGCGGTCACCATCGGATCCACCCTCCCCGGAGCCGCTGCTCTCGGTCCCCCGCCTACCGAGCAGTGGGCGCATGCTACACGCGGCTCTGACCTCTGCCAATACGTGCCCGCACGGTGCCGGAGGCCTGCTCGGCCCGCGCTGCCCGGCCCGCGCTTCATTCGGAGCACGGCCGGGTCTATGCTCGACCGGCCGCGCCCCGGGATCCAGGCCCGGGAGCTGCCGCGGGTGGACGGGTCCGGTGCCGCCAGGACACCGCGGCGACCCGCACGAGGGAGGACGCCATGTTCTCCGACCGCGCCGACGCGGGCCGTCGGCTCGCGGAGGCGCTGCACGGACAGGTCTCCGGCCCTGCCGTGGTGCTCGGCATCCCCCGGGGCGGGGTGGTCGTCGCCGCCCGGGTCGCGCGGTCCCTCGCCACCCCGCTGGACGTGCTGGTCGCGCGCAAGCTCGGCGCGCCGGGCAACGCGGAGCTGGCCGTCGGCGCGGTCGCCGACGGGGTGGCGGTGGTGGACTGGCGCGCGTGCCGGCGGCTCGGCGTCGACCCGGCCGACCTGGAGCGGGAGATCGACCGCCAGCAGGCGGAGGTGGTCCGCCGCACCGCCGTCTACCGGCGGGGCCTGCCGCCGCCGGACCTCGAGCGGCGCATCGCGGTCGTCGTCGACGACGGCGTCGCGACGGGGTGGACGTGCGTGGCGGCCGCGCGCCGGTGCCGGCGGCTGGCGGCGTCGCGCGTCGTGCTCGCCGTCCCGGTCGGGCCGGCCGACCTGCGCGCACGGGTCGACGCCGACGTCGATCAGGTCGTGTGCCTGACCATGCCCCGGCCGTACCTGGCCGTGGGGCAGGCGTACCGGCGGTTCGGCCAGGTCGGCGACGAGGAGGTGCTGCGCGCCCTGGAGGACGCCGCCGCACCGTCCGGGTAGCGGAAGGAGGCTGCGTGCCCGACCCCGACCCGCCGCCCGTCCCCGGCGGCGAGCTGGCCGAGCTGGGCGAGTTCGGGCTGCTGGAGCGGCTCACCCGCGGTCTGCCCGGCGGGCCGGGGATCGAGGTCGGGATCGGCGACGACGCCGCCGTCGTGTCGCTCACCCCGGGCTGGCGGCTGGTGGCCACGACCGACGTGCTGGTCGAGGGCCGGCACTTCAGCGAGCGCCTGTCGAGCCCGCGGGACTGGGGCTGGAAGGCCGTGGCGGTCAACCTCTCCGACCTGGCCGCGATGGGCGCCCGGCCACTGGCGCTGCTGCTCGCCCTGACGGTGCCCGAGCCGACCCCGCTGGAGCGTCTCGACCGCCTCTACGAGGGCGTCGCGCAGGCGTGCGCCGAGCTGGGGGTGGCGCTGGCCGGCGGGGACGTCTCGGGGGGGCCGGTGCTGTCGCTGGCCGTCACCGCGCTCGGCGAGGCCGAGCGGCCGGTCACCCGGGCCGGGGCGCGACCCGGCGACCGGCTCGCGGTGACCGGGCCGCTGGGCGCGGCCGCGGCCGGTCTGGCACTGCTGGAGCGTGGCGACGCGGCCGCCCGGGCGCTCCTGGACCGCCACCCGGCGCTGGCCGCGGCCCACCGCCGCCCCCGGCCCGCGCTCGCCGCCGGCGCCCGGCTCGCACGGGCGGGGGCGCACGCGATGATCGACGTCTCCGACGGGCTCGCCGCCGACGCGCTGCACCTGGCCGAGGCGTCCGGGCTGGGGCTGGCGGTCCACGGCGCGCTCGTGCCCCTGGCCCCGGGCGTGGAGCAGGCCGCGGGGCTGCTCGGCCGGGACCCGCTCGCGCTCGCGCTCGGCGGCGGCGAGGACTTCGTCCTGGCGGTCGCCCTGCCGGCGCAGGCCGCCGTCGGCGGGGTGGTGGCGTGCGGCGAGTTCCTGGCCGACCCGGGCGTCCGCGTCGCGCGCATGCCGCGGGGAGGGGAGGTCGCGCTCGCCGGGCTCGGCTTCGACCACCTGCGCCGGCGGGCCGGGCCCGCGTGAGCGCGCGCCCGGGCAGGGGCGCGGCGCCGCGGCGGGCGTCAGCGGGCGTGGGCGCCGCCGCGCCTGGTCAGCCGCAGCAGCAGGCCGCCGGCGGTGAGCGCGGACAGGGCGGTCAGCAGCATCATCCCGCTGACGCCCGCGAACGGCGAGGCGCCGTCGGGCTCCACGATCTGGTCGGCGGCGGCGGCGATCGCGGCGGCCCGCTCCGCCTGGGCGAGTGAGCCGATCGCCGCGCCGCCCGCCGCCCGGCGCTCCGCCTTGCGTTTCGCGGCGGCGGACGGGGACCCGGCGCCGGCGCGCGGCCTCGGGCCGGCGGCCGCGGCCGCCTGGTCGCCGGGCTGCGGCGGCTCGCCGGCGGACGCGCGCGGCGACGGCAGGGGTGCCACGCCCGGCGCGGGAGCCGGGAGGGTGGTGCGCGGGCTGGCGCCGCCCCCGACGGGAGCCGGACCGGGCTCGGGGGTCGGCGTCACGACCACCGGCGCGGCACCCATGGAGCACGCGTCGGGGTCCTGCAGGATCGCCTCGACCAGATCCAGCGAGCTGCCGCCGTGCCCGCCGGGCGTCGCCGGCCCGACCACGAACGAGACCCGGAAGTTGCAGTCGTCCAGCACGTCCACGGTGAGGCGGTAGACGTCACCGGCCGAGAACCTGCCGGTGACGAGGTCGAGCAGCGGCTGCTGCGGGGGCCCGGGGACGCCCGCGGGGCGGTGGCTGAGCAGGGACACCCACACGTCGCGGCACCCCGGGGCGAGCGTGAACGCCACCCGCGCCTGGCCGCCGAGCACCTCGATCGGCTCGTGCGAGGCGACCGCGGCGGGCCCGTCGGGGCAGTCGTCCTCGTGCGCGCTCGCGGTCCGCTGGCTCGTGGCGAGCAGCGCGCCGCCGAGGGCGAGGAGCGCAAGGGGTGCGAGCCAGGCCATCCGGCGCATGGCGCTCCCTCCTGCGCGGCCGGGCCGCCTGCCAGGCAGTGCCTCGCGGTACGGCTCGGAACGGTCGTCGCGACTGGCGGTGCTGGCAGCAAGCGACCGACTGCCACCGTCCGGGGGACCGGGCTTGCTGGCCGACGCCGACTCTAAACCAGAACCAGCCGAAGTTGGCAGAGCGATTTTCGCGCCGTTCGGGGAGCGCCCGCCCGGCGACCCGGCGGGCGGCCGTATCGTGGACCCGGGAGCACCACCCGGGAGCACTACGAGGAGCGCCGAACGATGCCCGCACCGCCCCGCCTGCTCACCGTCGCCGGGTCCGACTCCGGCGGCGGCGCCGGGATCCAGGCCGACCTGAAGACGTTCCTGGCCCTCGGCGTCCACGGGATGAGCGCGGTCACCGCCGTCACCGCGCAGAACTCCACGGGCGTGCAGGCGGTCCACCCGCTCCCGCCGCGTGCGGTCTTCGAGCAGATCGAGTCGGTGGTGACCGACATCGGCGTGGACGCGGTCAAGACCGGCATGCTCGCGTCGGGCGCGATCGCCGAGGCGGTCGCGGACGCCCTGACGCGCTTCGAGCTCGCGGGGACCGTCCCGGTGGTGGTCGATCCCGTCGCCGTCTCGCGCCACGGCGACCCGCTGCTCGCCGACGACGTGCTGGACACGCTGCGGACCCGCGTGCTGCCGCTGGCCACCGTGGTCACCCCCAACCTCGCCGAGGTCGAGCTGCTGACCGGCGCGCGCGTCCGCGACGCGGACGACCTGGAGCCCGCCGCACGGCGCCTGCACGCCCTCGGCCCGCGCTGGGTGCTGGTCAAGGGAGGGCACCTGCCCGGCGAGCGCGCCACGGACCTGCTGTTCGACGGCCGGCGCGCGGTCACCCTGACCGGCCCGCGGCACGACACCCCCAACACCCACGGGACCGGCTGCACCCTCGCCAGCGCGATCGCCGCCAACCTCGCGCTCGGGCTGGACGTCCCGGCCGCGGTGCGCGCGGCCAAGGCGTACGTGTCCGGCGCGATCGCCGCCAGCTTCCCGCTCGGCAAGGGCGTGGGACCCACCGACCACGCCTGGCGGATGCGCGCCGCCGGCTTCCTGCGGCCCGGCGGCCCGGGCGAGCCCTCACCCGACTCCTGGTCGCTCGCGCCCAACCCCTACGAGGGCTGAGCGGCGCGGGCCGCCGCCGCCCCCCGGCGATGCACTAGAGTCTGCTGCGCGCCAGGACCGCCGCCGCTCCCAGCCTCCCGATCCTCTCCGGGTCGGCCGGGCCGGCGGGACCCGGCGCGGCCCGCCCCCGCCCCGGTGCATGCACGAATGCGCAAGCTGGCGAGCGGGCTTGACCGGAGTGAGAATGCATGGACAGACCCGATCGATCTGGGGGAGCTCACGGTGGGTGAGGAGCAGTTCCGGCCGCAGGTGATCCCCGACGCCGACGAGCAGGAGACCCGCGAGTGGCTGGAGTCGCTCGCGTCCGTCGCCGAGCACGAGGGCCCGCAGCGCGCCAGGTACCTGCTGCTGCGGCTCCTCGACCACGCCGGGCGGCTCGGCGTCCCGGTCCCCGCGGTGACCCGGACCGACTACGTCAACACGATCCCGACCGGCGCCGAGCCGGAGTTCCCCGGCGACCTCGAGCTGGAGCGCAGGATCCTCGCGGCGGTGCGCTGGAACGCGGCGGTGATGGTGACGCGGGCCAACCGCCCCGAGGTCGGCGTGGGCGGCCACATGGCCACGTTCGCCTCCGCCGGGGAGCTGTACGAGGTCGCGTTCAACCACTTCATCCGCGGCAAGGACGCCGGCGGCGGCTCCGGCGACCAGGTGTTCGTCCAGGGCCACGCCTCCCCGGGGATCTACGCCCGGGCGTTCCTGGAGGGCCGCCTGACCGAGAAGCAGCTCGACGCGTTCCGGCAGGAGGGCCAGGAGGGCGGGCTCGCCTCCTACCCGCACCCGCGGCTGATGCCCGAGTTCTGGGAGTTCCCCACGGTGTCCATGGGCCTCGGCCCGATCAACGCGATCTACCAGGCCCGCTTCAATCGCTACCTGACCGACGTGGGGATCAGGGACGCCTCCGGCAGCCGCGTGTGGGCGTTCGTCGGCGACGGCGAGATGGACGAGCCGGAGTCGCAGGGCGCGCTCAGCGTGGCCGCCCGCGAGGGCCTGGACAACCTGTGCTTCGTGGTCAACTGCAACCTGCAGCGCCTGGACGGCCCGGTGCGCGGCAACGGCCACGTCATCCAGGAGCTGGAGAGCATCTTCCGCGGCGCCGGCTGGAACGTGGTCAAGCTCGTGTGGGGCCGCGAGTGGGACCGCCTGCTGGCCCGCGACACCACCGGCGAGCTGGTCCGCCGTCTGGAGGAGGTGCCCGACGGGCAGTGGCAGACGTTCGCGGCCGAGGACGGCGCCTACTTCCGCGAGCACCTGTTCGGCGCCTCGGAGCACCTGCGCAGGATGGTCGAGGACCTCTCCGACGACGACCTGCTCCGGCTCGCGCTGTCCCGCGGCGGGCACGACTACCGCAAGGTGTACGCGGCTTACCGGGCGGCCGTGGAGCACACCGGCCAGCCGACGGCGATCCTGGCGCACACCATCAAGGGCTGGACGCTGGGGCGCGAGATCGAGGCGCGCAACGCCAGCCACCAGATGAAGAAGCTCGCCAAGGACGCGGTGCGCGCCTACCGCGACCGGCTGGGGCTGGACATCCCCGACTCCGCCATGGACGAGGCGCTGCCGGTCTACTACCACCCCGGCGAGGACAGCCCGGAGATCCAGTACCTGCTCGAGCGGCGCCGGGCGCTGGGCGGCCCGGTGCCGCGCCGGGTGGTGCGCGCCAGGCCGCTGGAGCTGCCGCCGCACGACGCGTTCGCCAAGCTCAAGCAGGGCTCGGGCAGGCAGCAGGTGGCCACCACCATGGCCCTGGTCCGGCTGGTCAAGGACCTGCTCAAGCACGAGGAGTTCGGCCGCAGGATCGTGCCGATCATCCCCGACGAGGCGCGCACGTTCGGGATGGACTCGATGTTCCCCAACCTCAAGATCTACTCGACCAGGGGGCAGCGCTACGAGGCGGTCGACCGCAGCCTGCTGCTCACCTACCGGGAGTCCGAGCACGGGCAGATCCTGCACGAGGGGATCAGCGAGGCCGGCGCGATGGGCTCGTTCGCCGCGGCCGGCTCCAGCTACGCCACCCACGGCGAGCCGATGATCCCCTTCTACATCTTCTACTCGATGTTCGGGTTCCAACGCACCGGCGACCAGATCTGGAGCGCCGCCGACCAGCGCGTCCGCGGCTTCCTGATCGGCGCGACCGCCGGCCGCACGACCCTCAACGGGGAGGGCCTGCAGCACCAGGACGGCCACTCGCTGCTGGTGGCCACGACCAACCCCGCGTGCGTCGCCTACGACCCCTCGTTCGCGTTCGAGATCGCGGTCATCTTCGAGGACGCGCTCGAGCGCATGTACGGCAAGGACGCCGAGGACGTCTTCCACTACCTGACGGTCTACAACGAGCCGGTGGTGCAGCCGCCGATCCCCGATGGCCTGGACGAGCGCCTGATCCTCGAGGGGCTGTACCGCTACCGCCAGGCGCCGATCCCCGCCAGGGGCCGCGGCCGCAGGAAGCTCGCCGCGCAGGTCCTCACCAGCGGCAGCGCCATGCCGCTGGCCCTGCGCGCGCAGGAGCTGCTGGCCGAGGACTTCGGCGTCGCCGCCGACGTCTGGAGCGCGCCCGGGTGGCAGCGGCTGCGCGCCGAGGCGGTCGCCGCCGAGAGCTGGAACCGGCTGCACCCGGCCGAGGAGCCGCGCACGCCCTACGTGACCAGGGCGCTGCAGGACGCCGCCGGGCCGGTCGTGGCCGTCACCGACTGGGTCAAGGCCGTCCCCGACCAGATCGCCAGGTTCGTCCCCGGCCCGTTCGCGGTGCTCGGCACCGACGGGTTCGGGCACTCCGACACGCGGCCGGCGCTGCGCCGGCACTTCCGGATCGACGCGGAGAGCATCGCGGTGGCGGTGCTGTACGAGCTGCTGCTGCTCGAGGCGGTCGAGCGCGAGACGGTCGCCGAGGCGGTCCACCAGTACGGCCTGGACCCCGACGCGACCACCGACGTGCCGTAGCCGCGCCGGCGGGGGAGCCGGGCGGCCGGGGGGTCAGACCGCGCGGCGGACCTTGTTGGCCTTGATGCACGAGGTGCAGACGTTGCGCCGCACCGGCGTCCGGCCCTCGAGGATGCGGATGCGCTGGATGTTGGGGTTCCAGCGGCGGGGGGTCCGCTTGTGGGAGAAGCTCACGGACATGCCGAAGCCCGGGCGCTTGCCACACACTTCGCAGACGGCAGCCATGAACGCGTTCCTTCCGTGCCCGTGGGATCCTCGAGTCGCAGCGGCGCGAACGGTAGCACGGGCCCGGCCCGCGCGGCCACCTCCCCGGGCGCCGGCCCCGGCGGGGACGGCGGGCCGCGTGTGGCGCGCGGTTCGTATACTCGGTCGATGCCTTCGCCGGTGCACCTCGACCAGCCGCTCGCGCAGGTTCCCGGGATCCGCCCCGCGCTCGTCAGGGCGGTGGACGACGCCTTCGGCTACCTGACCGTCCGTGACCTCCTGGAGCACTACCCGCGCCGCTACGTGACGCGCGGGGGCCTGACCGACCTCGCCCACGCGAAGAAGGGCGCGCTCGTCACCGTCGTCGGCGAGGTGAAGGGCCAGGCCCGCAAGCAGCCCAAGCGCAACCTGCGGATCCTCGAGGTGCGCGTGTCCGACGGCTACGGGGTGGTCGGCTGCACCTGGTTCAACCAGCCCTGGCACGGCGACAAGCTGCCCAAGGGCACGCTGGTCGCGGTCTCGGGGGTGCTGCAGTGGCGCGCCGGCCGGCTCACGATGGCCAACCCCGACTACGAGGTGCTGAGCGAGGTCGACGACGTCGAGGGGTTCGCCGACGCGGTGATCCCGGTGTACCCGGCGACCAAGGACGTCTCCTCGGGGCGGCTGCGGCAGGCGATCGGCCAGCTCCTGGAGCGGCTGGACGGCCCGGAGGAGTTCCTGCCGGCGCGCCTGGGCCGCGAGCGCGGCCTGGTCTCCCGGTCGCAGGCGCTGCGCTGGATCCACCGGCCCCCCGACCAGGCGGCGACCGAGGCGGCGCGCCGCCGGCTGGTCTACGACGAGCTGTTCGTGCTGCAGGTGGCGCTCGCGCTCAAGCGGCGCGCGACGGCCCACAACGAGCGCGGCGCGCCGCTGGACGTGGACGGGCCGCTCACCAAGGCGCTGCTGGACCGGCTGCCGTTCCGGCCGACCGGGGCGCAGCGGCGGGTGATCGCCGAGATCGGCGGCGACCTCGGCCGCGCCCGGCCGATGCACCGCCTGCTGCAGGGCGACGTCGGCAGCGGGAAGGCGCAGCCGCTCGACGCGCTGGTGCTGACCCCCGCGGGCTTCCGGCGGATGGGGGACCTGCGCGTCGGCGACGAGGTGGTCAACCCCACCGGCGAGGTGACGGTCGTCACCGGCGTCCACCCGCAGGGCGAGCGAGAGGTGTGGCGGCTGGTCCTGGACGACGGCGCGGCCGTGGAGTGCGACGACGAGCACCTCTGGGCGCTGCGCGCCTGCGACCCCGGGGACCCCGGCGCGCCCGCGCCGGGGGAGCTGCACGTGCTGACCACGCGCCAGCTCCGCGAGGGCCTGACCGGGCCGGACGGGGCGCCGAGGTGGCAGGTGCCGGTCGCCGCCGCCGCCGAGCTGGAGGGCGGCCAGGAGCGCCTGCTGGACCCCTACGCGCTCGGGTCGCTGCTCGGCGACGTCGCCGGGCGCCCGGCCGCCGCGCCCGGGCGGGTCCCGGGCGCCTACCGCGACGCGCCGGTGAAGGTCCGTCACGCGCTGCTGCAGGGGGTGCTGGACGCCGGCGGCACACCCCGGCCGGGCCGGGGCGCGGCGGGCGGCGTCACCTTCGTCACGGCCTCCCGCCTGCTGGCGTCCGACGTGCGCTGGCTGGTCGCGTCGCTCGGGGGCGTCGCCCGCGTCCGGTCGGTGCGCCGGTCCGGGCATCCCGAGCTGGAGGTCGGCATCCGCCTGCCGCGCCGGTACCCGCCCTCCCGGCGGCGGCGCCCCGGCCTCGCCGAGCCCGCCGCGGACCCGGCAGGGCGCGCCGTCAGCGCGGTCGAGCACGTCGGCCGCAAGCCCGTGCAGTGCATCTCGGTGGCGCACCCCAACCAGCTCTACGTGACCGATGACTTCGTGGTCACCCACAACACGGTCGTCGCCCTGTGGGCGCTGCTCGCGGCCGTCCAGTCGGGCGCGCAGGGCGCGATCATGGCCCCCACCGAGGTCCTCGCCGACCAGCACTACCTCAACCTGCGCGGGCTGCTGGACCGCACCGTCGCCGACGCCCCCGACTCCAGGACCCTGTTCGGTGGGCCGCGGATCGAGGTGCTGACGGCGGCGGTGACGGGCGCGGCCCGCACGCGCGTGCTGGAGGCCGCCGCGGCCGGCGAGATCGACATCCTGGTCGGGACGCACGCGCTGCTGGGCGAGGGGGTCGGGTTCCGGCGGCTGGGCATGGCCGTGGTGGACGAGCAGCACCGCTTCGGGGTGCACCAGCGCGTCAAGCTGCGCGAGAAGGGCGACAGCCCGCACGTGCTGATCATGACGGCGACGCCGATCCCGCGGACGCTGGCGCTGACGCTGTACGGGGACCTGGACGTGTCGGTGCTGGACGAGCTGCCGCCGGGCCGCACGCCGGTGGCCACCCACGTGGTCGCCGAGCAGCGCCTGCGCGACCGCGCCTACCAGCGCATCCGCGAGGAGGTGGGGCAGGGCCACCAGGCCTACGTGGTGTGCGCGCTCAAGGACGAGTCCGACAAGCTCCAGGTCCGCTCGGCCAAGGCCGAGGCGGAGCGCCTGCGCGGCCAGGTCTTCCCCGACCTGCGCGTGGGCCTGGTGTACGGCGACATGGCCGCGCGCGACAAGGAGGCGGCCATGGACGCCTTCCGCGCGGGCGCGACCGACGTGCTGGTGTCGACGTCGGTCATCGAGGTCGGCGTGGACGTGCCCAACGCGACCGTGATGCTGATCGAGGACGCCGACCGCTTCGGCCTGTCGCAGCTGCACCAGCTGCGCGGGCGGGTCGGGCGCGGCGCCGCGGCCGGCCTGTGCGTCCTGTTCGCCGACCCGGCGACCGAGGAGGGCCGCCGCCGGATGCGGGCGATCGCCTCCTCGACCGACGGCTTCCGGCTGGCCGACGAGGACCTGCGCATCCGCGGCGAGGGGACGGTCTTCGACGCGCGCCAGTCGGGGGTGAGCGACCTCAAGATCGCGCGCCTCGTCGAGGACGTCGACCAGCTCGTCGCGGCCCGCCAGGACGCGTTCTCCCTGGTCGAGGAGGACCCCGCGCTGCGCGCGCCCGCGCACGCAGCCCTGCGCGGCGAGCTGCGGGCGCGCCTCGGCGACGGCCGCGCGGACTGGCTGTCGTGGGGCTGACCGCCGCGGCCGGCGGAGCGGGCGCGGGCGGCCCGGCCGGCGCCCGGAGGCGGCGGCGGCAGGTTGCATCCTTCGCATTCGTCCGTTGTTTTCGCTTTCGTTATCTTTCTTCCCCTTCAAGGTGATTGACTGCTTGATGCAGGTGCTCCTAGATTGGCGGTCGGCAGCCGCCTCGCTGGACATGCAGCGTGCTCGCACGCGTCCTGCTTGGCCGAGAGGTGGCGGGGGTTGGGCCTCGGCCCCCCCGGGTCCACCCCCGCCTCCAGCCATCCCCACCGCGTCACCGTCAGCGCGGCTCGTGCGTGCGGCCCGGCCGCCCGGCCGTGCCCGCGGGCGGCGGCCGGCGGCACGCTGCGCCGCGGGAGGAGGAGGCGGGCCTGGTGCGGGTGACCGGTGGGCGGCTGGCGGGCCGCCGGCTGCGGGCGGTCGCGGGCACGTTGACGCGCCCGACCAGCGACCGGGTGCGCCAGTCGCTGTTCGGCGTCCTCGGGGAGCGCGTGGCGGGCACGCGCGTGCTCGACCTGTTCGCCGGCACCGGTGCGCTGGCGATCGAGGCGCTCAGCCGGGGGGCCGCGTCGGCCGTCCTGGTCGAGTCCGTCCCGGCCGCGGTCGCGGTGGCCCGGGCGAACCTGGAGGACCTCGGGCTGTCGGGGCAGGCGACGGTCCGCCGCACGCGCGCCGAGAGCTGGCTGCGCACCCAGCGTGACGGCGTCTTCGACCTGGTCCTGCTCGACCCGCCCTACGAGCTGCGGGTGGGCTTCGTCGCGGGGGTGCTCGGCCGGCTCTCGCGCACCGCCCTCGCCGCGGACGCGCTGGTGGTCCTGGAGGCCGCCGCGCGCGGGGAGGCGCCGCCGTGGCCGCCCGGGCTGGAGCCGTTCGACGCCCGCCGCTACGGCGACACCGCGGTGCACCTCGCCCGCTGGACCGGCCCCGCCGGCTCGTCCGGCCGCACGCCGTAGCGCCGCGGCGCCGTAGAGTTGCGGCGCCGTGCCCGCCCACGCGCGATGGAGGAGCCGAGCCGTGACCTTGCGGATCGCCTGCTGCCCCGGGACCTACGACCCGGTGACCAACGGGCACCTGGACATCGTCGCCCGCGCCCGCGAGTGCTTCGACCGGGTGCTCGTCGCGGTGCTCGTCAACCCCTCCAAGCAGCCGCTGTTCGGCGTCGACGAGCGGGTCGCGATGCTCGAGGAGGCGGTCCGCGGCCTGCCCGCCGCCGCGGGGACGGTCGAGGTCGACTCGTTCGCCGGGCTGCTGGTGGACTACGCGCGGGCGCGGGAGGTCACCGCCCTGGTCAAGGGCCTGCGGGCGGTCAGCGACTTCGACTTCGAGCTGCAGATGGCGCAGATGAACTACCGTCTCGCCCGGGTCGAGACGATGTTCATGACCACCAACCCCGCGTACTCCTATCTCAGCTCGAGCCTGGTCAAGGACGTCGCGCGCAACGGCGGCGACGTGACCGGCCTGGTGCCCGCGGGCGTCGCGGCCCGCCTGAAGGAGCGGTTCGCGGGCGGTGAGGGACGACGGCCCGGCGGTCTCTGATACGCTGCGTCAAACGCCACCGACGGGCGCGGCCGCGCGTGCCCGCCATCGGGGCGCACAGGGTTGGCTCAACGCCTCGAGGTTGCTCACCACCGCATGAGAAACGTCGCATCCACGCCTGACTTCGTCGTGAACGTCCGCGACCTGGTGCGGTCCCCGGGCGCGCGGCGTCACGTGACGGTGCGTGCTCCGATGCCCGGGCTCGGCACGGGCATCGCCGCGGTGCCGGCCGCCTCGCGGGTCACGATCGACGCCGACGTCGACAGCGTCGTGGAGGGCCTGCTGGTCACCGGTGAGGTCGCCGCGCCGGCCGAGCTGTCCTGCGTGCGCTGCCTGCGGGAGCTGGACGGCGAGGTCCGCGTCCAGGTCCGCGAGCTGTTCACGCTGGACGGCGAGCCGGTCGAGGAGGGCTACGCCGTGCTCCCCGGCGACCTGCTGCCGCTGGACACGCTGGTGCGCGACACGGTGGTGCTCGCCCTGCCGGAAACGCCGCTGTGCCGGCCGGACTGCGCGGGCCTGTGCCCGCGCTGCGGCGCCGACCGCAACGTCACGGCGTGCGCGCACGAGGCCGAGGTGGACCCGCGTTGGCAGGCGCTCGCGGACCTCGCCCGGGCGCGCGACCCGCACCCCGAGCCGCGGTGACCCGCCCCGAGCCAGGTCACCGCCGACGAGAACGGAAGGAGAACCGCGATGCCCGTCCCGAAGCGAAAGACGCCGAGGGCGAAGTCGCGCCATCGCCGGGCCCACTGGAAGGCGAGCGCCCCGACCTACTCCGTCTGCCCCCAGTGCCGCCAGGCCAAGCCCCCGCACCTGGTCTGCAGGAACTGCGGCTACTACGCCGGCCGCCAGGTGGTCGAGGTCGAGTGAGCGCGTGACTCGCAGCGTGCCGCTCCGACGCAGCGCCCTGGAGAAGGCGCTCGGCGTCCGCTTCGGGAACGAGGAGCTGTACGCGCGCGCGTTCGTCCACCGGTCCTACGCCTACGAGAACGGCGGGCTGCCCACCAACGAGCGGCTGGAGTTCCTCGGCGACGCCGTCCTCGGCCTGGTGATCACCGACATGATCTACCGGGCGTTCCCGGACCTGACCGAGGGCCAGCTCGCCAAGCTGCGCGCCGCGACGGTGAACATGAACGTGCTCGCCGACGTGGCCCGCGAGCTGGGCATCGGGGACGTCGTGCGGCTCGGCCACGGGGAGCAGCTGTCGGGCGGGCGCGACAAGTCCTCCATCCTGGCCGACACGCTCGAGGCGCTGCTCGGGGCGGTCTACCTCGACCGGGGGCTGGCGCGCGCCGCGAAGGTCATCCGCCGCCTGTTCGAGGCGCGCGTGTTCGACGCGGCCGGCCGCGGCGCGGCGCTGGACTACAAGACCTCCCTGCAGGAGCTGGCCGCCTCGAGCCTCGGCGGGATGCCGGTGTACGGCATCACCGAGGAGGGCCCCGACCACGCCAAGCGGTTCACGGCGACGGTGTCGGTGGGCGGGACCGCGTACGGCAGCGGCCAGGGCCGCTCCAAGAAGGAGGCCGAGCAGCACGCCGCCCAGGAGGCCTACGAGCGGCTCGCGGCCGAGCGCATCGTCGAGGGCCGGTCCGAGGACGGGAACGCGCCGCAGCCGCCGGCCAAGCCGGCGAACGGGCGGCCGGGAGGGACCTCCCAGGAGCGCGCCTCGCACTGATGCCGGAGCTGCCGGAGCTGGACGTGCTGGCCGAGAACCTCGCGGCCCAGCTCCAGGGCGCCGTCGTGCGGGCCGCGCGGGTCCTGTCGCCGGCGGCGCTCAAGACCTTCGACCCGCCGGTCGAGGCCGTGGCCGGCCGCACGGTCACGGCTGCCGGCCGGCGGGCCAAGTACGTCTGGCTGGAGGCGGGCGGGCTGTACGTGGTGGTGCACCTGTCCCTCGGCGGCCGGATCGTCCTCGGCACCCGGCCCGCCCCGCGCCGGGGGGGCCTGCTCGCGCTGGAGCTGGAGGACGGCCGCGTGCTGGCGGTCACCGAGGCCGGCACGCAGCGGCGCGCGGCGGTCTGGGTCGTCCGCGACCTCGGCGAGCTGACCAGGCTCGGCGAGCTGGGACTCGAGCCCACCGACCCCGCCTTCACGACCGGCCACCTGGCCGCCGTGCTCGCCCGCGGCGGCCACACCCTCAAGGGGATGCTGACCGACCAGCGCCTGATCGGCGGGGTCGGCAACGCCTGGAGCGACGAGGTCCTGCACCGGGCGCGCCTGTCGCCGTTCGCCCGCCCCGACCGCCTGGACGGCGCCGACGTCGAGCGGCTGCACGCGGCCCTGGTCACGGTCCTGCGCGCCGCCCGCGCCGCCCTCGCCCAGCAGGCCGGCGGGCGCGTGGAGCTGCCCAGGGCGGCCGAGCGCGGGTTCGCCGTCCACGGTCGCGCGGGTGCCGCGTGCTTCGTCTGCGGCGACACGATCCGGTCGGTGTGGATGGGGGAGCGCGAGACCTCCTACTGCCCGACCTGCCAGACCGCCGGCCGCGTACTCGCCGACCGCCGGCGCTCGCGGTTCCTGCGCTGATCCCGCCCTGCGGGCGAGCTGCGACGATGCACTCCCTGCCAGCCCTGATAGACTCCCGTCCCACGCCCCGAGGTCCCCGATCCTCGTCGCAGTGCGCAACCCCCCCGGAGAGCGCTGTCCATGACCGACGTACGTGAGCTGGATGCCCTCGCCCGCATTCCCGATCCCGTCATCGATCCCTTCACCGATGCGTTCACCTGGCCGGCGCTGAACGCCCGGCTGCGCGCCCTCCGCTCGCCGCTTCGGGCGCTGCTGGTGGACCGGGCCCTCCTGGGCCCGGTCAGCCGCGTGCAGGCCGACGAGATCCTGTGGACCGCCGGCTTGCGCTACGACCGGCGCTCGGACACGCTGTCGGCACAAGAGGTCCGCCGCCTCTACCGGGCGATCCGGGAGGTGATCGGCGAAGCCGGCCAGCCCGCCGAGCCGGCCGGCGACCAGGAGGAGCAGCCGGAGGCGGACGGGGCGCTGGGGGTCCACGGCCGTGCCGGCCAGCCCTGCCCGCGCTGCCGCAGCCCGGTGGTCCACCAGCTCCTCGACGACGACGACGGCAGCTACTTCTGCCCCAAGTGTCAGAGTTGAGCACCACGTTCACCGGCGTCCGCGCCGCCACGCCGCTCGGCCGCCTCGCGGCCGGCGTCGTGCTGCTGCTCGTCGCGGCCGGCTGCGCCGCGCCGGTCAGCTCCGCCACCACCCGCGAGGACACCGCGGACGCGCAGGTCACCGCCGCGGCCCCGGCCCCGGACGCGGCGGCGGGCGCGATGCGCGCGGTCCGCCCGGCCGCGGGCCCGCTACGCCTGGACGGCGTGCCGCACGCCGCCTGGGCGCGCGGTCAGATCGACCTGTTCGCGCAGCCGTCGGCGAGCAGCCAGATCGGCCTCTACCCGGCGCACACCGCCTGGGGCGGCTCGTCGGTGTTCCTGGTCCAGCAGGCCCTGCGCGACCGTGACGGCGAGGTCTGGATGGAGGTGCTCGTCCCGCGCCGGCCCAACGGCACCAAGGCGTGGGTCCGCGGGCGCGACTTCATCCTCGCGCCGCTCGAGTACCAGGTCCAGGTCGACGTGTCCGAGCGGCGGCTGCGGCTGCTGCAGGGCGACCGGGTGCTGCGGGACTTCCCGGTGGCGGTCGGTGCGCCGGCGACGCCCACGCCCCTGGGCCAGTTCTTCGTCACCGTGAAGCTGCGGCCGCCGGCGATCTCGCGCGTGTACGGCGACTGGGCGCTCGGGCTGTCCGGCTACTCCGACGTGCTCGACCAGTTCGGCACGGGCGACGGCCAGATCGCCCTCCACGGGACGCGGGGGACCTGGGCGCTCGGCCGGGCCGCCTCCAACGGCTGCGTCCGCCTGGCCAACGCCGACGTCTCCGAGCTGGCGCGGCTGCTGCCCCCGGGGACGCCGGTCACCATCGTGGCGTAGCATGCCCGGGCGGCCGGCCGCGCAGGACAAATGTTTCGTCCGGGGGCACGGTCGTTTTCCGTGCGAATTCAGGAATTCTCGCCGGGAGTGCCGAGGAGCAAATGTCAGACAACATGCGCCTCTCCGCGGTGATTCACGGACGCGTCCAGGGCGTCGGCTTTCGCTGGACGGTGCAGGCGCTCGCACAGGGGCTCGGTCTATCAGGATATGTGTCGAACCGGCCCGACGGGACGGTCCGGGTGGAGGCGGAGGGCCACTCGGAAAGCCTCGCTGAGCTGGAGAAATACCTTCGCACGGGTCCCCGGGGAGCGGTCGTCACCGGGGTTGACCTGGTCCATCGGGCGGCCACGGGAGAGTTCAGTCGGTTTGCGACGAAATAACCCGCACGCGCAGGGACAATCCTCTCACCGGCCGCGACGATCGAGTGAAAGTGCGACTTGGCTCGACTCGCCGGTTTGTGCTATCGTCCCCTTGTGAATACGCCATCGTCGGGTTTCGAGTCGGGTCTCGATCGGAGGTTCCACACGTCGGGTCAGCGAGGCGGGGCGTCCCGCCCGTGCCCTCCCACAGGCATACCTGGCCCGAGCCGGTCCAGCAGCTCCCGAGCCCGCGGTGTTTGCCTCGCCCCCGGCAGGGGAGCCGACGGTTCACTGATTCTGTTCGAACGAGCAGCGTCGAGACATGGAGACGTTGCCAAGGGAGGGGAGCCTTCCGCATGTCGAAAGCGCTAATGGGCCACGTAGGCCAGCCACCTGCCTACATGCTCCTCCGGGAGCTGGTAGCCCTCAAGGCGCGCGTCGCCGAGCTGGAGCGGGCTCTCGCAATCGCGGAGCGCGAGATGATCGCACTCCGGGACGGGAACCTCGCCTCGCGCGAGAAGGAGGCAGCCCTGGCGTGACCCGCCAGGGACTTTTTTCTGTCAGGGCCCCGGGATCCGGGGCCCTGACCCTTGCCGGGGGTCTCGCGGGCTCCGCCGGCGGCGGGCCGGCGCTGCCGGGCGCTGACCGGACCGCGTGCTAGGCTCACGGCCAGCGTGTTCCTCAAGTCGCTGACCCTGCGCGGGTTCAAGTCCTTCGCCGAGAAGACCGTGCTCGAGTTCGAGCCCGGGATCACGGTGATCGTCGGCCCCAACGGCTCGGGCAAGTCCAACGTCGTCGACGCCATCGCCTGGGTGCTCGGCGAGCAGGGCCCCAAGTCGCTGCGCGGCGGCAAGATGGACGACGTGATCTTCGGCGGCGCCGGCGGCCGCGCCCCGCTCGGCCGCGCCGAGGTCCGCCTCACCATCGACAACACGGCCGGCGTGCTGCCCATCGAGTACAGCGAGGTCACCGTCTCGCGCCTGCTGTACCGCTCGGGCGAGAGCGAGTACGCCATCAACGCCACCCCCTGCCGCCTGCTGGACGTCCAGGAGCTGCTGAGCGACACCGGCGTCGGCCGGGAGCTGCACACCATCATCGGCCAGGGCAACCTCGACGACGTCCTGCACGGCCGGCCCGACGACCGCCGCGCCGCGATCGAGGAGGCGGCCGGCATCTCCAAGCACCGCCGCCGCAAGGAGCGGGCGGTGCGCAAGCTCGCCGGCGTCGAGCAGCAGCTCGTGCGGCTGACCGACCTGGTGGGCGAGATGCGCCGGCAGCTCAAGCCGCTGCAGCAGCAGGCCGAGACCGCCCGCCGCGCCGCCGAGGTCCAGGCCGAGCTGCGCGAGATCCGGCTCACGCTGCGCTCGCGCGAGCTGGCCGCCGCCCGCGAGCAGGCGCGCGCCGCCGCGGCCGAGCAGGCCGAGGTCGCCGGTCGGCTGGCCGACCTGGAGGCCGCCCACGCCCAGGCGCAGGCGGCCGAGGCCGCCGCCAGCCGCTCGCTGGCCGCGACCGAGCCCCGCGCCGCCCGCGCGCGCGAGACCGTGCACCGGCTGGTGACCGTCCGCGAGCGCCTGCGCGGCACGCTCGCGCTCGCCCAGGAGCGCGCCCGCGGCCTGGCGCAGCCGCTCGCCGACGACCGCGAGGGCCGCTCGCCCGCCGACATGCTCCGCGAGGCCGGGGAGGTCGCCGGCGAGCTGCGCGCGGTGGCCGAGGAGCTGACCGGCCTGCGCGCGGCGGCGGCGCGGGCCGAGGCCGCGCGCGACGCCGCCAGGGCCGGGCTGCAGGCGTGCGACGCCGCCGCCGCCCGCGCCCGGCGCGAGCACGCCCGGCAGCTGGAGCGCACGGTCCGGCTGCAGGGGGAGGCGGCGGCCCTGCGCGCCGCGCTGGAGCGCGCCCACGGCGACCGCGACCGGCTCGCGGCCCGCGCCGGCGAGCTGGACGAACGCATCGGCGAGGTCCGGACGCGCCTGGCCGCGCTCCAGGCCGAGGCCGCCGGGCTGGAGGGGCGCGAGGCGGAGCTGACCGCGGCCGCCGCCGGCGCCGAGCAGGCCCGGGCGACCGCCGCGGCCGAACTGGACCGGCTGGTGGCCGCCCGGCGGGAGCTGCAGGCCCGGCGCGCCGGCGTCCAGGCGCGCCAGGAGGCCAGCGAGGCGGTCGCCCGCGCGGCCGGCGGGGACGCGGCGGCCGCGCTGGAGGCCGGCAAGGAGGGCGTCATCGGCCCGGTCGCACCCGCGCTGGCGGTCGAGGCCGGCTACGAGGCCGCGGTCGCCGCCGCGCTGGGCCAGGACGCCGCCGCCGTCCTGGTGGAGGACGCCGACGCCGCGGTCGCGGCCGTCGAGCGCCTGCGCGCGGCGGGCCTCGGACGCCTGACGCTGCTGCTGGCCGCGCAGCCGCCGGTCGAGGCGGCGCCGGCGCTGGCGGCGCTCGCGGCGCACGTGCGCGCCCCGGGCGCCGCCCGCGGCGCGGTCGCCGCACTGCTCGCGCGGGTCCTGGTCGCCGAGGACCTCGCCTCGGCGCGCACGCTGCTGGAGCGCCACCCCGGCCACCGGGTCGTGACCCGCGCGGGGGAGCTGGTGGCCGGCGGGCGGATCGAGGGCGGGGCCGCGCCCGAGTCGGCGGCGCTCGCGGCCCGCCGCGCCGGCCTCGAGGCCGGCGCGGAGGCGCAGCGGCTGGACGGCGAGCTGGGGGACCTGGCGTCCGCCGAGGAGGCCGCCGCCGCGGCGCTGGCGGCGGCCGAGGAGCAGGTGGCCGAGGCGACCGGGAGGCTCAACGCCTCCGACGCCGCGATCAGCGCCGCGGCCGACCGGCTCGCCCGGGCCAGCGAGGAGCAGCGGCTGCACGAGCGCGAGCTGGCGGCCACCGCCACCGGCCAGGGCGAGCTGGCCGACACGCTGGCCCGCGACGCCGCCCGCCTGGAGGCGGTGGAGGCCCAGCTCGCCGGCACGCCGGGCCTGGACCAGGAGCCTGTCGGCCCGCCCGGCGGGCAGCCGGACGCCGCCGGCGAGCGCGAGCGGCTGGCGGCGGCCGCCGAGCACGCCGCCGAGGAGGCGCTCCAGGCGCGCGTGGCTCTGTCCACGGTGAGCGAGCGGCACCGCCTGCTCGCCGCGCGCGAGGCCGCGCTGCGACAGGCCGCGCAGGCCGAGCGCGAGGCGGAGGCCCGCCGCGCCCGCGAGCGCGCCGCCCGCCTGGCGCAGGCGCGCCGCGCCGGGGAGGCCGCCACGCTGGCCGGCCGGGTCCTGGTCCGGCTGGAGCAGTCGCTGGCGCTGGCCACCGCCGAGCGCGACCGGCTGCTGGCCGGGGTCGAGCAGGCCCGGGGCGAGCTGGCCGAGGCCGGCGGGCGCCGCCGCGCCGCCGGGACCGGGCTGGAGGAGCTGCGCGCACGCTCGCGCAGCGCCGACGCCGCCGAGGTCGAGGCGCGCGTGCGCGACGGTGACCTGGCCCGCCGGCTGGTCGAGGAGTTCGGCGTCGACGCCGAGCACGCGCTCCAGGAGTACGCGCCGGTCGCGCCCCTCGACCCGGCCGGCGGCGACGGCCCGGGCGGGCAGGACGGGCCACCGGACCCGCGCACCCTCCCCGACGCCGAGCTGCGCCGGGCGGCCGTCACGCTGGAGCGCCGGCTCACCCTGCTCGGGCGGGTCAACCCGCTCGCGCTGGAGGACTTCCGCGCGCTGGAGGAACGGCACGCGTTCCTCGCCGGCCAGCTCGCCGACCTCAAGGACTCCCGGCGCGACCTGCTCAAGGTGGTGCGCGCCGTGGACGCGCGCGTGCAGGAGGTGTTCGGCGAGGCGTTCGCCGACGTCGCCCGCGAGTTCGGGCGCACCTTCGCGCTGCTGTTCCCCGGCGGCGAGGGGCGCCTGGTCCTCACCGACCCGGACGACCTGCTGACCACCGGGGTCGAGGTCGAGGCGCGGCCGCCGGGCAAGCGCCTGCGCCGCCTGTCGCTGCTGAGCGGCGGCGAGCGCAGCCTGGTCGCGCTGGCGTTCTGCTTCGCGATCTTCCGCGCCCGCCCGAGCCCCTTCTACGTGCTCGACGAAGTGGAGGCCGCGCTCGACGACGTCAACCTGCAGCGCTTCCTCGCGCTCCTGGACGACGTCCGCACGCAGGCCCAGCTCCTGGTCGTGAGCCACCAGCGCCGGACGATGGAGGCGGCCGACGCGCTCTACGGCGTCAGCATGCGGGCCGGCGGCATCAGCAAGGTCGTCAGCCAGCGGCTGCGCGAGCCCGCCGCCGCGGCCAACGGGCAGGGCGCCGCGGGCGGCCGCGGCGGCGGGCGGCCCGCGCTCGTCGGCGATCCCGGCCCCGCCCGCTGACCGCGCCCGGCACGACCGGAAGCGCCCGCGAATCCCAGTAAGCTCGACCGTGCCCCACCACCCACCGACCCCGAAGACCGCCTCTGGAGCTGACGTGACCGACATCGTGCTCGTCCTACTCGCCGTGCTCGTGCTGGTGCTGGCCGGGACCGTCGGCGTGGTCGCCTCACGTCGGCCGGGGGTCGGCCCGCCACCGGCCCCCGACCGGGAGCCCGCGGTGGGCGAGGACGCCGGCCCCCGCCCGCCCGCCCGCCGCGCGGTCGAGACCGTCACCCTGCCCGAGCCCGCGGAGGCGGCCGGGCCGGCCGCCTCCGCGGCCGGCCCGGCCGCCGGCACGGTCGCCCCGCGGCGCCGGTTCGCCGAACGGCTCGGCCGCTCGCGCTCGGCGCTCGCGCGCGGGCTCACGGGCCTGCTCACCCGCGGCGCCGCCGACGAGGAGGCCTGGGAGGAGCTGGAGGAGGCGCTGCTGGCCGCCGACGTCGGCGTGACCACCACCGGGCACCTGGTCGAGCGCCTGCGCGAGCGCGCGCGGGCCGGGCACGCCGCCGGCAGGGCGCTGCGCGAGCTGCTGCGCGAGGAGCTGCTGGACGCCGTCGGCCGCGACACCCCGCGCACGCTCGACCTCGACCTGCTCGGCGAGCAGCACAAGCCGGGCGTCGTGCTGGTCGTGGGCGTCAACGGGACCGGCAAGACGACCACGGTCGGCAAGCTCGCGCTCGCGCTCGCGCAGGAGGGCAAGCAGCCCGTGCTGGCCGCGGCCGACACGTTCCGCGCCGCCGCCGGCGAGCAGCTCGCGGTCTGGGGGGAGCGCACCGGCGCCCCGGTGATCCGGCAGCCGCAGGGCGCCGACCCCGCCGCGGTCGCCTTCGACGGGCTGGCGTCGGCGCGCGCGCGCGGCGCGGACGTCCTCCTGGTCGACACCGCCGGCCGCCTGCACACCAAGGCCAACCTGATGGAGGAGCTGCGCAAGGTCCGCCGGGTCCTGGAGCGCGAGGGCGGCCAGGTGCGCGAGGTGCTGCTGGTGCTGGACGCCACCACCGGCCAGAACGGGCTCGCCCAGGCGCGCCAGTTCACCGAGGCGATCGGGGTGACCGGGCTGGTGCTCACCAAGCTCGACGGCACCGCCCGCGGCGGGATCGTGATCGCCGTCCAGCGCGAGCTGGGCATCCCCGTCAAGCTCGTCGGCCTCGGCGAGGGCCTCTACGACCTCGCCCCGTTCGACCCCGAGGCGTTCGTCGACGCCCTGGTGGCCGAGGACGGCGCGTAGACCTCCCAGGGCGCTCCCGCGCCGGCGCCGGCGCCGGCGGTAGGATCGGGGCATGTTCGACGCCCTCGCCGACCGGCTCCAGGACACCTTCGCGCGGCTGCGCGGCCACGGCCGCCTCTCCGAGGCGCAGGTCGACGCCGCGCTGCGCGAGGTCCGGCTCGCCCTGCTGGAAGCCGACGTCAACTTCCGCGTCGTCAAGGACTTCGTCCAGCGGGTGCGCACGCGCTCGGTCGGCGAGGAGGTCACCAAGAGCCTCACCCCCGCCCAGCAGGTCATCAAGATCGTCCACGAGGAGCTGATCGAGACCCTCGGCGGCCGCAACGTGCCGCTGACCATGGCGTCGCGCCCGCCCACGGTCGTGCTCATGGCCGGCCTGCAGGGCTCGGGCAAGACGACCTCGGCCGCCAAGCTCGCCCGCTGGCTGGCCGGCAAGGGCCGCAAGCCGCTGCTGGTCGCCTGCGACCTGCAGCGGCCCGCGGCCGTGAAGCAGCTCCGGGTCCTCGGCGAGCAGGCCCACGTGCCGGTGTTCGCACCCCAGGACGGCTCCGGCTCCGGCGACCCGGTGCAGGTCGCCCGCGACGCCCGCGACGAGGCCGACCGCACCGCCCGCGACGTGGTGATCGTGGACACCGCCGGCCGGCTCGCGATCGACGCCGAGATGATGGCCCAGGCCGCCGCCATCAAGGAGGCCGTGGCCGCCGACGAGGTCCTGCTGGTGGTCGACGCCATGACCGGCCAGGACGCGGTCACCACCGCGCTCGCCTTCCAGGAGGGCGTGGACGTGACCGGGGTGGTCCTGTCCAAGCTCGACGGCGACGCGCGCGGCGGCGCGGCGCTGTCGATCACCTCGGTCACCGGCCGCCCCATCAAGTTCGCGGCCACCGGCGAGAAGCTCGCCGAGTTCGACGCGTTCCACCCCGACCGGCTCGCCGGGCGGATCCTCGGCATGGGCGACGTGCTCACGCTGATCGAGCGCGCGGAGGCCGCGGTCGACGCCGAGCAGGCCGCCCGGATGGAGCGCAAGCTGCGCGAGGCGACCTTCACCCTGGAGGACTTCCTCGACCAGCTCCAGCAGGTCAAGAAGCTCGGACCGCTCAACCAGGTGCTCGGGATGCTGCCCGGGGTCGGCCGCCGCCTCGGCGACGTCGACGTCGACGACCGCGAGCTGGCCCGGGTCGAGGCGATCGTGCGCTCCATGACGCCCAAGGAGCGGCGCGACCCGCGCATCCTCAACGGCTCCCGCCGCGCCCGCATCGCGCGCGGCTCGGGCACCACCACCCAGCAGGTCAACGCGCTCGTCAAGCAGTTCGGCGAGATGCGCAAGATGATGAAGCAGCTGTCGGGCATGAACCCCAGGCAGCTGCGCCGCATGGGCCTGTTCCGCTGAGCCCGGGGCGCGGCGATCGCGCCGGCCGCCGAGCTGCTACAGTGCCCCGACCAGAGCCCGTCCCTGCAACCGGCAACTCGTCCGGCAACTCGTAAGGAGCAGCGTCCGCAGCATGGCCGTGAAGATTCGCCTCCGCCGCATGGGCATGAAAAAGGCCCCCTCCTACCGCGTGGTCGTGGCCGACAGCCGCAGCCCCCGCGACGGGCGGTTCATCGAGAACATCGGCATCTACCACCCCACCGAGGAGCCCTCGCGCGTCGAGATCGACGTCGAGCGCGCGCGCGACTGGCTCGCCAAGGGCGCCCAGCCCACCGAGGCGGTCATCAACCTCCTCGCGATCGCGGGGATCGAGGAGCCGGCCGCCAAGCGCAGGGCGGAGAAGGCGCGCCGCGCCGAGCGCGCCGAGCGCACGGAGCGCACCCGGGCGGCGGCCTCCTGACGTGCGTGACGTCGTCGCCTACCTGGCCCGCTCGCTGGTCGACGAGCCCGACCGGGTGACCGTCGCCGAGCTGGAGGGCGTGCGCGGCCTGGTCTACGAGGTCCGGGCCGCCCCGACCGACGTCGGCAAGCTGATCGGCCGCGGCGGCCGCACCGTGCGCGCGCTGCGGCGGGTCGTCCGCGCCGTCGGGCAGCGCGAAGGCCGCCGGGTCGAGCTCGAGGTGCTCGCCGAGGACGAATGAGCCCGCCGGGCGCCGAGCGGCCGGGGCCGCCGGGGCGGCTGGTGGTCGGACGCGTCGTGCGGCCCCACGGGATCCGGGGCGAGGTGCTGGTCGAGGTGCTGTCCGACGCGCCGGAGCGGTTCGCCCCCGGCGCCAGCATGGCGGCCGGGGACCCCGACGACGCGGCCGCCCTGCGGGCGCTCACCGTGGCCGCGTCCCGGCTGCACCAGGGCCGGCGGCTGGTCCGCTTCGGCGGGCTGGACGACCGCACGGCGGTCGAGCCGCTGCGCCGGGCGCTCCTGTCGATCCCGGGCGACCAGGCCCGGCCGCTGGCCGAGGGGGAGTACTGGCCGCACCAGCTGGCGGGCCTGGCGGTGGTGGACGGCGCCGGCCGGCGGCGGGGCGAGGTCGCCGCGGTCCAGCCCGGTGCCGCCCACGACCTCCTGACGGTCCGCCTCGAGGACGGCGGCACGGTCCTGGTGCCCGTGGTCGCCGCGCTGATCACCGTCGACCTGCGGGCCGGCCGCGTGGTCGTGGCCGACCTGCCGGGACTGCTGGATCCCGAGCGGTAGCATCACGGCTGGCAGGAGGCCCGGCATGCTGGTCGACATCGTCACGATCTTCCCGGACTTCTTCGCCTCGCCGCTGGCGAGCGGGCTGCTCGGCAAGGCGGGCGAGCGGGGCCTGGTCACCGTCCGCCGCCACGACCTGCGCGCGTGGGGGAGCGGCCGGCACCGCAGCGTGGACGACACCCCGTTCGGCGGCGGCGCCGGCATGGTGATGGCCCCCGGACCCTGGTTCGAGGCGCTGGACGCGCTGCTCGCCGAGGGCCCCGCGCGGGTGATCCTGCTCGCCCCGGACGGCGCCAGGTTCGACCAGCGCGCCGCCGCGCGACTGGCCCGCGAGCAGCGGCTGATCCTGTGCTGCGGGCGCTACGAAGGGGTCGACGAGCGCGTGCGCACGCGGGTGGACGAGGTGCTCAGCGCCGGCGACTACGTGCTGGCCGGCGGGGAGACCGCCGCGCTGGTGGTCCTCGACGCCACCGCCCGCCTGGTCCCCGGCGTGATGGGCAACGCGGCCAGCGCGGCCGAGGAGTCCTTCAGCGGCGGGCTGCTCGAGTACCCGCAGTACACCAGGCCGGCCGTCTACCGCGGCCTGGAGGTCCCCGAGGTCCTGCGCTCCGGCCACCACGGCGCGATCGCCTCCTGGCGGCGCGAGCAGGCCCTGGAGCGCACCCGGCGGCTGCGCCCGGACCTGCTCGAGCGGGGTCCCGACCGGCCCGCCCCGCCCTGACCGACCGCCCGCGTCCCGGGCCGACCGCCCCCGGCCCGCCGGCCGCCGCCGCATGGTGAGGTCGGGCGCCGACGTGGTACCTTCGCGACCGCAGCCTCGGCTCGAGGTGGCGAACCGTGCCGCCCGCACAGGGCGCGCGACCTGGCAGCCTTCCAGACGCCTGTTTCTGCTGCTCGAAGGAGTACCCGGCGATGCAGATCACCGACGTGGTCGAACGCGACCAGCTGCGCGACGACCTCCCGGACTTCCGTCCCGGGGACACCGTCAAGGTCCACGTCCGGGTGGTCGAGGGATCGCGGCAGCGGGTCCAGGTCTTCCAGGGGTTCATCCTGCGCCGCCAGGGCGGCGGGCTGCGCGAGACCTTCACCGTCCGAAAGCTCTCGTTCGGCGTCGGCGTCGAGCGGACCTTCCCGGTCCACTCGCCGATCATCCAGCGCATCGAGATCGCCACCCGCGGCGACGTCCGCCGCGCCAAGCTCTACTACCTGCGCGACCGGATCGGCAAGGCGGCCAAGATCAAGGAGAAGCGATCCCCCGCCCGCACGTGACCCAGCTCGGCGACACGCCCACCAACGGCACCGACGCCGACGCCCCCGCCGAGCGCCGGCGGCCCGGACGGGCCAAGGAGCGCCAGACCGGCCTCGCCAGCCTGCTGCGCGAGGTCGTGATCCTGCTCGTCCTCGCGCTGGGCCTGGCGATCCTGTTCAAGACCTTCCTCGTCCAGGCCTTCTTCATCCCCTCGGGCTCCATGGAGCAGACCCTGGAGATCTCCGACAGGGTCCTCGTCGAGAAGGTCTCCTACCGCCTGGGCGAGATCCACCACGGCGACATCGTCGTCTTCATCCACGACGACGAGTTCGCCGACGAGGAGCCCGGGAACCCCGTCAGCCGCGTGTTCGGCGAGATCGGCGAGGCCGTCGGGCTCGCCCGGCCCAGCAAGCGCGACTTCATCAAGCGCGTCATCGGGCTGCCCGGCGACCGCATCTCCTGCCGCCGCGGCCACGTGCTGCGGAACGGCGTCCAGATCACCGAGCCCTACCTCGCCCCCGGCACGGTCACCGACTGCGACCAGGAGGTGACCGTCCAGCCCGGCCAGCTGTTCGTGATGGGGGACAACCGCGGCAACTCCGAGGACTCGCGCGTGTTCGGCCCGATCCGGCGCTCCACCGTGGTCGGCCGGGCGTTCGTCCGGATCTGGCCGCTGAGCCGGACCGGATGGCTGCGCCGCGACCGCTAGACTCTGCGTCGTGTTCGCCACCGCGCTCTACGAGGACCGCCTCCGCGCCGCCGGGTTCGACCGCGTGGCAGGCTGCGACGAGGCCGGCCGCGGCGCCCTCGCCGGCCCGCTGGTCGCCGCGGCGGTGATCCTGCCCCCCGGGCACGGGATCGAGGGCCTGGCCGACTCCAAGCTGCTCCTGCCCGCCCGCCGCGAGCAGCTCGCCGCCCAGATCCACGAGCGCGCCGAGGCGGTCGTGGTGGTCCGGGCCGGTCCCGAGCGCATCGACCGCTGCGGGCTGCACCGCACCAACCTCGCCCTGCTCGCCAAGGCGCTGCGCACGCTGCCCGACGGGTTCGACTACGGGCTGGGCGACGGGTTCGCGCTCGCCTGCGGCGACGAACCGGTCCTCGGCGTCCGCAAGGGCGACCAGGTCGCCGCCTGCGTCGCGGCCGCGTCGATCGTCGCCAAGGTCACCAGGGACCGCATGCTGGTCCGCGCGGCGCGGCGCTACCCCGGCTACGGCCTGCAACGCAACAAGGGCTACGGGACCCCCGAGCACTGGGCCGGGCTGCAGGAGCTGGGTCCCTCGGCCTACCATCGGCGATCGTTCACCGGGGTCGCCAACCCCGGCAGCATGCTGGCACTGGAGGACCCATGAGCGCCGAGGACCTGGAGAGCTACGAGGCCGAGCTCGAGCTCAAGCTGTACCAGGAGTACCGGGACGTGCTGAACATGTTCCGCTACGCCATCGAGACCGACCGGCGCTTCTACCTCGCCAACCACGTCGCCATCGAGGAGCGCAACGCCGACTCCGACGTGTACTTCGAGGTCAGCCTCCAGGACGTCTGGGTCTGGGACATGTACCGACCCGCGCGCTTCGTCGACAGCGTCCGCGTGGTCACCTTCAAGGACGTCAACATCGAGGACCGCGGCCGCCAGGCCAAGGACGAACTCTGAGGCCGAGGCCGCGACCGATGGGATTCAACGCGACGCGCCGCTACCGCGACCGCAAGTGGGTCGACATCGGCCTGCTGATCGCGGCCGTGCTCATCGTCGCCGCGCTGCTGAGCTGGGTGCTCACCGGCTGGTGACGCGCCCGCAGCGCGGTATCCACATTCTCCGCGGCCGGGCGGACCCGGAGCCCCCGCGCGCGTACGGTCCTGGCCATGCCCGATCACACCGCCCCGCCCGACCGCCGGACCCGCCTCGCCCGCGCCGGTGAGGACCTGGCCTGCGAGCTGCTGCGCCGCCAGGGCCTGACGATCGTCGAGCGCAACTGGCGCTGCCGCGAGGGCGAGATCGACATCCTGGCCCGCGGTGACGGGCTGCTGGTCGTCTGCGAGGTCAAGACCCGGCGCGGCAGCGGCTACGGCGGCGCCGCGGCCGCGGTCACCGCCGCCAAGCAGCTGCGGCTGCGGCGGCTGGCCGGCGCCTACCTGCGCACGACACCCGGCGCGCCCCTCAGCGTCCGCTTCGATGTCGTCGCCATCACCTGGCCACATAGAGCGACGTTTTCCTGCTAAGATCATGGGAACGTTTGTTCGATGGAGGTCGCCATGCCTGTTACGTCCCAACCAGCCATGCCCCCACCATCAGAGTCCCGCGTCGGGAAGCCAGCTGGAGCCCTGCTTCGCCTCTCGGCGATGCCGCCCGGCTACGATCCGTTCTCCCCTGACAACCAGCGTCGCCTGTGCCATCAAGCCGCCAGCCGCAACGGCGAGCGCATCCCGCTTGAGTTCGAGTTCACGGAGCTGGATGTCTCCGCTCGTAAGGACCGCCCGCGCCCCGGCTTGGACGCCGCCCTCAAGGTCCTGCTCAGGGGCAAGATCAAGACGTTGTACGTCGCCAAGCTCGACCGGCTCAGTCGACGCGGCATGGGCCACGTCGGGCTGATCCTCGACGAACTCGAAAAGGCAGGCGCCAGGATCGTGTTCGTCGCCGACGGCCTCGACACCTCCAAGCACGGCGCGCGGCAGCTTATCGCCATGCTCGCCGAGCAAGCCCGCGCCGAGTCCGACAACACCTCTTGGCGTGTCGGGCAGTGGCACCTGTACAACCGCCGCGCTGGGCTATGGAAGCAGCAGCGCCCCTTCGGATACCTGGTCGAGAACGGCCGCTTGAAGCCACACCCCAATGAGGCCCCAATCGTGCGGCGGATGATCAACGACTTCCTCCGCGGCGTCTCGCTCTACAGCATTGCTCGCCGACTGAACGATGAAGGTGTCAAGCCACCAGGCGCTGTCCGGAGCGAGGAAGCCAGAGCCAAAGGTCACCGTGCCAAGGGACAGGAGTCTGATCAGCAGCCTGATTGGCACGCAGCCGCCGTTCGGAGAGTGCTGTCACAACCTGTTGTCGCCGCACTTGTCTCGCACAAACGACAACTCGTGTATGACGAGAACGGCGAGCCGATCTCGGCCGGCGAGGGCATCGCCAGCCTGGCAGAACGCGCCCGCATCCTGGCTGAGCTGGAGCGCCGCTCGTTGGTCGTGCAAGAGGGTGCCGCGGAGCGGGTCGGCAAGCGGACAGGTGGGGGCCGCCCGGCCGAGCACCTGCTGGTCGGCTTTGTCCGCTGCGGCGAATGCGGCGCCGCCGCCACCCGGGTCAGTAGTAGTAGCAGCAGCGCTCACTACTACCGTTGTTCGAGTGCACGCCACGCCGGAAACTGTCGCGGGGGGTTTATCAGGGAAACCTATGCTGAGGGCGAGGTTGCGAGCCGGCTGCGATCGAAGCTCGCCGCGCTCGAGCCGGGCGACCCGCTGTTGGACGAGATTGCTGAGCAGTGGTTCGCGCAGAAGCTGCCTGATCAGGGGGCCGACCGTCGTGTCCTTGAGGAAGGCAGAGAAGCAGCCAAAGCTCGCATCACCGACCTGTACGCCGCTCGGTATCAGCGTGGAGAGTTCACAGCCCCGGAGGAGATCGCTGTCTACGAGCAGCTGATGCAGCGACTCAGGGAGCAACGCGACGCTGCCGAAGCGGCGCTGGCCAAGCTGCCGCCGCTCCCGGAGTTTGATGTTGCCACGCTGCTGGACGGGGAGCTGAGCGTCGACACTTGGCCAGTGCTGCCCGTCAGCCGCAAGCGATTCCTAGTCGGCCTCGCCGTTCACCAGGTGTGGATCTTCAGCACCGACGAGCGGTTAGACGATCGGATCGTCGTCGTGTGGCACGGGGAGGAGCCGCCCAAACCGACCGGGAAGCGGACGAATGTCAGGCGCGACGATGGGCGCCTCGCCGTCGTGATCAAGTATCGCTCCAACCAGCCGCACCTTGTCGCTTTCTGCGCCATTCATCGGCGTGTGTGCTCTCATGTCCCGTACCTGCCCAGCACCACCAGATCAGAGACCGGTGCGCGGGGCTCGGGGAAGGCGATGCTGGTCGAAGCCATGGAGCTGCCGTCGATCACGAAGCGATACCCGGTGAAGATCTGCAAGAGCTGCCAGCCCGAGTTGCCACCAGAGATCGTCGCAAGCCTCCGGGTCGTTCATTGGAAGTGGACGAGGACATAAGCGGTTCAGACGGAACCGATCAACCCAAAGAGGGAAACCGCCGGGACGCTGTCACAGCGATGGGGCTTACAGCCTGTCGGGAAGGATTGTTATCGTAGGTCTGGTATAGGCGAAGATCGTACCGTTGGCGGTGGTGTGCAAGGCGCGGTCGAGGCCGAGGCGCGCCGGGATCGGCCTTCGATGGCCACGCAGCTCGGCCTTGATCGCAGTGGCATGCTCGGCAAACGCCCATGTAGCACTGACGAGTTCGAATCTGCCGAGAGCGGGGAGTTCGGCGAGGCGGAAGACGACCTGGACCAACGGCTCGCAGCCATGGCCCGCCTTTGCAGCCTGCCGACGCTCCGGGAGCGCAGGTGGACACTGGCAAGGACGCGTGTCGCGTGGGGTTGTCTGGATTCGCCCGTCGCAGAAGCGGAGCAGTGTGGTATCGACGCGGCGAACCATCTGGAGCTGGATCGCGGGCGGGCCCTCGAGGAGGACGTCCACTGTGCCGCAGTGAGTGACGACGAGACGGGTTGCAGGGTCGTTGCCTGCATCGTCGTCAGGATGGACCTGGCCACCGAGCAGCTCGGCAATGCGATGGGCGGCCGGGTTGGTGCAGTTGGCAATGACCCATGTAGGCAGCACTTGGATGCAGCCGCCGACGGACCGGTGGAAGCGGAAGCGCCCGATGCAGCATCCGGTGGCCCGGATCCGGGCCGCGGGGAGGGCGGGCATGATGGAGTTGTCAGCGCGGACCATGAGCGAAGGTGGCTCCCACTTAGCATGTGACATGACACGAGTCCACTACTTTGGTAGTGGTGTGCCGACTGGGCCGCTCGGTAGTGCCCCAGCTGATTCGAGGGCGGCCGCCGTCACCGTCGCGTGGGGCAGGGATAGACACCAGTCGGCCCGGTGAAAAGGTCACGGACGTCGCTTAGGCAGAGTTCGGGCATCACGGTAGGAGTGCCAAGCACGTCGGCTCGGTACATCGCCACCTCCGGCGGCGATCCGCCAGGTAGGAGATCAGACGCCCGTAGGAGGCCATGACACCCCTGCCGGCATCCGCACCCGGATCTGTACCAGACGCAGCCGTTCACACTTGGGGCACCTGACGACGCGCCGCATTGGGTTGTCCACTCGCGAGGACGACCCGCCAAAGATCCGGGCGCTCAGGGCTCCTCTGGCGTCGCACGGTTAGGCCCTCAGCCGTGTTCCCTGGCCCCAGGAGACCCATTCGAGGCAGCGGTCCTCCCCGCCCTTCACCCGAAGGCATAGCGGGCCGCACAGCGCCCCAGACGCTCGTCCGCGCAGCGGCCGGAAGTCGAGGACAGACGCCCGCGTCATCATTCACAGCGCTGACAGGTGTGCAGTGAGGTCGTCGTACACAGGGACGATCCTCTGACAGGTGTGCGGACAGTCCGCTGTCAGGGGTCGGCGGCGTTCGTAGTTGGCAACATACGTCGGTGCTTGTGCTGTCTGTCCGCTGGCTGCCCGACGGGCAGCTCCGCGCCCTGGTTGATGCTCCCGGGCGTGAAGAAGCCCCGGGGCGTTGCCGCCACCCCTCCGGAACCACCCTTCGGGGTCGGGCAGCTGGTGGGCTGCCGCGCCGGGGCTCCCGACCGCCGGGCGGGGAAAGGATGACCCTGCCCGGCAGCGTGACGATACACCGTGGTTTCGCCTGGTCGACTGGCCGGGTGCGTCAGTGGCCTGGGGTACCAGCCGTACCCGGAGGCGGGTGCCGCTGATCGGTGACGGCGGTGTGCTGGCCCACGCGACGATGCGGGTCTGCTGGGCAGTTGGTGCAGCGGGCGACAGTCGTGGTGGGGGAGAGGCGGGCCCTGGCCGCCGCGTCGCGGGCGGCCAGGGCCGGTGGGGGGTGGTCAGGCGGCAGGGTTGGGGGTGCCGGGCTCGGCTTGGTCGTGCTCGCCGGCCGGGTCAGGCGGGGCGGCGGCGGGCTGGTCGGGGTCGAGGTCCAGTGCCGCGGGCTGGTCGTCCTCGTCGGCTGGTTCGGTCGGGTCGCCTTCGGCGGTGTAGCCGTGGGCGTGGAGCAGGGCAGCGAAGCGGCGGCGGAAGCCGCTGCCCGCGCGCCACTGCGATGACCAGGCGGCCTCGCCACGGGCGAACGCGACCGCGAGCGCGGCCTGTTCCAGGTTGCTGGCGCTGCCAGCGGCGAACCGCTGGATCGGACCGTCCCAGTCCTTGCTGCCCCAGGCGTTGGTGCCTGGGGTGAGGCCGAGCAGGGCGCCGACCTGACCCGCCTCGTGGTGGCCGAGGGTGGCGAGCAGGCCGTGGGCGATCAGCGTGTGCCGTTCGGCGGTCCGTAGCGTTTTGCTGGCCAGTAGCTCGGCCTGGAACTGCTGGCGAGCGCGGGTGCGTTCCCGGTCGGCGCGGCGCTGCTCGCGCGTCTGCTGCCGCCCGGCCTTGGCGCGGGCGTTGGGGGTGGGTCGGGTGGCCTTGACCAGGCTGCGCCCGGTGGGTTCGTGCCGGTCGGGGCGGGTGCAGACCTCCACGCTGGTCGGCTCGTGGCGGGCCAGCACGACGATCGCGTGGCAGGGCTCGCGGCGGTGCTGGTCGACGTCCACGGTGAGCTGGTCGTCGCGCTGGCCGATCTGGGTCGCCTCGCCGGGCAGCTCCCAGCCGGCGTCCAGGACCGGGAAGCCACGCTTGGCGGCCCGGGTGCGCTCGGCGGCGAGCGTGGCGGCGTGTTCGGCCTGGTGGAGCGCCTGGGTGACCGCCCACTCCCAGTCGTGCGGCGGGCGGTCCAGCAGGTCGGCGAGCCGGTCGGGGTGGCCGCCCAAGCGGGCGATGTGCGGGGCGGCCGAGACCGGCACGCGCCCGGCGGCGATGGCCTGTTGCGCGGGCGTGGGCAGCTCCAGCAGCGCCAGCCGCTGGGTGACGTACCGCTTGGAGCGGCCGAACCGGCGGGCGAGCTTGGCCGGGGTGTCGCCGGCCTCGGTTAGGCGGAAGAGGCCAGCGGCCTCCTCCAGGGGGTTGAGCTGCTGCCGGTAGGCGTTCTCGACCAGCATCGCCTCGACGCGCTCCCGGTCGCTGCGTGCCCGGATGACGCAGGGCACACGGGGCAGGTTGGCGTCGCGGGCGGCCTGGTAGCGGCGGTGCCCGGCGACGATCTGGTGACGGCCGTCCTGATCGGGCAGGGTGACCAGCAGCGGCTGGACGATGCCGTGCGCACGGATACTGGCGACCAGCTCAGCGAACGCCTCGGCGTCCTCGCGCGGGTCGGCGCGCAGGTTGTCGGGCGCCGGGGTAAGCCGGTCCAGGGGGATCTCGGCGTACGCGGGCGCCGGGGTCGGGGTCGGGGTGACGGGCGGCTGGGCTGATGGGCTGGTGGTGGCCTGGTGGGCTGGGGTGGTCATCAGGGAGTCTCCTGTGCGTGGTCGGCCAGGATCGACCTGGCCTGCTGGATCCAGTCGGGGGTGAGCAGCGACGCGGGCTCGACGGTGAACCTGCCGGCGGTGTGGGTGACGGTGACCGCGCCGCCAGGGCCGCGCAGGGTGGCGGTGCCGCCGGTGAGCGCGACCGCGCGGGCCAGCGCGAGCACCAGCGGCAGGGGGCCGCGTTGCGTCCCGATCTGGAAGGTGGCTGGGCGTCGGCGATGCACGGCAGCCTCCAGGGTGGGCGCTACGCAAGGGGTGTCGCGCTGCTGTTGTGGTCGCAGTCGCGGTGGGTGTGGACGGCGAGGCGGGCGTGGGCTGGGGCGGGCATGGGCTGCTCTCGTTTCGTGGGCTGGTCAAGCCCTGGTCGGTGAGGTCGGGCGTCGACATCGTGGCCAGATACGGCGCCCGACCCGTTGGCAAGGGTCCGTCACCTCACAACGGCGGCTGGTCGTCGTCGTCGGCGTCGGGCGTGTCGTCCCAGTTCAGCGGGCCGCCGTCGGCGAGCACCACGCGCCAGTCGACATACGGCTTGCCGCCGTTGCGGGGGGCGCGCTCGCCGAGCCGTTTGACGCCGATCCGGTCGCCGCGTTGGGGCTTGAGGCGGCGGAAGCTGGCCCGCAGCGCGGTGTGCAGCAGCCACAGGCTGTGCTGCTCGCCGTGGTCGTCGGCCAAGAGCACGATCGGGCGTTCGCCATGCTTGGTCGGGCCGCGGCTGAGCCCCACGACGGTGCCGATGAAGCTCTGGCCCTCGGCGAGCTGGATCGGGGTGGGGTAGGGGGCGTCCAGGCG
>Ga0126377_10000147_pt1 | contig 38422 bp, 29 predicted proteins | sample PanSoiMetPlot_22_FD_92647 | JGI IMG/M metagenome (GOLD analysis project Ga0126377, IMG submission 92647) | Tropical forest soil microbial communities from Panama - MetaG Plot_22 | ecosystem: Environmental > Terrestrial > Soil > Tropical forest > Bulk soil | place: Panama | collected 2016-02-17 | reverse complement strand
CTCGATGCCAATTCCCTCCTCGATGTGGACGTGAAGCGGATCAACGCCATCGCCACGACGAGCGTCTCCGTAATCAACGCCAATATGGGGACGACGCAGCCGACCAACTTCACGGGCACGGCCGGAGCGGCGCTCGTCAAATGTGATGTCATCGACTGGAACAGCGTGGGGGTCGGCGGAATGCCGAACAGTACGGCTCCCCCGACGACAGCGGCGATTGCCACGGCGGTCTGGCAGGACAGCACGGCCGGCGACTTCACCGTCGCCAGCAGTATCGGGAAGGCACTGTATATCAACAACATCGCCCCCGGCGCCGCGAGCGGTCACGCCATCGTCGGCTCCAACATGGGATCGGTCACCAGTGTCAGCAGCGGCGTCACGGTGACGACGAACAACGACAAGACGGGTTACACGCTCACGGTCACCCCGCCGACCGCCGCCCAGGTGGCGACGGCTGTGTGGCAAGACTCCACGGCTGGCGATTTCACGGTCGCCAACAGCGTCGGCAAGTCGCTCTACAACGCCTTCACTGCCAACACCAGCGTCTACACCGCTGCGGCCCTGGCGAATGCTCCGACGGGTGGCGGCGGCGGCCCGACTGCGGCGGCAATTGCCACAGCCGTCTGGCAAGACACAACGGCCGGGGACTTCACCGTGGCTGGCTCGATCGGAAAGAGCCTGTTCACCAGCGGCAATGTGCCAGGGACGGCAGGTGGCTTGTTCATAGATGGCGTCAATTCGGGAGCGATGTCAGTCACTGCCGGCGTGACCTTTAGCAACACCACAGGTCATGGATTCCAGTGTACCAGTTCGTCTACCGGTGGATGTGGATTGTCTTGTGCTACAGCCGCACCAAATTCTGCCGGAGCGCAATTTCTCAATCTTAGTACGGGAACTGGCTGGGGCATTCTTTGTCAGGCGAACGTAATGAACGGAGTTGGTTTCAAGGCGTCGGGACAGCTTGCCGGCATCTTGGGGCAAGGGCTCGTCAATGGGCACGGGATGGAACTTGACGGCGCTGGAATCGGGGACGGCCTCCACGCTGTCAGCGGAACCGGCGTTACGGGCGACGGGATTTATGCCGCAGCGCTCTCGACGAACGGCAACGGCATGACCTATGTCCATACCGGGACCGGCGTCGATCTCAACGCCACGACGACACATTTGACGCTCTCGGGTGGGGGCGGCGCGACGGCCGCCGATATCGCCGATGCGGTCTGGGATGAAATGCTCTCCGGTCACCTGACGACCGGCTCGACCGGTAAGGCGCTGCAAGCCGCTGGGAGTGCCGGCGATCCCTGGAGCACGATCCTCCCCAACGGTTATGGCGCCGGCACCGCCGGATACATCGTCGGCACGAACCTCGACGTCCCGGTCAGCACCCGCGCGTCGATGTCGTCGGCCAATGTGGCTTTCGTCGGCCCGGTCAATCCGCTCACCGGCGAAGTGACGATCCTGCGCGGCGATTCCTACCTGGCCGCGGACGGACGGGCGCTGCTGTTCCTCAACAGCGATGGGAGTTGGCCGGATCTCACCGGGGCCAGCGTCATCTTCCAGTTCCAGAACGGCTCCGACGAAATCGGCCGGCTGCCGATGTCGATCCTCACCCCGACCGGGCCGGGGCAGGAGTTGCGGCTCCAGTTGACTGCCGCCCAGACGCCCAAGTTCGTCAAACGGAATTATCACTTCAGCGTGATCGGCACGCTCACCAACAACAGCGTCATCACCCTCCTGCAAGGGTCGATGACCGCTCTCGATCAGATTTGACATGGCCCCTCGATTCATCGGCTCATTCATTCCGAAACCCGCTTTCCGGGTGAACGGCGTGCCTCTGGCGGTGGCCATTCAGAAACACCTGCGGAAGACCGGCCGGGTGAGATTGCCAGGGCCGGAGCCCGCGATCGCCGTGATCATCCCCTGCCACAACTATGGCCGTTTCCTTCAGGAGGCGATCGAGAGCGTTCTGCGGCAGTCCCGCCCGGCGGCGGAGATCGTCGTCGTCGATGACGCTTCGACCGACAACACGGCCGAGGTCGCGCGGCAGTTTCCTACCGTCCGCTACGTCCGGATCGAGGCCGGCAATGTCCTCTGTGCGCAGCGGGCAGGTTTTCAGATCACCCACGCGCCGGTGGTCTGTTTTCTGGACGCCGACGACGTGATGCCCCGCAATTACCTTGAGAGCGGCGTCATGTGCTTCGCTGACACGACCGTCGCCGTCGCCTTCAGCAGCATTCAAAACTTTGGCGACAAGAACGAACTGGTCGTCTACAACCTGCCGGCCGACATGCAGTCGATCGAGAGGCAGAACTTCTGCCATAGCGCCAGCCTGGTCCGGCGGGATGCCATCGAGGTCAGCGGCGCTTTTGACGCCCATGTCCGGCTGCCTTGGCCGATGCTTCAGGATTGGGCACTCTGGCGCGCCATCGCCCGCAAGGGTTTCCGGTTCGCCAAACATGAGGCGCCTCTCCTGCGGCGCAATCACGGCGCAAACTGGCTCACGCGCGTCCGCCAGGAGAACTGGACGTACTTTGTTGAAGCAGCGTTGGCGAACGAGTCGCTGACGCTGTTTATCCCCTTTGCCGGGCGGTTCTGGGCGTGGCCCAAAATGCGGGAGTTCCTGGAGCGGCAGAAATGGCCGCATTCCCAGACACGGCTGATGCTGTGTGACACCAGCGACAATCCCCGCTTCGGCAGGATGCTGCGGCGCTGGGCGATGGAGTGTGAGTACGGCGACGTGCGCTACATGGAGACGAAGCTCTCCAAACCCGGTTCCTTCGCCGACCGCAACCGCCGCAATTCATTCGTTGCCCAGGTCGTCGATTCGGCCATGCCCCGGATCTACAACCGCATGGCCACCGAAGCGACGACGGAATACGTCTGGGTGATTGAAGACGACATTCTCCCCCCGCTGGATGCGGGCCGGCGCCTGATGCAGCATTTCAACGCCGATGTCGCCAGCGTGGCGGGGATTTATCGCCACCGCTTCGAAGAGAACAAGCTCGTCACCTGGGACGACATGGGATTGATGTTGCCCGACGACGGCTCAAAGACGGGAGTCGTCGGTGTGCGCGGGAACGGCTTCGGCTGCGTCATCCACCGCCGGTCGATGCTACGGCGGTTTCCCTTTCATCACCGGGCCAACACCAACTGGTACGACGCCAACTACTACATCGAGATGGCGCTCAACGCTCCCGAAATGCGCGTGCTGGCGGATTTCAGCGTGCGCTGTGAACACCGAGAGAGGCAGCCCGCCAGGAAGGGGCGGCGCGCCCGGACACGAATCATCTGAAAGGACAAACGGCCTCGCCCGACTTTTCTGGGGGTGTCGGGCGAATCACTCTCCAACGGGCGAGGCCGGGATTTTGAGCGATGGCGAAAGGCCAATTATACCACGAGCTGCCGTTCCCCAGGGGGGGCGTCAACACGCAGGATGGATTTACCCACCAGGCGAATGGAACGATCTACGATGCGCTCAACGTGCGGTCGATGGACCCGATCTTCAACGCCGATCGTGGCGGACAGCGCGGCGGACACACCCGGTACCTGGCCGGCACGCTCAACGGATCGGCCCCGATCCAGAACATCAATCACGTCATCCGGTCGGCGACCTCCTACAGCACGGGCGGTCCATCCGTCCGGACGAATACCCTGGTCGCCGTCGCTGGCGGCACGGTCAAGACGGCCAGCCGCGGTGGGGTTTATGGGGCGGTCACCAACGGCGCCGCCGCCCTCAGCACGACGACACCGTTCATTTCCTCGACGGTTCTCCTCAGCAAAATCTATTACGCCGACGGGCTCAACTGGAAATACTACGACCCGGCCACGAACACCGTCGTTACGATGGTGGCTACGTTCGGCGCCCTGCCGATCGACTCGAACGGCTACGCTCCACGCCTCATCACCTCCTGGCGGGGCCGGCTGGTCTGGAGTGGTCTCCTGGGCGATCCGCAAAACTGGTTCATGTCGCGCCAATTCGTACCACTCGACTACGACTATTCGCCGGCCTTCACCACCGCCAGCCAGGCGGTCGCCGGAAACAATTGTGAAGCGGGGCTCGTTCCCGACATCATCAACACGCTGGTCTCTTACTCGGATGACGTTCTGGCGATCGGTGGCGATCACTCGCTCTGGCAGTTGACGGGCGATCCGATGGCCGGCGGTCAGATCGACCGGATCTCCGACACGGTGGGGATGGCCTTCGGTGATTCGTGGTGTAAGGACAATCTGGGCAATGTCTGGTTTGTCGGCAGCCGCGGCGGGCTCTACGTCTTTCGGCCAACGCCTGGGCAGCCGGCCCAGCCGGAGCGGGTCTCCGCTCTGCGCGTTGACGACCAACTGATGCGCATCGACTTCGCCGAGAACATCGTTCGCCTCGGGTGGGATGATTCCCTGCAGGCCGTCATGTTCTACATCACGCCGATCGCCGGCGGGCCCACCACCAACTGGTGTTTCGACACTCAGAACAAAGCCTTCTGGCCCGATACGTTCGGCAACCCGGATCACAACTGCACCGCCACTCACCTGATGGACGGCGATGCGGTGGACGATCGGGTTCTCCTGCTGGGGCGCTACGACGGGGCGATTCAGTTCCTCGACTGGCACAGCAAACAGGACGACGGCACGGCGATCGAGAGCCATCTCAAAATTGGTCCGATTCAGATGCAGGGGGCTAAAGCCCGGATTACGGAACTGATTTCCGTTCTGGGTGAGCAATCCGACAAGGTGAAGCTGGAAATTTTTACGGGACATTCCGCAGAACATGCTTATAATGCGGCCACCCCACGCTTCACGCGCACGATCGGCGCAGGACGCAGTGAAGCCATTCGCCCTGGGACCACTGGGCAAGCCCTCTTCATCAAGCTCTCGAATTCGAAGTTCGATGAGACTTGGCAGTTCGAAGCCCTCTATGCCGTTCTCGCCGGCATGGGGCTGCCCGGAGCAAGGCAGTTATGAGCCAGGAAGTTCCTGCAACACAGGGTCACCTCGGCCGACCGACGACCGGCGCCGCGGCAAGGCGCACGGTCAATCGGGTGGTCTTCGCCAGCAACAACACGACGGGCGATGTCGTGAATGAGGGTGGCGGCGGGGGCGGGGGCGGTGGAGGTGGCGGCGGTGGTCAAGATCCCATCTACATCGACGCTGACGCGCCGGTGATTGTGTTCGACATGGACAACTCGTCGATTCACCAGGTCACACTGGGAGGCAACCGCATTCTGACAGTGACGAATGAAAACGTGGCGCGCAACGAGCGCTTCCGCATCCGGCTGGTTCAGGACCCGACCGGCGGCCGGACGGTGACGTGGTGGGGCGGGATTCGGTGGATGAACGGGATTATTCCAGTCCTCACGCCAACGGGTGGCGCGGTGGACTGGTTCGGATTCGTGACGATCGGTGTCGGTACTTACGACGGTTTTATCATCGGCCAGAATCTCTGATGCCAGCTTTCCGAATAGCTTCGATGCCCGATGACGGGTGGTATGTGCCGCACGTCGCTGGCGCGGGGAGTTGGAACCGCAATTTGCCCTACATCATCAATGTCGGCAGCGCTGGCATGTACGTCGCCTTTTTGCGCTTTACGAACATCACGCTGGTGATGGGCGAAACGGTCAACTCGGCGATTCTGACAATGACCGTCTCGCCGCCGCCGAATGGTCAAGGTGGACTGAGAAATTTCCGGATCTGGGGAGAACATGCCGTCAATCCGCCACCCGTCACCGATTCGATTGATGGCAGTAACCGGATCAGGACGACCCACTCGAAAGCCTGGAACCCGCTCTGCAATGCGAGCTTGCCGGTGGACAGCCCGGACATCTCGAACATCATTCAGGAAATCATCAATCTGCCGGCCTGGGTGTCGGGAGCCGCGCTGCAACTTTTTATCGAGCCGGTCACGGCACCCGGACAGTATTGGGTGGGAGAAGACGGGACCGGGCAAGCAGGCCGGGCAGTTCTGACGATCAACGGAGCCGGAGGCGGAGGCGGAACGAGCGTGACGGAAGCGCCCTTCTGGTTGTTTGAGGATGAGTGAGGGAGGGCGTCATGTCACTGCTCAACCCGGCTCTCTACACGATGGGAGCCACGCCGGCCAATCCGTTTTACTTGCAATGGATGATGCAAAACGGTTGGACAATGGGACCGAACGGTCCTGTCCCTCCGGGTGCCCCTCCGGGCGCGATTCCGCCGCCGATGGCTCCGCCTGGGACCGCGACACAACCGGGAAGCGGCGCGCCACCGGGCGCAATTCCGCCGCCGTCGTCGGGGCCCGCCACTGGAAGCGGCGCGCCTCCTGGGGCGCTACCTGGCGCGCCATCTGGCGCGCCTCCGGGCGCGATTCCTCCACCATCGTCGGGGCCCGCCGGCGCGCCCCCTGGTGCGCCTCCAACATCGACGACACCGCCGCCTCCCGGCACTCCGCCCGGCGGTTATCCAGGCAGCACTCCGCCCGGCGGTTATCCCGGACCCCTTCCGCCCTATCCGCCGGGTGGTTACACCGGGCAGACTCCGCTTCCGCCAGTCACCGGCCCCAGCGGACTGCCGCCAGACGTTCCGCCAGGCTCGACAACTGACCCGCTCACAGGCACGCCCATACCGCCCGCGGGAAATGATCCCGAGGCGAATCCGGGATCAGGCATCCCTGGAGCGCCAGAGGAACCGGGGACCGGATCTGGTGAAGCCGCGCCGCGCGGCCCCGGACCCAGCAGCGGCTGGACGCGCAATCCTGACGGCACCTACACCGGTCCCTTTGGGAGCGGTGGCTGGGGTTACGATCCCAGCAGTGGTGGCTTCACGCCTCCTCCCGGATATCAGCCACCAGGAAGCACCCCCCTTGGTGGTACGAGTGGTGGTGGTGGCGTGCGCCCTGGCGGCACGAATGATCCGTACGCAGAGGCGTGGCGACAGCAGCAGGCAGCCAATCAGGCGTCCGATTATTTCAACCAGATCGCGCAGCGGAACATGGCTCCGCAAGACCCAGCCAACTATGGCTACGGCAGCGGGATGGGTGGTGGCGGAATGGGTGGAATGATTCCGCCGGGATCGACGACCGCACCGCCGCCGGGCGGCGCTGGTGCCGGAAACTTCCTCGGTTCGGCCGTCAAGTCGTTCCAGGACGCGCAGAACGCAGCCAACGAAGCCAACCGGCAGATGTACGGCAACATCATGCAAGGCTACGGCACGTTGGGAGGCAATCTGGCGCAGACGAACGCCGGGCTGGCTGGTCTCTACGGCCAGCGCACGAATGATTTCGGATCGGCGATGTCGAATATCGGGCAGGGTTACGGCTCGATGCTCGGCGCAGCGCTCGGGAACCTCGATCTGCTCGGCCGCACCGAAGCGACTGATCTCAACGAAGCGTTCTCCCGCAATCAGGCCGACGCGCAGCAGAGTCTGATGAATCGTGGTCTCACCAATACCACGGTCACCGATGCGGTGAACCGTGGCATCAACCTCGACAAGCAAAGGGCTCTGACGAACCTCGCGCAGAACGTGGCTGGACAGACGAACCAGACGCTGGCCCAGTTCGGAATGCCCGCGCTCCAGTTTGGCCAGCAGGCGGCTGGTGGTCTCGCCGATCTGCAGGGACAAGCCCTCCAGTTCGGCAACGAAGCCCAGCAGCAGCAGACCGGCTTGGGTCAAAACCAGTTGAATTTTATGCAATCGGTAAATCAACAGGGGCCGGATTACAACACGCTCGCGCAACTCATGATGGCCGCGGGCGCCGCAGGGACGGGCTACGGTCAGAACGGTTTCGCCAACATGCCGAATTTCCCGTCACAGAATCCGGTGGGTGCGCTTCCCGGCGCGACGTTGTCAAATCCCTTTGGTCAGCAGCCGACCACATCGACGGGATTGTCACAGCCGCCGGGTTACACCCAATACATGCAGGCGCTGCAAGCCCAGCGCCAGCCCATCCAACGGCAAGCCAGTTCTCAGCCCTACAATATGTACGCCGCAGCCTGAAAGGAGTGAGTCATGTCCATGCTCTCGATGTATCCAGGTCTTGTTGGTGCGGCCATGCAGCGACAAGGTGCGGCGATGCCGGGCGGGATGCCGGGCGGGATGCCGGGCGGGATGCCGGGCGGGATGCCGGGCGGCGGCGCGCAGCAACCGCCGATCCAGAATTTCGGAACGGGCGGCCTGGCCTTCGCCTACCGCAATCCGACCGGTGGCTATTCCACGAACGACCAAAGGTTTGCGCAGCGCGTGCCGGGCTCGACCTATAACCCGAATCTCACTCGCCCGGCGGCAGGCGGGGGCGGGATGCCGCAGTATCCTGGAATGGGTGGCAACACGGCGGGCTCGCCACTGGCGGGCCGCACTCCGGGTAACCCGCTTCAGATGCAGCCGCAAGGTGGCATGGCGATGTTCCAGGGAGCGGGGGGCGGTGCAGCAGCGCCACCGCCGCAGACGGGACAAATGCCCGCTGGCAGCAACCTCTCACAATTTCCGGGACTCATGGGGGCCCAGATGGGACGGATGCCGGCCGGCATGACCGGCGCCCCGGCCGGGACAGGCGGCGGAGCGGTGGGAGGTTTCGCCCCGAGTCTCATGAATCAGGTTGGTCCCGGACAAGGAGGTGCAGCCGGTCAGGCGAGCCCTTTTTCCCAAGGCGGTAGCCAGCCGTACGGGCAGGACTGGCTGGTGAAAGCCAGCGGCATGAGTCCGGCCCAGGTGGCGGCAGTTCAGAATATGTCGCCCCAGCAGGCGATGATGATGCAGGGACAGCAAAGTGGTCCGATCATCGACGCCGGGCTCAAGGGAATGAATTACGGACAGATCCGCGACGTCGGAATGCTCCAGGGCGAACAGAGCACCCTGAACAAAATGCAGCAGCCATTCCAGACCGCAACGCCGGGAATGACGCCGCAGCAGACCAACAACATGAACGCCTTCAATAATTACCTGTACCAGATGGCCGCGGCCGGACAGCCGACCGCCGGTCTGAGAATGGGAGCCGCACAGCCGGCAGCACAACCGGCGGCACAGGCGACTCCTGCCCGCATGACTCCGTGGATGAACATCTAACATGCCCATCACCATCAACTACGCGCCTCCGGCCGCAGCGGTCGGCGGAATGGCCCTCCTGGGAGGACAGGGCGAGTACGCCAAGTGGCTCACCGGCGTCCGGATGCAGCAGGCGCAGATGTATAACGACATGGCGATGCGCCAGCAGCAGATGAATCAGGACCGGATGATGGCCTTCGCGCAGATGGCCAATCAGAACCAGCAGCGGCAGGAGCAGCAGTTCTACGAACTCCAGAAAATGCCCTACCAGGCTGCCATCGAGTCCCAGCAGCAGGCGTACCACTACGCTCTGGCGGGACAGAATCAGCGGGACCTCGCGCTCTTACAGGGCCAGATCCATCAGGAGCAGAGTACGCAGGACATGGGCGAAGCGATGCGCTTGCAGTCTGCCCAGGGACAGATCGCGCTCGCCAACCAGCAGGAGATGGCCGCGTACAACGATCGGCTCAAACAAGAAGCGCAGATGGAGCAATTGTTCCAGAATCCGCTGGCGCAATTCACTCAGAACCAGCAGAAGGCGCAGCAGTCCGGGTATTCATTCAGCCCCACGGCCCAGCAGCGCATCGCCAAGCTCAAATCCGACATCCAGAACTATCAGGATTCGGTGGCGAACGGGACGGCGACTCGTGGCACGGTTCTGCCCGACCTGCGGCAGGCGGTGGCGCAGCTTAACGCCATGACTCCCGATCAACCACCGGAACCACCGACACTGGAGCAGATCCAGAAGAGATGCGTTTACTACGATCCCCAAACCGGCGGCTTCTCGAAAGACCCGAAGCCCGGTACTTATCCGGTCTATCCCAGTCAAGGGAAGAATGGCGAATGGGGGCTGGAAGGTATCCGCGGTCTGCCGAAGGGCGCCGGCGAGCAACCGGAAGTCGATTTCGAGGGCAATCTCGTGCCGCTCACTACGGCCGAAGCGCATCAAAAGTACAAGGATCGAGTGGAGGCTTCTGCCATCAAGCGGCGTCTGGCGATCCGCAAAGAACTCGACAGTCTTATCCAGCAGCAAAAAGTAGCCGACTACGACAACGCGACGAGGACGAACAATCCGAATGCCCCGATGCTCCATAGCGATCCGAACTGGATTGCACAACAGCGAGCAGCCCTCGAAGCGGAATACGCGGGAGCCAAGGAGGAGGCCGCTCGGGATTCGGCAGGCGCGAATGATGAAGCCCGGGTGATGGGTGGACTGCCGCCTCAACAGGGTGGAGCACCACAACCAGCACAACCGCCGCAGCAAGCCGGAGGACAACCCCAGCAACCGACTCCGCAGCAGATGATCGAAAGAATCGCCACGCCCGAAGTCGCCGGCCAGACGATCCAGCAGCTTCAGCAGCTTCCCTTGAATAAGTGGACTCCGCTCCAGTGGGCGATGTACTACCGGGCCAAAATTCTCCTCGAAAAAGGTAGGGCCGCATGAGCCTGCTGGATTATCTCCCGTGGACGTTCCAGCCGAGGACGAACGCTAATCCGCAGCAGGATTTCTGGCACCCGGAACAGACCGGACTGCCCTCGCTGGACGAAGCCGCCACCAAGCTCAAGCAGTTCGGCATTGATCCCGCTCTGGTCGATCCTTTCGCGCCCCCGCCCCCTCCACCGAAGCCGATGGAACCGTCGGCAATGCCGACGCTGGAGCAGGCCCATTCGGCTCTGATGCAGTTCGGCATCGACCCTGACAACGTAGCGCAAGGCCGCGTCCCGGACTGGCTGGCACAGCAACAGTTCGCGCCGGGCTTCCAGGAGCCGTTCCAGCCGACGACGCAGACGCAGGGGCAGATGCTCGGCGAGTTGCGGCGGTCGGACCAGGACCTGGCGGCGTGGCGCGCTTCCCAGATGCCGGGCTTCACTTTCAACCCGCTCGTTCGAGCCGGTGAGCAGGCGGGAGCAGGGATCGCCCAGACGGCCGGCGTAGCAACCAACGTCGTCGCCCGCGGACTGGAAAAGGCCGGTCTCATCGAACCGATCGGCGACGTCTCGGGAGTGTTCCTCGATTATCTCGCCGCCCGCGAAGAGGGCTACAAGCAGAAGTACGGGCACCCCACGCCGTTCGCCGAACGAATGGTGACGGGCGTCGTCAAATCGCTGGCCGAGATTGCTTCGATCGGCGGGGCCCTCGGCTCCGGCGGCTACCTGGCCGTGATGGCGGCTCAGTCGTACGACGCGGGATTGCATGAGGCCAGCCAGGCGGGAATTGAGAGCAAGGGCCAGCAGCACGCCTACGCCGCCGTCAATGCCACGGCCGACACCCTCACCGAAATGCTCTTCATGGGCCAGGGGAAAGGCGCGGCGGCGGCTCTGCTCGGATTCAAACAGCCACTCAAGCAGGCGTTTCGTGAAGTTCTCAACACCTTCGGCGAAGAAGCGACCGAGGAATTCACGGCGCAGCTTCTGCAGAACGCTAACAAGCTGGCCCACAACATCCCGATCCTCGACGAGAACGGCCAGCCGAAGACGGGGCTGGCGGCACTCTTCGACGGCACGATCGAGCCCACGTTGACCGGTGGATTGACGGGCGGAATCGCGGGCGGAGCGGCGCACTACGCCCAGTACGGGATGCCCTCGTTCGGTCGGCAGCAGCAGCCGCTCGGACCTCAGCTTGCGCCGCCTCCGGGCGCCGGGCCGACCGTGCCGCAGCCGCCGGTTCCGGGCTTTGTCACTCCGCCGCCTGGGGCACCGCAGCCCCCTGCTCCACAACCACCCGCACCACAACCGCAACCTCCGAATGTCCCAACACCGAGCCCCCCGCCAACGCCGCCGGTTCCCGCGCCTCCGCCCGTCGTGGAGAAACCCCCGACGCCCGCTCCTGCGCCCCAACCGCCGGTAGAACAACCGCCGGGCCCGCAGCCCAGAGCGCCGGCCCCCATACCGGAGACGACAGAAGGCCCAGGCGGCGCGCCGATTCCGGCCCCCGAGGTGGGAACGTTCGCGCACGCCGCTCTCCAAGACGTTGCCGAGGTCGAGCTGCACGACGGCACGCGCCACAAGGTATCCGCTCTCTGGAAGCCGACAGCCTACGACGCCTCGGCCGGCGAGATCAAACTCGAAAGCGGGCAGTACGTCGATGAGCCGATGGTGTCGAAGCTGTTCGGGCGGGACGGCTCGGTCATCTGGTCGGCGACACCCGCTGCTCCAGAGGCACCGAAACCGCCGGCCGGCGTGCCGATGATGATTACGCAGAAAATGCGCCAGCAACTGGCGGACCTCGGGTATTCCGAGGAGGCCATTCGTGGAATGACGCCGCAGCAAGCCTGGGATGTGATCAACGCGGCGACTCCGGCTGGCGGAGGGGTTACCACTCCCCCCCAAGGGGGGGCTGCTCCGCCAGCCGAGCCAGAGGCCCCTGCGCCGGGCAAACCGCGGGCGCCGATCGAGAACCCCGAGCAGGTTGCCGACAAGGCCGCTCAGCAGTGGTTAGAGGAAGAGATTGAAGACTACCGGAAGCGCAAGGGCGGAGAACCTCCGGATCTGGCTCGCCACGGCCGCGAACACTACCTCAACATTCTGCGCGACGATGCGCGTCAGATCATTAGGGGTATCAGCGATCCTCGGGAGATGCGCAAGGTGATGGTGCAGGGCCTGCTGGAGTCCGGTCTCCCTGCCTACCGTCGGTTCTTCGAGGAACTCACCGGCGAAAAACTTCCCAAGGGAAAGCACGCGCTTGAGTTCTTCCTGAAGAAGTTCAACGGCTTGGATGCCATTCTTGAAGAAGAGGAACAGCGGCGAGAAAAAGACTACGCCGAAGAGAAGGCGCGGCACCGCGAGGAGTCGATCGCCCACGAAAAGCATCTTGACGAGGTGATGACCCGATTCCACAAGTCGATCACCGGTGAGGAACTGGTAGACCTGATTGAGCGCTTGGGCAGCGGCGGTATGAAGATCCACGAGGCGGTCAGGGGCGTCCTGACGCGGAGCGTTAAACACATCTCGCCCACGGGAATCAAAACTGAAGGTAGTTTGCAGCCACACCTGTATCAGAAAAATGTCGGCGCACCGCTGACACTCGCTGACATCAGGAAAATTCACACACAGATGGGGAAGGTGATCGAAAAGTGGAAGGCGGAGGCGCCGCAGCGCGAGGCCGAAGAAAAGCAGCGTAAGGAAGAATACGAAAAACACCGGCGTGAGTACGACGAAGACACTCGGAAGAAACTGGAGGATCTTCGTTCCCGATTCAAAACCGAGATCACGGGGAAGGAACTGGTATGGCTTGCGCGCCACCTGGGCGTGCGGGTCGATTCGAGACTGGCCAGAATCGTCGAGAAACTCGAATCGGTCACGCCCCTCGGTCAATACTCCGGTGAGCTGTACGAAACCGGTCCACAGATTAAAGACCTCCACTACAGAGTGGCAGACGCGCTGGATGCCCTGGGCGCGAAGTCCGAAGCCAAGCCCGAGCCGACAGCCCCGCCACCTCCCAAGGTCGAACAACCTGAGCCAACTCCTCCCAAACCGCCTGCCGAGCGACCGCCGACCGCCCCCAAGGGGAAGGCACCGACCGCGGAGGGGGGCCAGCGCCACTTTCCAGAGATGGCCGAAGAGGCAGTCGGCCCGATCGAACGGGCAAACCGCCGACGGCCGCTGATGATTGCCCTGGAGGAGATCCGCCAGAAGTACGGCGACGAGATCGCCAACAAATTTATCCCGGTGCTGGAGGATGTGGCCACACAGATCCGCAACGATTCGGAAATCAAACAGGCGCTCGGCGACGAGGATCTCCATCTGGCCCACGAACTGGCGAGGGACCTCGCTCACGATCAGGCGGACTGGAAGCTGCTCGACCTGGACCCCGAAACTGTGGACTTCGACATTACCGACGAGATGCTCGACAAGGTGGCCGAGAGCATCGTCAAACGGATGCAGCAGGAGATTGCCAAGGGGCCGAAACCTCCAGTAGAATCCGAGCAGGAACCGGCCCCGCCGGAACCGGCACCACCCGAAGGAGAACCCAGTGGCAGACGACCTAGAGGCGGCGGAGGGGGCGGAGGCGGAGGACGAGCAAAGCGTCCTGGTGCCGTTCAACCAGACACCGGAGTGGGGGGAGGTCCTGGAGAACCTGGAGCAAATGCACCCCCGGCACCTGGCGAGCCTGCTGCCCCACCCCCAGACACTGGAGTCGCTCCTCGACCAGAGGGTGAAGGATTACCTGGAGAGCGTGGCCCAACTGAAGAAAAGACTCCCGAAGGCGACGTTCGACCAGATATTGGAACTCGCCCGAAGCGACCTTCTCCCGATCAACCCGGACTGGCAGGACCAGGAGCCGCTGAGCCCGGAGGAGGAGAAGCTCCTCCAGAAGTTCAAGGAGAAGCACGAACTGGCGTAAATCACGTCATCGCGCCCGAGGACGTGATCGTGCCCAAGGGCTTTCCCGCGAAGGCCCAGGCGAACGTCGATGCCATTCGGTTGCTCAAAACGCTCGAAGCCGAAAACCGCGACGCCACTCCCGAGGAAAAGAAGGTTCTCGCGCGCTACACCGGCTGGGGGGCGATGTCCCAGGCGTTCGACCGCTACACGGGCGAGGCGATGATCCGTGAGTCCGCGTACGGCCGCGATGAAAACTGGGAAAAGAAGTGGGGCGAAGTCTACCGCATCCTCAAGGATGAATTGACCGAGGACGAGTGGTACAAGGCGCGCGACACCACGATCAACGCCCACTACACCAGCCGGCCGATCATCGAAAAGATGTGGCAAGCCGTGCGGCATTTCGGCTTCACCGGCGGGCGCGTCCTCGAACCGGGCGCCGGCATCGGTCACTTCATCGGACTGGCCCCGCCCGAGGTGGGAAGCAAGTCGAAGTTCTACGCGGTTGAGATGGACCCGCTCTCCTCCCGAATGATGGAGAAGCTGTACCCGCGGGCGAAGATCATCAACAAGGACCTGAACGAAGCGAAGATCGCCCCCAACTCGGTCGATCTGGTCATCGGCAACGTCCCTTTCGCCGCGCAGACGCAGCCCGATTCCGAAGAGCGGTATGGGCAGGATCTCAACCTGCATAACTACTTCATTGCCCGGGCCCTGGATGCCGTGCGGCCGGGCGGAATCGTGGCGGTGATCTCGACCCACAACACGCTCGACGCGCGCGTCGATCAGCGAACGTTCCTCGTCGGCAAGGGGGATCTGGTCGGTGCCATCCGACTCCCCAACAACGCCTTCCGGGAGAACGCCGGGACGGACGTCGCCGCGGACATCCTTTTCCTGCGGAAACCCATCGGCAACCAGCACATCGAAAACCTCTGGCGGCTCACCGAGGATGTCCCGGCGGACGGTGGAACGACGACGGCTACGGTCAACCAGTATTTCGTCGATCACCCCGAGATGGTTCTCGGCGAGCATTCGATGCAGGGGAAGATGTACGCCCGCAAGGCCGACGAGAAGGAATACACCGTCAAGCCAGACGGCCGGAACCTGATCGAGGCCATCGACAAGGCTACGGCCACCCTGCCGGCGGAGATCATGGCCGCAACCGGCAAGGCCGAGGGGGAGGTGATCAAGGCCGAAGAAGAGGACGAGGCCATCCACGGTTCGATCGTGGAGAAGAACGGCAAGGTCTATTTCTCCGCGAAGGGGCAGCTCCACGAGCTGGTGCCCGGCGGGAAGCTCCCCGAGGGTGCGCACCCTTCGCTCAACAAGGCCGAGGTGATCAAGCGGGCAAAGGACTACGCCGCCCTGCGCGATAAGTGGCGGGCGCACCGCGCCCTGATGCTTTCGCCAGATAGCACCGATGCGGAGTTCAAAAAGTCGCTCAAAGAAATCAACGTCATTTTCGACAAATACATCAAGGCGCACGGGCACCTCGATGATGTAAAGACGCGCCCGTTTACGAGCGATCCTGACTACTGGTTCGTGCAGTCGCTGGAGTTGATGACCGGTCAGGAGATCGACCCGAAGACGAATAAGGAGCGGAAGACTTACAAGAAATCGGAAGCGCTCACGAAGCGCATCCTCGATGGCTCGCGCCGGCCACCGACCAGCGCTTCAACGGCGCCGGACGCCATCCGGATCTCGCTCGGCTACCGCGGGCGGATTGATCCGGCGTATGTCGCCCAGCTTCTGGGCAAATCCGTCCTGGAGGTGGTGACCAGCACACTGCCCAAGAGCGGCATGGCCTACGAAAACCCGGAGTCGGGCGAGTGGGAGATTTCCGAACGGTATCTGTCGGGGAACGTGCGGGAGAAGCTGCGTCTGGCGGAGGACGCGGCTGAGTCTGATCCGAAGTACAAGGCTAACGTGGAGGCCCTGAAGAAGGTCCAGCCGGCTCCCATCGCCATCAAGGGGATTCAGAATTTCCGTCTGGGCGCGGCGTGGCTGCCGGCGCATGTTGTTCAGAATTTCGCCCGGGAAATCTTCCGCGACTACCAGGCGTCAGTGCAGTACATCGACGCCATCGACGGCTGGCGAGTCGGCTCGATCAGTAACGAAGCCTGGAACGTCGGCAACAAGGACGCCAGCGATCTGCTGGAAGCGGCCCTCAACCTCAAAGATCCGGTCGTCAGGATCAATATCGGTCCCCGGGGCAGCCCCCAGTACGTCGTCGATGAAAAGGCCACGACCGGCGCCAGGGCGAAGATCCAGCAGCTTCAGAAGGAATGGAAAAGGTACGCCGAGAAGAATGAAGAGGCCCGGGATGCGGTCGAAGCGGCGTTTAACGACCGTTTCAATTCGTACGTTCCGATGACGTACGACGGGTCTCACCTGCAACTCCCCAACAGCAACACGGAGATCACGCTCCGCGATTACCAGCGGGATGCGGTCTGGCGGATTCTGCTCGACGGTCGGGCCTTGCTCGCCCACGCCGTTGGCGCCGGCAAGACCTTCCTGATGGTCGCCGCCGCGATGGAGCAGAAGCGGCTCGGGTTGGCCAAGCGGCCCCTGATCGCCGTCCAGAACTCGACCCTCGGACAGTTTGCCAAATCGTTCCTGCGGCTCTATCCCGGGGCCCGCGTGCTGGTCGCCACGAAGAACGACCTCAAAAAGGAAAACCGGCAGGCGTTCCTTGCCCGTTCGCTGGCGACCGACTGGGATGCCATCGTCATGCCGCAAAGCACGTTCGACCGGCTCCCCATCGACCCCAAGACGGAGATCGCCTACGTCAAGGAACAACTGGAGATCCTCGAAGCCGAGATCGAGAAGGAGGAGCGCGCAGAATCCAAAAGCCGGCGGCGCAAGAAATCCAGCACGGTCAAAGAGATCGTGAAAGCGCGGAACAGGCTGCAGAAGCGGCTCGCCGACGCCATGAAACGGTCGAAGGAATCGACCGATGCGGTGACGTTCGAGCAACTGGGGATTGATTCCCTGTTCGTGGATGAGGCGCACGCCTACAAGAAGCCGTTTTTCCAGTCGAAGCTGGACAAGCTGGTGGGGCTCAATCTGACTGAGAATCCCACGTCGATGGCGCTGATGATGAAGATCCGGCACGTCCGGGAGAAATCCAACGGCCGGAACATCGTCCTGGCGACCGGCACGCCGATCACCAACACCCTCGGCGAAGCCTGGCACATGCTGAACTACGTCGCCCCAGACGTCTTGAAGGACTGGGGGGTCGATACGTTCGACCGGTTCGTCGGCGCCTTCGCCATGACGGAGACGATCGCCGAGATGAACGCGGGCGGGACCTGGGTGAAGAAACAGGCCCTGTCGCGGTTCACCAACGGCGATGAATTCGCCCGGCTCATTCGTACCGCCTGGGACGTTATCTCCCCGGACATGCTCCGGGCCAAGCTGATCGCGCTGGGCGAGGGAGGTCTGCCAGCCCTCAAGGGTGGGAAGGTCCAGTCGATCACGGTGCCGCTCAGTGCCGGCGGTAAGAAATTCCAGGAGATCGTGAAGAAGGCGTACGCCATCTACAAGGGTATGTCGGGCCAAGACAAAAAGCTCAATAACTGGGTCCCGATCTCGCTCTTCGGCGCCGGGAAGGCAGCGTCCATTGATATCCGGCTGATCGTGCCGGGCGCCAAGGCGGAGGTCGGTGGCAAGCTCGACAAAATGACCGAGCTGGCTCTGCAGGAGTACCATGACTCGAAAGAGGTGAAGGGGACGCAGCTTATCTTTTCCGACAGCTTCAACCCTCGGAACATGACCAAGCTCTGGAAGTTTCTGGAGGGGGAAACGGTCGATCTCAACATCCCGATGGAGGAGGCCAAGGAAGAATCCGAGAAGGGCGCGTTCCTGTTCAACGACATCAAGAAGCGGCTCATTGCGGGTGGTGTTCCTGCCAATGAGATCGCCGCGGTGGCCGACTACAACAATGATGACGCGCGGGAGGCGCTCTTCGAGCGCGTGAACCAGGGTCAGATCCGATTCCTGCTTGGGTCGAGTGCCAAGATGGGGGTGGGCGTCAATGTGCAGAAACGCCTGGTCGCCCTGCACCACCTCGATTCGCCCTACATGCCGACCGACCTGGAGCAGCGAGAGGGCCGCATCCTCCGGTTCGGCAACCTCAACCCGGAAGTCTCAATCTACCGCTATGCCATGAGCGGCACGCTCGACTCGGCAATTCTGAACAAACTCGTCCGCAAGGCCAAGGTGGTCTGGCAAGCCATCACCGGGAAGGCGGGCCGGGAGTTTGAGGACCCGGCCTCGGCCGTGACGCTGAGCATGGAGGAGCAGCTTGCCTCCGTTCTCGACGACCCGCTTTACTTCGAGAAGCTCGACCTCGAATACAAAAAGCGGGAACTGGAGATGGAGAAGGAGTCCCACAGCGACGAGGTGGGGCGGGCCGAATACCGTCTGCGCGGGGTCCGTGAGACGATCCGCGATTACGAGAAGAGGTACATCCCCAATGCCGAGGAGACCGAGAAGAACATCAACGCCCTTCTCAAGTCGGGTAACTGGTCGATCGACAAAGAGAAGATGGAGGACGAGAAGGCCATCGCCGCGAAGATCGACTCGATCATCAAGGAACACGAAAAGAACGTTCTCAAGCTGACGAAGGACGAAAAGGTTGCGCCGTACGAACCCGACCGGGGCAACCAGACGAAAGCCTATTCCGAAAATCTCCGGAAGGGGATCAAGTTCGGCGACATGAACATCGTGATCAGGTCGGGCGCTTTTCAGAAATTCGCGGGGATTGAAGAGAAGAAGGTAGTTCTCGAATGGCTGACAAAGACGCTGGTGGACTTTCTGCCCACCTGGAACCCAAACGCCTCGATTTATCAGGGGTATGCGGTCACCGGCAGCGGGATCGTGGACGTGCTGAACAGCCTGGACGACCGGGCCCGGCAGGCTGTGGAAGAGGTGAAGAAGAACCTGGAGGCCAAAAAGCGTGAGGCAGTGGACTACGAAGAAGTCGTCAACAGCAAATGGGAGAAGGACGACGAACTGGAAAAGGTTACCAAACGCCTCAACGAAATCACCGAGCAGATGGAGGCAAAGAGCCAGGCCGAGGCGAAACAGCACGAAGAGGCCGTACAGCACCGCAGACACCCTCCCCACGCTCCCCAGCCTGACGCGCTCGACGAAGAGGAGGACGAAGACGAAGACCTCCGGGCCCTGCGCCGCCAGCACTATCCGACCGATCGGTTCGCCACGGGGACCGGCACCAGCGCCGGCCCCGGGAACGTCCCCACGTTTGCCACCGCCCCGAAGAAAAAGACGTTCTGGCAGAAGGCGTACGAGAAGCTCAAGCTCCCCAAGCTGAGCCCGAAGAAAAAGGGCCCGATCTCCGCCCACGATATCCGCTATTCGCTCTCCCGGCTCTGGGGCTACCCGATCCTCAAGGGACGACTGCGGAACAAGGCCCTGGCCTACTACGAACTGCTCTCGAAAGTGATCCGCGTATCGTCTCCCGAGTGGGCCAACCTGGGAGTCATCTTCCACGAGGTCGCGCACGGGATCGACGACCATACCGACCTCTTCACCTCGATGCCGCAGCGCGTCAAGGACGAACTGGGGCCGCTCGATTACAACCAGAAGCGGAAGGACCCCACCGAGGGGTTTGCCGAGTTCCTGCGGCATGTCTTCACGACCAACGCCGGCTATACCGTTGCCCCCCAGGCGTACCAGCACCTGAGCGACTGGCTCGACAAGCACGAGGAGGAGAAGGCCAAGTTCCAGAAGATGTGGAACTGGATCGAGCGGTTCCGCAAGCAGAACCCCCAGGACACGATCCTCGCCAACCAGTGGGCGATGGGGCGCCGGGCGATGGAACTGGACAAGGAGAAAATGGAGGCGATGAAGGACACCCTGACCAGCGGGGTCAGCGCTTTCCGCAGCGCCATGCAGGACGAAGCCAGCGTCATCAAGGAAATTGCCGGTCGCGCCATCGAGAAGAAGTACGGGGCGATGGCGCCAATCCGCAAGCAGGAGTTCAACGAGCGGATTGACGAACTGATGGGGAGCTACGAAGCGCGGGCGGCTGACGCCTGGGAGAACGGCATCTTCACGATCAGCGGCAACAAACCTCAGAAGCTCGCCGAAAGCGCGAAGCATTACATGCGGAACATCGCCCGCAACGAACTGAAAGAGTGGGAAACGTTCGTGGACGCTCAGGACGCCCTGTCGCGGATCGCGCGCCGGCCAAACTACAACCCGGGTGAAGAGGAGCGGGTCTACAGAGCCCGGGTCGCCGAGGTGCAAGCCGATGCGGCCAAGTTCAAACGGTTTGAGGATGCCGCCAAGGGGATGCGGCAATTCTCAGAAGGCTTGCTCATGCTGGCCGTCAATGAAGGGGTAATCGGTTTCACCGCCGCAAAAAGGATGATCGACTCCCAGAAGGATTATTACGTCCCCCGTTACCGGACCCGCGAGGTCGGACTCTTCGGCCGCGCCAAGCAGTTCGTGATGGGGACCTCGAAGAGCCTGCTCGGGGGGCGCAGCCCGTTCCGCCGGATGACCGAGGTTGGTTCCTCGGACGCCATCCTGCCCCCCCTGCAGGCATACATGCGGCAGAATCAGGAGGTTCACAACGCGGCTGTCAAATACGCCATGATGATGCCCTTCCTGCGGCTCACCCTGCCGGCCCTGGGCGGGGCCCCCGGGATGAGCGAATGGATCGTCAAGACCGACGCCAAGTGGGTGAAGGACAAGGCCAAGCTGGAACAGCTTCTCAGCGACATGACCAAGCCGAAGCGGATCGGTACGTCGATCCGCCAGCCGCTGATCGACGAAGACTTCGCGCAGCTTATTAAAGACGTGAGCGGACTCCGCGACGGCACCCTCAGCAACATCGGCTGGCAACGGCTGGAATTCCGGTACGGCACGAACGATCCGAGGACCCTCACCGCGCTCACGGATCACGTCCCCGACCTGGACGATGCGGTGGCCTGGTACCGGCAGGACTTTTCGAGCGATCCCCGGGAGCATGTCGTCCGGGTGATGGTGGACGACAAGCCGCTGATGGTGCAGTTCCCCCATCCCTACGTCTACAACGCCATCATGGGGATGCGGACGCCGATGCAGGCCAACACCTTCGCCCGCCTCTGGACGGGGATCATCAACGCCCAGGCGAAATTTGTCACCAACCCCATCAAGGCCATGTCGGTGGCCCTCCACCCGAGTACGATCCTCAGCCTGGCGGTCATCGACGCGGCGATGTTCCCGATCCAGAGCAAACACACCGGCTGGTTCGACCGCTACTACGCTCACCTCATCTCCGTGGGGGGCGTCATCGGGGCGAAGCTCCGGGCGGACAGGCTCCCGGGATTCGTCGGCGAGAAGACTGTCGAATGGGAGATCCTCAACGAGCTGCAGGAGCGGGAAGGCGGCAAGATCACCGGTCATCGGCTGGGCACACCGGCGCAGACGACCAAGGCCATGATCGAGAGAACCTTCGCTCGTACGACGTGGGAGAAGTTCGTCGTCGGGGTGAAATACGACACCCTCAACAGCGTCAAGGATGCAATCGGCATCCTCGACTCGGGGATGCGGCTGGCCGAGATCGCGGCGGTGATCCGGCAGGCCGGCTACCGTCCCAACGGGAAAGCGACGCCGGCCGAGCGGCAAGCCGGCAACAACCTCTGGATCGACCCCCAGGGACGGGTCATCGACGCGCTCCCGCAGAAGCTGATCTCCCGGGCGATTGCGGCGGGCAACGAGGTCCTGACCAACTTCAAGCGGAAGGGTTACATGGCCCGCGAAGTGGATAAGGTCATTCCGTTCTTCTCCGCCGGCATGGCCGGACTGGAGAAAGAACTCACGACCATCGGCGAGATCGCCACCGGCAAGGGCGAAGCCTGGGGCAAGCGGGCGACGGCTGCCGCCGTGCTGGCAACCGTGAGCCTGATCTATGCCCTGATGAACGGCGACGACGACGACCGTAAGGGGATGGATGGCAACATTGCCGACCGCTACTGGACGTTCTCCACATTCGGCATCCCGTGGCTCAAGATCCCCAAGCCGCGCGGCTTCTCGTTCATTCCGAACCTGATGGAGGCGTTCGTCGCCTGGACACGGGGCGACAAGCCACGGCTGGGGGAGAAACTCTGGCACGAGATCGAAGCGCTGACCCCGCCCATGCGGCCGGCAGGTTTCAGCACGGTCTACGAACTCATCGCTAATACGGACTGGTCGGGGCGCCCCATCGAAATGAAAGACGACGAGCATCTGGCGAAGTACCTCCGCGCCGGGCCGCACACGCTCGAATCGTCGAAATTCATGAGCAAGTATCTGACCCACTGGGTCGGGCTCTCTCCCTCTCAGACGGAATACATCCTGAACCAGTACAGCGGCACGATGTATACCGAGTACGTCGGCGCCATCGAGCGGGCCGCGCAGAGGAAGGAGCAGAACATTCTGGCGAAGGGAGCCCAAACCCTCGCCGAGGCATTCACCCGGAAGTTCGAAACGCGCGGGCTCTACCAGCGGGCCATCAAGGACTTCTACGACCAATACGGCGAACTGGAGACGAACGTCGCCACCGCGAAGCATGAGGGCTGGTCGAACGACGAGAACGAGGCCCGGCTGCGGCAGATGACCCGTTACAAGGAGGTCCTGACGAAACTGCGGAAACAGGCGCTCAAGCTCAGCACCAACGAGGAGAAGCTGGAACTGGGCGCCTACAGTGTCGGGCTGGCCGATTATGCCCTGGGGAACCCGCCCCGGAAGAGTTACCCGAATCCTCTGTCGAAAGAGACAGAGCGCGATGTGACGTACATCGACGACAAGACCGGGGAGCGGAAATCACTCCGCAAGGAGTATATCGGTACGCTGGGGCACGCGCTCACGGCTTCGCCGGAGCGGAAGCTGGGCGAGCCAATTCCGAAGTTTGTGGAGCGCTTCAAGGAGGCTGCTATCGACCGCAAGTGGGCAGCCCAGGAATTGAAACGCCTTGGCTTCAGAACCCCTGAAGTGGAAAATACGCTGGAGAGGAGGGCTGCCCGCAGGGGACACCATCTGAGCAAGGAATCCCAGTTCGAGATTGAGTCGGCGATGGCCGGAGCGACCGATTAGTCTTCCTTGTGGCGATGGCCCCTGTGTTCCGGCTTTTTGTGGTGAGGCGATTCAGCGACGGCGAGTTGCCCCTCATCGCTCATTGGGAGTGGTCGGGTCGCCGTGAAGTGCATGACGTACGGCGCCTTCGGGCCCCACTTGTCGCTATCCACCTGCTCCAGCCGGATGCTGGCCCCTTCGGGGACGTCGATCTGCGTTGTCTTGTCGTCGCGTCCCAACTCGACGACCACCGTTTCCAGCGTCGTGCCGTCCTCGTCCACACCGGACACGGTGAGCGTGCGGCTCTTGAGGAGCGGCTTTTCGCTCGGGAGCGCCAGGGTGACATTAAGAATCATGGCAGTCTCCCTGTGAAAAGTCGTACGCCAGTTTTTTGCTGCGCCGGCGTTCCTTCCGGTGCGTCCGCAATTTGATGTAGGGACCGTACCCGCAGCTACCGGAATAGGGCCGGCGCCCCCAGTAGTCGTAACCCGGGCCCTTCTGTCCTTTGATCGTGCGGCTCATCGTTCACCTCACGGACAATAATCATCTCCGGCCAGCGCGGCGTGACGTGCGGCCTTGGCGGCGTGCTTCTCCGCCTTGGCCTCTTCCCGAGCGGCTTTCTTGGCGTGATGCAGTGCGCGACAGGCCAAGCAGATGCTGGCGAGCGAAATGCGCGGAGCGCGCGGAGCGTACCCTCCCGAGCGATAGGCGAACAGCGGATACATCGGCGGCGGGGCAGCCTGCGGCGCAGTTTGGTAGGTATACGTCCGCGGCTCGTAGGTCGTGTATGTTCTCACCCGCGGCTCGTAGGTTGTGTACGTCCTGACGCGCGGTTCGTAGGTCGTGTAGGTGCGCGTCATCGGCTGCGGCGGCACATAGGTCGGGCAGTCGATGCTCGTTGTCATCGGCTGCGGCGCGACGTACTGAGCCGTGGGCGGCGTCGGGCAGTCAATCGCCGTCGGAGCGGCTGCCGGCCCGTAGGTCGGCTGACCGCCGTTGTTGACGTTCACCGTCGTCTGCGCGGCGATGCTCGCCAGGGGGAAACAGAGCGACAGGGCCAGGGCAAACAAAGCTCGGGTCATGATGGGCGTTCCTTTGTAACGGGGTCGCTTTCGGTAGTGCCGCCAAATCGCGGCGACGTGGAGCAGGACCAAATCAGCCGCACACATTAACAACAGCACGCGCTCTGGAGTAGACATCTTTACGCCCTGCGGTGTCGCTTCTTGATAGGGCAGCGCCCGCCCGGACAACTCGACGATTCGTAGCTCATCGGCAGATGATCGACGCCGTTGCGGGGAGTCCGCGGGATCGAATAATTGGCGAACGAGCGCCCCTCGTGATGCGCGTCGTGCAGGTTGGCAAGCTGCTCCTTGCTGAGCCCCTCCAGTTCGCCGCGGTGGTGACCGTGGACGCTGACCAGGTGGTTCCGCATGAAGCCGATCGAAGCCCGCATCCAGTTGATGCCCTCAAAGGTCCAGTGCGCCCCGTGGCGCAGACAGGTCAGGGCCCAGGTCATCGCCCGCTTGGTGGGCGTGGGCAGCGGCTGCGGTACGACCGTGCCCCGCGGCAGGGGTGGCGGCGCTTGCAGCGGCACGTTGCCGGGAGGCGCTGACGATTTCAACCAGGCATCGAGCGACGAGCCCCCGATCCACTGTTCCAGCGTGTCGGCTTTGACCAGCCCGGTTGAGACGAACATTCCAGCCAGTGCGGAGAAGAAACTGCGGCGTTTCATGGGAGACCTTCCGAGCCCGAGGGAACGGGTTTCAAAACCGAGGCATGACCGTAGCCGTCATCGGCACGCGCCCCGTTGTTGATGCCATCCGGCGGGCACAGGCAGCAGCCATTGCCCCACGGGCCCCAGTTGTAACGCCACGAATTGACGAGAATCAGATACCAGTTTTCCGGGTCGCCGTTCAAAAAACGGATGCCGGCAAAATAGACCGAATGGTTGGTCGATGTCGTGTTGGGCGGATAGCCGTTCCAGGCCACCCCGTCGCGCGTGAAGTTGTCAAAGCTGTTGTCAACGTAGATCGGTCCCTGGAACAGCATTCCCATCAGCAGCATCGTGGCTGCTTCCAGCGCGGTCGCCCCGACAATGGCCACATCTTCGCGGTACATGAGGGTGCCGTCGGGCACAGCCGGGATGTAGCCGGGATAACGACAGCGCGGATAGGCGTCGATCGGCGGCGCGCCGACCGTCTCGATGATCTTCTGGCTGGCGATGATGTTACTGCCGTTGTCCTGACCACCGTTGATGCAGTCGTAGACGTAGTAGCCGCTGGCCACGACGACATCACCGACCCGCAGCCAGCGCTGGCGGGCCTGGGCGCCGACGCAGGTCCAGGCCGTGCAACTTCCTTCCTGTCCCTGGTCGGTGATCAGTTCCAGCGGCGCACCGGCGGTGTAATCACATTCGCGCCAGTCCGGGTCGCCGGGTTTGATGAGCGGGCTCAAACCGTTCTGTTTGCGGATCGTCTGGATGTTCGTGCGCGAGGCGCGGACCATCGTTTCGTCTTTGGTGGGCGGGACGTAACCCAGCTTGTGGGTCACACCGTCACGCCCGCGGATATCAGGAAGATCCATCAGCGCACCTTCGAAGTCGTGTACTTGTTGATCAGATCCTTGAGGCCCTGACTGGTCGTCGGCAGCTTGAGATCCGCCGGCGCCTGGTTGAGCCAGTTGTGTTCCACCTTGTCGGCGTCCATGATCACCACGACGGGGATGCCCCCATTGGCCTGCATCATCGGCATGAATTTCTGCGCTTCGGGAATCGTCGAGTTGATCTTCTTGAACTGATGCCCGGCCGCTCGGATCGAGGCGTCCAGTTGCATGTCAGTGAGAACCCGCGTGGTGGCGGCGTCGCGCTTGGCGACGTTATCGACGGTCACTACCCACAGGTGCGCGGCGAGCGTTGGCGGGGGAGTGGGCTCGGGCTCGGGCGGGATCGGCTCGGGCTGCGGCGGTACCGGAGTCGGCTGCGGTGGCGGCTGGGCCCCGTGGACGACGACCAGGCACTGCACCGGATCGCTCAAGACGTCATTGAGGCTGGTGTAAGCCAGCAGCCGATACTGGCCCGGGTAGTTCGCCCAGACCTGGGTCAGCGTGCTGTCCTTCAGTAGCTCGCCGTCGATCATCGCCAGACCGTCATCCTTGGCGAGCCAGCGCACCATCACGCCGTTCGTCGTGGCTTTCACTTTGACGGGGATGCCGACGGGCGCTCTCACCACGTCAGGCAGCGACAGGACGACCGGGGGCATTTCCGCCGGCGGCGCAGGATTCTCTCCAGCCGGAGCGGGCGGAGGTGGCGGGGCCTGATAAGAGACAGCCTTGATGACAGCGGCGTCTACGTCGGCCGCGGCTTTCTCCTTCGCCTGCTTGATCGCCTGGCTGACATCCGAGACGACGACCGCCGGGGCCACTGCCTTTTGAGGGGCAGCGGGTGCATTATCCCCGGCGGTCGATTTCGGGCTCGGTTTCTTTTCAGAATCGGACTCGACGATAGCCGGGGTGACGATGCACCAGCACACCAACAGCACGAACAGAACGCGGCGAATGTCCATCATGCACCTCAATGGATCAGTTGGGGGGGATATTGATCTCCTGCAGGATCTTGGCCAGCGCGGCATCGAGCTTGTCGAATCGCGCGAGGCTTTCGTTGTGGGCCCGTTGACGATCGGGGGCAGCTTCCGACAGTGCCTTGTTGACGGAGGCGGCGAAGGTGGCTTGATTCTTCATGTAGTCCATGAAGACATCGCGCAGCGGAATCACCACCCATTTCGAGAACCAGAAGACGGCCCCGCCGATGGCAGCGCCCAACACGCAGACGAAATAGAAAAGCATCTGCGTGGCGTCGTGGGACTGCGCAACGGTGTTGACGTCGGGCATTGGGGGGAGGCAGCAGGCCGAGAGCGGCGTCTACTGCATGAGAGATCACGGGGCCTTGGAGTAAACCAGGCTTCCTGCCACCGGTGATGGCGGGGACTTTACCGGTGGAAAAGACGATCTGTCAATCCGATTTGCGGCGGCGGACCCGCTGGATATGCACGAACCGGCCGGCGCGCTGGCAGTAGGACAAGATCCAGGCTTTGCGGCTGGCCCGTGTCAACAATTGTTGACAGTGCTTACAGCGGTACTTTGCCATCAGTGGGCCCATTCCGGTTGGGGGAACGTCTGTTTCTTGTGGGTCTCATCGAAGATCCGCCGCGTGAAAATCTGCTTGCAGCGGTTGTAGGCCGGGGCCCGGTCCCGCTCACAGAGTTGCCGGCCGACGAGCCAGTCCAGATAGCTGCGGTCGGCCGACAGCGACATCATGCACTTGCGGAACAGTTCCAGCGAAATCGGCTTGACGCGCGAGTAGGACGTGCTGGGCGGGTCGGTGACCAGCCGGCGGAACATCCACATGACGATGGTCAGGTTGGCGGCGCCCCACAATCGCCAGCCGGTTTCCTCCCGGCCCCAGGCTTCGAAGGCGGCGCCCAGGAACATGATCAGCTTTTCGGCTTCGTCGGCTTGCAGTTCGCGGGCCAGTTCCAGCCCGCTGGACGATGAGCGGGGCGTTTCATGGCGGGATGCAGCCCAGCACCGCAGGGCGACCGACATGGAGAGGAGCAACCCGGCCTTGCTGCTGTTCCCTGTGATGCGGACTCGACCGTAGCCGACGAACGGCCGCGCCTTGCGGATCTCCGCCAGCAGCGGGACGGCGGCCTCCAGTCCCCGCAGGATGTCGTCGGGCGTCATCTTCACCAGTTGACTGTTGAGCCGGACGAATTCCTCGCCCATCTCGGCGCGGGTTTTGAAATAGCACGTCCGCACGTCGGCGTAGCCGTACAGGTGCTCGGAAATGAAGAACGCCTCCCGCCGCTGCAAGCCGTCGATCAGGTACGTTTTCCGATCCAGCACGCCCAGGGTGATGATGCCGGGGATCACCCCGCCATCGTTTTTGATCTGCATCGCCAGTTCCATAACCTTCTTGTTGACCTTGACGCCGCGCTGAATGTCGATGGGGACCTCCCAATGGTGCGCGTCCTTCACCGAAAAACAGATCGTGTCCACCGTCGTGTGAGTTGTCTTTTCCGCTTTCGTTTGTGGTTTTTCGACGGGCATGATGGTCTCCCTTCCTGAAAAAGTCAGAGTGCATTGATTCTCAGTGTGGTAATCGCCTCTTTGAGCGTGCGGCCCGCCCAGTTGGTCGGCTGCTGGAATCGACGGTCAATTTCCCGCAGCGAATAGCCCTCCAGATACAGATCCACGACCCGCCGCGCGAAAAATCCCAGGCAGTCCAGATCGAAGGGATCGAGCGGTTCCCGCACCTCGACCCGCTCTGGTCGAGCCAGCCGCCGCCCGCTGGCCCGGCCGGCTTCCCGGCGCCGGCTCAGCCGCCGCAGGATGATCCGTTTGTCGCCGCACAGCGTTTCGAAGATCCGGCACGCCCAGGAGGAGAAGTTGGAACGGCGTGCATCGAACGTCTGCGCGGCTTTCCAGACCGCTTCCCATTTCAGACTTTCCAGATCGTCCCGATCGAAGGCCGCGAAGCGTCGCGCCTTCCTCTGGAGCAGCCAGCGCACCTCATCGAAGCGCCTTTGGATGTCGGTCACCGGTCACCTCCTTTCGGAAGACTCTGCAAAATCAGCCGGCCGATCCGTTCAGCGGTGGCCGGGGTACAGCAGCCGCCGAGGGATTTAAGTCGGTCCACTTCTCCGGGAAGCCGAGTAGTTTTTCGACAAACCTGGGGTCTGGCACTCCATCGAGCTGGTCGGCCAAGGTCAGCGTCCTGCCGCGCTTGATAGCCCTGCGCGACGAGATGACCGACGGGCCCCTCCAGTCGCTGGGAGTCGGGCTCTGAAAGTTCACCGAGCAGGAACACCCGCTCTCGTTGGAAGTCAGCGCCAACGCAGCAGTCCCGTATTCGGAAGGGGATGACAGCGTAGCCAAGACGTTCAAGAGCTTGTCGGAAGCGCCACCACGGCCAAACGGAAGTGGTGCCGCCCTGGGTAACGGTCTCCCGCAGAACAAGCCGCGGGCGAAGTTCATCAACAACACGGATGAACTCAGCGCCGAGAGCCGGTCTGGGGTCGCGCCCGGCGAGCAGTTCGATGGGTCCCCATTCGTCGTTGAACTGGTCGGTGCCGATGCACTCACACTCTCCGAATTCGGTTCCACAGCGGGGACAGTAGCATTCACCTTCCTCATCTTCGGGATGGCAGTCATAAAGCCTCCGGCAGAGTTTGCGGATATCGTTGAAGCGGACGACGTACGGCCAGTGCCGGGCGAGAACCCGCCGGCGGAAGGGATTGATTTCACACTGGAAGACGAGTTTGCAGCCGGCCCGTTCGAGTCCCAGGTCCATGCCGCCGATGCCGCTGAAGAGACTGCCGAACCTCATGACGCCTCCCGTTTCGCCTGCGTATCAAACCACCAGCAGGCGATGGCGCAGGCGGAGAACAGATCCGTCCCGCTCCAGCCGTAGAACACGCCCGGATGGCTCTGGACGCCGGCGCCTTTGCACAGTTCACACGGATGATGGTCTCTGCCCCGCCAACCCTTCCCGTTGCAATGCCGGCAGCGCTTGCCGCCGACCGCCACGGCCTCTCCACCGAAACGGCCGATGAGGCTCTCGCGCAGCACGCCATCAGGATTCGAAACTCCCGAGGCGCCGAAATGCCCTTTGACGCGCTCCCGCCGGACCAGCGTGAAGGGACCATCCCAGGCGCAGATGAAGCGCCCGGCCCACAACTGCGTATCCAGTTCATTCTGGGAAGTCGGCTGGCCGCGGACGTGGAGCGTTTCGATGGCCAGATGCTCCGCGTCGAGAACGCGCAGGGAGTCGAGCAGGCTCTCGTTTGACTCATACCGCGAGACCATGAGCCGATCGTTCGGCTCCATGAGGACCAGAGCGGAAACTGTGTCACCAGGATCGACGGCGATCAGTCTCATTGATTTCGCTCCCGTGCCTTGGCCTGATCGTTGTCGGCGATCATCTTCAGCAGCCACTTCTGCGTGTTGGCGTACGTCGGGTTTTTTTCATACCGCAGCACCCAGATGAGCAGGTTGATGTTGGTGCGCACGGCGTTGGCATCGGCCTGCTTGCCGGAGTTGATGAGGTACGTCGTCCGTCGGTCGAGCGCCTCGATCACTTCCAGAATGTCGATCTCAGCCTGCATGGGCGTGCCTCACAATCGGGAACTCCCGCACGCGCAGGTCCTCGGGCCATTCGCTGGGGTCGCCGCCCTTGGGATCTTCGAGATAGAGTGGGCTGACGCAGCCTCGCTCGATGAACTCAACGTTGGCCCCAAGCTGCTTGACGAAGCAGGCGACGCCATCGTCTTTGCATTGGACGATCGTGCTGTACGCCCACTGCACATCGAATGGCCTGGCGTTGGGACCGCTCTCGCCGCCGACGATGATCCAGTCCAGTTCCGGCGCGTACTGTGAAAAGTCGATTTGCCACAAGGCCGGCTCGTACGAGACGAACAGCACCGGCACCACGTCCCGGCACTCCACCAGGGGGGGGATAAACTTGTTGGCGGTCGCCTGGTCGCTCACGCTCGTCCCCAGCCAGACGTTGGGGCGCGGGCCTCCGGGCCACATCCGGTGAATGTTCTCCGGGCGCTTGGTGAGCAGGAGCCAGTCCAGATCGGGCGTCATGTCGATGAGCCAGAACAGGGCCGCCCGGATCGTGTCCAGGTTGCCGCCCAGGTGCAGCCCGAGCGGCGTATGCACGTCCCCAGTGAAATCCTCGAAGACGTCCGCCAGCGATGCACAGAACACCCGTCGCCGGACGCCGGCCTCGCGCGCGGCCTTGTTCCACTTGAGAGGCTGGCGCCAGTAGTTGCGGGTCGTCTGGACCCGGCTGCCGTACTTTCCCCACCGGGCTTTGCCGAACCGATTCGACAGGGCCTCGGCGTAGCAGTTGGTGCAGCCGGTGTGGACGTGACTGCATCCGATCCACGGGTTGAAGGTGTGATCGGTCCATTCGATCTTAGTTGTTTCGCCCATCGCCGTTCCCCTTTCCGGCCAAAACCCGATATTCGAAAAGTCCCTTCCCCCTATCTCCGCGTGCGCGTCGTTCCACGACGAATCCTCCAAATTTCGCCTTCCTGAAATCACGCAGGCGTGCGGACACCGACGCCTGGGGATCGCCGGTGAGCATTCCGATTTCGGAAAGCGTCCTCCACAACCCATCCCTCATGACATCGAACACGCGCCGGCACTGGGCATTGAGCCGTTCGCGGTCGAAGTCAGCGCTATAGGTTTTGCCGTCGAAGTCAAAAACGGATTGCACGATTCACCTCCTACGATTCCGCGCCCTTCTCGAACGGCAGCGTGTCGGCGCCCTTCTGCGTCTGCGGGTAGGCATGACGCAGGGCGTCGTAGGCGTTGACCAGCTTGGGCTGGCTTTTGCCGCCGAGACCCTCGATGTCCTTCATCCAGGTACTGGGCATATCCCGCTGGCGGATCTCCAGATGGCCGATCGTGTCGCCATCACAGGCGTCGATCAGCGCCTCGACAAATTTCTCCGGAAAGCCGTAATCACACAGCGCCTTCATCGGCAGCCCGATCCCCTCATCCTTGCCGGTGAATGCCCGCTTGTGGCGACCGGCGACAGGGGCGGCGTCTTCGGAGGTATCCTCGTCGTCTTCGTCGTCGTCGGGCTCGGGGATGTCCTCCACGCCCCTGACCGTGAGCGTGCCGGAGCCTTTGGCGAAGTCGGCCAGGACGTGCTTGTCGATCTCGTCGTGGGAAAACTTCAGACGGAACGTAATGTCGCTCGGGCCAATGGAGACGCGCCCGCTATCGGCGTGCCCCTCCAGTTCGGCGTAGCCATCTTCGGGGTCGTGCATCTGGCGCGCATCTTCGCCGTTGGCCGGCGAGAGCCTGATCCGGGCGTCGATCCGTTTGCTGCAGAAGTTCTGCACGGCGACCTTATCGGGAAGCCGGTTGCGGGAGACTTTGATCCCCACGGAACTGCTCACGTCCCCAGTGGCAATCTTCGGAGAAAAATCCACCTGCAGGTCGAGAGGTTTTTCTTTAGCGGTCGCGGTCGTCATGTGTGGGTCCTTTCGGTTTTGAAAACAGGCCGCAGCGGCTCCCCCACCGTGACATCGGCGGTGAGGGAGCCCGACAATGCGGGGTGCGTTACTCCCCGGCCGCGGATTTCAACTTTGGTCGTCGAACGCCATTAACGTTTGTGGGTCGAGCCGTTCCTCGGGTGTTGGTTCCGTGAACCGCATGGTGGCCTTGTCGAAATGCAGCTTGACCGTGCCGCGGGGGCCGTTCCGATGTTTGGCGACCACGATCTCGGCCTGGCCCGGCCGATCCTCCCAGGCGTAGAACTCGGGGCGGTGGATGAAGATCACCACGTCGGCGTCCTGCTCCAGAGAACCTGATTCGCGGAGATCCGAAAGCCGCGGTCGGCGATCCTTCAGGTCCCGCTTCTCGATCTCTCGGTTAAGCTGGGCCAGGACCACGATGGGGATGCGGAGCGTTTTCGCCAGGGCCTTGATCCGCCGGCTGGTGTCGGCCACCTGCTGCTCGCGCGGCATCCGGCGATCCTCCGGGCAGACCAGTTGCAGGTAGTCGATCAGGATGATCTCGACCTTGTGCCGGCGCACCAGCAGCCGGGCCGCGGCTTCCAGCGCGGTCGGCGTGGGGTGATGAGCCTCATCGAGGTAGATCGGCAGCCGGTCCAGGCTGCTGGCCGCTTCGGCGATCCGCTCATGCTCGCGCTCGGTGAGACCGCCGCCGCGCATGTGGTGCATTCCCAGTTCCGACTGGGCGGAGAGGAACCGCTCGGCCAGTTCCAGCTTCGATTGCTCCAGGGTGATAAAGCCCACCGGCTGGCCGCGGCCGGCGATCGACAGGGCAATGCTCCCGGCCCAGGAGGTTTTGCCCATGCCGGGGCGGGCGCCGACCACGATCATGTTCCCCGCCTGAAAACCGTTGGTGATCTTGTCCAGATCCGGGTACCCGCTGAGCAGGCCCAGCGTCTTGCCGTTGCCGATCTCGTAGAGGGCGTCGATGAGCAGATCGCGGATCGAAGTCTGCTCGCTGCGTGTGGAGCGTTCGAGGACTGAGAGCATCCGATCGCTGGCCATGCCCGCCAGGTCGTCCACATCGAAGGTCGGATCGTACCCGTCGCGCACCACGTCGGTCCCGGTGGCGATGAGGACCCGCCGCATGGACTTGTCGCGCACGATGTCGGCGTAGAATCGCGCGTGCCCGCCGTGCGGCACCGATTCCATCGCCGCCACCAGATCCTCGGCCTTGATCCGGTGGCCGGGATGCCGGGCGTTGAGCGCGTCGAACACGACGACCGGATCGGCCGCTTTGCCGGCCTGGTGCAGGTCGAGGGCGGCGGCATAGATCCACTGGTGATCCTGCCAGTAGAAATCATCTGGCCCCAGCACCAGCGCCACCTCGTCGATCTGCTCGCTTTCGAGGAGGATCGAGCCCAAGAGCGCCAGTTCGGCCTTCTTGTCCTTGGGCGGTTCCAATGGCGACGGGGACGGTTCGGGTTTGTGGCCGTTCTTCGAGGGCTTCACTTGCGGGCCTCCTTGAGCATCCGGGACGCCGTGTCGGCATCGCCGTTGGTGATGATGGCCGTGTCCCACTTCCTCACCAGCCAGACGAAGAGCGCCGCCGGCTCTTTCGCCTCGGCCAGAGCGTGCGCGGCGAAACCAAAAAACTCATGCGCCCGCACCTCGGACCCGTCTACCAGGCCCCACTTCACAGCCTGCTGGTAGCGCGCAAGCAAAGCTGGAGGTTGCTTGAACTCTGGTACAGTCATGTTCTTTAGAACCACAGACCAGTTTTTATCTCTTACACTCTGATACTCTCTTCTGGTTACGCGGTTGTTACGCGCGCCGTTACGCTCTTCGAGGTGTCCATTCTGGGAGTCCCGATTGCGCTTGCGGGCCATTCTTTCGGCCGAAAGAGCGCGTTTTTTGGCAGAGGCCGAGTTGTGCCGATCCCAGCGGGGAAAGGTGATCCCCCCCCGACCGTCCTCGCGCAGCCACGAAACTTTTTCGAGAACTTCACCAAAGCCAGGGTGCCCGGCCACGACGTCAACGTAACTCGGCGTAACATTCGTTACGCGGCCGTTCGTCGTGTTGTCGTCGGCCCATTCCCAGACGACCATGCACAGGCCGGCGGCGTGCGCAGGAGCGATCCCGAGGAGGGCGGAAATCTGCAGGACCTCGGCTCGCCGGGTGAGTCCCTTGACCCACTTGATCCAGTTTTGAGACATGACCTAGACGATGCGCCGCAGTCTCCATTGCGCGGCCAGTTCCTGCCGCGCAGCTTCAAGCTGCTGCTGTAAACGCTGAATCGTCCGTGCCTTCTGGCGAACCATCCGATACGCTTCGCGGGCGTGGCGGCGATACGCTGCCGCCTTAGTTCGATCGTCAGACATTCTGCGCTGCCTGGTAATGTTGCCAGCCGCCGTAGGCGACGGCCAGCTTGCACTCGGGGGATTGCACAATGCCCTGGGGCCCGACGTACGAACCGCACTCAAACCGTACCGTGCGGTCGCCGCGGCGGTGCGCACGGTCAGCGTGGCAATGGGTGCAGCCGCCGATTCGTTCCTGGGGCTCGGTCATGTCAGTTTCAGGGGCTCGGGAGTCTGGTTCTCGATCTTCTTCCCGGATTCGCGGTTGAACCGCATGAAGTCCAGATCCAGTCGCGCCGACTGCAGGATTTTGGTGGAGAGGCCGGCGATCGAGTTCGCGGCCGATGGCTGGATGGTGCCCGCGCGCACCCCTTCAATGGTCTGTGTCAAGATTTTCCGCAGGTCGCTGGTGTTTCTGATTTCGCTGTTCATAGTCCCGTTCATACTCGAATTTTGTTTTTTTCGGCCGGAGGCCATAGCCAAGCTCCTTTCTGAGAATGCTGGTCAGCTTAAACACTTCCACAACCTCGGCGGGAAACTGCGCGAAGAAGCGCCGTCGCCCTTTCAAATACATGGCCCTGGTCGTGCAGAATTTAGAGCAATACTGAGCGGTGCTCCGTCGAACGAAAAAGTTCTGGCAGTCGGGATGGGCGCAGTGCAGCAGTTCTGGCGGGGCGTGCGGGCGCTGGCCATTATGCACTTTGGCACCACAGAAGATTGAGCAGAAGACTCGTTGCCGCCCGGTGAGGGGCTTCGAGCAACGCCGACAGGTCGTCCGTCGATCGGGGTCCCGGTGTCTGCGCCGCCATCGAGCGCTTCGGCTGCGTACCAGACATTCTTGTGAGCAGTACCAGCGGGTGGCCCGGCCCACGAAAAAATTGTGGCAGTGTTCGTCTCGGCAATGGAGCAGATGGCCGGTGGAGAGCTTCCTGTTCTTGTAATACCACCACCTCCCGTGACAAATGCTGGAGCAGAACAGCGATCGGGGGCCCTTCCCCTTATATCGAAAAGCCTTCCCGCAGCGCTGGCAGTAGTTTTCGGTCTGTGCCACGGCTTTACGCAGAGTGGATGTTTGCCAGAGTCTCATTCGTCGATCCGCCGGGGCCGGTTGTTCTCGATGCGTAATTCATTTTTTAAGAGGGTCGTCAATTGACGCAGTTCCCGAAAGACGGGCGGAAAGCGTCGAAGCCGGTATCGTCTCGCGGATTCCAGGTTGCGCTGCCGCTGTGCTGTCGAAGCGAAGACAGTCCCCATTCGTCGGCGGCACTCGGGAGAACAGTAGCGATGCCTGGGAGTCCCCGCGAAAAAGTTCTGGCAATCCGGGCAGCGACAATGCTTGAGTTGGTACGGATGAGTTCTCCGGGCTTGCTCTCGGTGTTGGCACCTGCGCGAGCAGTACCGGTGCTTTCCGAATCCAAAGAAAAAGTGGTGGCACTCCGGGGATTGACAATGCCGAAGAGTTGGGGCGCGCCTTTCGCGGTCCTTACGGTATTTGACCTGCACACGACAGCGGGCGGAGCAGTACACCATCACCCCGCGGATTGGCTGAAAAGCCTTCGAGCAGAGTTTGCAGCGGCGCTCGGTCATCAGTTCCGCTCCTCCCGCTGGGCCCACAGGGCGCGAATATTGGCGACCGCCTGGTCAACCATTTCGAGCATCCTTTTGTTTTTGATCGGGACAACCAGCATCTCATCTCCCGACTTGAACACCAGGGCATGGCGTCCGTCGTTGTCCCTCCCGAAGCCGATGCCGGTGGGCTCGAATTCCTCGGGATCGTGGATGTGCTTCCACGGCTTGCCAGCGAACGGGTCGATGCTCATTTTTTGCCTTTCAGCCGGCGGGAGTTTTCCTGCGCGATGGCGTTCAGATGCTTCCGTTCGTCGGGCGTCAGCTTGGCTGCGCTGATCTCCTGCATCCAGTGCGCGTTGCCTTCCCGGTTGATGTTGGGATCGTGGAGCTTTTCCTCGATCGCCAGCGCCACCGGGGAGAGCGCCTGCTCGGGGCCGACGGGTGCCTCTTCCATCGGCTCATCTTCGCCGGGATGCCGTTCCTCGTCAGGGCCGGCGTCGTCGGGCGGCGTCTCGGGAAACTGCTGCGGCAGGGGCTCGTCGTGGAACTCGGGCACATCGGGGACGGTGGTCTCGGGTGCCTGCTCGGTCGGCTTGTCCCGATCGTTGAGCGTGGAGCGGCGGACCTTGCTCGCCGTCTTGTGCGGCACGGTCTCCTTCTCGATGTCGATGATCGAACCCATATTGAAGGTTCGGCCCTCGACCTCTTCGGCGGCGTATTCATTCCCCAGTTCTTCGGGGAAGGCCGCGCGCAAGGCCGCCGCTTCCGCGCACTTCTCCAGTTGCCCGTAGGGGCGGTTCGTCCACATTTCATTCGGCGCTTCGCTGTCGCGCTTGACCGTGGCGTACGTTTCCAGCCAGCGGACCCGCGGACCAGGGAACGGGCAGCGCATCCCCCCCACCAGCCGGTAGACCGTGAGTTGGCAATACTCCGGGAAGGTCATCAGGACCTCCCCCAGCCGCATCGTCGTATCGGGACCGAAGACCATCTCATCGTGGCCGGCGTAGTCGTGGGTGCGGTGGGCGGTGATCCGGATCTCGGCGATCCCCGGCCAGACCGTATCGACGTAGCAGCCCTGGGCTTTGCTGTAGATGGGGACGATGTGAACGACGCGCTTCATGATGTCGAGGTTGCGGTTGCGGCAGTAGGCCGCGGCCAGGATGATCGACTCCATGCTGCTGGCGTTGGGGTAGATGGCATCGACCAGCACCCGCCAATTCTCGACGGAGATTCCGTACGTCTCGGCGGCTGCGGGGAACGGCAACCGACACGGTTTGATGAGAACGCCTTTCGGCTTGGCGGGGGCGGGCGCGGTCGGTGCGGGAGCGGTGGCGGTGGTCATGGCATTCCTTTCAGGGAGACGGGATCTCCCAGCTTGGGGTGTGAGCGGTCCAGTCGGGCTGATCGACGGTGAGGACCGCGCCGTCATCGTCCCGCCAGGTGTCGGTGGCCTTGGCGTCGGCGAACCGTTCGAGATCGTGCCGATTCTGCCGGCGGGCTTCCTCGGCGTACGCCTCCGACAGTTCGAAGACGCGGCAAGTGTAAGGGGGCGCCTTGAGCGCCACGATAAAGCAAAACGGCGGTCGATCGCCGGTGAGAGCGGCGATGGCGTCGCGGTAGAACTCGGCCTGGCGGGCGTACCCGTGGTCCCAGGCGATTTTCGAAAACAGCTTGGGGGTTGGCATCCTCGCCATCGTCTTCACGTCCGCGATGATCGGCGCGTCACAGTCGCCTGCCAGCCGTGGCGCGTCGATCATGCAGCGGAGAGAGAGGCCCGTGCCCGCATCCTTCCAGCGCAGTTTCAACTCATTGCGGCCCGGCGTTTCGAACAGCACCCGCGCGGCGAACTTGTGCGCCTTGACGGAGGCGACCATCTCGGCCAGCGGGGCGAACTCCTGCTCGCGCAGGCTGATCTGTCCCTGGTGGGCCTCGGCGAACTCGGTCCAGGCCGATCCGCGGCGGGAACCATCGGAGGCCAGCACCTCCGGCGGGATGGGGATGAAATTATCCGACACCAGGAACTGGTCGTAGCGGCAGCGGCCGACCGTTCCACCGTTGAGCCCCGCCAGGGCCCAGTAG
>Ga0126377_10000146_pt1 | contig 38456 bp, 32 predicted proteins | sample PanSoiMetPlot_22_FD_92647 | JGI IMG/M metagenome (GOLD analysis project Ga0126377, IMG submission 92647) | Tropical forest soil microbial communities from Panama - MetaG Plot_22 | ecosystem: Environmental > Terrestrial > Soil > Tropical forest > Bulk soil | place: Panama | collected 2016-02-17 | reverse complement strand
GCGTCCGGCCGCCCCGGGGCGGCGCCGGTCGCCCTGGTCGCGACCGACCTGGACGGCACGCTGTCCGACGCGCGCGAGCGCATCCATCCGCGCTCCCTGTCGGCGGTCGGCAGGCTGCGCCGGCGCGGGATCCCGCTGCTGATCGCCACCGGCCGGCGGGTGCGCTCGGCCCGGGCGGTGCTCGACCGGCACGGGCTCAGCCTGCCGCTGGTGGCGCTGGACGGCACGATCGGCGTGGAGGCCCGCGGGGGCGGTGCCTTCCACCGCGCCGCGTTCGCCGCCGGGACGGCGCGGCGGGTGGTGCGTGCGCTGCGCGCGGCCGGGCTCGGGCCGTGCGTGTACGTCGACCGCCCGGACGTGGACATCGTGGTCGACGGCGACGCCTCGTCCGGTGAGGCGTTCCTGGCCCGCAACCGCGCCTGGATCGCGCACGGGGACCTGGAGCGGGTGACCGTGAGCGAGACGGTCCTCGCGGTCAGCGTGGTCGGCTCGCCGGACCCCCGGCTCGGCGAGGCCGCCCGGGCGCTGCGCGGGATCGCCGCCGCCAGCTTCACCCCCGACGTGGTCTACGGCGGGCACAGCCTCCAGGTCCGCCCGGCCGGCGTGAGCAAGTGGAGCGGGGTCGCCGCGTTCTGCCGCCGCCACCGGGTCGACGCGGCGGGGGTGCTGGCCGTCGGCGACGGCGCCAACGACGTCGAGCTGCTCGCGCACGCGGCCGTGGCCTGCGCGGTGGGCGGCGGCGCGCCGGCCGCGGTCGCGCTCGCCGACCACCTGATCGCGCCGCCGCAGGCCGGCGGCTGGGCGGCGGTGGCCGCGCTGGCCGCCGGCCGGCCCTGACCGGCCGGGCTACAGGTACTCCTCGAAGACCTCCGTGCCCTCGAACGGTCCCACCACCCCGATCGCCCGCGGGCCGTTGGCGAGCACGTCCCGCGCGACCTGCTGCGCGTCGTCGAGGGTGACCTCGTCGAAGCGGGCGAGGACCTCGTCGACGCCGAGCAGCTCGGTGCCGGTCACCTCGGACTTGCCCAGCCGGATCATGCGGCTGGCGGAGTCCTCCAGCCCCAGCACGAACGAGCCCTTGAGGTGACCCTTGCCGCGCGCCACCTCCTCCTCGCTGAGACCGTCGGCGAGGATCCGCCCGATCTCGTCCTTGACGATCTTGAGGACCTCGTTGACGTGCTTGGGCGAGGTGCCCGCGTGCATCGACAGGACGCCGGTCTCCTCGTAGTGGAGCACGAAGGAGGAGACCGAGTACGCCAGGCCGCGCTTCTCCCGGATCTCCTGGAACAGCCGCGAGCTCATCCCGCCGCCGAACGCGACGTTGAACACGCTCAGCGCGAACCGGCGCGGGTCCGACCGGGAGATCGCGCCCGTCCCGTAGACCACGTGCGCCTGCTCGGTGTCGCGGCGGCGCACGTCGACGCCGCCGCGCAGGGTCGGGGCGGCGCGCGCGCGCTCGGCCGCGCCGTCGCTCCCGTCGGCGGCGTCGAACGCCGCCTGCACCAGCTCGAGGACCTGCCGGTGCTCGACGTTGCCGGCTACGGACACGACCAGGTTCGACGGCGTGTACCAGCGGCGCCAGTACCCGGCGAGCTGGTCGCGGGTCATCGCCCGGATCGACTCGGGCGTGCCCAGCTCGGGCAGGCCGAGCGGGTGGCCGGGGAACAGCTTGGCCGCGAACAGCTCGAACGCGAGGTCGTCGGGGTCGTCGGCGTGCATGCCGATCTCCTCGAGGATGACCGTGCGCTCGGCGTCCACGTCCACCCCGTCCAGCCGGCTGGCGCGCAGCATGTCCACCAGCACGTCGACCGCGAGCGGCAGGTCGCGGTCCAGCGTGCGGGCGTAGAAGCAGGTGTACTCCTTGGACGTGAAGGCGTTGTGCTCGCCGCCGACGGCGTCCATCTGCGCGGCGATCTCGGCCGCCGAGCGGCGCACCGTGCCCTTGAACAGCAGGTGCTCCAGGTAGTGCGACGCGCCGGCCTGGGGCGGGGTCTCGTCGCGGGACCCCACCCCGGCCCAGATCCCGAAGGTGGTGGAGCGCACCGAGGGCATGCGCTCGGTGAGCACGCGCAGGCCGCCCGGCAGGACGGTGCGCTCGATGCCGTCGACGGTCACTCCCGGCCCTCGTCCTGCGTCCCGGGCGCGTCCGCGGCCGGTGCCTGCGCCGCCTCGTCCTCGTCGACCGGCCGCAGCGAGATGCGGTTCTGCCGGTCGACCTCGATCACCTCGACCAGGATCTTGTCGCCCACGTTGACGACGTCCTCGACCGCGCGCACCCGCTGGCCCTTGCGGCCCAGCCGGGAGATGTGCAGCAGCCCGTCCTTGCCGGGCGTGAGCGACACGAACGCGCCGAAGGTGGTGGTCTTGACCACGGTCCCGAGGTAGCGCTCCCCCGCCTGCGGCATCACGGGGTTCATCTGCTCGCGGATCATCCGCAGCGCGATCTCCAGCTGCTCGCCGTCGGTCGCGCCGATGAACACCCGGCCGTCGTCCTCGATGGAGATGTCCGCGCCGGAGGTGGACTGGATCTCGTTGATGCGCTTGCCCTTGGGACCGATCAGCTCGCCGATCTTGGCGACCGGGATCTGCTCGATGTGGACCCGCGGCGCGAGCCGGTTCAGCTCCTCGCGCGGGCGCTCGATGGCCGCCTGCATCACGTCCAGGATCACCATGCGGGCCTCGCGCGCCTGGTTGAGCGCGGCGGTCAGCACCTCGCTCGGGATCCCGGTGAGCTTGGTGTCCAGCTGCAGGGCGGTGACGAACTCGCGCGTCCCGGCGACCTTGAAGTCCATGTCGCCGAAGCCGTCCTCGGCGCCGAGGATGTCGGTCAGGGTGACGTACTCGCCGCCCTCGGCGATCAGCCCCATCGCGATCCCGCCGACCGGCGCCTTGATCGGCACGCCGGCGTCCATCAGCGACAGGGTGGAGGCGCACACCGACGCCATCGAGGTCGACCCGTTGGACGAGAGCACCTCGCTGACCAGCCGGAGCGCGTAGGGGAACTCGTCCTTGCCGGGGACGACCGGGAGCAGCGCCCGCTCGGCGAGCGCGCCGTGGCCGATCTCGCGGCGCCTGGGGCCGCGCAGGAAGCCGGTCTCGCCGGTCGAGTACGGCGGGAAGTTGTAGTGGTGCATGTAGCGCTTGCGGTCCTCGGGGTCGAGGGTGTCGACGATCTGCTCCATGCGCACCATGCCGAGCGTGGTCACGTTCAGCACCTGGGTCTCGCCGCGCTGGAACAGCGCCGAGCCGTGCGCGCGCGGCAGGATCCCGACCTCGGCCTCCAGCGGGCGGATGTCGCGCGGGCCGCGCCCGTCCAGGCGGGTCTGCTCCTTGACGACCCGCTGGCGGATCAGCTCCTTGGTGAGGCTGCGGAACGCCGCCGCCACCTCGCGCTCGCGGCCGGCGGCCGCCTCGCCGAGCTGCTCGGCGACCGCCTCCTGGGCGGCGGCGCGCACGCGCTCCAGCTCCGCCTCGCGGTCGGCCTTGGCCGCGATCGTGACCGCGTCGCGCAGGGGGGCCTCGGCGCTGGCGCGGATCACCTCCGCGACGTCCTGCTCGTACTCGGGGAACAGCGGGAACTCGCGCGGCTGGGCGCCGGCCTGGCGGACCAGCTCGAGCTGCATGTCGCAGGCGGCCGCGATGTGCGGCTTGGCCAGCTCCAGCGCGTGCCCGAGCGCCTCCTCGGTCGGCTTGGGCGCGCCCTCCTCCTCCATGAGGGCGATGGCGTGCTCGGTGGCCTCGGCCTCGACCATGAGGATGTCGACCCCGCCGGCGTCGTTGCGCCGGCCGGCGACCACCATGTCGAAGGTGCAGCGCTCCAGCTCCTCGAAGGTCGGGTTGGCGATCCAGTCGTCGCCGCTGCGGCCGAGCCGGACCGCGCCGACCGCGCCGGAGAACGGGATGCCGGCGAGCAGCACCGCCGCGGAGGCGCCGTTGATCGCCGGGATGTCGAAGGGGTTGGCCTGGTCGGCGGACAGGACCGTCGCGATCACGTGGACCTCGTTGCGCAGCCCCTTGGGGAAGGACGGGCGCAGCGGGCGGTCGACCAGGCGGGCGGTGAGGATGGCGGTCTCGCTCGGCCGCCCCTCGCGGCGGAAGAAGCCGCCGGGGATCTTGCCGGCGGCGTACATCCGCTCCTCGACGTCGACGGTGAGCGGGAAGAAGTCGAGCTGCTCCTTGGGGTTGCGGCCGGCGGTCGCGGTGACCAGCAGCTCGGTCTCGCCGATGCCGATCACGACCGCGCCGCCCGCTTGGAGGGCGAGCCTTCCGGTCTCGAGGAAGACGTCGCGGCCGGCCATCTGGCCTTGGACGCGATGGACTGACATGAGGGTTCTGACTCCTTTCGGCGCGGGGAGCGCGTGCGCTCGGGCGCCGCTTGGCTGTCGGACGATGGTGTGCCGCGCCGGACACGGCGGACGCGGCCCGCGGGCCGGCAGGTCGCCAGGAACCGGTGGCCGCGGCGCCGGGAGCCGTCCGGCGGCGCCAGTTCTCAGTGGAGGGGGCTGGAGCACGGTGGGCGCGTTCCAGAGCCCACCACTGACAACTGACAGGACCAGACGGCGTGCTGCCCGGCGTCAGACCGTGTGGGCCAGGGGCCTCACCACCTCGTGATGCGGGCCGGGCACGCGGGTCACCCGGGCGCCGGCGGCGTCGCGCGGCGCGTCCCGTCGAGGCCCGACCATCCGACCGGCCCGCGTCAGCGGCGCAGCCCCAGCCGCTCGATCAGCGAACGGTAGCGGGCGACGTCGTTGGTCTGGAGGTAGCGCAGCAGCCGCCGGCGGCGGCCGACCATCTGCAGCAGCCCGCGGCGGGAGTGGTGGTCGTGCTTGTGCTGCTTGAGATGCTCGGTCAAGGAGTTGATGCGGTTGGTGAGGAGCGCGACCTGGACCTCGGCCGAGCCGGTGTCCCCTTCCTTGGTCGCGTACTCCGTGATGATCTTCGATTTCTCGTCCTTGACCAGCATGCCACTCGCTTCCTGGGAGAACGTGCGGAGATCCTGCCCGGGGGCCTGCCGGCGCGCTGCCGGCGTCCCGCATCCCGGACGGCCGCCGGGCACGCCAGCGCCCGACCGCCTGGCGGCAAGGGTAGCACGCTGGCCGCACGGGCCGCCCCGCCCGGGACCTGCGCGGACACCCGAGGTCAGGCGCCGCCGGCCGGGGCGAGCAGGCGCCGGACCGTGGCGATGTCGGCGCGCATGCCGGCGACGAGGTCCTCCACCGAGTCGAAGCGGCGCTCGGGGCGCAGCCGGTGCTCGAACTCGAGCGTCACGCGCCGCCCGTACAGGTCCACGTCCACGTCCAGCACGTGCGCCTCGACGCGCAGGTCCGACCCGCCGAAGGTGGGGTTCACGCCGACGCTGACCGCGGCCGGCGCCGCCCCCTGGAGCGGGGCGCCCGCCAGCCGGCCGGCGTAGATCCCGGCGGCCGGTACCAGCAGCCCCGGCGGCAGGCGCAGGTTGGCGGTCGGGACGCCCAGGAGGGCGCGGCCGCGCCGGTCGCCGTGGCCGACCCGGCCGGCGAGCGCGAACGGGCGGCCGAGCAGGCGCGCCGCCGCCGCCACGTCGCCGCGGCCGAGCGCGATGCGCACCCGGGTCGAGGACACCGGCTCGCCGTCGACGGCGGCCAGCGGCGCCTGGACGACCTCCACCCCGCGCGGCGCGCCGAGCCGGGCGAGCAGGGCCGCGTCCCCGGCGGCGCGGTGGCCGAAGCGGAAGTTGCCGCCGGTCACGACCGCGCGCGCGCCGAGCAGGCCGAACAGCACCCGCTCGGCGAACTCCTCCGCGGGCTGGTGGGATCGGTCGGGGGTGAACCGCAGCAGCAGGATCCGGTCGACGCCGGTCGCCTCCAGCAGCTCGACCCGCTGCCGCAGGCTGGTCAGCAGCGGCGGCACGGCGTCCGGGCGCACCACCCGCAGCGGGTGGCGGTCGAACGTGACCACCACGGCGGCGACCCCCCGCTCGCGAGCCAGCGAGCGGACCCGGGACAGCAGCCGCCGGTGCCCGACGTGGACGCCGTCGAACATCCCCACGGTCAGCACGCTCGGCGCGAACCCGCCGAGCGCGGCGGCGGCCTCCAGCCCCCAGGCCACCCGCGCCCGCCGCCCGCGGCCCCCGCCGGTCACGCCAGCACCACGCGCGGCCGGGCGTGCCCGCGCTCGTCCTCGATCACCGCGACCAGGCGGCCGTCGGGGGCGATCGCCGCCACCGGCCCGCCGGTCCCGGTCGGCGCCAGGGGGCGCCCGACGGCGAGCGCGGCGGCCTCGCCGTCGTCCAGCGCCCGCGTCGCCACCCCGGCCATGGCCCCGGCCGGGTCGATGAGCAGCTCCGCGAGCGTGCCGGCGGCCGCGGCCGCCTCCAGCCGCGGCAGCGTGGCCGCCGCGGCCTCGCTGAACGCGCCCACCCCGGTCCGGCGCAGCGCCGCCAGGTGGGCGAGCGTGCCGGCCGCCCTGCCGAGGTCGTCGGCGAGCGCGCGCACGTAGGTCCCGCCCGAGCAGCGCACCTCCAGCGTGGCCTCGGGGGCCGGGCCGGGCCGGAACGCGCGCAGCTCGAGCGCGTGCACGGTGACCGGGCGCGGCCGGCGGTCGACCTGCTCGCCCCGGCGGGCCTTGGCGTACAGGCGCTCGCCGCCGACCTTGACCGCCGACACCATCGGCGGGACCTGCAGCTGCGGGCCGACGAAGCGCGCCAGCGCCGCGCGCAGCGCGGCCTCGTCGAGCTGGTCGGCGGGCGCGGTCGCGGTCGGCCGCCCGGCCGCGTCGAGGGTGTCGGTGGCGGTGCCGAAGCGGACCGTGGCGGTGTAGCGCTTGGGCTCCAGCGGCAGGAACGGCAGCAGCCGCGTGGCGCGGCCGAGCGCGACCACCAGCACGCCGGTGGCCGGCGGGTCGAGCGTGCCGGCGTGGCCCACGCGCCGCTGCCCCGCCAGCCGCCGCACGCGCGCCACGACGTCGTGCGAGGTCGGTCCGGCCGGCTTGTCGCAGACCAGGACGCCGTCCACGGCCCCGCTCAGCCGCTCAGGGCGTCGACGACCGCCTTCACGGTCTCCTCGAGCCCGAGCTGTGAGGTGAACCCGGCCGCGAACGCGTGCCCGCCGCCGCCGAGCGCGCCGGCGACGCGGCCGACGTCCACCCGGCCCTTGGAGCGCAGCGACACCCGCCAGGCGCCGTCGCCCAGCTCCTTGAGGACGGCGGCGACCTCGCTGGCCGCGTCGGTGCGGACGACGTCGATGAGCCCCTCGGTCGCGTCCAGCCCGACGCCGTGGCGCTCCAGGTCGGCCCGGGTCACCGAGGTCCACACCAGCGACGCGTCCGGCAGCTGCCGGATCCGCGCCAGGCAGTCGCCGAGCAGCCGCAGGTAGCCGATGTCGTTGGTCTCGAACAGGGCCCTGGCGATCTCGTACTGGTCCACGCCCGCCTCGAGCAGCTCGGCGGCGAGCAGGTGGGTCGCCGGGGTGGTCGCCTGGTAGGCGAACCGTCCGGTGTCGGTCAGCAGGCCCGTGTACAGGCAGCTCGCGACCGCCTGGTCCAGCGGCAGGCCGAGCCGGCGGAGCAGCTCCCGGCACAGGACGACGCTCGCGGGCGCGTCCGGGTCGATCAGGTTGAGGTCGCCGAAGCGGGTGTTGGAGACGTGGTGGTCGACCACCAGCGTGCGCCGCGCGCCGGCGAACCGGTCGGCGAGCGTGCCGAGCCGGTCCAGCGAGCCGGTGTCGAAGCACACGAACAGGTCGGCGTCCCCGGGGACCTGCGCGGGGGGGACCAGCAGGTCCTGGCCGGGGAGGAACCGGTACTGCGGGGCGACGACGAACGGCTCGGAGAAGCTCGCCACCGCCGGCCGGCCCGCGCGCTCCAGCGCGAGCCGCAGCGCCAGGGCGGACCCGAGCGCGTCGCCGTCGGGGTTGACGTGGCAGGAGACGACCACGCTGCGGGCGGTCCGCAGGGCGTCGGCGGCCGCCTGCCACTCGGCGGGGCTGATGCTGCTCATGTGGAGGGCCTTTCCGGGAAGGTCGGGGGCTCGCCGGGGGCCGGGTCCAGCTCGGCGAGGAGCCGGTCGATGCGCGCACCGCGCGCGGCGAGGTCGTCTTCGCGGAAGTCTAGCGTCGGGACGTGACGCAGCCGCAGGTGCGCGGCGACCCAGGCGCGCGCCCCGCCGGTGGCCGCGATCAGGGTCTCCACGGTCGCCCGCCGGTCGGCGTGCTCGGCGGGCGCGCCGGCGACGTCGGCGTCCAGGACGGTGAACCACACGGTCGCGTGGTGCAGGTCGCCGGTGACGCGGACGTCGGTGATCGTCACGAAGCCCAGGCGTCGGTCGGCCGGCTGGTGCTCCAGCCAGTCCGTGAGCACGCGCCTGATCGTCTCGGCGAGGCGGCGCGCGCGCGGGTAGCCCGGCTTTGCCATCTCATCCGTCCTCCGGTCCGTACACGCTGACGTCGGCGCCGAGCAGCTCCACGCCGTGGTTGCGCTCGACGGCGCGCTCGGCCTCGTGCAGCACGCGGCGGGCGTGGAAGCGCTCGTTGGCGACGGTCGCGACCGCGAGCGTCGCCCGCTGCCGCAGGTCCTGGTGCTCGACCTCGGCGACGGCGCAGTTCAGCTTGCGCAGGTCGGCGACCAGCCGCTTGACGACCGAGCGCTTGTCCTTCAGCGAGGCCGAGTCGTGCAGCCGGAGCTCGACTCGGAGCAGGGCGATGAACACGTGCGTCGCACCGGGGTTCCTGGGTGACGGCCGGTGCGCCGGGATGCCGTCACCGCGCCGGTGGGCGCCGGTCCCGGTCGGGGCCGGCGCCGCGGACTGTCGGTCGTGCCGGCTGCCGGCCGGCCCCCGGGGGCCGGCCGGCAGCCGGGCTACCTCGGGATCTCGACCATCTCGTAGGCTTCGATCTGGTCCCCTTCCTTGATGTCCTGGAAGCCGTCCAGGCCGATGCCGCACTCGAAGCCCTGGGCGACCGTGCGGGCGTCCTCCTTGAACCGGCGCAGCGAGTCGATGCGCCCGTCGTAGACGACGACGCCGTCGCGGACCAGGCGGGCCTTGGCGCCGCGGGCGATCTCGCCGCTGGTGACGTAGGACCCGGCCACCACGCCCACGCGCGGCACGCGGAACAGCTGCCGGACCTCGGCGGTGCCGAGCGCCCGCTCCTCGTACTCCGGCGCGAGCATGCCCTTGAGGGCCTTCTCGACGTCCTCGACCACCTGGTAGATGACCGAGTACAGGCGGATGTCGACGCCCCGGCGCGCGGCCAGCTCCTGCGCCGCGGGCCGTGGCCGCACCGAGAAGCCGATGATGATCGCGCCGGACGTCTCGGCGAGCGTCACGTCGTTCTCGGTGATCGCCCCGACGCCCTTGTGCAGGACGGTGAGGCGCACCTCCGGGACGTCGAGCTTGCCGAGCGCGTCGTTGATCGCCTCGACCGAGCCCATCACGTCCGCCTTGACGATCAGCGGCAGCTCCTGGAGCTGGCCCTCCTGGATCTTGGCGAACACGTCCTCCAGCCGCGGCGCGGCGGTGGACAGGATCTGGGCCTGGCGCTGGCGCGCCTCGCGGGTCTGGGCGATCGAGCGCGCCACGCGCTCGTCGGCGACCGCGCGGACCTCGTCGCCGGCGACCGGCGGCGCCGACAGGCCGAGCACCTGGACCGGCTGCGCCGGCCTGGCCTCGGCCACGTCGCGGCCGTTCTCGTCGAACATCGCCCGGACCTTGCCGTGGGCGGTGCCGGCGACCACCGAGTCCCCGACCTTGAGCATGCCGCGCCGCACCAGCACGGTCGCGACCGGCCCGCGCCCGCGGTCCAGGTGCGCCTCGATGATCGAGCCCTGCGCCCGCCGGTCGGGGTTGGCCTTCAGGTTCAGCTCCACGTCGGCGGTGAGCAGGATCGTCTCGATCAGCTCGTCGATGTGCTGGCCGCTCTTGGCGGAGATGTCCACGAACGGGGTCTTGCCGCCGTACTCCTCGGCCACCAGGTCGTACTCGGTGAGCTGCTGGCGCACGCGGATGGGGTTGGCCTCGGGCTTGTCGATCTTGTTGACCGCGACCACGATCGGGACGCCCGCGGCCTTGGCGTGGCTGAGCGCCTCGACCGTCTGCGGCTTCACCCCGTCGTCGGCGGCGACCACCAGCACCGCGATGTCGGTCACGGCCGCGCCGCGCGCGCGCATCTGCGTGAACGCCTCGTGGCCCGGCGTGTCGATGAACGTCACCAGCCGGTTGTCGTCGCCCGCGTGGACCTGGTAGGCGCCGATGTGCTGGGTGATGCCGCCGGCCTCACCGGAGACGACGTCGGTGTGGCGGATCGCGTCGAGCAGGCGCGTCTTGCCGTGGTCGACGTGGCCCATGACGGTGACCACCGGCGGGCGCGGCTTGAGGTCCTCGTCCCGGTCGGGCGTGTCGTCCTCCCAGCCCGCGATCTGCTGCAGGTCGTCGGCCTCGGACGGGTCGACGATCTCCACCCGGGCGCCGATCTCCTCGCCGAGCAGGGCGATCGCCTCGTCGGACATCGACTGGGTGGCGGTCAGCATCTCCCCCATCTGCATGAGGATGCGGATGAGGTCGCCGGCGGGCCGACCGAGCCGGTCGGCGAGGTCCTGGACGGTCGCGCCGCGCGGCACGCGGATCAGGTCACCGTGCATCGAGATGTCCGGCGTGGACAGGTCGGTGCGCGGCGCTCCCTTGGCCTCGAACTCCTCGCGCTGCCGGCTGCCGCGGCGGCGCTTGGGCCGCGGGCCCCGGAACCCGGCGCCGAACATGCCGCGGCCCGCGCCCGCGCTGCGCCCGCCCGGGGCGCCACGGCCGCCGCGGCCGGCGGGCGGACCGCCGCGGCCGGCGGGCGGACCGCCGCGGCCGGCGAACCCGCCGCCACCGGGACGGCCGCCGCCGGGCGGCCGTCCGCCACCCGGCGCGCCGCGGCCGCCGCCGGGCGCGCCCGAGCGTGGTGCGCCGCCGGGCTGGCCCGGACGTGGCGGAGCGCCCCTGCCGCCAGGGGCGGGGCGGCCGCCGGGCTGGCCGGGACGCTGGCCGGGCTGCAGGGGCCGGACACCGGGCGGCAGCGGCCGGCCGGGCTGACCCTGGCGGGCACCCGGCGGCAGCGGACGGCCCGGCTGACCGGGCCGCGCGCCTGGCGGCAGCGGCCGCGCGCCTGGCGGCAGCGGCCGCACGCCCGGCGGCAGCGGACGGCCCGGCTGACCGGGCCGCGCGCCTGGCGGCAGCGGGCGCACGCCCGGCGGCAGCGGACGGCCCGGCTGACCGGGCCGCGCGCCTGGCGGCAGCGGGCGCACGCCCGGCGGCAGCGGACGGCCCGGCTGACCCGGACGACCGGGCTGACCCGGACGGCCCGGGACGGGCTGCCCCTGCCGCTGCGCCGGCAGCGGCCGCTGGCCGGGCGGAAGCGGTCTGGCGCCCGGCGGCGGCGGCCGCTGGCCGGGCGGGCGGCCGCCCGCGTCCGGCGCGGGCCGGGCCGGGCGCACCGGCGCCGGCTGGCCGGCGGCCGGGCGCTGCGGCTGGCCAGGGCGGGCGGAGGGCCTCGCGCCTGCCGGCGCACCGGAAGACGGGCGGGCTGGGCCGCCGCGGCCACCGCTGCGCAGCTTGGCTGCGACGTCCTCGGGAACCGTCGAGGAGTGGCTCTTGACCTCGACGCCCATGCTCGCGAGCCGCTGGATCAGGTCCTTGTTCGGCACGCCGAGCTCTTTGGCGATCTCATACACGCGCGGGTTGCTCAACCACGTCTCCCTATCTGTCCATCGGACCTCAGTCTCTCTGCGAGGGCGGACCTCAGTCTCTCTGCGAGGGCTTCCACTGCGCCGTCCGCGGCGGCGGCGTGCGGCACGCGCAGCGCGCGGCCGATCGTCCGCCGTTTGCGGGCCGCTGCGAGGCAGGCCGGCTCGTCACACAGGTAGGCGCCCCTGCCGGGTGCCTTGCCGGTCGGGTCGTCGTGGACGCTCCCGTCGGGAGCGCGGACGATCCGGTGCAGCGAGCGCTTGGCTGCCGGGGCACGGCAGACGGCACAACGCCGCATCGGCGTGTGGGTGTTCCGACCCGCCACAGCCTACGCCTCCCGGAGCGCGGACTGCCTGCCCGGGCGGCCGGACCCGCCAGACCGCGCGCCGCGGCCGGCCCCGGGCTCGTACACCCGGTCGCCGCGGCGGGGCTGGTCGTCGGCGCGGTCGCTGCGGATGTCGATGCGCCAGCCGGTCAGGCGGGCGGCCAGGCGGGCATTCTGGCCCTCCTTGCCGATCGCCAGCGACAGCTGGTAGTCGGGCACGGTCACGTGCGCGGTCCGCTCGGCCTCGTCGATCATGACGCGCTGGACCTTGGCCGGGCTGAGCGCCTCGGCGACGAACTCCGCCGGGTCGTCGGCGTGCAGCACGATGTCGATCTTCTCGCCGCGCAGCTCGTTCACGACCATGCGCACGCGCGAACCGCGCGCGCCGACGCACGCGCCCTTGGGGTCGACCGCGGGGTCGTTGGAGCGCACCGCGATCTTGGTGCGGTGCCCCGGCTCGCGCGCCACGTTGGTGATCTCGACGATCCCCTCGTCCAGCTCGGGGACCTCCATCTCGAACAGGCGACGGACGAGGTTGGGATGGGTGCGCGAGGCGACCACCCGCAGCCCCCTGGCGGAGCGGGTGACGTCGACGATGTAGACCTTGATGCGGTCGTTGTGCTGGTAGTGCTCGCTGGGCACCTGCTCGGCGTGGGGCAGGTCGGCCTCGACCCGGCCGAGGTCCACGGTCACGTGGCGCGGGTCGCGCTGCTGCACGATCCCGGTCACCACGTCGCCGACGCGGCCCTCGTACTCGCCGTAGGTGAGGTCGCGCTCGGCCTCGCGCAGGCGCTGGGTGATGACCTGCTTGGCGGTGACCGCGGCGACCCGGCCGAAGTCCGACGGCGTGTCCTCCCACTCGCGCACGACCTGGCCGTCCTCGTCCAGCTCCTGCGCCCACACGGTGATCTCCCCGCTGCCCCGGTCGACCACGACCCTGGCCTCGTCGGGCGCGTTCGGCTGGCGCTTGTAGGCGGCGGCGAGCGCGGTCTCCAGCGCGCCGATGACCGTCTCGAGCGCGATGCCCTTCTCGCGCTCGAGGAACCTCAGCTCGTCGATCGGGATTCTCACTGCGCCGTCCTCTCGTCCTGCCCGCGGGTCGCCCTGCGGGAAGCGCCCGGCATGATCGGTGTCACGCGCGCATCGCTCACCAAGGCAGCACCACCTTCGCCGCGAGGACCTCCGAGAGCCGCAACCGCACGGGCGCGCCGGCGACGTCGAGCACCAGCTCGCCGCCGTCGACCGCGCGGACGACTCCCCGCAGGTCCCGCGGGCCGGGCTCGGCGGCGACGGTCACGCGCACCTCGTGGCCGAGCTGCCGGCGGAAGTCCCGGGCGGAGCGCAGCGGGCGGTCCAGACCGGGCGTGGAGACCTCGAGGGTGTAGCGGCCGGGGATCGGGTCCTCGACGTCCAGCTCGTGCGAGAGCTGCTTGGACACCCGCTCGACGACGTCGGCCTCGACCGGCCCGTCGGCGTCCAGGAGGACGCTCAGCTTGCGGGCCGCACCGCCGCCGGCGAGCCGGGTCTCGAGCACCTCGACGCCGTGGCGGGCCGCGACCCGCTCGGCGAGCTCGGCAACGCGCGCGGGAAGGTCGGCCATCTCTGACTCCTCCCCTCGGTGCGGCCCGCGTGCTCGCCGTTCGGCAATGCTCCTGGTCGGCGTACGGTTGCTGTCCTGCTGCGTGGTCGGCAGCGTGCCACCGGACAAAAACAACGTGGGCTCGGTGGCCCACGTCTGGTGCGCATCGCTCGTTTCCAGCCGGTGTCGGTTCAGAACAGTAGCACCGGATAGCGCTCCGGGCAACTTGTTTACCCGGTCTGGCCTGCGGTTTTGCGGCAGGTCGGCGGCGTCAGGCGAGCAGGACGGTCGCGAAGTCGTACGGCGCCCGCACGAAGCCGAGCCGCTCGTAGAGCGCGACGGCGGCCGTGTTGTAGTCGTTCACGTACAGCGACAGCAGCGGCCAGGTCCGGAACGCCAGCGCGCAGCAGGCCGCCATCCCGGCGGTCGCCACGCCCCGCCCGCGCAGCTCCGGCGGGGTGAACACGCCCTGGATCTGGGCGCTGGCACGACCGGCGCAGCCGATGTCCATCTTGAAGGCGATCCGGCCCCCGTGCCGGCTGACGAACGTCCAGCCCCGATCGATCAGCATGCGCACCCGGCGCCGGTACCCGGCCGGGTCGATCACCAGCGGGTCCTCGCCCATCTCCTCCAGGTGCATCGCCGCCGAGACGGTGAGGACCTCCTGCTCGTCGCGGCGGGTCGCCCGCTGCGCGTGGACCCCACGCGGCGCCGCGGCGGTGCCGGCCGCCAGCGAGTAGACGAACTGCCGTGACCGCAGCTGGCGGGGGACGGGGTAGGTGTGCGCCACCGCCCCCCACAGCCGCTCGATCGCGCGCCGCTCGCCCACCAGCATCCGCGCCGGGCCGGGGCCGGTGGCGACCGAGGCGAGCGCGTCGATCGCGGCGGCGGACTCGGCGGCCGGCACCAGGTTCGGCCCCACGTGCAGCACGCCCTCCAGCCGGCCCTCGGCGAACGCCCCCCACAGCGGCCCCCACCCGACCGGCTGCAGGGCGGCGTCGTTCAGCACGCGGCTGGCGATGAACACGTCGCGCACGGGGTCGCGCTCCACGAGCTCCAGCACCGCCCGCCGGTCCTCGAAGGCCAGCGGCCGGACCCGCAGCGCTGCCACCGAGCGACCCATCGCGCCGACCATCTACCCGCCCGGGCGGCGACCTAGCCCGGGACGACCTGTGGCCGTCCCGGGGCGGCGCCGTCCGCCTTGAGCTCGTCGGCGAGCTGGCGTGCCTCGGCCAGCAACGCGTCGACGATCTCCTCCTCCACCACCGTGCGCACGACCTCGCCGCGCCGGAAGATCTGGCCCTTGCCCTTGCCGGAGGCGACCCCGACGTCGGCCTCGCGCGCCTCGCCCGGACCGTTGACGATGCAGCCCATCACCGCCACGCGCATCGGCATGTCGATCTCGTCCATGCGCCGCTCGACCGCGTTGGCGAGCGCGAACACGTCGACCTCGGCCCGGCCGCAGGACGGGCAGGCGACGAGGTCGAGCTTCTTGGGCCGCAGCCCCAGCGCCCCGAGGATGGCGTTGCCGGCCTTGACCTCCTCGATCGGCGGCGCGGTCAGCGACACCCGGATCGTGTCGCCGATCCCCTCGGCCAGCAGCGCGCCGATCCCGACCGCGGACTTGACGATCCCGTCCCTGGGCGTGCCCGCCTCGGTCACGCCCAGGTGCAGCGGGTAGTCGCAGCGGGCCGCCAGCAGCCGGTAGGCCTGGATCATCACCGCGGGGTTCTGGTGCTTGACGGAGATCTTGATGTCGCCGAAGCCGACCTCCTCGAGGATGCCGACCTCGAACAGGGCCGACTCGACCAGCGCCGGCGCGGTCGGGCCGCCGTGCCTGGCGAGGATCTCCTTCTGGAGCGAGCCGGCGTTCACGCCCACCCGGATCGGCACCCCGCGGGCCTGGGCCTCGCGCGCGATCAGCTTCACCCTGTCGTGGTACTTGATGTTGCCGGGGTTGATGCGCACCTCCGCGCAGCCGGCCTCCAGCGCCTGCATCGCGTACTTCCACTGGAAGTGGATGTCGGCGACCACCGGGATCGTGGACTTGGCGGCGATCGCGGGCAGCGCCGCGGCGTCGTCGGTGTCGGGCACGGCCACGCGCACGATGTCGCAGCCGGTCGTGGCCAGCTCCGCGATCTGCTGCAGCGTGCCGTTGACGTCGGCCGTCTTGGTGATGGTCATCGACTGGACGCTGATCGGCGCCCCGCCGCCGACCGCGACCTTGCCGACGTGCACCTGCCGGCTGCGCCGGCGGCCGAGCCCGGCGGCCAGGTCGGTCAACTCGAGCGGGAAGGCCACGGATGCTCCTTCAGGGGACGTTGGCGTTCGAGGCGCATTGTGCTCTAGATGTCCCGTGCTGGCGAAGCGCAGAGCGAAGCTCGGGGTGAGCCACACTCACTTGAAGGGGTTCCCTATCGGGTTGGTGATGTCCAGCCACACCAGCCCGACGGTCAGCGTGACCAGCAGCCCGACGATCAGCGCCGCGACCGGCGCGACCCGGCGCAGGTCGACCGGCCGGCCGGTGACCTTCTCCTTGGCCAGGAACGCCAGGTAGCCGCCGTCCATCGGCGGGATCGGCAGCAGGTTGATGATGCCGACCACGACGTTGAACTGGATCAGCAGGATGACGAAGAAGATCCACTGCTGCGCCGCGGCGGCCTGCCCGGCGAGCCTGCCGAGGCCGACCACGCCGACCGTGCCGCCGTCGCCCGACCCCGAGCCGCCTCCGGTCGCCCGCTGCGGCTCCAGCCGGTCGACCAGCCCGGTCACGATGCTGCCGAGCCCGACGAACGAGGCCCCGGTGATCCTGCCGAAGGACGCGCCGGTGGCCGGGATCGCCTCCAGCGGGTTCAGGTGCACGATCACGCTGGTGGGCTGCACGCCGAGGAACGCGCGCCGCCCGCCGGACCCGTCGGCGACGCTGGCGGGGACCAGGGAGGTCGTGCGGCGCTGGCCGTCGCGCTCGTACACCACCTGGATGCGCCGCCCCTGGGTGCCCGCGAGCGCGGCGCGCAGCCCGCGGAAGTCGGCGACGGGCTTGCCGTCGACCGCGACGACGCGGTCCCCGGCGCGCAGGCCCGCCTGGCCCGCGGGCGCCGGGGTGCCGTCGTCGGCCTCGGCGACGACCTCCTGGATCACGTTGGTGGTCTCGTCCGACGGCCGGCCGATCACCGTGAGCAGCAGGAAGATGAGCAGCAGCGCGGCGATGAAGTGAGTGATCGAGCCGGCGGCCAGGACGATCGCCCGCTGCCAGGCCGGCTTGTTGCGGAACTGGCGCTCGGGGGCCACGGGCTCCGGGGGCGGGTCGCCCGGACGCCGCCAGCCCTCCTCGAGCAGGTTGCCGTCGTGCTCGTAGGGGCTCATCCCGGCGATCTTGCAGAAGCCGCCCGCCGGGATCGCCTTGATGCCGTACTCGGTCTCGCCGCGACGGAAGGACCAGATCGTCGGGCCGAAGCCGAGGAAGAAGCGCTCGACCTTCATCCCGAACCACTTCGCGGTCAGGAAGTGGCCGCCCTCGTGCAGGAAGATCGCGAGGGTCAGGGCCAGGATGAACAGGATGATGCCGAGCTCACCGCGCACGTGTGCTCCCTGTCCCGCGGCCCGGGGCGGCCGCGACGCTCATGGTCGGTCATCGGGAAGCGTCCTCGATCAGTGTACGGGCGCGCGCCCGCGAGGACCGCTCGGCGGCGAGCACTCCCGCCAGATCCGCCGCCGCCGGCTCGGCGCCGGGCGGGGCCTGCTCGGCGAGCACGGCCCCGACCAGCTCGGCGATCGCGCCGAACGGGAGGCGGCCGGCCAGGAACGCGGCCACGGCCTCCTCGTTGGCCGCGTTCAGGACCGCCGGCGCGGTCCCGCCGCGCCGGCCGGCGGCGACCGCGAGCCCGAGCAGCGGGAACGCCTCGTGGTCCACCGGCTCGAACGTGAGCGGCGTCGGCCGGCTCCAGTCGATGCGCCCGACCGGCAGGGTCGAGCGTTCGGGCCAGCCGAGCGCGAGCCCGATCGGCAGGCGCATGTCGGGCATGGACAGCTGCGCGATCGTGGAGCCGTCGCGGAACTCGACCATCGCGTGGACGACGCTCTGGGGGTGGACCACGACGTCGACGCGCTCGTAGGGGACGCCGAACAGCAGGTGCGCCTCGATGACCTCCAGGCCCTTGTTCATCAGCGTCGCCGAGTTGACGGTGATCACCGGCCCCATCGACCAGGTGGGGTGCGCCAGCGCCTGGGCGGCGGTGACGCCCGCCAGCCGGTCGCGCGGCCACCCCCGGAACGGGCCGCCCGAGGCGGTGAGCACCAGCCGGGACACCTCGCCGGCGCCGCCGGCGCGCAGGCACTGCGCCAGGCCGGAGTGCTCGGAGTCGACCGGGACGATCTGGCCTGGCTTCGCCCGCCCGGTGACCAGCTCCCCGCCGACGATCAGGCTCTCCTTGTTGGCCAGCGCCAGGCGGCGACCGGCGTCCAGGGCCGCCAGCGTCGGCGCCAGCCCGACCGAACCGCAGACCGCGTTGAGGACCACGTCGGCGCCGTCGGCGGCCGCGAGCGCGGCGACCGCCTCGGGACCGGTCTCCAGGCGCACCCCCGCGGGCAGCTCGCGCCGCAGCGACCCGGCCCGGGCCGGGTCGGCGAGCGCGACCACGGCCGGGCGGAACCGGCGGGCCTGCTCGGCCAGCGCCGCCGCGGACCGCTGCGCGGCGAGCGCGACCACGCGGAAGCGGTCGGGCACGGCGGCCACGACGTCCAGCGCCTGCTCCCCGATCGAGCCGGTCGAGCCGAGGATCGCGACACCGGTCACGGCGGCGGCCCGGCGGGGGCCAGCGGCAGTGCGGGGGTGCGTCCCGGCCGCCCGGCCGCGGTGCGCAGCTGGCCGCAGGCGGCGTCGATGCCGAGCCCGCGGTTGGCACGCACGCTCACCGGCACCCCGTGCGCCGCGACCGCGTCCTTGAAGCGGCGCGCCGCGGCGCGCGAGGGCGCGCGGAAGCCGGCGTGCGGGGTGGGGTTGAACGGGATCGCGTTGACGTGCGCGGCCTGGCCGCCGCCGCGGGGCATGCGCAGGGGCGCCAGCAGCCGACCGAGCGCGTCCCCGTGCGCGGGGCTGTCGTTGACGCCGGCCAGCAGCGCGTACTCGAACGAGACCCGCCGCCGGGTGGCGTGCACGTACGCCTCGACCGCACCGAGCAGCTCCGCGATCGGCCAGGTCCGGTTGAGCGGGACCAGCCGGTCGCGCAGCTCGTCGTCGGGCGCGTGGATGGAGACCGCAAGGTTGACCGCGAGCGGCTCGGTCGCCGCGCGGCGGATCTGGGGCACCAGCCCGACCGTGGAGATCGTCAGCGCCCTGGCCGACAGGCCGAACCCGTCGTGCAGCCGCCACGCGGCCCCCCAGGTGGCGCGCGCGTTGGCGAACGGCTCGCCCATGCCCATGAACACGACGTTGGTGACGTGATCGGGGGCGCGGGCGTCCGGGCGCAGCGAGGGCGCCGCGGCCCACACGCGCGCGACCTGCTCGACGACCTCGCCGACGGTCAGGTTGCGGGTGAACCCGAACTGTCCGGTGGCGCAGAACGTGCAGCCGAGCGCGCAGCCCGCCTGGGTGGAGATGCACACCGTCGCGCGGCCCCGCCCCCCGCCCGTCGGCGGCCCCGGGTCCCCGGCCGGGACCGGGCCGTCCCGGTGGCGCACGGCCGGCGGGTAGAACATCAGGACCGTCTCGACCGCCTGCCCGTCGGCCAGGCCGAACAGGAACTTGTGCGTCCAGCCGTCGTCGCCGGCCTGGTGCGCGAGCCGGCGCAGCCCCGCGCCCGACCAGCGCTCGGCGAGCGCGGCGCGCAGGCCGGCGGGCAGGTCGGTCATGGCGGCCGGCTCGGCGACATGGCCGCGGTCCAGCCAGCGTGCCACCTGCCGGGCCCGGTACGCCGGCTCCCCGGCCTCGTGCACCAGCCGGTCGAGCTCGCCGGGTCCGAGGTCGTAGGGCGAGCGCAGCATCACGCCCCCCGGAACAGGGCCAGGACGTAGTACAGCACCGGCGCGGTCAGCAGCAGGGCGTCGATGCGGTCGAGGAACCCGCCGTGCCCGGGCAGCAGGAAACCGATGTCCTTGACCGCGAGGTCACGCTTGAGCATCGACTCGGCCAGGTCCCCGATCGGCGCCACGACGCAGGTGAGCGCCGCCATGGTGAGCCCGGACGCGACGGTCCAGGGGCTCCACCGCGGCAGCAGTAGCGTCCCGAGCGCGAGCGTGGTGACGGTCGCGCCGAGCGCTCCCTCCACGGACTTGGCCGGGGAGATCCGGGGGGCGAGCCGGCGCCGGCCGATCGAGGCGCCGACGGCGTAGGCCACGGTGTCGTAGCCGGACACCAGGATCGCGTAGCCGAACATCGCCCCGACGTACGACGGCGTCTCGCGCACGACCAGGACCAGGTGCGCCGCGGCGAACGGCACGTACACGCACGCGAGCACGGTCGCCGCCAGGCCGCGCGTGACGTCGGCGCGGCCGCGGTCCGCCAGGTACCAGGCGAACCCGGCGAGCAGCGCGATCAGGATGCCGAACGACAGCGCCGGCGTCCCCGCCCGCCACGCGCCCAGCACCAGGATCGCGGCGACCGCGTACACCACCGGCGCGGCCACGCGGATCTGGCGGCGCTCCAGGACGCGCAGCAGCTCGACGAGGGTCGCGACGACGATCGCGAGGATGACGACGACGAAGGCGCGCGGGTCCAGCAGCAGCGCGCCGAACAGCACGGCCACGAGCGCCAGCCCCGTGGCGATCGCGGCGGGGAGGTTGCGGCCGGGACCACGCCGGCGGCCGTCCTGCCCGGCCGCGGGCGGGCAGGTCACGCACTCCTCACCCGCCGGCACGCCCCGGGTCCACGCACCCACCCGGCGTGCCACCTAGACCTCGAGCAGCTCCTGCTCCTTGTGCTGGAGCATGGAGTCCACGTCGGCGACGTGCTTGTCGGTGATCTGCTGGAGCTGCTGCTCGGCGCGGCGCAGCTCGTCCTGGGAGATCTCGCCGTCGCGCTCCAGGCGCTCCAGCGCGTCCTTCTCGTGCCGGCGCACGTTGCGGATGCCCACGCGTGCCTCCTCCGCGCGCGCCCTGACCATCTTGACCAGCTGCTTGCGGCGCTCCTCGGTGAGCGGCGGGAATGCCAGGCGGATCACCTGGCCGTCGTTGGAGGGGTTGACGCCGAGGTCGGAGTTGCGCAGCGACTTCTCGATCCCGGCCATCGCGTTGCGGTCGTAGGGGTTGACGACCAGCAGCCGGGCCTCGGGCGCGGAGATCGAGGCGAGCTGCAGCAGCGGCGTCGCGGTCCCGTAGTAGTCGACGGTGATCTTCTGCAGCAGGCCGGGTCCCACCCGGCCGCTGCGGATGCCGGCGAGCTCGTCGCGGGCGACCTGGATCGCCCGGTCCATCTTGACCTCGGCCTCGAGCAGTGTCTCCTCGATCATCACTGGCTCCTCGTCGCGCACCGGTGCCGCCGCGGCGGCGGGCGCCGCCATGTCGAGGCCCGTCCTCCCGGCCCGTCCGCGTGCGGGCGGCCGGGCGCGGCCTCACCTCGCACCCGGCATCATCCCATCATCAGCTCGGAGCGGAACGCTCCGGCACCCGCGTCACGATCGTGCCGATCGGCTCGCCGTGGACCGCTCTGCGGATGTTTCCCTCGATGAGCAGGTCGAAGACGATGATGGGGAGGTCGTTGTCCTTGCACAGCGACAGCGCCGTGGTGTCCATCACCCGCAGCTCGCGGCGGATCGCCTCCAGGTAGTCCAGGCGCGCGAACTTGCGGGCCGCGGAGTCGACCTTGGGGTCGGCGTCGTACACGCCGTCCACGCCGTTCTTGCCCATCAGGATCGCCTCGGCGCCGATCTCCAGCGCCCGCTGGGCCGCGGTCGTGTCGGTGGAGAAGTACGGCGCGCCCATGCCGGCACCGAAGATCACGACCCGGCCCTTCTCCAGGTGCCGGACCGCCCGGCGCGGGATGTAGGGCTCGGCGACCTGGGTCATCTGGATGGCGGTCTGGACGCGGGTGACCATCCCCTGGCGCTCCAGGGTGTCCTGCAGCGCCAGGCAGTTGACGACGGTGCCGAGCATGCCGATGTAGTCGGCGCGGGCGCGGTCCATCCCGGCCGCGGCCGCGGCCGAGCCGCGCATGATGTTCCCGCCGCCGACGACGACCGCGACCTGCACGCCGTCGTCGACCACCTCGACGAGCTGCGTGGCGATGCCGCGGACGCGATCGTAGTCGAGCCCGAACCCGGAGACCGGCTCTGCGAACGCCTCACCGGACAGCTTCAGGAGCACCCGGTGGTACGGTGGCCGGCCCTCACCCCTGGCGCTCTCGACGCCCTGGGCCGCATCGCTGGCCAACCCGCTCCTCCTGTCGCCGGCGCCGGCGGGCGCACCGGCCGGTGCCGGCAGTGGCGTCGCGCCGACCGCCTTCAGCTCTCGTCGCCCACGCGGAAGCGGACGAAGCGGCGCACGACCAGCTTCTCGCCGAGGGTGCCGGACAGCTCGTCGAGCATCTGCCGGATGGTCCTCGACGTGTCGCGGATGTACTCCTGGTCGAGCAGCGCGACCTGCTTGTAGTAGTCCTTGAGCCTGCCCTCCACGATGCGCTCGACGATGTGCGCGGGCTTGCCCTCCGCCTGCTTGGCGTAGATCTCCCGCTCCCGCGCCACCTCCTCGGGGGGCACGTCCTCGCGGCTGACGTACGCGGGGTCCGCCGCGGCGACGTGCAGCGCGAGGTCGCGTGCGAGGCTGCGGAACTGCTCGGTCTTGGCCACGAAGTCGGTCTCGCAGTCCAGCTCGACGAGCACCCCGAGCTTGGGTGGCAGGTTGGGGTCGGGCGTGTGCAGGTAGGAGGTGACGATGCCCTCGTTGGTCGAGCGGCCCGTGCGCTTGCCGGCCGACGCCTGGCCCCGCTCACGCAGCAGCCGCTTGGCCTGCTCGAAGTCGCCGCCCGCGTCCTGCAGCGCCGTCTTGCAGTCCATCATCCCGGCGCCGGTGGCGTCGCGCAGGGCCTTGACCTGTGCCGCCGTGATCTCCATCCGCTGTGCGCTCCTCGTCTCGCTCGAGCATCCGTGGCTCGTGGCGCTCCGGCTGCTCAGCCCTGCTCCTTGCCCGCCGGCGCCTCGTCCCGGCCCGGGCTCCCGCCGGCCCTGTCGCCCTCGGCGCCGGCATCCGGCGCTGCCGTCCCGGCAGCCTTGGACCGCCGCCGGGGGGTGTCGGCGTCGGCGCCCGGCGCGGTCGCCGCGGCATCGGCCTCGGCGGGCTTGCCAGGCTTGGCGGCTCTGGCCTTCCCGCCCTGCGCCGCGGCGTCCTCCTCCCCGGCCTCCGCGGCCTTGGCGGGCCTGGCGGCCCTCCCGCCCGCCTTCGGCGCTGCCGCCTCACCGGCGGCATCCGCATCGGCGGGTCCGGCGGCGGGCTTGCCGCCGGGCGCCGACCCGCCCTTGGCCGCGCCCGCCGCCCTGGCACCGGCGCCGGTGGCCCCGGGCCGGCTGCTGGACGACTCGGCCGCCCGGGTCCGCGCACCGCCCGGCCTGGGTGCGCCCGGGGCGCGGGCGGCGGCGCGGCGCGGCCCCTGGTCGGCGGCCGGCTCGCCGGGCTTCGGCGCGGCCCGGCCGCCCGCGGGCCGCTCCCGCCCAGCGGCGGGCTTGTCGGCGGGCGCTCCGGCCGGGGTGGCCCCCGCCGCGCCGCCCGCCTCGGCGTCGAGCAGCTCCCGCTCCCACTCGGCGAGCGGCTCCTCGTCGACGGGACTGACCTGGATCTGGCCGGACTCTCCCCGCTCCGCGTCGGACTGCGGCGCGTACACGCTGCGCAGCCGCAGGCCCTCGGCGATCGCGTCGGCGACAATCCGGGTCAGCAGGCTGCCGGACCGGATCGCGTCGTCGTTGCCCGGGATCGGGTAGTCGACCTCGTCGGGATCGCAGTTGGTGTCCAGGATCGCGACGACCGGGATGCCCAGCTTGCGGGCCTCGGACACGGCGATGTGCTCCTTGCGCGTGTCGACGATCCACACCGCCGAGGGCACACGGGTCATGTCCCGGATCCCGCCGAGGTTGCGCTCCAGCTTCTCGTACTCGTGCCGGAGCTTCAGGACCTCCTTCTTGGGGAGGACGTCGGTGGCGTCGGAGGCCATCAGCGCCTCCAGCTCCTTGAGCCGCTGGAGGCGCTTGTGGATCGTGCTGAAGTTGGTCAGCATCCCGCCGAGCCAGCGGTAGTTGACGAACGGCATGCCGACGCGCTCGGCCTGCTGCTTGATCGACTCCTGCGCCTGCTTCTTGGTGCCGACGAGCAGCACCGTGCCGCCCTTGGTGACGGCGTCGCGCAGGAACGCGTAGGTGGTCTCGATCGCCGCGGTGGTCTTCTGCAGGTCGATGATGTAGATGCCGTTGCGCTCACCGTAGATGAACCGCTTCATCTTCGGATTCCAGCGCCGAGTCTGGTGCCCGAAATGGACACCCGCCTCGAGCAGCTGACGCATCGTCACGACCGCCATGGTGCCTCCTCGCCGGGGGGTGGTTTGCTCCTCCGCCCACCGTCCGCCGGTGCCGGCCAGGCGATTGCCGGCGCCACTCAACCCGTCGCGACGACGGGCACCACCGAGCTGCATCAGAGGGCGTGCGTTGTAGCCCGGGTGAACCCGGGCCCCGGCGGACGATAGCACACGCTCCCGCGGCGCTGCCGGGCGCCGGGCCGGCGCCCGGCAGCGCCGCCGAGGCGGGCGGATCCTGCGCGCCCGCGGCGCCCGACCGGCGCGCGACTCCCGCGCGCCCGGCGGCCCGCCGCCGGGCGGGGACTCCGGCGGCCGGCGACCGCGCGCGGCGCCCGCCGGCATCCCGCCCAGCGGGGCGGGTCCTGCTCCGGGCGGCCGCGTGGCCGGCCGGGACCCGACCTCCGCGCATGCCGACCCGCGCCGCGGCGGCGTGGCCCACAAGGCCGCGAGCAGCACGAGCGTGCCCTGGAGCCCGGCCAGGCCGGCCGCGGGCAGCGCCTCGCCGGCGCGGACCTGCACCGGGACGAGCAGCAGCAGGAATCCCGTGCCTACGACCCCCGCGGCGACCCCGCGCCAGCTCGCGACCCGGCCGGCGGCGCGCGCGGCCAGCACGATGCAGCCGGTCGACGCCACCCCCAGCACCACCACGGCCGGACCCGTGCCGCCGGCCACACCGAGCGCGGCCGCCAGCAGGCCCGCGCCGCAGCAGAGGGCGATCGCCGCTCCCGCGGGCGCCGGGCGCGGCCGCGCCGCCACGGCCGCCGTGGCACGCAGCAGCACCCAGCCTGCCGCGACGCGGACGGCCACGAGCCCGGCGGCGCCCGCGACCGCGGCGGCGCCGGGCATGCCGGCCGCCAGCACCGACGCCGCATCCGCCGCGGCGGACCAGGGCCACGGCAGCCCCGCGACGAACAGGCTCGCGTCCGCGGGAGCGCCGAGCGCCAGGTGGATGCCGGCGGCCGCCAGGCCGGCCGCGCACCCCGCCCCCGCGGCCAGCGCCAGCAGCGCGGCCCGGCGCGCCGGCCCCCGCCCTCGCGCGTCGGGCCACCGGCCGGTCATGGCGCGGCGGGGGCGGGCACGCCGGCCCATCGCTCCAGGACCACGCCGAGCTGGTCCTCCGCCTCCTCGAGGGTGCCGCCGAGCAGCCTCGGCAGGCGGTCGCCGCCGACGGCGGGTGGAGGGAGCGGCTGGTCGGCGAGCGCGGCCACCACGGCGGCCCGCGCGCGGCCGTCGCGCAGGATGCCTCCGTGGGAGGCGCAGGTGACCCGGCCGGGCAGCTCCGGCCGGCCACCGTGCCGGCCGGCGACCACCACGTCCACCCCACCGCGCAGCGCCGTCGCCCGCACGAGCACCCGGGCCCGCAGCTGGCGGATGAAGCGGGAGTCCTCCGCCAACTGCTGGACGGCCACGCTGTCGGCGGGGACCCCGAACCCGAGCAGGCGGGCGACCGGCGCAAGGCGCCGCAGCAGCCGCCGGCCGCGGTCGGTGCCGCGCAGGTGCGTCACGGTCGTGGCCAGGTCGGCGCCCTGGTGTGGCGTGGCCAGCGTCACCAGGTGATCGACCCCGGGCAGCAGCGGGTCGCGCGGGTCGTACAGGTACGCGAGGAAGTAGGCGGCGACCAGGCCGCCCTGGCTGTGGGCCACCAGATCCACCCGCCGACCGGGCCGTGCGGCGTGGACGGCCGCGAGCTGGTCGTACAGCCGGTGCGCGGCCGCCCGAAGCGAGCCGTAGGTGTCCACCTGCCGGTAGGCGGCCTCCATGCCCGGATCTCCGGGAGCCGGCAGGCCGCGGTAGGAGAAGTACACGACGTCGCCGGGCGCGAACCCCAGCCCGGTGAGGTCCAGGTCACGCGCCGTCTCCGAGCTGCTGGCCAGCCCGGCGACCCCGACGGCCACGTTGGCGTTCGGAGGCCGCGTCCGGGCCCGCAGCGCCTGCGTCCCGCAGGCCGCCCGCAGCGATCCCAGGATCCCGACGGACACCCCGCCGCCGAGGGCCGCAGCCGACAGCGCCGCGCCGCCGAGCGCGGCCAGCCGGGCGGGCAGCGCGCGCACCTGCCCGGCGAGCAGCCGGACGGGCGTCCCCAGGCTCCCCGCACGGACGCGCGCGGCCAGGCCCGCGCCCCCGGCGCCCCGGCGCCGCGCCGGGAGCCGCGCGCCTCCCGGCGCCGGCAGCGACCGGACCAGGCCGCCGCCGGACCGCGGCGACCCCACCCGACCGCCTGGACCGGGAAGGGACCGCGCACCGGTGTCCCCCAGCGACGGCCCGACGACGAGGCCGGCGGCCGGCAGGCCATCGCCGGCGCCGGCGGCTCGCGGCGCGACGGCAGGGCCGATACCGCCCGGTCGCGGCCAGGAGCCGGTCCCCGCGGGTGGTGGCGCGGCGGCGGGACCGGCGGCCGACGCCCCGGGACCGGTGCCGCGGGCCGGCGGGCTCCCGGGGAGCGGGACCAGGCGAGGCCGACCCAACCGCACCAGGTGCGGCAGCGGGTCGACGTACCGGCCGTCCACGCGCACGCCCAGGTGGAGCCCGTCATGGCCGGGCCCGAGCCGACCCAGCGGGGCGCCCCTGCCCACCGGCCGGCCGGCGCGCACCCCCACCGGCTGCAGCAGCGGCCCCAGCGAGACGACCACCCCGGGGGCGACCTCGAGGCTGACCCATGCCGTCCGGCCGACCCGGCCGGCGAAGCGGACCACCCCGGGCGCGGGCGCGCCGACCGGCGAGCCCGTACCCGCGGCCAGGTCGACCCCGCGGTGTCCCGGACCGAACGGTCCCGCGGTCGCGTCGAAGCCCCGCAGCGGCAACCCGGGCACGGGCGCGGCGAGCGGCGGGACCCGATCCGGGCGACCCGCCGCCGGGACTGCGGGCGGACCCGCCGCCGGGCGCCCGCCGCGCGCGGGGGCGGCCGGCACCGGACCGGCGAGCACGGCGGCAGCGGCGTGCGCGAGCAGGACGCCCAGCGCGCGGCGCACGACCACGGCGTCCACGGCACCACCATCCCCTCGTCCTCACCGGTCAGCCGCGCTGAACGCTACGAGAACGGGCGGGCACCTCGGGGGCGTCCGTGACGATCTGGGGAAAAGTCGCCGGGACACTTCACTCACGCACGGGGATGGGCCTGGTCGTAGACCCGGCGCAGGCGCTCCTTCGACAGATGCGTGTACCGCTGCGTCGTGGTCAGGGCGACATGCCCCAGCAGCTCCTGCACCACGCGCAGGTCCGCACCGCCCTCGAGCAGATGGGTCGCGAAGCTGTGCCGCAGGGTGTGCGGGCTGGTGCCCGCCGGGACACCCGCCCCACCCCGGTAGCGGGCCAGCAGCCCCCGCACGTCGCGCTGGCTGAGAGGCCGGAGCCTGCGGTTGAGGAACAGCGCGTCGCCGGCGGCGTCGCCGGCCCGCGCCCTGTCCGCCCCCCCGGCGCCGGCCAGCATCCCGGGCCGGCCGCGGTCCAGGTAGTCCCGGAGCGCCGACCGCGCGGGAACGCCGAACGGCACGATCCGCTCCCGGGCGCCCTTGCCGAGCACCCGCGCCGTCTGGGTCCGCAGATCCACGTCACCCAGCCGCAGCCCGCACAGCTCCCCCACCCTGACCCCGGTCGCGTACAGCAGCTCGAGGACCGCGCGGTCGCGCAGGCCGACCGGATCGCCCGCCGCCGGCCCCGCCAGCAGCACGGTGACCTCGCGCTGCTTCAGGACCACCGGCAGCCGGTGCTCCACCCGCGGCGTCGCCAGGTCGGCAGCCGGGTCCGCCGGCACCAGGCCACGGCGCTCCAGGTAGCGGAAGCAGGCACGCAGCGCCGCCACCTTGCGGCGCACCGTCGCGGCCGCCATCCCGCGGGTCCGCAGCTCCGCGAGGAACCGCCGCAGCAGCAGCGCGTCGACGGCGGCGGGGTCCCCGGACCCGGCGCGCGCGGCGAACGCGAAGAACTGCCCGACGTCACGTCGGTAGGCGGCGAGCGTGTTGGCCGACAGACCCCGCTCGTCCCGCAGGTGCGCCGCGAACGTCCCGATCGCCCGCCACGCCGCCTCGGTGAGGTCGGGCGCACGCTCGCTCGAGTCCCCTGAGACGCTCGAGTGTCCCGCTCCGGTCGTCATGCGCTCATCATCCAGCTCAGCCCGCGGCTTCACAAACCGCGAACTGCAGCAACGTAAACGGTGTGCCGCGATGCATCACGATTTCCCGTCCGCCGTTGCCCCGCGTGCGCGGCCGACGGACCGCACGGACGGACTGTGCCGCACCGACATTCCCACCCGACGCCGCCGCGGGTCCGCCGCGGCCGGCGGGCGGCAGGCAGCCGGACGGCGACGGCCGCGAGGCGCGCGTCAGGCGCGCCGCCCGGCCACCGGGCCGTGCCCGCGGGCGGCGGCCGGCCACGCCCGCGCCTGGACACCGGCCACGGAACGGCCGGCGACGCCCGCCAGCTCCAGCTCCAACAGCGCGCGGGCCAGCGCGACCGGCTCCAGACCGGTCAGGACGGCCAGGCGGTCGGGCGCGACCGGGAAGCCGTCGGCGAGGTGCCTCCAGACCCGCCACGCCTCGCGGCCGAGCGGGGCCGACCCGCCGGGCGCGGACGCGGGCGCGTCCAGTCCCAGCTCCGCGAGCACGTCGTCGACCCCCCGCACCAGCACAGCGCCGTCGCGGATCAGGTCGTTGCAGCCCGCCGCCCCCGGATCCCAGGGGGAGCCGGGAACCGCGAGGACCCGACCCGCCCCCCGGCTGCCGGCGGCGCGCGCGGTCGACAGGCTGCCGGACCGTGCGCCGGCCTCGACCACCACGACCGCCGCCGCGAGCGACGCGATCAGCCGGTTGCGCGGCACGAAGTGCGCCGGCCGCGGCGGTGCCCCTGGAGGGTGCTCGCCGACGAGCGTCCCGCCGCCGCGGCGGATCCGCGCCAGCAGGGCGGCGTTGGCGCGCGGGTAGGTGACGTCCAGCCCGCAGCCGAGCACCGCGACCGTGGCGCCGCCGGCCTGGATCGCGCCCCGGTGGGCCGCCGCGTCCACACCGACCGCGCCGCCGCTGACCACCGCCCGCCCGGAGCGGACCAGCGCCGCCGCCAGCGCTCCCGCCACGCTGCAGCGCAGCGGCGAGGCGCGCCGGCCGCCGACGATCGCGACCGACGCCGGCGGCTCGGGGATGGGCCCGCCCGCCGCGAACAGCCAGGCGCACGGTGGCTCGGGCGCCACCGCGTGCAGCGGCCACTCCGGATCGCCGGGCAGCAGGAACCGCACGCCCAGCTCGCGCAGGCGCGCGCCGACCGCCGCCGGGTCCGGGCTGTCGGGCCGCAGCAGCCCCGCCGGATCGCGCCCGCGCGACAGCAGGTCCGCGGCCGTGCTCGGCAGCCGGCCGGGCGTCGCGGCCACGGCGAGCAGCAGCTCGCGCTCGCCCGCTCCCGGCGACCACCACCGGGGCCGCCCGGTCACGCCGGCACTCCCGGCGGGGCGACCGCCAGCGGGACCGCCCGCAGGCCCAGGGCCTCGAGCACGTGGTCCTCCTCCACCCGGTCCGCGCCCGCGAGGTCGGCGACCGTGCGTGCCACGCGCAGGGTCCGGTGGTAGGCCCGGGCGGTGAGGCCCATGCCGTCGGCCGCCCTGGACAGCACGCGGGCGGCGGGCGGGGCGAGCCGGCAGGCCGCCGCCAGGCCGGCCGTGGGCAGCCGGGCGTTCCCCCGCGAGCCGCGCGCCCGCTGGCGGGCGTGGGCGGCGGCCACGCGCGCCCGCAGCGGCGCGGACGGCTCGCCGGCGGTCATCCCCGCCAGCTCCGCCGCCTGGACGCGCACCACATGGACGTGCAGGTCGATCCGGTCCAGCAGCGGTCCCGACAGCTTGCGCTCGTACCTGCGCAGCTGCTCCGCCGTGCAGCGGCACGGCCGGGCCGGGTCGCCCGCGTACCCGCACGGGCACGGGTTCGCGGCGGCCACCAGGGCGAACCGTGCCGGGAACCGGACGCTCGCCCCGGCGCGCGCGACCGTCACCTGGCCGTCCTCGAGCGGCTGGCGCAGCGCCTCCAGCGCCGCCCGGGGGAACTCCGCCAGCTCGTCCAGGAACAGCACCCCCAGGTGCGCGAGCGTCACCTCGCCGGGACGCGGGACCCGGGCGCCGCCGCCGACCAGGCCCGGGACCGAGATGCCGTGGTGCGGTGCCCGGAACGGGCGCGCGCGCACCAGGCGGGCGCCGTCGGCGAGCAGGCCCGCCGCGGAGTGCACCTGGGTGACCTCGAGCATCTCGTCGGCGTCCAGGTCGGGCAGGAGGCCGGGAAGCCGCCGCGCGAGCATCGTCTTGCCGGCCCCGGGGGGGCCGATCATGAGCAGGTTGTGGCCGCCGGCGGCGGCGACCTCGAGCGCGCGGCGTGCCAGCGGCTGCCCCCGGACGTCGGCGAGATCCTCGACCGCGGCGGGAGGGGCGGCCTCGGCCGGTCCGGGCAGCGCCAGCTCGGTCCGGCCGCCCAGCCACGCCGCGACCTCGGCGAGGCTGTGCGCGCCGCGCACCTCGACGCCGTCGACCAGGGAGGCCTCGGGGAGGTTGGCGGCGGGGACGACCAGCCGTGCCGCGCGCCCGCGGGCGGCCAGCGCCGCCGACAGCACCCCGCGCACCCGGCGCAGGTCGCCGGCGAGCCCCAGCTCCCCGACCGCCCAGAGCCCGTCGAGGGCCTCCACGGGGACGGCGCCGGTCGCGGCCAGCAGCGCGATCGCGATCGGCAGGTCGAAGCCCGAGCCGTGCTTGGGGAGGTCCGAGGGTGGCAGCGAGACCGTGATGCGGCGGTCGGGCCAGGAGAAGCCCTGGTTGCCGAACGCGGCCCGGATGCGGTCGCGCGCCTGCAGCACGGCTGCGTCGCCGAGACCGACGACGGTGATCGACGGCAGGCCCCTGCCCACGTCGACCTCCACGCCGACCGGGTGCGCCGTCAGCCCGACCAGGGCGGTGGTGCCGAGCCGCGCGAGCATCAGAACGCGCCGGGGAGATGGTCGAGCTGCGGCGCCCGGCCGCGCGGCCACAACCGCACGTTTCTTCGAAGTCGAGCACCTCTTACCTATCTGTCTATCACGCTATCTGTCACCGATCCTGTCGGTCATGCCACTGAGCGCCCCGGACACCAGCGACCAGGAGCGCTGGCCTAGGTGCTGGTGCCGCGGGGCCACCCGGCTGGACAGCCCAGGTCACACGCTTACCCGACCGGACTGGACACCCTGGTCGGCCACCGCGGCACCAACTGTCCAGGGACGAGCGTCAGCGGCTGAAGATCCCCCACTCCTCGACATTCTGTGACGTCGTCGGGCTTGTTCTGGCGGCATGGCGGGATGAGACCAACCGCTTATCGCCGTACGGCTTATGGGGCGGGTGACCGTCAGGCGCGTGGGCGGATCCGTCTGCACGTGACGCCGGCGACGTCCCTGGCCCACTGGAGGAGCTGCCCGCGGTTGCCCGGCATCGACCTAGTCGGAGCGCAGCCGTGGGTCCATGCGAGGTCAGCCGTTGCTGCTGGTGCGTGCGTCAAACGGTCCGCTGATCACGGTGAGGATGCCAGACCGCAACCGGCTGTGACCCGCCTGTGGCGGTCGTCACAACCGGCTCTCAGCGTTCTCACAAGCAGCCCACCCAAGCTCTGCCTGACGAGGGAACGGCCGCCAACCGTCAATAGAGCAAGCCACACGGGATGTGGCGGCACTCGACAGCTCCCTCGCCACCCAACTGCCACCGGCCCACCGCCAGCCATCCACCCGACCTGGTCGACACCGCTCCACCGGCCCGCACTGCGGTCATGCACGCGGCCACCCCGCGGTGTCGTGGGTTCCCGGTCCCCGCAGCAGCGCCGTAAGGAGCACGGTATGCCGTCGCGACCGCCTCGCCGGCCTGCGCACCTGCCTGCCGAGGATTCCACGATCGGGCGCCGCGCCCGTGGCGGCCAGCTGGGCTGCGGGCGGGCTGGCCGGTGTGGCCACCGGCAGCCGGTCCTGTTCGTGCTCGCGCTGTGTCTGTTCCTGGTCGTCGGTGTCCCCGTCCTGGTGCTGGTCACCACGCCGGGCGTCCGTGCCGACGACACCTGGTCGCCGCCCAGCGACGCGGTTCCCGGCGAGGCCGGCAGCGACCCTGCCGGCGGCGACCAGCCCGGGCTGCAACCCGACCCTCAGGAGCCCAGCACCCCCACCTCCGACGCAGCCCTTGCCGACGCCACCGCCGCCGCGGAGCAGGTTCTGACCGTTACCCCACCCCAGCCTGTCGCTGACCCCAGGTCGGACCAGCATGGCTCCGGCGGCCTGCCCCAGACCACGCCGAACCTGACGCTCCTGCTCGGCCCGGACCCCAGCAGGAGCCGGCAGCCCACCCCTCCCAGCGACCACGACGGCACCGGCTATGGCGACAGTGACGGTGACGTCCCGCTGTCTGGCTTGGGCGACCAGGCGCCCCGCCCGACCCTGCGACTGGACCTGGCGCTCGACGACCAGCAGGCGCCCGAGGCGACCCGACCCGACCCCACCAGCACCAGCGCCCGAGTCGACCAGGCGCCGATCCCCACAACCCTCGAGCAGGAGCAGGTCGAACCCTCTGGTCCCGCCACCCGACCGGGCCAGGCCACCGACCCCACCGGTGTCATCATCGCTCTTGGCGACCCCACCCGGCTCCAGGCTGCCGACGCCAGCCTGCTCGCCATCGACCGCCTGCGCATCCCGCCCGACCCGGCGGCGTTGGGTCCCGGCAAGCAGGTGCTGCTCGTCCGGCTCGGCAGCCTCGTCCCACTCGCGGAGGGCGCCGACACACCCCCGCAGCTGCCCTGGGCGCAGCCCGGCCCCCGCTACAGGCCGGTCCTGCTTCTGGACCCGGCGGCGCTCGAGACGGTCCCGGCGGCCGCCGCCGGCATCGCCGGCTGGGGCCCGGTCACCGTGTCGCCGACCCCCACGGCCGCCGACTCGCTGGACGCGTTCCTGCACACCGTCTGGGAGCGGCGCCAGGGGATCTACGAGGGACCGCGGACCGTCTACAGCCTCTTTGCCAACCACGCCGCTGGGCGGAGCTATCCCCTCTGGGGCCCCGAGGCCTACAACCTGGCCGTGCGGGCGATGTCGCCAAGCGGCAGGCCGCTCATGTTCCAGCTGGAGTTCACCACGCCACCTGACAGCACCGGCGAGCGCGGCATGGACCTGCTCCACCGGTTCACGCGGGAGCCAGCTGAAGTGGGCGCGCGCCCGGCGGACGGAAGACTCCAACTCTTGGTGGACGAGAGCCCCCGCCCCCAGAACGCCCCCTACCGGCTGTGGGTGAACGCCCTGCCCGACGACGCCCCGACCGTCATGGACAGGCTGCTCAGGGAGTTCGTCCAGGGCCCGCAGGCAGGGGTCCCCGAAGCCAGCCTGGCCATGAGCCAGGACATCCAGACCCGGCGAAACGGCATCCAGGTCGCGATCGCGGACCTCCAGACGCTGGAACAGGTGGCGCTGCGCATAAACAGGCTCCCCATCGAACTCGTGTGGAGCGACCCGGTCCCGATGGCCGACCCCCTCTTGCCTGGCATCAGCATGGGCGTGGAGCTCCCCGGCCACGCCAGCTTCGGCGCCGAACGCGCCACCGCTATCGACCTCGCCCTCCGCGACGCGCCACCCAACGACTTCGAAGCGTTCCGCCAACTGGCCCACGAGCGCCTGCGCGCCGCGGGCGTGAGCCCAAACGCGCCCCACACGCAGTACGACTCCTACACGCAGACCGACGTCCAGATGTTCTCGCCCGAGCGCCGCATCTGGCTGCAGGCCGAGGGCAGCGCCACCGACGGCTACCACCTGGGCGGCATCCGCAGCCCCGCCGCGACCAGCAGCGGCCTCGGCGCCGGCCTGGGCCTGCTGCTGAGCGGCGGGAGCATCCTGCGCAATCCCCAGGGCCATCCCCACGCCGTCAGTGAGCTGGCCACCGCGGCCGGGGCCGGCGTCGCCGGCGGCTACCTGGGCGGCCAGGTCGAGTTCGGCCTGAACGCGGCGCTGGCGCCGGCCGAGCTGACCTGGACCAACGCCTCGTTCGCCAGCGGCCTGCGCGGGATGATCCTGCCGCGGACGCTCTCTGGGGGCGTGGCCGGCGCGGTCACCGCGCCGCTCATGGCCTGGACGCTCATGGGCATCGACCAGTGGTACTACGGCGCCGACTATCGCGGCAGCGATTACGCGGCCGCGGGGGCGCGGTCCGCGACCGGCGGCGCCGCCGGGGGCAGCGTCGGCGCGGGCACCGCCGCGCTGTCGATCTATCTGCTGGGCGGCGCCGCCACCGGATCATCGGTGCCCATCCTGGGCAGCCTCGCCGGCGCGGGCACTGGGCTGGTCGTGTACTTCGTCGTGGACAGCCTCTGGGGCGAGAACATCGAGCAGGCAGTCCGCACAGCACTCGGCGAGCAGCGCCCACTGGGCCGCGCCACCGCGAAGTGACCGGTGGACACGAGCTCACACCTCCAAGCGGCTGCGCCCAACGACCTGGTGCGCGATTGGGGTTGGGACAGGCGGGGCTGATCGGTCCGGCTGGGGGCGTCAGCGGCGGGCGGCGCGGTCGGACACCAGGGCGGCAACAGCCAGGTAGGTCTCGCCGTAGGCGCCGCGGCGTCCCAGGTAGCGTTGCAGGGTCCGCCACTGCTTGTGCTCGGCGATGGCGTGCTCGACGCAGATGCGCCGGGACGACTGCAGCGTGCGAGCCTGCTGGTAGGCGCTGACGGCCTCGGGCGGCGCGTCCTTGGCCGGCGGCAGCGGTGGGGCGCTGACCTGGTCGGGGAACTGCTTGGCCAGGCCGCGGTCGCCGGTGTCGACCCGGGCTGTGACCGTGGGGTGCTGGCCGAGCAGGTCCTCGATCCCTTCGGTCCGCAGCGCGGTCTGGTCGTGCATCCTGCCTGGGCGCACCGCGCCGGCCCACAGGGTGCGACCCTGGCCGTCGCTGACCGCGGTGGTCTTGATGGTGTTCTGCTTGCGCTTGCCGGAGACGAAAGCGCGCCGCCCGGGCGGCTTGGCACGGGGTCGGCGGACCTGGGTTTCCGTCCCGTCAATGCGCAGTTCGATGCCGTGGGCGGCGGCGTAGGCGACCACATCCGCCAGGGTGCGCAGCCGCACCCCGGGCAGGTCGGGAACCGCGAACCCGCGGGCGGCCAGCAGCGCGGCCGGACCTCCCGGATCGCGCGGGTGACGGTGGCCCGGTCGACCCGGTAGAGCACCGCCAGCGCCTGCTGCGGCAGCTGGGTGCGCAAGCTGACCAGAGTGACCAGCACCCGATCCGGGAACCTCAGCCGCTGGCGCGGGCCAGCACCAGGCGCGCGCCGCCGTGGGTGGCCGCGCCGCTGGCGCAACGCGCTCTCGTGCGCGGCGGTCCACGGCTCGGCGAGCTCGGCGATCAGCTCGTCGAGGTGATGCCGGGAGATCCCGGTGAAGCAAGGATGGCGCAGCGCCGCACGGGCCCATGCTGGTCTCGACACCCACGCATGATCCCCTGTGCGGCCCACGCATGCCCGCCACAGCCTCCAGCGATCAAACCCGCCTATCACTCACAACAAATCGTAATTCGACGCAGCCGGGGGACGGCGGTAGTTTCATGCTCCGGTCAGCAGTGCAGGCACCACACCTGGGAGCCTTGGATGCGACCCGAACCACCCAACCAGCCGCTCGCGCGCGGTCCGGGAGCCGACCGCAGCGCGGGCCAGGCGCCACCCACCCCCGCCACGCTCACCGTCTCGAGCTACCGCGTCTCGCCAGCGGCCCGCTGGGCCGTAGCCTTCGTCGCGGTCGTCGTGTTGATCTTGGTCACGATCCTGATCTTGCCCCCGCCATCCACGCCGGACGCGCCGCTGCTGCCGCGGCTGCTCATCCTGCTGGTCTTCCTGCTCGCCGTCGGCTTCGTGCTGTACTCCGGGCTGTTCCGGGTCGCCTACAAGCTGGAGCTGTCCACCACCGAGCTGCGCTGGTACGCGCCGCTGCGCCGTGGCACGCTCGCCTTGGCCGAGCTGCGCGAGGTCAGAGACGGACGGCTTTGGGTCTTGGGGGTCATGTTCGCCTTGTGGACCTTCCTGTGGGTCCCGCGGGTGCCGTGGCTCTGCAAGCGGGTCGTGATCACGGCCGCCACCGGCCAGCGCGTTGTCGCCGACGTCAACGATCGAGGCTTCGACGCGTTCGCCTCGGACCTTCGGCGCGCGGCGCCGTACGCGCAGATCGAGGTGGGCAGCGACGACCCGTCTGTGTTCCGGGGGTTCTTCTCCAGCAATGGCTACCGCGGGCACCTGCCGCCGCGGCCCTGATCAGCCCTCACCCTGGCTCAGCTCGCCGGACTGGTCTCCGGCCGCGCCGCCCCGTCCCTGACCACCTACCAGCCGGACGGTCAGCTCGGCCTACTCCACTACCAATCGCGCACGACGCCGTTACTGGTCGCGCGCTACGACCGCGCCGACCGGGCGGGCATGTGCGGCAGGAGGCCGTCTTGGAACCGCGCGATGCAGTCCTGGATGATCGCCCAGGCAGTGGCGTAGGGCAGATAGCTTGCGGCGAACTGCTCCTCAGCCCACGCCTCGTCCTCGGTGCGCCAACCGCCGACCTCCACGCCGATGTCAACCGCTGTCCAGTCGACCTCGACCGGCTCAGCAATCTCGAACGACCAGCCCCTGTCGCGGGCACGGAAGTACCACGCGTGCCCGTCCACGACGCCGTAGCCCTGCACCGGCGCGTAACCGTCCAGCCTCCCCTGCCAGCCGGGGCCGCTGCGCTGCTGCTGGGTGAGGTCCTCAGCCCGCTGCTGCTCCCACGACTGCCGCTTTGAGTCGTTCAACGGCTCCTACCTCCGCCGCAGAGCTACAACATGTGCGGGTCGCCGCGGGCAGCTGCTCGCAACATGATCCCGACACCCTCGCGCATGCTGGGACCCTAGCAGTTCGAGCAGTCCAAGCACACCAGATTGCCGACTCACGGCGGGTCGCCACGCTGCGGCCGCGACCGCCGACTGGTCATAGTGCCCACGCGGACGGATAGGGGTGGCAACAGGAGCCTGCTGCGTTGCCGCAGCGCGTCAGCAACCGGTCAGCCAGGTGGTCATAAGCAGGAATCATCGCACCGACCAACCCGCGCCCCGATCGCTCCACAAGGTTCCGGAATGTCCTCTTAGCCCCCACAGGAGTCAAACCCACTTCCAGCCGTCGTTGACAACGATGACGCCCTAGCCGAGCTAGTGCCGTGTCAGGCAACGTTGGCCCGTTTGATGATGCGGCCGAGGCGTTGGTCGCGGGCGTGGCGGTTTCGCCAGGCGATGTAGCGGCGGATCATGCTGGCCTGCTCGTGGTGTGAGCCGTGGTCGGTGCCGTCGAGAGTGAAGTAGCGCAGCGCGGTGAACTGGGCTTCGATCCGGTTCAGCCAGCTGGCGTTGGTCGGGGTGTAGGCCAGCTCGACGTTGTTCGCCTCAGCCCAGGCACCGATCCGAGGGTCATCCTTGGTGGTCAGGTGCGGGCTGAAGTTGTCCAGCACGATCCCGATGCGCACGCCAAGCGGGTACAGGGTGCGCAGGTAGCGCAGGAAGCCGAGGAACTCGCCGCGGCGTTTGCGCGGCTTGATGTGCCCGTAGAGCCGATCGCGGCTGAGGTCGTAGGCGGCCAGCAGGTGGCGCACGCCGTGCGGGCGGGTGTAGGTCGCCCGCCGTCGACGCCGTGGGGTCGGGCCGCCGCCGGCGTGGCTGCCCACTGCCGACCCGGATGGGGTTGGAGGTTGAGGGGGCCGAACTCGTCCACGCACACCACGACGTTGGGGTCGCCGGGCTGGACGTCGGCGGTGCCGTCCATCAGCCCGTAGAGGTGCAGGATGGGTTCTTCTTGGGTTCGAACTGCGGGTCGGTTGACTGCTTCCAGGTCTTCAGGCGTTGAAACGAGACGCCCTCCTCGCGGAGCAGCACGCGCAGGCCCTCGTGGCTGATGTCGTCGACCACCCCCTCGGCGACCAGGAAGTCGGCCAGCTTGGCCAGGCTCCAGGTCGAAAACGGCAGGTCGTGATCGGCCGGGCGCGACAGCGCCAGCTGCTTGATCTCGCGCCGCTGGGTGAGGGTGAAGGTCGGGGGCCGCCCGCCGCGGTAGCGCGGGTAGAGCGCCTGGAACCCGTCGGCGTTGAAGTTGTGCAGCACGTCGCGGACCCGGTCGGGGCTGGCGAAGGTGACCTGCGCGATCTTGGGCACGGGCATCCCCTGGGCGCTCAACAGGACCATCTGGGCTCGTCGCCAGGTCACCACCGATCCGGTTGAGCGCCGCAGGATCCCGAGCAGCCGCCGCCCCTCGTCATCGGTGATCTCTCGCACCCGCACCCGTTCCGCCACCGGCCCTCCTTGGTCATCGAAGGGCCAGTCTCGGTCACAGCAGTCGAACAGGGCGAACGTTGCCCGCTACGGCACTAG
>Ga0126377_10000145_pt1 | contig 38669 bp, 36 predicted proteins | sample PanSoiMetPlot_22_FD_92647 | JGI IMG/M metagenome (GOLD analysis project Ga0126377, IMG submission 92647) | Tropical forest soil microbial communities from Panama - MetaG Plot_22 | ecosystem: Environmental > Terrestrial > Soil > Tropical forest > Bulk soil | place: Panama | collected 2016-02-17 | reverse complement strand
GGTGCGATATGACACGCAGCTGCTCGACCAGATCGCGGAGCTCGTGCGCATCAAAGCGGTGAAACCGACGGTCGGCGCGGTCTTCCCCTTTGCCGACGCGCTCAAGGCCTACGAGCACGTCATGACCGGACATGCTCGTGGCCGTGTGATGTTGGACATGCGCTAGATTCGCTTCCAGGTCTCCGTGCCCTTGGAGCCGCGATCCGCGCGCCGCAGCCACTTGCCCGACAGCGTGCCGTCCGGATTGACGTTCATGATCAGGATCACGGTGCGGCCCTTGATCGAGCAGGCCACGGCCAGAGTGTTGCCGATGACCTGGCCGACGCCGACATATTTGCCGTTGTCCCACTCGAGCTCGAGAGCGCCCGACGGCGCCAGGGCGATGTCCACGATGCCCGTGCTGGCGTAGGGCTTGCCATCGGGGTCGGTGCCCGTGACCGCGTAGGAGCCGATGAGAGCCGGCTTCGCCTCTTCGAGCAACTGCTTCGTCAGGTCGGGGCCCTCGACCGCCGCAGCCTTGGCTGAAAACATGGGCGATGTCACCCATCCGCCCGCGATCGCCGCCGCCAGCAGAGCCGCTGCGACACCGATATGCGCGCGCTTCGCGAGCGCAGCTGCATGGCTCAGCATCGAGATTTTTCTTGTTGTCATCACATCGTCTCCGTAGTGCGGACCAAGGTCCGTGGATGATTGCGCCCACCGGCGGGTTGTTGGGCGGACCATGTCACCGGAGATTTCGCAGTGCAGTGAGGTTCCTCACAGAACGGACGATTTCACAACAAATTTCAGCAGAATATGGGGCCGAAATAGTCGCCGGCTATCACCGGCCGAGATATCGGCCGTATTTGACGCCTTTGCGGCCCTCGCGACAGGTTCCGACGGGTCTATCTGCCGGCCACCGGGGGCGTCAGCACGCCCCCGGCGGCCGTGCGAATGCGCAGCGATGAAGCTTTCGCGTCCCGGACCACCTTCTCCACATCGTACGCGACGAGCTTGCCGTGCCGCTTCACGATTCGGCCATCCGCCAGCACGGTGTCCACGTTGGCTGGCGTCGCGGACTGCACGACGGTGGTCTCGATATTGGCGAGCGGCGCCACGTTGATGTCGTTGACCCGGATCAGGATGATATCCGCACGCTTGCCGACGCTGATCGAGCCCGTGACGTCGCCGAGGCCGAGCGCCTTGGCGCCGTTGAGCGTCGCCATCTCGATCGCCTCGCGGAAGCCGACCGGCGGCAGCGCCTCGGTCGGGGTGCCGCGCCAGGGAATGCCCATGTTCCAGGTGAAACGCATGGTCTCGAACATGTTGGGCGGCGCGATTGAGCTGGCGTCGAACGACAGCGACACCAGCACGCCGGCCTTGCGCATGCGCAGCAGCGCGGCGCGCGGATCGCCGGCGAGACCGAGGCGAAACTCCGAGTGGGTCGCGAAGCTGAGCGGCGTCTTGGTGCGCGCGAGAATCTCCGCATCGATGTCGCGCGCCGGGATGTAGTGGCAGACGAGCAGCTTGGGGCCGAGCCAGCCGCGCTTCTCGTAGTCCTCGGCGTCGACCGTGTTGGGCGGGGCCTGGCTGGCGTGGATCGCCACCGGCAGGCCGCGCTCCATGGCCGCCTTCATGTCCTGATGGTAGGTCGGCTCCGTGCTCTGCGAGAGGCCGCGCAGGTTGACGCCGAAGGTGACGAGCCCCTCGAACGCGCTGCCGCCGGCGAAGTACTCCCGCTTGACCCGGTCGATGTCGGTGAAATCGAGCAGCTGGTCGCGCGGCATCTGGTCGATGTGCCCATAGGCGTAGCGGGCGCGCAGCATCGCATCGCGATGGGCGCGCAGCTCGGCGTCGGCATGGGCGGGGGTGCGGGTATTGTGCGACCAGTTGTGCACGGTGGTGATGCCGGCATTGGCCAGCTCGACGAGGCCGAGCATCACGCTGTTGTAGAAATCGTCCGCGCTGTAGAGCTTCGAGGTCGCGTTCTTGGCCGGGAAGTAGCCGAAGCCGCCGTCGCCGATGAAGTTGCGGCCGAGCGCGCTCCACATGTGATAGTGCGTATCGACGAAGCCCGGCATCACGATCATGTCCGACGCGTCCATCACCTCGGCGCCGTCAGCGGCGAGATCCGGCCCGACCGCTTCGATCCGGCCATTGCGGACCAGCACGTCGGCGCGCGGCAATGTGCCGAGCGCGGAGTCCACGGTGATGACGGAACCGTTCCTGATGAGATAGCTGCCGCGCGACGGCGCGGGAGCGTTCTGCGCGAGAGCGAACGGCGAGGGGAGCGTGCTGCCAAGCGCGGTCGCGCCCAGCAACGTTGCAAAGGTCCTGCGCGTCAGCATGGCGGCCTCCGGGAAGCGGGTGTGTCTCGCAAGTCTACCGAGCCGCGCGCAGTTGTAGCAAGCAAGGCAGGGCCGCGGTCCCTGGCGCTCACGTGGGGACATATCGGCGCCAGTTGCCCGGACGCAGCGGCATTTCGGCGAAGGTCTTGCGGCGATCGGCAGCGCGCCCAACCAGCTCCGCGGCGTTCACGCTCTTGCGCCGCCGCCGCGATCAGCGGATTCTTACGTGACGACTGTCGTTGCATCCCGACGGGTCATCGCTTGGCTCCAACCTTCACAGGAAATCCCGAGGGATGGAGCTATCCCATTCGCGACGACATACTTCGTTTTCGCCCTCCCAGGCACGCAAAGCTCCCTGCAGCAGAAATGCATTGCGCGTGGACGACAGCCGCATCCGCGTCTCGATGCGGACTTGCCATCTCTCCCGCGACATCGTCTGGTTCCGTTGCAGGTCGGCGACAGCGCTGAGTGGGTCGTCCTCCTCGACGTGAAACTGCCAATTGCTCTGCGTGCCCAATTCCAGGCCAATGCGGTCGATGCGCTCGACCCGGACGTCGCCGCGACGCATGACCGTCGGCTTCTCGGGTGGCGCCGATTCCGGTTCTGGGAACGGCGAGAGCCGCGCGTCCGTACCCTGCGGCGGGCGCACCGGCAGATCGAGCGTGCCGGCGAAAATCGACAGGATAGCCTTCTCCGGAGCCGGCCAGATCATCGGCCAGTAAGCCGTGGATAGCGCAAGCCTCACCCTGTGGCCGGCCGGGAATACCGAGCCTGCATCATTGAGCTGGATGCGTACGCGGTAGCGTTCTCCGATCGCCATCGGCGCCGGACGTTCGTGTCCGTCGCGATGCGTGAGGTTGAGCACGCCGTAGCTGACACGCAGCGATTCGCCGGATGGGTGCACATCGCACAGCCGAACCGCCAGGTTCGCAATCGGCCGGTCGCATGCGACATCGAGCGTGACGATCGCCGCGCCGAGCATCTCCATCGGCGCGTCGAGTGGCGGCGTCTCGAACAGAAGCGAGCGCATGTCGTCGTCTTGCTGGTCGCTTGCCTGATCACGCCCGCGGCCGAATGGAACCCAATTGCCTGCACACTTGCCAACCGTCTGCGGCGAGCACACCGCTCGAGGCGTCAAAGTTACCGGTGCATCTCGCAGCCCTTCATCAGTCAGGAACAATCGCCGCGGGGTTGTTCCCGATGACGGCCACGAACGCTCCGCAACCCACCGGCCCGGCAACGTGTCGTGATGCGATGCCGGCTTCATGCTTTCCGTCATCCAGGCGCGCAGGCTGGGTTCGTCCATCACGCCGGTGTCGATTCCCTTCAGCCAATAATCCCACCAACGCAGCATCTCTTGCAGGAACCCGATCTGCGGCCCGGGAAATGCAAAATGCGGATAACCATGCGCCCACGGCCCGATGAGACCCTTGCGAGGTACCGTCAATCCCTCGAGCAGTCGTGGAATTGCATTCTTGTAGGCGTCGGTCCAACCACCGACGGCGTAAACGGGGCACTGGATCGCTTCGTAATTCTCGCAGACCGATCCGTGCTTCCAGTACGCGTCCCGGCGCTGGTGCTGCAGCCAAAGCTCGAAGAACAGCGGTACGTTCTGCAGGCGCTGCAACCACATCGCCCGCCAGCTATCGCCGACGAGCAGGGGGTCGGGCGGAAGGCACATCGACCCGAAAAAGAACGAGGCCCACTCAAGTCCAGCCGTCAGAAGCGTGCCCCCCATGTAGTGGGCATCGTCGGCGTACCGATCGTCGGTCGAGCAAATGGTTACAATTGCTTTCAGCGCCGGCGGGCGGCGCGCTGCAATCTGAAGTCCATTGAATCCGCCCCAGGAGATTCCCATCATTCCAACCGCGCCGTTGCACCAGGGTTGCGCGGCGAGCCATGCGATCACCTCCACCCCATCGTCTTGCTCCTGCTTTGCGTACTCGTCGGACAGCAAGCCGCCCGACTCGCCGCAACCTCTGATGTCGACGCGAACGCCCGCATAGCCATGGCCGGCCAGATACGGATGAGTCAGCGCGTCCCGCTCATAAGTCCCGTCGCGCTTGCGATACGGGAGATACTCCAGGATCGCAGGAACCGGGTTCTGTTCGGCATCGTCGGGCAACCAGATGCGGGCGGCCAGGGTCGTGCCGTCTGTCAACGGTATCGACATGTGCTCGATGACACGCACTGTGCGTGGAAATGTTGTCACAATCACAGGGAACCCCGTTGGCACGGGCGCGACGTGCGACACCGACGGCGGCGGCAGCAGCTCGTCTCATGGTGAACGCACGACACTGACCGGGATGGAGTAAAGAGCGTCTTCTTTTCGCGCCGCCTGACCGTGGCCGCGGATCATAGGTCAAGGGCTGCGCGCGTGCCATATGCGGCTATCGAAACGCGGGTCGTCCTGCCTAGACGCATTGCTTTGCGATTTTGCCATTTCCCACGCCGCGCGGGCGCCGTTCCTGCAGCAAAGGGGTCACGGCGCCCTCCAGGAGGAATTGGCCGCCAGCCAGGTCGGCAGGCGCCGCGAGCCCGGCCTTGGCAACTGCTAACAGCGCCTCACAACGCATAACGGGCAGTTCCGGGGGCCCCGAGGTAAGTATCCGCCCAGTTAACCCACCCAAACCTGAGGAGGCAGACATGAGCATTGCTCAAACGCGCAGCGAAACCGCGGTCGACATCGCGAGCGCGCGGAGGATCGATATGAAGCTCGAGGCCGTCGTCATCCCTGTTTCAGACGTGGATCGCGCAAAGGCGTTCTATGGGAGACTTGGGTGGCGGCTCGACGCCGACTTCCGCTTCGACAACGGCTTCCGGGTCATCCAGTTCACGCCGCCCGGCTCGGGATCCTCGATCCAATTCGGCACGAACATCACGTCGGCCGCGCCCGGCTCGGCGCAGGGCCTGTACTTGATCGTCTCTGAAATCGAGGCTGCGCGCGACGAGCTCGTCGCCCTCGGTGCCGAGGTCAGCGAGGTGTTTCACCCGGGGACACCGGGCGCTCAGTTTCAGCCGGACGGCAGCAGCGGTAGGTTGAGCGGCCCCGCGCCCGACCACGGCAGCTACCGCTCCTTCGCCACGTTCAACGACCCGGACGGCAATGGCTGGCTGATCCAGGAGGTCACCGCGCGATTGCCCGGACGCGTGGACGGGAGCGACACGACGTTTACCTCGACAACTGAGCTCGCGAGCGCGCTCCGTCGCGCGGAGGCGGCGCACGGCGAGCACGAGAAGCGGACCGGCCAGCGAGATGCGGACTGGCCCAGCTGGTACGCCGCCTACATGGTGGCGGAGCAGGCCGGCAAGCCGCTGCCGTCATGAGCAGCGGCTACGGTGTCATTGTCATCGGCGGCAGAGACTTATGAGTCCGGGGTCGGTTGACAGCGTCGGTCGCGGGCATCAGCCTCGCGCCTCCTGACCGCGACTGGAGAAGTACCGATGACCGCGCGCGTCAATCGCCAGATCCTGCTGCAGAGCCGCCCCGAAGGTCCGCCCGGCCTGGAGAATTTCGAGCTCGTCGAAAGGCCGATGCCCGACCCGGGCGAGGGCGAGGTGCTGATGCGCATCCTCTATCTCTCGCTCGATCCGTACATGCGCGGCCGCATGAGCGCCGCCAAATCCTACGCCAAGCCCGCTGCCGTCGGCGAGCCAATGGTCGGCGGCACCGTCGGCGAGATCGTCAAGTCGCGCAATCCGAAATATGCGGTTGGCGACGTGGTGCTCGGCTTCGGCGGCTGGCAGGAATATGCACTGTCGAGCGGCGCCGGCTTGCGCAAGCTCGATCCGAAGGCGGCGCCGATCTCGACCGCGCTCGGCGTGCTCGGCATGCCGGGCATGACCGCCTATGTCGGTCTCTTGGAAATCGGGCAGCCCAAGCCGGGCGAGACGGTCGTGGTCGCGGCCGCCTCCGGCGCGGTCGGCTCGGTGGTCGGGCAGATCGCCAAGATCAAGGGGGCGCGCGCGGTCGGGATCGCGGGCGGCGCCGAGAAGTGCCGATTCGTCGCCGAGGAGCTCGGTTTCGACGACTGTGTCGATCATCGCGCTCCCGATTTTGCCCAGAGGCTCGCAGCCGCCTGCCCGAACGGCATCGACGTCTATTTCGAGAATGTCGGCGGCGCCGTGCAGCATACCGTCTGGCCGCTACTCAACGATTTCGCCCGCATTCCGGTGTGCGGGGTGATCGCGCAGTACAGCGCCACCAGCGAGATGCCCGGTCCTGACATCGTCTCGGTGCTGCGCAAACGCCTGCTGCTGCGCGGCTTCATCGTCTCGGACTTTGCCGCCAAGCAGCCGGACTTTCTACGCGACGCCGCCGAATGGGTGCGCAGCGGACGCCTGAAGTATCGTGAGGACATCGCCGACGGGTTGGAGCGCGCGCCCGCCTCCTTCCTCGGCCTGTTGCAAGGCAAGAACTTCGGCAAGATGCTGGTGCGCGTGGCGTCGGCGTAAGGGGCCCCGCGATCACGCGCCCTGCGCGCCGAGTGCCGGGCCGGGCTGGAATTTTCGCACGGCCATGATGGCCAGCACGACGAAGATCACCAGCAGGATGACCTGCGCCACCGCGAACGGCGGCTCCGAGCCCGTCGGCGCGAATGCGTGCAGGGCCGGTATCTTCAGGAAAGCCTGCACGATGGCGACGAAGGCATCGAGATAGACCGTGATCACCAGGCCGATCGCGTAGATCCAGCGCCATGCACCCGCGAGGTGAAAGGCGTAGCGCGCGAGGATGACGAGCAGCAGCAGGACCAGCGAGATGATGCCGAATGCGTGCGACGGCAGGAACTTGTCGACGGGAAAGCCGAATCCGGTCGCGCTGGTCGCGATGGCGCTGACGAGATAGATCCAGAGCCAGGCTCCGCCGCTGCGGCCGCCCACGAGGGCGATCACCACGACGATGCCCGAGACGAGCTGCACCAGGCTCAGTGCCGTGTGGAACAATGTGAACGCCGCCAAACCCGACATGACACCCTCACCCCTTTTTTGGTCCCGGCGCATATTCCTCCCGCAACGGCGTGAAGATGTCCAGATTGAGCACGGGCTCGTCGCCCACCACCTCGCCCCAGTGCTCGACGTTGGGCGGAATGTGCAGCAGCCCACCGGGGCCGAGCAGGTGGCTCTCGCCGCTCATATGGAAGCGGATCTGGCCGGCGATGATGTAGACGATCTGCTCGTAGGTGTGGCTGTGCGGCCGCGGCTCGTGCTTGGGCATGAGCCGGTGCAGGGCCACCGTCGCGCCTTCGCCGGAGAAGGCCTTGCGCTCGACGCCCTGGCGTACCGGCGTCCAGGGAATGGCGCTCCAGTCGATCTTGTGTGCGTCCATTTGGTTCTCCTTTGCATTGCCTATTTGGCTTCCCCGAGAATGCCCCCGGGGCGAACGAAGAGAAAGAGCAGCAGGACCGACAGCGCGACCACGTTCTTGAGCCCAGCGCCGAAGGCGACGATGGCGATGGCTTGCGCCAGTCCCAGCATGATGCCGCCCACGAAGGCGCCGAGCGGACGGCCGAAGCCGCCGACGATGGCGGCGATGAAGCCCGAAATGGCGAACGGCACGCCGACATTGAAGGCGGTGTATTGGGTGGGCGTGATCAGCACTCCGGCAATGGCGCCGAGCGCCGCGCTCAGCGCGAACGACAGCGCCAGCATGCGCGAGACCGGGATGCCTTGCAGCGCCGCGGCCTCCCGATTGATGGCGCAGGCGCGCATCGCCTTGCCGGTGCGGGTGTTCTTGAAGAAGCGGTCGAGCAGAAAGATCAGGAGCAGCGACAGCGCGACGATCCAGAGGAACTGGAAGTTGACCGCGATGCCGCCGATCATCAGCGGCGGCAGGTCGGTGAGCGGCGGCAGCGTCTTGGGCTGGTCGCCGGCGCCGATCAGGGTCAGGCGCTCGACCACGATCTGCACGGCGAGCGTCGCCAGGATCATCACGAACATGGTGGCGTGGCGGTCCCACAGCGGACGCACCACGAGCCGGTCGACCACGACGCCGAGCACGGCCACCACCGCGACCGCCAGCAGGGCGGCGACGAGCAGGGGGAGCCCGATCTGCTGGAAGGCGACATATGTGAGCATGCCGCCCAGCATCACGAACGCGCCTTGTGCGAAATTCACGATGCCGCTGGCATTATAGATCACGCAGAAGCCGATGCCGATCAGCCCGTAGATACAGCCGATGCCGATGCCGCTGAGCGCGATCTGTGGCAGATAGGAGAAATCAGGCACGCGCCGCCTCCGTCGTTCCGAGATAGGCGGCGATCACGGCGGGATTCTCGCGCACGCTCGCCGGTGCGCCTTCGGCGATCTTGCGGCCGAAATCGAGCACCGCGACCGCATCGGCAGTGCTCATCACCAGGTTCATGTCGTGTTCGATCAGCAGCACCGTCGTGCCTTGTTCCACGATCCTGCGGATGGTCGCCGACAGCAATCGTGATTCCTGCGCGTTGAGGCCGGCAGCCGGCTCGTCGAGGAGGAGAAGCTTGGGCTTGGCAGCCAAAGCGCGGGCGATCTCCAGGAGCCGCTGCTGGCCGTAGGTCAGCGCCGACGCCGGCAGGTCGCCGTGCGCTTCCAGGCCGACGAAGACGAGGAGCTCGCGTGCCGTGGCCTCGACCTCCGCTTCGGATCGCCGCGCGCTGCGCGGACGGACGAGCGCGGTGACGACGCCGCCGCGCGTCTGCAGGTGGCAACCGACCTTGACGTTCTCCACCGCGCTCAGGTCACGGAACAGTTGCACGAGCTGAAAGGTGCGGACGAGACCATGCGCCGCGATCTTCTCCGGCGGCGATCCGGTGATGTCCTCGCCCGCGAAGATGATCCGTCCTTGGTCCGGCGTCTGAAAGCCGGAGATGACGTGGAACAGCGTGGTCTTGCCGGCGCCGTTCGGACCGATGATGGCGGTGACGCCGCCTTGCGCCACGTTGAGGTCGACCGCATCGACGGCGACCAGGCCGCCGAACCGCCGCGTCACGTGCTCGAGCGCAAGCAGGGTCATGACCGCTTGCTCCGGGGGATGAGGTCGCCGAGCGCGGCGAGGCCCTTGGGCGCGTAGATCAGCAACAAGATGAGGCCGGCGCCGTAGGCGAGGTCCTGGTAGTCCTTGAGCGCGCGGAAGGTCTCGGGGAGCAGGCTGATGATGACGGCGCCGATCAGCGGGCCGGCGGCGGTGCCGATGCCGCCGACATAGAGCATGGTGAAGGCGAGCACGACCATGTGCAGCCCGAACACCTCGGGGCTGACGAAGCCGACGACGTGCACGAACAGCCACCCGGCGGTCGCCGCATAGGCGGCCGAGATCAGGAAGGCCATCAGCTTGTAGTGCGCGACGTCGATGCCGAGCGCACGGGCGGCATCCTCGCTGCCGGCGATCGCCACCAGGGCGCGGCCGAAGCGTGATGCGCGCAGCCGCATGGCGCTCCAGATCGACAAGGCGACGATCACCGCCAGCACGGCAAGCTGCCACCGGTCGGAGACGATCTCGAAGCGGCCGATGCCGAGCGGCGGGATGCCGGACAGTCCCATGTAGCCGCCGGTCACTGCCTGCCACTGCACCGCGATCTCGTAGACGATCAGCCCGATGGCAAGCGTCGCCATCGCGAGATAATGGCCTTTGAGCCGCAACGTCGGATAGCCCACGAGGAGGGCGAGGCAGAGCGCGAGCGCCATGCCGGCGACGAAGCCGCCGAGCGGCGGGAAGCCGTAGGTCGACGTCAGCACCGCCGAGCCGTAGCCGCCGAGCGCGGCGAACGCGTTGTGCCCGAACGTCACCTGTCCGGCATAGCCCATGAACAGATTGAGCCCGGTCACGAAGATGGCATAGATGAGGGCGAACGACATGACCGTGACGAGATAGCCGCCGGCGATGAAGGCATAGGCGAGCACCGCGAGCGCGATCGCCCACGGCAGCGCCGGCGCGACCGCCCGCAGCCGGTCAGGAGAGATAGAGCTGCGCGATGTCGTCATAGGAGGTCACGGTGCGCGGATCGATCTCGGCGACCACTCGCCCGAGCGACATCAGATAGGCGCGGCTGGCGAGCTTGAGCGCCAGCGGCGCTTTCTGCTCGACCAGCACGATGGTCAAGCCGTCCCTGTTCAACTGCGCGAGCGCGGCGAGGATGTCCTCGGTCACGCGCGGCGCCAGGCCGAGCGATGGCTCGTCGAGCAGGAGGATGTCGGGCCCGGCCATCAGCGCGCGTCCGACCGCCAGCATCTGCTGCTCACCGCCCGACAGCGAGCCCGCCACCTGGTGCAAACGCTCCTTGAGCCGCGGAAACAGCGCGAAGGCGCGCTCGCGCCGGCGCCCGAGCTCGGTCGCGTCGCCGAGCAGGTAGGCGCCGAGCTCGAGGTTTTCCTCGACCGTCATGGGCGCGAAAATGCCGCGACCCTCCGGCACCAGCACCACGCCGAGCGCGGCGCAGGCATCGGGCGCGACGCGCGGCAGCGCATGGCCGCGAAAGTGCACGGCGCCGGAATTCGGCACCAGCCCCATCACTGCCCGCATCAGTGTGGACTTGCCGGCGCCGTTGGGGCCGAGGATGGCGACGAACTCGCCGTCCGCGATCGACAGGGTCGCGGCGTGCAGGGCCTCCACGCTGCCATAGCGCGCGGAAAGCTCCCTCACCTCCAGGATGGGCGCAGGCTGGCCGCTCACTGCTGTGCGACTTTGACCTGTCCGTTGATGATGGTCGCCACCAGCAGCGGGTTGATGGTGATGCCCTGGTGCACGCTCGTCGACATGTTGTAGACGCCGGTCGTGCCCTGGAAGCCGCTGATCATTTCGAGCTGGTCGCGAACCTGCGGACCGTCGAAGGACTTGCCCTGCTCGATCGCCTTGACGGTGAGCATGACGCCGTCCCAGCCGCGCGACGCCCAATTGGGGTCGCGGTCGGCATATTTCGCCTTCCAAGGTCCCAGGAACTTGGTGATCTCCGCCTTGAGCGGGCTGTCCGGCAGGGCGTCGTAGACCTGCGAGGGCGAGGCGACAAAGAAGAACTTGTCGCCGAGCACCTCGGCCACCGGGCGGAACACCGCGATATCCTCGAGGCTGGTGAGCATCAGCATGTCGAGACCGAGCTGCTTGATGTTCTTGGCGGCGGTCAGCGTCGTGCCGCCCAGCCCGATCTTGAGAATCGCGCGCGCGCCGGCCGCGTTCATCTTGCTGATCTGCACGCTGAGATCGGCGTCGTCCTGCTTGTACTGCTCGATGCCGACGAGCTCGAGACCAAAGGTGGGTGCGAGCTTCTCGGCCGCCGCCTTCTGCAGCCCCGCATAGGGCGTGGGATCATGCAGCACGCCGATCTTCTTGATCTGCGTGTGGGCCTTGAGATATTCGAGCCGCTTCTCCACCTCCATGCCGGCCGGCGGCAGCGTGCTGAACGCCCATTTCACCTGGTCGGGCTGCTGCGGCAGGATCGAGCAGAGCACCATGGGAATCTGTGCGCGCACGACGAGCGGCGCAGCCGCGAAATTGCCCGCGGAGACGCAGCCGCTGATGAAGACGTTGACGTTGTCCGAGCTGATCATCTTGCGATAGACGGTCACCGCCTCCTGCGGCTCCGAGCGGTTGTCCTCGGTTACCACCACGAGCTTGCGGCCCATCACGCCGCCCTTGCCGTTGAGCGTCGCGACCGCGACCTCGACCCCGTCACGCCAGGCGCGATCGACCGTCGCGGCGTAGCCGGTCAGGCCGGCGGAGATGCCGATCTTGTAGTCCTGTGCGTTCGCGGGCACTGCCAGCAGGACGATCGCGGCGGAGATGATGGGCAGTTCGACACGCATTGTACTTCTCCCTTGGTTCTTGCTTCTCGCGTTTTCTATCTTCTAGCTCTCGGGCGGCGCGCCGTAGCCGCCGCCGCCCGGCGTTTCCAGCAGCACCACGTCGTCGGGCCCGAGCGTGAGCTTCTGCGCTTTGCTCACGGGCTTGCCGCTCACCAGAAAGCGCCCGGCCGCGCCCGCGCCGCCGCCGCCGAGTCCCTCGGGGCCCTGATCGAGCCGGCTCGGCACGGCGTTGAGCAGCCACGGATCTTTCGTTTGCATGCGGAATTGAATGATCTGGCCTTCGCCGCCGGGCGACCGTCCGGCGCCGCCGGAGCCAGGCCGCAGCTCCTTGCGGTCGAAGATGATCGGCATGACCGCTTCCAGGATCTCGACCGGCACCGCCGCCACGCCCGTCGGGTAGCAGGTGGCGCTCGGGCCCGGCTTGGTCGCGCGCGCGCCCATGCCGCCGGAATAGTTGAACATCGAGGAGGTGAAGGGTTCGCCGCCTTCGCGCCGGCCCTGGATCTGCATGGTCCAGACCGCGCCGGAGCCCTCGGCGATCACGCGTTCCGGCATCACGTTGTAGAGCGCCTTGAGGATCGGCATCGGCACATACATGCCGACCACGTGGCGGGCGTTCACCGGCGCCGGATAGCTGCAGTTCACGATCGAACCTTGCGGCGCGCTCACCTTGATCGGCGCGAGCGACCCGGTGTTGTTCGGCAGATCCGGGTTGAGGCAGCTGCGCACCGCGAAGGTCGAATAGGCGTGGGTATAGTTGAGCACGACGTTGATGCCGGTCGCGGTCTGCGGCGAGCTGCCGGCGAAATCGACCGTGATCTCGCCTTCGCCAGGATCGATGGTCACGGCGGCCTTGAGCGTGACGACCTCGCCGCCGGGCACGTCGAAGCGGCTTTCGCCCGCATAGGTGCCCGCCTTGAGCTTGCGGATGGCCGATCGCGTCGCTGCCTCGGAGCGGCGGATGATCTCGTCGGACAGGAGTTCGATGTCGGTCAGGCCGTAGCGCCGGCACATGCCGATCAGCCGCTCGCTGGCGGACCGTCCGCTCGAGACCTGCGCGGCGAGGTCGCCGAACACCGCATCGGGGGTGCGCACGTTCGAGCGGATCATGGCGTGCAGCACCTCGCTGGGCTCGCCGCGCTCGTAGAGCTTGAGTGGAGGAATCCAAAGCCCTTCCTCGTGCACGTCGCGGGCGCCGGCGCCGATGCCGTAGCCGCCGATATCGGTGTGATGGATGGTCGAGCCGATATAGGCGATCACCCGGTCGCCGTCGAAGATCGGGGTCAGCACCGTGATGTCGAAGAAATGCCCGGCCGAGAGCCAGGGGTCGTTGGTGATCAGCACGTCGCCGGGGGCGATGCGGTTGTCGAAGCCGCGGATCAGGTGGGCGCCGGCGAACGCCAGCGAATTGATGTGGCCGGGCGTGCCGGTATTGGCCTGCGCCACCATGCGGCCGCGTCGGTCGAACAGGGCCACCGCGAGATCGCCGGCCTCGCGCACGATCGGGCTGAAGGCGATGCGCTGCAGCGCCTTGGCGCGCTCGTCGACGATGCCGATCAGGTTCGACCAGAGGATTTCGAGCTCGATGCCGTCCATGAAAATCAATCTTTCCGCGCAATAATGCAGCCAATCTGGTCGATCGACGCCGACCATCCCGGCGGGATGGCTGTGGTGGTCTCGCGCTCCTCGATGATCGCGGGACCGGCGATGGTCTGCCCGGCCGCGAGCGACTTGCGGTCGTAGACCGGTGTCTCCGCGCCGTCGTCGTTCCAGGCGTGAACGACACGCGACGTGCGGGCGTGGCCCGGCATGTCGGCAAGGACAGTGGCGCGGCTGAACGGGATGATCGGACCGCGCGCGGTCACCCGCCAGGTCACCAGCTCGATCGGAACGTGCGACGGGTTGACGCCGTACAGTTTGCGATAGGCCGTCTCGAAGGCGCTCACGATGCGCGACGCGTCGCGATGCTGCCGCGGATCGGCGTCGAAGGCGACCGTGAGCTCGCTCTGCTGGCCGAAGTAGCGCAGGTCGGCGCCGAAAATGAGCTTGATGCCGTCGTCGCTGCAGCCGGCCTCGATCAGCGCGGCCGAGGCTTCGCGCACGAGCTCGCCGAGCAGCTGGTCGGCGCGGCCCCAGTCGAGATCGCCAGCACGCACGAGATCGCTGCGCACGAGATCGAGCCGCAGCGACGTCACCAGGGTGCCGAACGCCGAGAGCACGCTCGGCTGCGGTGGCACGATGACGGACGAGCTCTGCAGCAGGCTCGCGACCTCGCAGGCGTGAACCGGGCCGGCGCCGCCGAAGGCGAACAGCGGCATGCCGCGGTAGTCGACGCCGCGGTCGGTGGCGTGCGCGCGCGCCGCCGCCGCCATCGCCTCGGTGACGACGCGGAAGATGCCGCGGGCGGTGCGGGTCGGCGACAGGTCGAGCTTGCCGGCGAGCGCTGCCATCGCCCGGTCGGCGGCAGCGCGATTGAGCTTCATGTCGCCGCCGAGAAAGTTGTCGGCGTCGAGCAGGCCGAGCACCAGGTCGGCGTCGGTCACCGTCGGCTCGCTTCCGCCGCGGCCGTAGCAGGCGGGGCCGGGAGCGGAGCCGGCGCTCTCGGGACCGACCTTGAGCAGCCCCAGCGCGTCGGCATGGGCGATGCTGCCGCCGCCGGCGCCGATCTCGATCATGTCGATCGAGGGAATGGTGACGGGCAGCCCGCTGCCCTCCTTGAACCGGTAGCGGCGGTCCACTTCGAACAGCCCGGTGATCAGCGGTTCGCCGTTCTCGATCAGGCAGGCTTTCGCGGTGGTGCCGCCCATGTCGAAGGACATCAGCCGGTCGATCCCAAGCACGTCGCAATAGTGGCTGGCGGCGAGCGCGCCCGCGGCCGGGCCGCTCTCGATCATGCGCACGGGGTTGCGGCCCGCGGTCTCGGCGCCGACCACCCCGCCGGAGCTGAGCATGATCAGCGGCGAGTTGGGGAAGCCTTCGCCGGCCAGCCGCTTGCTCAGGCGCCGCAGATAGGGCTGCGAGATCGGCATGGTGTAGGCGTTGACGGTGGCGGTGGAGGCGCGCGGAAACTCGCGGATCTGCGGCGCTACGTCCGAGGACAGCGTGATGAATAAGCCGGGAACGAGCTCGCCCAGCCGCTTGGCGACGAGCCGCTCGTGGTCGGGATTGGCGAAGCTGTTGAGAAAGCAGATCGCCACCGAATGCACGTTCTTCGCCTTCAGCTCCGCCACCACCGCGTCGACCTGCGCCAGGTCGGGAGCGGCCAGCACGCTGCCGTCGGCGCGGATGCGCTCGGCAATGCCAAAGGTCAGCGCCGCCGGCACCAGCGGCTCCGGAAATTCGATCTGCGGATCGTACATCTCGTAGCGATGCTCGTTGCGGATGCGCAGAATGTCGCGAAAGCCTTCGGTGACGAGGAGGGCGGTCGGCTGTCCCTTGCGTTCGATCAGCGCGTTGGTCACGACGGTGGTGGCGTGGACGACCACCCCGTCGATCTCGCGGGGTGCCAGTCCCGCGGCCGCGAGCACGGCGTGAACACCGGTGAAGAAGCCTTCGATCAGGTCGTGCGGCGTGGTGAGCGTCTTGTCGACCGTCAACCGGCCGGATGAGTGCCGCAGCACAATGTCGGTGAACGTGCCGCCAATGTCGACCGCCAGCGAGTAGCTCATGAGGTCAAGCGCTCGTGCTGCCTCCAGCCGAGCGCACGCGAGATGCGCTGCGCCGCGCCGACGACGGCTTCGATCTGCGCGCGGGCCGGTTCCGGCGGGATGTATTGCGTCGCCCCGACGATGGCGATGGAGCCGATCATGCGCGCGGAATGATCGAATACCGGCGCGGCCAGCGCATTGACGCCTTCGATGACCTCGCTCGCCGCGGTGGCCCAGCCGCGCCGGCGCACCTTCGCGATCTCCTGGATGAAAATCGGAGACTTGCAGGCGCGGGATTGCGTCAGGGTCTGCTCGATCGGCGCGCCGGAGGAGAATGCCAGCCATACCTTGCCGTGCGCGCTGGCGTCGAGCGCGAGCCGCGTTCCCGGCCGGGTGCCGAACTCGATCACGGTGTGGCCCTGGATGAGGTCGAGGACGACCAGGGACTCCTGCACCATGCCGCAGATGGTGGCGGCCTGCTGCGTGCGATCGCGCAATGCGATGAGTTCGTCGCGTGCAGCGCGCACGATGTCGAAGCGCCCGCGCGCGGCTTCGCCGAGCACGACCAGCTTGATGCCGATCTCGTAATTGCCGGTGACGGGATCCTGATGGACGAAACGCTGCTGCACGAGCGCCTGCAGATGGCGATAGACCGTGGCCTTCGACGCGGAGAACTCCCGCGCGATCTCGCCCAGCGAGGCGTTACGGCTGCGGTGGGCGAGGTGCTCGAGTATGCGCAGTGCGAGATCGAGTGTCCCGGTTCCCGGGCTGCGCCGCGGTTGCTGGGAGGATGACTGCGAGGTTCTAGCGTCCATAATCCCGGCTTCGAGCTTTCAGCACCTGTTTCATATAATGAAATAGGGTTTCAATAACCGAAATGCATCTTTACAAGCCGGGCGTCAAGCGCGATTGTTGGGGCACGCCCATCTCGTCTCGAATGCACAGCAGCCTTGCGTGACGCGATGATCGAAAAGCTCGTCGATATCGAAACGCCGGCCGGACGCATGGACGCGTTCGTCGCGCATCCTGAGGGAGCGCCGCGCCCCGCCGTCACCATCCTGATGGATGCGTGGGGCCTGCGCGAGGAACTGTTCGATGTCGCGCGGTGGGTTGCCGATTCCGGCTACTATTGCGTATTGCCCAACACCTACTACCGCCAAGGCAAGGTGCGGTTCGAGTACCGCAACGCACGGGCCGAGATGCGCTCGATGCAGTCCCTGCCGTGGCGCGTGCAGGAAACCGTGCGTGCGCAGAAGCGGGCGCTCACGGACCGCATGGTCGTCGACGACATGCTGTCCGTGCTCGACTTTCTCGCGCACGAGCCGGTGCGCCCCGGCGCCAAGGGCGTGCTCGGCTACTGCATGGGCGGACGGCACGCGCTCTACATCGCCGGACATTATCCGGAACAGTTTCGCGCCACGGCGAGCCTGCACGGCACGAGCCTGGTGACCGATGGCGCGGATTCGCCGCACCGGCTGGCGGATCGATTCCGCGGCGAGATGTATTGCGGTTTTGCGGAGCAGGACTCGCTCGCGCCGCCGTCGACGGTCTCGACGCTGGCAGAATCGCTCCGTGGCCGCAGCAACGTGCGCTATCATTTCGAGGTCCATCGCGGCACCGAGCGCGGCTATTCCCTGCCGGATCGCGACATCTACGATGAGCCGGCGACCAAGCGCGATTGGAAGAACATATTCGCGATGCTGAGACGGCAGCTCGCGCCGGCGATGGCCAGCGTGTGAACTCCTGATCTCCTTTCCCGCTGCTTCCGAACGGACGACGAGCGCTCGGGTTGCCCGTGGAAATAGTATGCGCATAGTATGGGAGGGATGGCCCGTCGTCGTGTGGGAATGGAGATACGATGCAAATTACTTACGCGCCGCTTCGCACGCTGCGCGATATCGAGGAATTGGAGCGCGTACCGCTCGCTGAGCGGATTTTTTCCTGGAATCTGAACGACTGGATAGCGCGCGGTTGCGCGCTCGATCCCGACAAGACGGCCATCCGCTACGTTGCCGACGGCGATCCCGACGGCGACGCGGTGACGCTTTCCTACCGCGAGCTCTCGGCGCGCGCGAACCAGGCGGCCAATCTCTTCCATTCGCTCGGCGTGTCGGAGAACGACGTGGTTCTCTACGTGCTGCCGACGCTGCCGCAGCTCTATGTCGCGATGCTCGGCGCGGTCGCCGCCGGCATCGGCTGCGGCGTCAACTGGATGTTCAAGCCGGAACAGCTCGCCGAGCTCGTGCGCTCGACCAAGGCGAAGGTCGTCGTCGCGCTCGGGCCGACGCCCGGCTATGAGATCTGGGAAAACATGCAGGCGATCCGCGCGGACATCTCACCATTCGTGCACATCCTCACGGTGCCGGGCCCGGGCGGACGCGCGATGCCGGACACCGACTTCGACACGTTGGCCGCGAAGCAGCCCGGCGACCGGCTGCTGTTCCAACGCAAGATCGCGCCCGGCGACATCGCTGCCTACGTACATTCCGGCGGCACCACCGGCTCACCCAAGCTGGTGACGCTGACGCATCGCGGCTTTGCCTACAAGTGCTGGGCCAACGCCGTCGTGATGGCGCACACGCCCGACGACGTGATCTTCTCCGACTATCCCATGTTCCATATTGCCGGCATTTTCGCCCGCGGCTATTTTGCCCTCGTGCACGGGATGTCGATCGTCATTCCGTCGCCGCTCGGCGCGCGCGACAAGCGCTTCATCGCCAACTATTGGCGCTTCGTGGAGAAGTTCGGCGTCACCATCTTCTCCGGCGTGCCCACGACGCTGGCGCAGCTCGCCAAAAGCGGGCCGAGCGGCGAGAAGCTCGCGTCGCTGCGCGATTATGCCTGCACCGGCTCGACCGCCTTTCCCGCCGAGGTGGCGCGGCAGATCGAGAAGTTGATCGGCGTGCGGGTGCTGCTGACCTATGGCGCGACCGAATATACCCAGAACGTCACCCAGGCGCCGCGCGACGGCGATCCGAAATTCGGCTCGCCCGGCATCCGGCTGCCCTATACGCAAGTGAAGGTCGTCGAGCTCGACGGCGACGTCATCAAGCGCGAATGCGGCACCGACGAGATCGGTGTGGTTGTGGTGAAGGGTCCAAGCATCACGCCCGGCTATCTCGAGCCGAAATATAACGAAGGTGTCTTCACCCGCGACGGCTGGTTCAACTCGGGCGACCTCGGACGCTTCGACGCCGACGGCTATCTCTGGCTCACCGGCCGGGTGAAGGACGTGATCATCCGCGGCGGCCACAATATCGATCCGTCGGTGATCGAAGGGACGCTGCTCAAGCATGCCGAGGTGATGCTGGCGGCGGCGGTCAGCAAGCCAGACGCCTATGCCGGCGAGTTGCCGGTCGCGTATGTGCAGCTCGTGCCGGGGGCACGCGCCACCGCCGAGGCGATCCGCGACTTCGCGCTCGAGCACATTCCGGAGCGGGCCGCGGCGCCGAAGGAGATCGTGATCGTCGACAAGATGCCGCTGACCGACGTGCAGAAGCCCGCCAAGGTCGAGCTGCGTCGCGATGCCGCGCGCCGCGCGTTCCGCGAGCTGCTGGCGGATGTCGCCGATGGCAAAGTGACCGTCAATATGGTGGCAGATCCGGTCAAGGGCAACGTGGCGGTGATCGAGGTTGCCGGCGCGCTCGCCGCGCGGCACGCGGTCGAGGACATGATCCACGAGCGGATGAAGGCCTTTCCGATCGCCTACAGCGTGCAATGGACGGAATGAGCCGGCTTGACCGCACGATCCTCCAGCCAGCAAACTGTCGGACCGACAAAAAAAGCGAATGGCGGGAGGATAATCGATGCAGGTTCGCGGGCTTCTCGGCGTTACGGCGCTCGCGGGCGCCCTTGGCCTCATGGCCGGCGTGGCGCTCGCGCAATCGAGCTATCCTTCGCAGCCGATCCGCGTGATCATTCCGCTGGCGCCGGGCGGGGCGATCGACGTGATGGTGCGTGCGCTCGGCCGGGCGTTCGAGCAGCGCAATACCCACGGCTTCGTCGTTGAAAGCCGCGCCGGTGCCAACACCATCATCGCCGCCAATGCCTGCAAGGCGGCGCCCCCCGACGGCTCCACCATCTGCCTGCTCTCGCGCAGCTCGGTGTCCCTCAACCCGACGCTCTACCGGAACCTGCCCTATGATCCCGTGAAGGATTTCGAGCCGATCACCAATCTCGCCTTCGCGCACCAGGTGCTGATCCTCAACAAGAACGTGCCGGTGAACGACCTGAAGGAGCTGGTGGCCTATTCCAAGCAGCATCCGGACAAGCTCAATTTCGGCTCGTTCGGCATCGGCGGCGACACCCATCTGGTGGTGGAGTGGATCAAGCACGAGACCGGCGCCAGATTGACGCATATTCCCTACAAGGGTGCGTCCGACGCCATGCTGGCGTTCAAGGCGAACGACATCCAGCTGCTCTACCTCATCGTCGGCAATCCCGACATCGCGCGGCAGATCAATGAAGGCGAGGTCAAGGGCCTGCTGGTGCCGGGCGGCAAGCGCAATCCGCTGGTGCCGAACGTCCCATCGTTCGGCGAATCCGGACTGTCGCCGGACCAGACCGCGTTCGAGACCTGGTTCGGCATGTTCGCGCCGAAGGGAACCCCGGCCGAGATCGTCAAGAAGCTCAACGCGGAGTTCTCGGCCATCGTGAAGACGCCGGAATTCGCCAACCAGTATTTGATGTCGAAGGGCTTCACGCCGGTCGGCAACAGCGGCGAGGAGCTTGCGAAATTCATCGTCGAGGATCAGAAGAAGGGCAAGCTGCTGGTCGATATCTCCGGCGCCAAGCTGGAGCAGTAGAGAGTTTCAGGACTGACATGGGCTTGAACTACGAACGGCTGATGGCCTATCGGCCCGCCGACATCGCCGTGAGCTATGGCGACCGCGAATGCATCCTCTACGCGCTCGGCATCGGGCTCGGCATGGACCCCATGGATAAGGACGCGCTCAAATTCGTGTACGAGCGCGCGGGTCTGCAGGCTTTTCCCACCATGGCCGTGGTGCTGGGCTGGCCCGGCCGGCTCACCGATCCGGCCTTCGGCGTCGATGAGCGGCTGGTGGTTGCCGGCGATCTCAAGGTGGTGCTGCACCGCCCGCTGGCGGCGAAGGCGCGGCTCGTCAGCCGGCCGCGCATCAAGGAGGTGATCGACAAGGGTGCGGGCAACGCCGCCATCATCTTGAACACGCGCGACCTCATCGCCGAGGATGGAACGCCGGTCGCGACCGTGGACAGCAGCACCTTCGCGCGCAAGCACGGCGGCTTCGGCGGCAAGGTGACGGAGACGCCGGCGCCGCCGGCGGTGCCGGAGACTCCCCCAGTGAAAATCTGCGACCTGCCGACGCCGCCCAATCTCGCGCTCCTGTACCGGCTCAACGGCGACGAGAACCCGCTGCACGCCGATCCCGAACGCGCCAAGGTGGCGGGCTTCGATCGCCCGATCCTGCACGGTGCCGCGAGCTTCGGCGTCGCCGCGCACGCGATCCTGCGCACGGTCGCGGATTATCGGCCGGAGCGCCTCGCCGCCATCGAGGCGCGGTTCTCGAAGCCGGTATTTCCCGGCGAGACCATCCGCACGGAAATGTGGCCGGAGGGCGATCGCGTCGCGTTCCAGTGCCGCGTAGTCGCGCGCGACGCGATCGTGCTCAGCAACGGCCTCGCGACCTTGAGGACCGCGTGAGCTGGGACAACACCACGCTGTTCGCGGATGACACGCCTGCCGACAGGGCCTTCCGGCAGGAGGTGCGCGACTGGATCGCGGCCAATCTTCCGTTCGAGCTGTGCAATCGCGCGACGCGCATCGATCCGCCCGAGCTCAAGCCGTGGCACCGCAAGCTCTACGAGCGCGGCTGGATCGCGCCGCACTGGCCGAAGGAGCACGGCGGTATGGGCGCCACCCTGACGCAGCAGATCATCCTGTTCGAGGAGATCATCCGCGTTGGCGCGCCCACGCCCTATCCGCATGGGCTCAACTTCATCGGCCCGTTGATCATCGATGCCGGCACGCCGGAGCAGCGTGCGAAGCACCTGCCGCCGATCCTCACTGGCGAGGTGACCTGGTGCCAGGGCTACTCGGAGTCCGGCGCCGGCTCCGACCTCGCGAGCCTGACCACCCGTGCCGAGCTCGACGGCGACGACTTCGTCGTCAATGGCCACAAGATGTGGACGACCAACGGCCATTTCGCCGACTGGATGTTCGCCCTCGTGCGCACCGACCCGAAGGCGCAGCCGCGCCACGCCGGCATCAGCATGTTGCTGATCGATCTGAGATCGCCCGGCATCACCGTGAAGCCGATCCAGACCATCAAGGGCGACGCCGAGTTCGCCGAGGAATTGCTTGTTGATGTGCGCGTTCCGCGCGAGAATCTGTTGGGTGGTCTCAACGATGGCTGGAAGGTCGCGAACCGGCTGCTCGGGTCGGAGCGCTTCACCACCGGGCATCCGCGCAACGCCGCCGTGCTGCTCAACAAGGCGCGGCAGGTGGCGGAGGTCACCGGCACGCTACGCGAACCCGGCTTCCTGCAGAAGCTGGCGGCGCTCGAGATCGACCTCCTGGCGTTCTCCGCCTATTACCGCCATGCCGCCGCGCTGCACGGCGAGCAGCGGGCGCCGTTCTCGATGGCGCCGGTGATCAAGATCGCCGGCGGCGAGCTCGGCCAGCGTGCTTCGGAGCTCCTGGTCGAGGCGGCGGTGGGATTCGGCCCGCTGGCCGATGACATGACCGTCGGCAATCAGGTGGTCAATCCGGCGGCCGAGATGTTCGAGATGCGGCGCGTCACCGTCGGCAGCGGCGCCGTCGAGATCCAGCGCAACATCATCGCCAAGCGTGTGCTCGGGTTGCCGAGCTGAGGGATTGTTCGTGGACCTGTTGCTGAGCGAGCAGCAAAACCTGTTTGCAGAGACCGCGGCCCGGCTGTGCCTCGATCACGGCGGCCCCAAGCGCCTGCGTGCGTTGCGCGCGGCGGGCGCCGACATGGACGACGAGGCCTGGCGGGCGGCGCGCGGCGCCGAGTGGCTGGCGACCGTCGTTGCCGAAGATCATGGCGGGCAAGGGCTCGGCGCCTTCGATCTGGCACTCGCCTTGGAGCAGGCCGGCCGGCAACTGCTGTTGCTTCCGCTGGCTGAAGCCGCCGCCGCCGCGGCGACCATGTCGCGGGCAACGGACACGTCGCGAACAGCGGGAGCGATTGCCGATCTGCTGCGCGGGGCGGGCCTGATCGTGCCGGCGACTGAAGCCGCCTCCTGGCGTCCCGGCGCCCGCGCGTCCGGCATCCGTTACGACAGCCGGGCCGGCGTGCTCGACGGCAGCATCGCATTCGTCGCCTATGGCGATTCGGCGGATGCGTTCCTGGTTGCGATCGATTCCGGACCGCAGCCAGTGCTGGCGATCGTTCCGCGCAGCAATGTTTCGGTGGCGACCGATCGCAATGTCGACGGATCGACGTCGAGCCGGCTCGCCTTCACCAAGGTTCACGTTCCGGCGGAGCACGTGATCGCGACCGGGGTGGAGGCGCGCAAGCTGACATTGTACCTGCAAGAGTTCTTGATGCTCGGCTCGGCAGCCGAGCTTGTCGGGCTCGCCGCCGCCGCGCTCGAGGTGACGCTGGACTACGTCAAGCTGCGCCAGCAGTTCGGCAAGCCGATCGGCAGCTTCCAGGTGCTGCAGCACCGCGCGGTCGATAGCTTCATCGATATCGAGCTCAACCGCTCGCTCGTCTACCGCGTGCTGGCCGCCTATGACGCGGGCGAGCATCATCCGGCGATGGTGTCGGCGGCGAAAGCGCGTGCGTCGCGCGCGGCCCTGCAGGTGACGCGCGCCGCGCTGCAGATGCATGGCGCCATCGGCTATACCGAGGAGCACGACATCGGCCTCTACTACAAGCGCGCCATGACGCTCGCGGCGCGTTACGGCGGCGAACTCGGCCATACCGGCGCCTTCTCGGCACTCACGCTCGAAGGCGTGGGAGGGGCACCATGAGCGATGCTCCGCTGCTCCGGACCGTGGACGGGCGCGGCGTTGCCGTGCTCACGTTCAACCGGCCGGAGAAGGGCAATAGCTACAGCGCCGCCATGCTCGATACGCTGCACGACGAGATCACGCGTCTTGGCGCGGACCCGGCGGTGCGGACGATCGTGCTGCGCGGCAACGGCAAGCATTTCAACGCCGGTGCGGACGTCGGCGCGGCCGCCAAGGAAAAGCCGCGGGCGAGTATCCCCATGGTCTGCCTCGGGCTCGATACGATCCCCAAGCCGACCATTGCGCTAGTCCAAGGCGCCTGCATCGGCGGCGCGGTTGCGATGATCTCCTGCTGCGACGTCGTCGTCGCCACGGACAACGCGTTCTTTTCGCTGCCAGAGGTGCGGCTCGGCTTCGCGCCGGGGCCGCTTATTCCGTTCTTTCTCCGCGCGATCGACCCGCGCAGCCTGCGCCGCTACCTGCTCTCGGGCGAGCGCTTCGCTGCCGAGGACGCCCTGCGGATCGGTCTCGTGCATCAGCTCTGCGCAGCCGAGAGCGCGGACGCCGCATTGGCCGCCATCATCGACGAAATGCTGCACGCCGGCCCGAACGCGCTGGCGCATGCCAAGCAGCTGCTTCGCCGCTTGACGCAAGTTCCAATATCGAAGGAGCTGTTGGCCGAGCTTCAAGGCGAATTCGACCAGCGCCTCGAGTCGGCCGAAGCGACCGAAGGCCGGGCGGCCTTTCGCGAGAAGCGCAAGCCCAGCTGGTTTCCGCCGCAAGGTCAGTGAACAGGGGAGGGCCATGCACCTCATCGGTCTCGTACTTTGTCTGCTCGCCCTGTGCATTGGCGTTGCGCCTGCAGCGGCGCAGAGCTGGCCCGCGGCGAAGCCCATCACCATGGTGGTGCCGTTCCCGCCGGGACCGGCGCTCGACCTCGTGGCACGCCTCGTCGGCGGCAAGATGAGCGACGCGCTCGGCCAGACCGTGGTGATCGACAACCGCACCGGCGCCAACGGCACGATCGGATCGAGCCTGGTGGCGCGCGCGACACCCGACGGCTACACGCTGCTCGCGGCCACCGCCGGCACGCATGTCACCGCCGTGCATCTCTTGAAGAACCTGCCGTACGATCCGCTTAAGGACTTCACCCCGATCGTTGCCGCGGTCGAGCCGGTGACCTGCCTCGCGGTCAACAGCGCCGTGCCGGTCAACACCGTCGAGGAGCTGATCGCCTACGCCAAGGCGCGCCCCGACGAGCTCTCCTACGGCTCCTCGGGCGTCGGCTCGGTCTTCCAGATGATGGGCGAGCTGTTCAACCAGACCGCCGGCGTGCGCATCAAGCACGTGCCCTACCGGGGCGTGGCGCCGGCCATGCAGGACGTGGTTGGCGGTCACATCCCGATGGTGTTCATCTCGGTCTCCAATGCCATGCCCGCGATGCAGGCCGGCCAAGTCAAGATTCTCGCTGTGCTCGAGCCGACGCGCTACGCCCGGCTCAAGGATATCCGCTCGATGTCGGAGATCATTCCGGCATTCCAGAAGCCATCGTCGTGGTTCGGCTTCTTCGGTCCTGCCGGTCTGCCACGCGAGATCGTGACTCGGCTGAACGCCGAGATAGTCAAGGCGCTCAACGCGTCCGACGTGGCGGCGAAGCTCGACGACAACGGCATGACTGTCATCGGCGGCACGCCGGAACAGTTCGCCGCGCTGATGCAGGACGGCATTGCGCGCTACGGCGCGATCATCAAGGCGGCCGGCATTCAGCCGGAGTAGGTCACGGACATTCGCCGCGGATCAGGCCTGGACGAGCTCGGCGAGCTTCAGCACGGTGTTCCAGTTGCGGCCGGTGCCGCGCGTATCGAGTTTGGAATCGATCAGGTTGCTGGTCAGGCGCGAGCGGCCGATGCCGGCCGGATAGACGATATAGGCGTGTCGGCCTACGGCCTCGATCATCTCCGGACCGGTGATGGCGGCGCGCAGCGTCGCCACGGCCTTCGCGGTCGGCGCCTTTTTCAGGATCATCGCGACGAGATGGCCGGGAGCGCGCTTCGCCTCCTCGCGGAAGGGGTTCTTGGCGACGACCGTTGCCCATTCCTTGGCGGTGCGGACGTGGAAATCCGTGCGCAACCCGAGGCGCTTTTCCGCCTCGCTCTCCAACAGCGTCTCCAATGCAGCGCCGGTTTTGCGGCCGCCGCTGAAGACGAGATTGCCGCTGTTGAGCACGGAGCGGACCTGCGCGAACCCCAAGTCGGTCAGGAGATCACGTAGGTCCGACATCGCCACCTGGGTACGGCCTCCGAGGTTGACGCCGCGCAGCAGGGCGATGTGGACCGTCATGGCGGAGATCTATTTCGCCAATCTCCGCGTCGCCTTCATCCGCTGCACGCTGTCGCCAGCCAGGTGGCTCCAGATGATGCCGTCGCGCACCAGCTTGTCGGCGCGCGGCTCGAGCACGCCGGCGCTCATGTGAATGTCGAGGTTGATCTCCGTCACCTCCTGGATCACGTCCGTCGAAAGGTTCATGCACAGGCCGGCATTGGCCGAGTGCACCTTGTGATCGTGCTCCCAGGCGATGCGCATCACGAACGAGCGCAGCGCCTCGGTCAGCATGTGCATCCTGTTGATCTTGAGCTGCACCAGCTGCTGGTCGAACAACGGGCGGCCGCCCTGCTTCCTGGTGCGCGCCAAGGTCAGCGCCATCTCGCAGGCGTCATCGCAGACGCCGAGCGCGTTGGCGGCGAGCTCGAGGTCACCGAAGATGTCGCCGCCGGTGCGGTCGCCAGCCTGATGGGTCTTCATGTCGGAGCCGTTCACCGGCCCGACGACGTTCGCATGCGGCACGCGCGCGTTCTCGAAGATCATCTCGCCGTTCTGGTAGAAGCGCCAGCCGGCCTTGTTGAAGACCTTGCCGATGCGGAATCCGGGCGTGTCGCGCGGCACCAGAAACATGGTGGTGCCCTGCTTCAACGGTGCGTTGGGATCGGTGCGGGCATCGATGAAGAACAGCTTGCCGACGCTGGCATTGGCGATGAAGCATTTCTCGCCGTTGAGGATCCATTCGTCGCCGTGACGCTCGGCGCGCAACTTCAACCCGGCCTTGGGGTCGTCGCCCGGCGGCAGCCGGTTGTCGGAGCCGGCGCTCGGCTCGCTGATGCCCTTGCCCAGGAGATAAGTGTCGTCCTCCAGGAACGGCTTGAGGAAGCGGCCCTTCTGCTCGTCGGTGCAGGTGGCGGCGATCAGGTGGCTCCACTTCCAGCATTGGCTGAATGTCTTCGAGATCGCGCTGTCGGCCTTGGCGAGCTCGGCCATCACCAGCGCCTGCGTCACGAAGTCGGTGCCGTGGCCGCCCCATTCCTTCGGCACCGCCATGGTGCGGAAGCCGAGCCGGGAGCCCTTCTTGATGATTTCCCAGTCGAACGTCTCGCGCGGGTCGGAAATCTCGTCGCGCTCAAGCGAAATCGGGCGGATCTCCTCCTCCGCGAACTTGCGGGCGGTCATCTGCCAGGCGCGCTGCTCGTTGCTCAGCATGAAGTCCATGGTTGTTGTCCTTGGTTGCTTGTTACTCGGCGGCGAGCAGCGCGGGGCGCCGATAGCCCGACAGCGCCTCGGCGATGCGCAGCGTGGCCTCGCTCTTGCCGGCGCCGGAGTGCAGGCAGACCAGCGCGTCGTGCACGTATTTCTGCAGCGGCATGTCCTTCATCACGCCCATCGCGCCGAAGCATTCCGCGGCATCCTTGGTGGCGTGGTAGATCGTCTCGGCAACGAATGCCTCGGCAATGGTGGTGAGCGGCAGGTCGGGCAGGCTGCGGTCGGCGATCGCGGCGGGATGGTCGGAGGCCCAGGCCGCCTGCCAGATCGCGGCGCGCGCCACCTCGAGCCGGACCAGGACCTCGGCGAGCTTTCCGCCGATCGCCTGGTGCTCGATGATGCGGCGGCCGCCTTGCACGCGCAGCTGCGCGTAGTCGAGCGCGGCCTCGTAGGCGACGCGGCCGATGCCGAGATTGAGCGCTTGGTCCTGCGGGATGCGGCGGCCGGCGTCGCCGGCGAGCGGGCTTCCCTCGTCGATGCCGAGGAGGTTTTCTGCCGGCACGCGGCAGTCCTTGAACGTCACCGTGCCGTAGGCGCCGTGGTGCCAGCGTTCGCTCGCGGCGATATCCGCCACGGCGAGCCCGGACGTGTTGCGCGGCACCAGCAGCGTGCTGGCGCCGTTTCCAGTGGCGACCTGCACGGCGAAAAGTCCCGCGAGCGGCGCGTTGGCGACGCGATCCTTGGCACCGTTGATGATCCAGACGTCACCTGAGCGCTTGGCGGTGGTCTTGAAGCCCGCGTCGCCCACCTTCGGCCGGTGATAGTTGACGCCGAGCGCGGGGTCGCGGTCGGGCTCGTGCTCGGCGAGCGCAAGCTGGTAACGGTCGTCTTCCAGGAACGCCGGCAGGAAGTGCCCGCGCTGCTCGTCCGTCATGGCGCGGTCGAACAGCTCGTGGGCCAGCGTCGAGGTCTGCGCCAGCACGGCGGCGATGTCGGGGTCGCCGAAGGCCAGCTCCTCGGTGACGATGCAGCAGGTGAGATGGTCGGCGCCGGCGCCGCCCATCTGCTCGGAGAGGGCGAGCGTGCGCAGCCCCATCTGCGAGGCCTTGTCGAGCACGTCGAGCAGCAGCGGACGCACGCGCGCTTCGAGGCGGGCCGGCACCAGCGCCGCCGGCACGACTTCCTGCGCGACGAAATCGCGAACGGTGTCGCGGATTTCCAGCTGCTCAGGACTGAGGTGAAGACTGTACATGCAACTTTCTCCGAGATGACCGCACGCCGGTCAGGGGGATTTCTTGACGAACTTCTGCACCCGCCAGTTCAGCGTGTCGGCAATGTAGACGTCGCCCTTGGCGCTGACCGTGATGTAATGCGCCTCGCCGAACTGGCCGAGCGCCTTGCCCTGCTTGCCGGTGACGCCGAGCACCTTGCCGTCGAGGTCGAGCTTGATGAGCTGGCCGGCATGCCCGTGCGCGAGCCAGATGTGCTGGTCCGGGCCGATGAACAGGCCGCACGGCGTTCCCGGATGCTTGGATTCGCGGATATAGGTGCCGTCGCCGTCGAACACCTGGATGCGCTGGTTGTTGCGGTCGGCTACGTAGATGAGGCCCTTGGCGTCGATCGCGATCGAATGGGCGATGTCGAACTCGCCCGGCCCGCTGCCCTTCTTGCCCCAGGCCTTGATGAAGTTGCCGTCCTTGTCGAACTTGATCACCTTCGGCTCGCCGCGGCCGTGCCCCTGCACCACGTAGATCTCGCCGGCAGGCCCGAACGCCATGTCGTTCGGCTCGTTGAACAGCCGCAGATGCCCATAGGAATGCATCTCGCCGGCGGTGTCGCGCACGCCCAGCACGAGCAGCACGCGGCCTTCGGGACTCAGCTTGTAGACGACGTGGGAGCGCACATCCGTGGCCCAGATATTGTCCTCGCCGTCGATGCGCAGCCCATGCGGCCGGTCGAACAGCCCTTCGCCCAGCGAGCGCAGGTATTTGCCGTTCGGGTCGAATTCCATCAGCGGATTGGGGCCGCGATGCAGCACGAAGATGTGCCCCTTGGAGTTGATCGCGACGCCCGACGTGCTGCCGAAGGTCATGCCCGACGGCAGGCTGAACGTGTCGGCGACCGCCACGTAATCGAGCGGCGGGGGAGGGGCCGACTGGGCGAAAGCGGGAATCGACATCAGCGAGGTCATTAGCAGAATCGTTGAGGTTGTGAGGGTCTGCATATCTGCACCGCCATGATCCTAGTGTCCCGGTTCCGACGTTCGTATCACTTTGACCAAGGTCACTCGGCTTTGATGCCCGCGGTCTTGATGACGTTCGACCAGCGCTCCAGGTCGCGCTTGATCAGCGCCTCGAATTCCTCCGGGCCCGTCGGCATGGGGGTCACCTGCTGCTCGTTCAGGAGCTTGATCACCTCGGGCTCGCGCATGACCGCGAGCGTCTCCTGCGTCAGCCGCGCGACGATCTCCTTCGGCGTCTTGACTGGAACGATGATGCCGATCCAGGGCGCCATGGTGAAGCCGGGCACGGTCTCTGCCACTGCCGGCACGTCGGGCAGTGCCGGCACGCGCTGCGGCTCGGCGACCGCGATCGCCTTCAACTGGCCGGACCGTACGTTCTGCAGCAGGGTCTGGACATTGTTGAACCCGAGCTGCACCTCGCCGCCGATCAGCGCGAGCGAGGCCGGACCGGTGCCTTTGTACGGCACGTGCAAGAGCTTCACGCCGGTCGAGAGCGAGAACAACTCCATCGCCAGATGGCTGAAATTGCCGACGCCGGCGGAGGCATAGGCGAGATCACCGGGCTTGGACTTGGCGAGCGCGATCAACTCGGCCACGTTGCTGACCGGAACCGATGGATGCGTCGCCAGCAGCCCGGGAAAGCGGACCAGCGTCGCCACCGGCGCAAAGTCGCGCAGCGCCTGGTAGGGCAGCTTGTCGTAAAGCCAGGGATTGACCACCAGCGGCGTGTCGGACGAGGTCGCGATCGTGTAGCCGTCGGGATCGGACTGCATCAGCGCCTGCAGGCCGACGCCGCCGTTGGCGCCGCCGCGGTTCTCGATGAAGACCTGCTGGCCGAGCCGGTCCGACAGGTGCTTGGCGGCGACCCGCGCGATGAAATCGGTGCCGCCGCCGGCCGGGAACGGCACGATCATCTTGATCGGTTTCTGCGGCCAAGCCTGCGCCAAGGCGGTTGCCGGCGCGACGCACGCGAGCAGCAGTATTGCCGCAAGCCTTCCCACATGAATGCGCATGGACGTCCTCCCGAGGGAGCAGTTGCTCCTGATGAAAGTGCTGCCGGTTTGTTCCGGCAGGCTTTTTAATGGTCGCATTTTCTACGGAAAACCGGTCTCCACTTTTCCTGAAGATGCTCCAGGCATGCTGTAGTTCTCATACGGCGGCGGCGATCGCGTCTCCCATCTGCGTGGTGCTGGCGCGACCGCCCAGGTCTCGCGTGAGATGCTTGCGGTCCGCGATCACCTTGGTGACCGCCGCCAGGATGCGGTCCGCCGCGGCGACTGCCTTGGATTCGTTATGCTTGCGGCCGAGCCAGGCCAGCAGCATCTGCCCCGAGATGATCATGGCGTAAGGGTTGGCGATGTTGCGTCCTGAAATATCCGGCGCCGAGCCGTGGGTCGCCTGCGCCATCGCCTGCTTCTCGCCCACGCACAGGCCCGGCGCCAGGCCCAGGCCTCCGACCAGGCCGGCGCCGATGTCGGTGAGGATGTCGCCGAACTGGTTGGTGGTGACGACGACGTCGAAGCGTTGCGGCTCGATGACGAGCTTCATGGCGATCGAGTCGATCATCATCTCCTCGAATGCGACGTCGGGATAGTCGCGCGCGACCTTGCGACATTCCTCCGCGAACATGCCGCAGGCCAGGCGATAGACCGGCTCCTTGTGCGCGGCCGTGACCTTCTTGCGTTTGCGGGTGCGCGCGATCTCGAAGGCCTCGCGCGCGACGCGGTTCGATCCCTTGCGGGTGATCACGCGCATGGCGACGGTGATGTCGTCGTTGGGCCGGAACTCCGGCAGTCCGGCGACGACGGTCTCGGAATAGAGCATGCCCTCGGTGAGCTCGCGCAGGAACACAATGTCGACGTCGCGGTGGACCGAGGGGATGCTGGCATGGGACAGCGAGGGCCGCACCGCCGCGAACAGGTCGAACTTCTTGCGTACCGGCGGCATCACCCAGGTGGCATCGCCGCGCGGATAGGCGGCGTGCCCGATCGGCCCCATCACCCAGCCGTCGAGACCGCGCAAGGCTTGCTCGGTCACCGCCGGCAACGTGTCGCCGTGCTGCTCGTGCCCCTGCTTGCCGATCGGCAGCCCCTGCCACTCGATATCGAGGCCTTCGCGCGCCGCGGCCGCCGTCATCACCTTGACGCATTCCGGAACGACTTCGAGGCCGATATCGTCGCCGAGCAGAATTCCGATCTTCAACGTCAATCCTCCACGACGATGCCGGTATCTTCCACGTCGCGCTTCCAGCTCGCCATTTCGTCGCGGAGCCAGCGCCTGGGGTCGTCGAGCCAGGATTGCCGCGGGACGACCATGCCGCCGCGCGCGAAGGCCTCCTGCATCTCGGGCGCGGTCATCGCCTTGAGGAAAGCCTTGTGCAGCGTCTCGACGATCTCCACCGGCACGCCCGACGGCGCGAATGCGGAAACCCATTGCGAGGCGCGGATGCCGGCGAAGCCGACCTCGGCGAGCGTGGGAACGTCGGGATGCTGCGGCAGGCGCGCCTCGGCGGCGACGGCGAGCGCGCGCACCTTGCCGGCCTTCATCATGCCGACCGGATTGGTGACGTTGAACCACGACACGTGGATGTCGCCGTTGGCAAGATCGCGGATGATCTCGGCGCCGCCGCCCTTGAACGGAATATGCACGACATCGATCCCCGCGCGCTTCTTCAGGATTTCGGTGTTGATCTGCTGATAGCTGCCGGTGCCGGCGCTGCCGTAGAGAACCTTGCCGGGATGCGCCTTGGCGTGGGCGATGAAGTCGGCGAACGTCCTGGGGGAGGAATTGTCGGGCGGGAAGCCCGCCGTGGTCGCAAGGAAGAAGACAGGAACGTCCGCCAGCGGCGTGATGACCTGCAGGTCCCGCTCATAGTCGATCTTCATCTTCCGGGCGAGCAGAACCGGCGTCAGGCCGTTGGTCGAGATGTTGCCGATCATCAGCGTGTGGCCGTCGGGCCGCGCCCGCGCCACCTCCTCGATCGCGATGATGCCGGAGGCGCCGGGCTTGTTCTCGATGAAGACGCCGCGCCCGAAGCCCTGCCGCAACTGTTCAGCGTAGAGCCGCGCTACCACGTCGGTCAGTCCGCCGGGCGCGTAGGGCACGACGATCCTGATCGGTTTCGATGGATAGGGGCCCTGTGCCGGTGCCGACGCGATGGCTGCGAGAAGGGCCGCAAGACAAGACGCGAGCAAGAAGGCCCGCCCAGTATACCCCATTTGGCCGTCCTCCGCCGGCGCTTGAGCGCTCTGTACTTGTCGGCGGATTGTATGGACGGGCTATGGGATTGCACAAGCCTGAAACTTGACGTTCCCGGAGGGCGCGCGGATGCCCGGCCGCTTCCGCGCGCTGATGCCGTTTGCGCTATTGCGCCGGCTGCGGCTGCCCGGCGCTGTCAACCAGCGTCGCGTGGCCGACCCCGATCCGTTTCGGCCGGCCGCCGAAATAATCCTCGCGCAGGCATCGATAGATCGCGGCAATGAGGAGCACGTGCCCGAGCGCCACCACGCCGATATAGACGATGACCATGACCATCATGACGAGCTCGATGAGCATTGCTCGCTCCCCGCCGCTTGCTGAAACGCCGGCGCCTCGGAACTCGTCCGCAGCTCGACCAACGCCTGCGCGGCCTGGCGCGCATCGTCGGCGTTCTGTGCGATCGTACTCAGGTAGGGCAGGATGGCGTGGCCGAGCGCCGTCAGCGCGATGAGCGGCCTGCGCTGGAACAACGCTCCGCCGAGCTCGCGCTCCAACGCAATGATCGCATTGGTCAGCGAGGGCTGAGAGACGCCACTGCGCTTGGCTGCGCGCGTGAAGCTCAGCTCCTCGCAAAGGGCCAGGAAGTAGCGAATTTGATGCATTTGCATGTTTCCACCTCGCGCGGGTTTGCGCTTGCCGGGCGCGACCATGCCATCGGTGAGGTCCGCGGAAAGTGAAGGACTTCACATAACGAGATCTTTTGTCATGGCGGCCAAGACTGATCGAAAGTCGCTGATCGAAAGTAGCTGATTGCCGGCCTCGGGCCGGGGAGCGGCCGGCCCCGGATGTGGGACAGGGGATGAGGGCGCGCGGGACGGGCCCGGGGCGGCGCTAGTTGATGCTCGCCCGCACGCGAATGAGCGCGGTTTCGTCGGCGTCGCTCGCCCGGCCGCGCAGCGAGAAATCGAAGGCGTCGGCGCCCTTGAAGCCAGGACGCGGCCGGTAGACGACCCCGGTCCGGCCGCGCGGCATCAGCGTTCCCCGTTCCGGCGGCGCGTCGATCGTCAGGCCATCGACCGGGGCGCTGCCTGCCTGCACCATGATGGTGCAGGGCGTATCGGCCGGCAGTGCGAGCGATACCTCGGTCTGGTGTCCGAATCCGAGCGGAATCGGCGTGACCCGACAGTCATGCGAGCCGAAAATGCCGGCGCAGATCATCGCCACCACGCAAAGCGCGGAAACGCCGACGAAGCACCAGGCTACCGCCGTCGGCCGTGCGTCCGTTGCTTGCGATGCGGGCTCTCCGAGGTCGAAGGACCGCAGTGTGCGCGCAGCGATTCGCGCCGCTGAACTCGCTCCTGGCAATTCGATGTGGGTCATGTCGGGCAAAGGCTCCAGTAAAGAAAACCCATTGGATGAATGTAGAATAGTACGAGTTCCGGTGACGGGCGTGTGAAGCTCGTCACAATGGAACGGACAAGTTGGATCGGAAGCGGCGATACGTGCCGGCTATATCTGCAGCCTGCGCACGTTGAAGGCCTGCACCGGGCGGCGGAAGCCTTTGAGCGGCAATTCGCCCGCGGACTCGAGCTCTGCCCGCTCGTGGACGGCAGCGTGCACCTTGGCGTCGACCGGAATCTGGCCGTTGCGTGCCTCGTCGCACAGGCGCGAGGCGAGATTTGCGACCGTGCCGGTCGCCGAATATTGGAATCGCCCCTCGAAGCCGATGCATCCGAGCGTGGCATATCCGTGGGCTATGCCGATCCCGAACCCGAGCTCATGGCCGTGGGTGCGCCACGTCGCGGCAAGCGCCGTGATCTCGTCGCGCATCTCGGTCGCCATCCGGACGGCCCTGAGCGACGGCTCCGGGCACGGCAGCGGATCGTTGAACAGCACCAGCAGACCGTCGCCGGCAAAACGCTCGACCGTACCCTCGAACTTGTCGATCAGCGCGCCGAGGGCCTTGTGATAATCGCGCAGGACCGACATCACCTCCTCAGGCTCGGCGGCCTCGGCGAACGCGGTGAAGCCGCGCAGGTCGCAAAAGACGACGGTGACCTCGCGGCGATGGCTCTCGAGCACGCGCTCGTCGCCGGAGGAGACGAGCTGCGCGACCTGCGGCGAAAGAAAGCGCTTCAAGCGTCCGATGCGCTCGATCTCGGCGACCTGCTCCTCCACGCGCTGTTCGAGCGTCCGGTTCCAGTTCGCAAGGTCGGCGGCCTGCGCCTGCACCTGGTCGTGCAGCGCCTTGACGCGCAGCACCGAGCGCACCCGTGCGACCAACGCCGCCTGGTCGATCGGCTTGGTCAGATATTCGTCGGCGCCGGCGTCGAGGCCCTCCACGACATCCTTGGTGGCCGTGTTGGCCGTCACCAGAATGATGGGCAGGAACGGAAAAGCGGTGTCGCTCTTGAGCCGGCGGCACGCCTCGATGCCGTTGAGGTTCGGCATCATCACGTCGAGCAGGACGAGGTCCGGGCGATGCTGTGCAACCGCGGCCAGGGCCTCCTCACCGTCGCAGGCCTGCAATGTCGCGTAGCCATTCGCCTCCAGCCGCGTCACGATGATGTCGCGGTTGGTCTCGTTATCGTCGACTACGAGAATGCGCGGGGGGTTGTTCATGGCAACGCCTGCAGCAGACGTTATGGCACATATTCTCTGATCTTGGCCAGCAGCGCACGCGGGCTGTACGGCTTGGTGACGTATGCGTCGCAGCCTGCCGCCCGAGCCTTCGCCTCGTCGCCGCTCAAAGCGTAGGATGTAACCACGACGATCGGTATCGCGCGCAGGTCGGGATTGGCCTTGATGCGACGTGTTGCCTCATAGCCGTCGAGCAACGGCAGCTGGATGTCCATCAGGATCAGATCCGGTCGTTCCCGCTCGGCCGCGGTCAGTGCTTCCTCGCCGTTCACGGCGTTGACGATTTCGTATCCGACGCTGGTCAGCAGATCGCGCAAAATTCGCCGATTGTCCTCCTGATCCTCTACAACCAGGATGCGTTTGCTCATGATCGCACCACCTGTTGCTCGACCGTGACCGGCAATGTGAAGAAGAACGTCGATCCCTGGCCCGGCGCGGACTCGACCCAAATCCGCCCGCTGTGCATCTCGATGATCCGCTTCGCGATCGACAATCCGAGCCCGGTTCCGGCCTTCTTTTTGGTTGACGAGCTGTCAGCCTGCTGGAACTCGTCGAAGATCCTGAGTTGGTCCGCCGCGCTGATACCGGGCCCGGAATCGCAGACGGCGACGGTGAAGGAGCCGTTGGAGGCGGAGGCCTTGACGGCGACCTCGCCGGTATCGGTGAACTTGATCGCGTTGCCGACGAGATTGAGCAGGACCTGGGCGATGCGGCGCTGGTCGCCGCGGCCGACGGGCAGGTTGGGCCGGACGTCGGCCTTGAAGGCGAGATGCTTTTCGACCGCCAGGGGTTCCACCGCGTGGATCACGTCATGGACGACCTCCTCGAGCGAGTAGCTCGCGAGCGCCAGCGAGAATTGCCCAGCCTCGATCTTGGCGAGGTCGAGGACGTCGTTGATCAACCCGAGCAGATGGCGGCCGTTGGCTTGAACGCGCTCGAGCACCTGACGCATCTTGTCCGGGGCTTCGCCATAGATGTGGTCGAGAATGAGCTCGGTATAGCCGAGAATGGCATTCAAGGGCGTCCGCAGCTCGTGGCTCATATTGGCCAGGAACTGGGACTTGTGCTTGCTCTCGATCTCGAGCTGGCGGCTCTTCTCATCGATCTCGCTGAACAGACGCGCGTTCTGGATGGCAAGCACCGACTGGGCGGCGAAGGTCTTGAGGAGGTCCACGGTCCCCTTCGGGAACCAGCCGGGCTCCTTGCGGCGGACGACGAGCAGGCCGATCATGTGCGTCGGCCGCAGTAGCGGCGCCACCAGCATCGCGCGATAGCCGGCGCGCAGAATGATGTCGTGCATCGGCGTCGTCGGCTCCCGCCGGATGTCCGGAATCTGGATCGGCTCGCGCTGCCGGATCGCCGACGCGGCCGATGCGCTGTCGAGCGTTATGCTTTGCTCCAGCAAGCCCGCGATCGTCGCCTGGTCCATGCCGTGCGTGGCGCGCAGGCGGAATTCCTCCCGCGCGTCGTCGTAGACGTAGATCGCGCCGGCCTCGGTATTGGAGAGCTGAACGGCCTTGGTGACGATGGTCATCAGCACGTTCTCGAGGTCGAGCGTGGAGTTGACCGCCTGGCTGACCTCGCCGAGCGCGCGAAGCTCGCTCACGGATTGCGCCAGCTCGCGTGTCCGGGTCTCCACCTTCCGTTCCAGATTGCTGTAAGAGTCGTGCAGCCTTCCGGCCATGTCGTTGAACTGATCGGCCAGCGTCTCGAGCTCGTCGTCGGTCTTGATCGCGATGCGCTGCGTCAGGTCGCCGCTGCCGATGCGCGCCGCGCCGGCCTGCAGAGCTTGGATCGGAACGATCATCTTGCGGGCGAGGAACGTGCCGGCGACGGCCGCCATCGCCAGCGCGGCAAGCAGAACGAGGCCAGTGCGCTGGATCGTTGCGTAGAGGCGCGCATAGGCCTCCTCGCGCGGCAGCTCGACGAAGACCAGCCAGCCGAGCGAAGGAATCTGCGCATAGGCGGTCAGCACCTGCCGTCCTTCCAGCCCCTCGGCCACCTGCAGCGCCTCCGGCAGCGTTCCGGCGATGGCCGCGCGTGCGGCCTTTACCTGCGCCAGGCCGGACAAGTCGGTGCCGCGCAGTACCATGCTGATGTCGGGATGCGCGATCAGGCGGCCCTTGGAGTCGACGACGTAGGCTTGTCCGTGCTCGCCGACCCTGATCTGGGAGACGATCTCCCACATGAATTTCAGACTGACCTCGGCGGCGCTGACCCCGGAATCGCGGCGGGCCCCGGCCAATGCCAGCGTCATATACGGCTCTGATTCGTAGCGGAAATAGACTGGGCCGTAGTAGATCTTATGCGCCATCGTCTCGGTGAATTTCGGATCCTTGGAAAAGTCGATTCCGCTGTCGATCACATCTGCGGCCAGCCGCGAGATCAGCAATCGCTCGATTCCTGAAGGATCCATTTGTCGGAGCTCGGTGATCGCCGGTACTTGCCGCAGCAGGCGCATGGAGTCGAGACGGCGCTGCTGCAAGGTGCTGTCGAGCCACGGCAACTGGGTGGTCCATCCAAGCTGCGCCTCGATCTGGTCGACAAACTGCTCGATCTTGGCCGATGCCGCCTCCGCCTGCTCGCGCTGGATTCGGATAAGAGAGTCCTTGTGCTCCTGATAGAAAAACCAGAACTCGAACGAGGCGTTGGTGACCAGTGCTACGCAGACAACCGCGACGAACAGCGCGACATATTTCGTGAACAGGCGGCCGCGGTTCTTGACCGCGACAGCCGGGGCTGAGTCCGAGACCTGTCGTGCTGCTGAAGCTCGCCAACTTGCCGTATCGAATATTGACGAAGGAGCCCATCGGCTCATTCGATGACCTCGCTTGCAGTGATGAGCAACGGGTAGGGCACCTCGATGCCGAGCGCTTTGGCAGCCTTGAGGTTGACCACGAGATCGAACTTCGTCGGCTGCTGGACCGGCAGTTCGGCGGGCTTGGCGCCCTTGAGAATTCGGCTGGCGTATTCGCCAAGCTTCCGATAGGCATCGGTAATATTCGGACCGTAGCTCATCAGTCCGCCGGCCTGAACATATTCACGCCACGAATAGACCACCGGCAGTTTGTGGATTGCTGCGAGTTGAACGATCAGGGCGCGTTTGCTCGTGAAGAATCCATCGGGGCTGACTATGAGTGCGCCCGCCCCGAGCGCGGCCGCCGCTTCGAATGCCATCTTGAGCTCGTCCTCGGTGCTGGCCTCGACGATCGAAAGTTGCAGCCCTGCCGCGCGCGCTGCTCTTTCTACGTCCGGTCTCTCGAATCGGGCCGAGGGGACCTTTGGGTTCAGAACCAATGCAAATTTTTCGGTTTTGGGGACCAGTTCACGCAGCAGTTCCAAACGCTTGG
>Ga0126377_10000144_pt1 | contig 38689 bp, 51 predicted proteins | sample PanSoiMetPlot_22_FD_92647 | JGI IMG/M metagenome (GOLD analysis project Ga0126377, IMG submission 92647) | Tropical forest soil microbial communities from Panama - MetaG Plot_22 | ecosystem: Environmental > Terrestrial > Soil > Tropical forest > Bulk soil | place: Panama | collected 2016-02-17 | reverse complement strand
TAGATCCTCTTCCAATTCAGACAAGGGACGCGTGAGAACAACGTAAATCTTATTTCCTGCAATGTAGTTATCCTCAAACTGCCATCCACAAGCGATTAAGCTCTCAAACAGAGCCATAGACTCACCACTTAAAAAGGTCTGGCCATCATGAGTCAATAGCTTCATTCCTTGCCATCCATCCAAATGAACTGGAGAATCTTTGTGATTGTAATCAACATGCTCATGCTGATGGCCAGCATGGCTAGCTGTGCATGCCTCATCCTTGCAAGGATTGACAGGCATAACATAAGTCTCTGTTAGATCCTCTATGAGGTCTGACATGTCTAGGGGAGTATCACTCAATCGCATCGGAGCGTTATTGACTGGCATCTCTACTCTAGCTTCTGTATCAGGTATCCACGCTTCGCAAGGATTCTGAGGGGCATCACAATGTACATTGTAGCCATCATAGTAGGCGTCAATCAGAATGCCTTCTTTGTCTCTCCAGTCCCCAAAGCTTGTCATAGGTCTGCTAGCCTGTCTGTCTAGTTCTCCTTGATTCCAAGCATCACACTTCATTTGTTCCATATCCAAAGGCTCATCAAGACTCTTGCCTAACACTGCGCCAGCACTAGTGACTGTGAAGACTCGATTGATTGTGTTGTAAGTGTGAATAACAGAGATAGACTTTAGATCCCTGTCCCTGTGAATTGTGCCTGTGTACTTCTTGCGATAATCTCTAAACTCTTGTCTAGTTCTGAATAATGTAATATCTCCCATAAGATACGTAAACCATTTGAACGTGTTTTGCATTGTCGTATTCTCCTTGTTAGCTGCGTTACTTGAAAACATCTAGTAATGGGGCGAATTGTTATTATACTCCTCTATATGGGAAAGTCAAGTGCTATCAAACATATTTATCTCCTTTAGAATCAATAACTTAACTATTTTTTTAAACACTGTTGACAGTAAAATTGGGTAGATTTTGTGGGAGTAAATACAATCCCACATCTACAATATCTATCTTGTGTGTTATTCATTCTAGTTACTTTTGTCTTACACTCATCAGAGCAATAACTAAAATCTAGCCTAACAAACTCATATATGCTGTCAACATTGCTATAGTCTGCTTCAAACTCTTCATTACATTTACAGCACAATAATGTATCAGATCCAAATACCAGATCTTTACTCCCCATTATAAGTCTAAGGACAGTCTGTACCCTGTAGTTATCTAATTCATATGTCCTAAACTTATTACCAGATCTCTTCTTACAATCTTTAAGTAAGGTCATAAGTTTATCTATCAAATGTTCCTCAAACTTCAATCTTAATGGGAAGTTATCATTTATGATCTCAAACTCTGGCCATCTCTCTTTCATCATATTCCTAAAGCTATCTATGTTTGTAATTGCGCTTATCTTTAACTCTCTAGTCTTGCTATTAACAGCTAAGAATAGATAGTTATTCTTCAATTCTTTTCTCATATTCCTCCATTTAAACATTATTTCATTAAGTAAACACTGTATACGTAACTGAATAACTCCATTATATACTATGATTTACAGTCAGTCAAATGGAAGTGTAAGTGAAGTGTAAGAGAATATGTTGAAGTGTATGAAATAAATGGGAAGTGTAAGGTAAGTGTATGAGGAATATAGTAGAGAGTATGGGGAGAATTGGTTTAGTATACTTCCTGTGACGTAATGTTGAGGAGTGGAACGAGGATCTGGAGAGTACTGGATACCGACGCTGACCCTTGCGAGACAAACACAGCACATTGGCGAGCCATCTTAACAAAGTGAGAGATTAAACCTATAAAGACCAGACACCATGAATTTAGTTCCTAAGTGATTGATAGATCTTACCTTAAGTGTCTAAGTATTAGACTAGGTAAATAGGTCAATAAACTAGTGGTATTAGTCCTATTTGACCACTAGATATTGTGGTATTTACATAAGACCTATTATCAGACCCAGAATGACTAAGTATAATGGTCAGACCAAGTTTAGATGGGTAGTAGTGCCCCCGGCACACTTGTATAAATTGTTGATGGTTTGATGATATTGCTTATATAAAATTTGATATTGCTTATATAAAATTGATGATATTGGTTACATAAAATTTTTAAACAATGTATAATTATAACTCCCCATTTGACTTAGTATATATGATATAGTATAATTATATAGTTGATAGTAAAACTTTAGTTTTTAAATGAAAATAGTAAAACTTTAGTTTGATGAAATAGAAATAAAAAAAAATATAAACAGTGTTTAAATATGGAGATTATATGGGTAATGCTTTAGTTAAGAAAGAGTTAAGTGAGTTAGAGAAAGATATACTTAAAGTTATATCTACTTCTGAAATATCTACTCCAGGAGAAATAAGTAATATACTAGATGTAGAAGAATCCCTAATAGTAGAAATACTTAACAATGATGAATTCTATAATTACATCTGCGCAAGCAGTATGTCTATAATGAGATTAGCATATCATAGTAAAGCTATCCCCCATTTAATTAGAGATCTAGATACTGAAGTTAAATTCTATGATTCATATGATAGGTTAATTAAAGCAATTGGTAATGGGAAAGATAATAGTTCAGAAGGAATGAAAGTATCTCTAGAAGTATTACTTAAAAATAACAGCGCAGAAGTAAAAGAAAAAGATGTAACTCCCCATACTAAAGATAATTTAAACACTGTTTACGAAGTGAAGAAGACCTCTGGTAATATCTTTGAAATTACCGATACTAAACAAACTGTACCCTCCCATTTAGGAGAGATTGATATTGATTCAATCTTTGAGGATGATGAAGATGAAAGATAAAACAACTAACAAAATCATAATAGGTATATTCTTTATAACTGCGCTAATCTTAATTTACCTATTAGTAGAATTACTAAACAAAATGGACAATAACCTCCCATAGCTAAGGAGAAATAATATGTCAAATAAATTTAAAAAAACAATTAAAGATGGAATGATAATCTATGAAAATGAACAAGCTAGGATTATATTTTCTAGTAATGTACCTCCCCATAGAACAGAGAAACTAATAGCAATGACTGGAGTTAGTAAAGAACCTGCCCCAGAGGGATTCAGGAATGTACCTGTCACTATTATCTGGAGTGAAAGTCATTTCAGACAAATGATAGAGGATTTAAATTTAAACAGTGTTTACGAAGTAAACTCGATGGAATAGTGTTTAAATTTGGAGGGATCATGGAATATAAACAATTAGGGGATGCAGAGGAAAGAAATTGGAATATCTCCCATATGAGTCAAGAAGAAAGAGATATTCAACATGAGAAAATAGATCAACTAGACAGGATCATCAAACGCCTGGACTACTTTATCTTCCTGTTTGGAATGTATATCCTAGTCTATGTTGCAGGAGTTATATGTTCAAACAATTAGCAAATGCCTACAACAATTTCATTCAGGGAATCTATAGACCTGATGTAATAGCTATGAATCCAGCAGAATGGGATTGGTACAAGAAAGGTATATACATCCCATATGAAGATGAACATAACACTGAAGAAATAAAAAACAGAATAAAAGAAACTAGAGAGTTAATTAAAGTAATTCCTGAATTTACATCATACAAAGGAACTGGGCTATTCTTCAGAGAAGATGTTCCCATAGGATTTGTAGATATGTGGAGACTAGAACCACACATAATGTACAGACGTTATGACCTGGACGATGGAGAATCTATTGTCAGATTAGATTACAGGCTCTCCTCCATATTAGAAGTATCAACAGGTAAACGACTACAAGAAATTTAAACACTGTTTAAATTATGGGACATCCAAGAGATATATGTTATTGTGGAGACTATAGGAAAGACCATCCAAATAATGGCCCTTGTAATCTCAATGGATTGGGACATGGAACAATAACTACAGAAGATTGGAATGATAAATGTTTTAAGTTCAGAAAGGAAAATAATATGCGTCAAACACATTCACTTGCCACACTTCCCATAAGCAAGGAAGCTTTTGAGGAAATCAAACAACGTCTATTAGCTGTAAGTTACTATCACGTTTTTCATGAAACTGCATCAGGAGAGATGCTTGATATGAATGGCATAGCTCTTGTCATACTAAACGAAGATGACGTAGACCAATGTGCTATATGTGATAAGAAACTAGGGACATATCTTGGAGGAGTACAGATTTGTAGAGACTGCGCCTCACGCCCCATAGAAGACAGTATTCAACCAAAAGAAGAATTATCACGTAGAGACAAGAATTATTATCTGGGCAAGGAGAATAAATGAGTAAGGCTCGTAGAGAATTTATCAAGAGGCTCATTGACTATTATGATCAACGTGATTGGGATTGGTCAAAGGCAGTAGAATTTTTAACAAGCTATTGGAATTTAAACAGTGTTTAAATTTTATGCAATATCCAAAATCAGAAATTAGAAAAGTAGAGAATGGATTTATAGTTCAGCAAGGATCTAGAGAATATGTGTTTGATAACTTTGTTGAGTTGATGATAGTTCTAGGTGAACAGTATGATGAGAAGATCGCTCTAGAGTTATTGGAAGAATGTAAAAAGAGATCTGATATTATTGAGATCTCTGAGAAAGAAAGTACTTGACAAGCCTCTTGTGTTATGGTATACTTCCCATCAAGTACGACAGGCATCATTTGAACGGGGCTAGGATGTGACTAGCTCCACTTTTTGAAAGGAACGTAAGGAGGATTTAAACAGTGTTTAAATTTCAACAGGTTCCAATTTATTTGTATCAGAAGAGAGTAGGAAGGATTGAGGATATACCAATGGGAATAGCAAGAAAAGAATTTGATTATAGTGAATCCCCTGTAACTGGGGATCAATTGGCGGAGGAAATGAAACTTCCAAAAAATAACAATACTCCCATTTATTTTACCTCTAATGGTTGGCAATGCTCTTGTGGAAATTTCATGGTTTCTGAAGTTCCAAGACGTGGTAAGCAAGTGGTTTGGTGTTCTAATCAGAATTGTTCTGAGCATATGATAGAAAAGATTGTAGATCTTCCATTCACTCAGAACTATGTTGTACGTCCTTCTAATAGTTAGTCTGTGTGTTTATTTGCATTCTCCTTGTTTAGTGGGAACTAAGCAAGTACTAGGGAGAGGGAAATTTAAACAGTGTTTAAATCCTCTCCCACTTCTTTTAAAAGTTATTTGAAATATTAGTTCCGAATGCTTGTAGGATGTACATCATTGTAAGGATCATTCTACTAGATACTAGTCGGGACTAATTTAAACAGAAATTCATTTCGGCCTTAAAGGAACGAAGTGAGTTTAAACAGTGTTTAAGCTTTAAGGTACAAGCGTACCAAATCCTTTATCAGACGGTGTTAGAACGATACGGGATCACAAGTTGCTGGCATAGATAGCACTCTGAACGTTAACTTGGGAAAAGCTTAAACACTGTTTAAATTTGAAAGAAGATAAAAATGTCAGATTCAGAATTTGAGAAGATAGCTAATATGACACTAAAGAAGTTTAAGCCTGTCTTATCTGAAATGATAAATGAGAAACAAGTTAAGAACTATTATGAACTTGCTGTAACTAGACATAATAGAGTTAAAGTTGAAACGTTATTCATTGATAATGAAATTTTTAAACAGTGTTTAAATTCAGATGACGAAGAAAGAACTACAACTCTTGAGGGATGATTTCCCTACATATGCGAGAGTCAATCTGAGAATTATTGACAAGGATGGGAAGCTTGTGCCTCTCGTCCTTAATCGTATGCAGAGAGTTCTTTGGGCATTGATATTAACACTGATAGCTGCTGGCAAGCCAATCAGGATTTATCTCATAAAAGCCAGACAACTTGGATCTACCACTTTCTTTGCAGCAGTCCTATACTGGTTAGCTTCTCTCAATGCTAACAAAAAGATTCTTGGTATTGCTCAGTCAGACGACGCTGCCATTAACTTAAATTCCAGATGGCAAAACTTTTATATAAACTCCTTAGAAGAACTTAGACCTAGAGTTAAGAAATTTAATCCTTCTCAAATTCATTTTGCTACTCCATTAAAAGACATCAAGAGTGGGGCTGTTACAGATCCAGGCTTGAATACATTCCTAGATGTTCAAACTGCTAAGGATCTTAACTTAGGTAGAGGAGATACAAAGAATGGCTGTTTGATAACTGAGATATGTCAACTTCCTCAGATTGGGATTGATGTCAAAAAGATGATGATTGGTTTGAAACAAGCCATACCAAGGAGAAAGAATACTGCTATCTTTTTAGAGTCTACTGCACAAGGAGAGAACTATACTAAAAAAATGTGGGATAATCCTAGAAATGAATATGAGAAAGTTTTTGTATCGTGGCTTGCTGATGACGAGTACAGGCTTAATCTTGATTGGAGTTTTAAATATTTTGATCTCTCCGAGCTTGATGATGAAACTTCTGAATATGGTAATGAAGTTGTCGAAAGACAGAAAATCTTAGGAGAACTTAGGAAGTGGTATCCAGAGGAAGAATTTAAACACTGTTTACGTGTAGGTAACTTTGGTGATTTCCCACAATTACATGAGATGCCTGGAAGGGTAGCCAAATCTTATGAAGCTTGGTTACATCATGAAAGCTATTGTCGTTTGGCTTGGCGTAGGGAGATGATAGATGCAGAATGCGAAGGGGATAAAGATGCCTTCAAACAGGAGTATCCGACAACAGTGCAAGATGCTTTTGGAGTCAGTTCGAAATCAGTCTTTGGATCAATTAAGCTGTTGGAAGCTAAGGAAACTCTTAGGGCTTCTGGCATCAAACCACATAGATTTAGCTACCGTCATCCAGTTGATGTCAGGGCCGCAACAATTCGAGATGTATTATTCCCATTCTCAAAAGGATCAATAAGAATTTATGAACCTCCCCAAGTAGGAGCTAATTATGTTTGTGGAGCAGATTGTAGTCATGGTACGCCAGATAGTGATGATTCTGCATTTTTTATTTTTAGATTTGCCACTGAGCTTAATAAACTTGTTGAAGTGGCAAGCTTTAATGGAAAGATAGAAGCTACAGAATTTGCAGCAATGTTGTTCATTATCTGTAATTGGTATAATACTGCTTTGCTTGGTATTGAATGGAATAATGTTGGTATCGCAGTAATAGAGAATGTCAGGAAAGTTCTGAGATACACTAATCTTTACTATCAATATGGTAATGATCCCCTTGATAAAAACTCTAGCAATAGAATCAAGTATGGGATGGATGTTGAGGGGCCAAATAGACAGATAATGGTTAGGGATGGAATTACTTGGTTTAAGGCGGGATACATTGTTATACGAAGTATGGAAGTTCTAGAACAAATGGATACATTCACAGAGAATCCAAAAACTGGAAAGATTCAAGCCAGTGCTGGAAACTTTGACGATCTTGTAATGGCCAAGTTAATAGCTGAACAGCTTTCAAAATCAATTCATATTAAATCAGAAGTTCCTGTTGTAGAGAAGCCAGGGCCAGGGACAATGGGATGGATTGTAATGCTATCAGATAAGAGAAGTGGAATAAAACATGACTATAGTAAAAATAAAGATGCCAGAAGACGTAAAATTAGATGGAATTAAACAGTGTTTAAATTATGAGCATTGTTATGGATTTGCAGGATGTGCTAAAGATTCAACAGGTAAGATAATTACAGGATATCTAACATATCCTGATCTGTGTACTCATTGTGACCATTGGCAAGAACTTGTAGAGATGATTGATGATCCTCAAATCTACAGTATCAGGATTGAAGGTAGGCATTATCAAACTCATAAGAATAGTTTGTTTCGTAAGCCAGGAAAGTATAATGGATTTGGTGGAAGGAAATTTATTATTCATATGTTTCCTACTGAATCTAATACAGACGGTCATACGTTTGACACACATAATCTTTGGTCACAAGGAATTATACCAGATCATTTTAAAGACAAGCTCCCCAATAACGCATCATTCATCAATGAAGTTACAGAGGCCGTAGCTTATGATGGAGAAGAATTTGTAACGTGTTTTAATGTAGGAGCCTAAATGAATTTACCAGCATATGAATGTCACAAGCCTGTCAGAGCGATTATTATTGATAGAGTTGAGCATCATGGTGATGTTATCTATTTGGTTCCAACTGATAAGGAATATGATAAAATCCAAATAGATATGGAATTTTTGTTAAAGCATAGTCCAAGTGGAGTTGTTGGAAATTATTATGTGGTTTATGAAGATGGTTATCAATCTATAATTCCAGCAATGACATTTGATCAAAACTTTAATTTGATAGGCAAAGAAATTTAAACAGTGTTTAAATCATGTCATTAGTAGGCTATACAGAGAAAGAAAGAAGAACTGGAGATCTTGCTTGGGCAATGTGGTGGACACGTATTCGTGCCTGTCAAAGGTTTAGGCAAGAATATATCTTTGGTGAAAGAAGGTGGGAGAGATACTATAGGCTCTACAGCATGCTTATGTGGGAAGATGCAGAAGAGTATGATTATGACAAATCTGCTGACAATCCATCTGATAGGATTAACTTTCCTATTATCACTTCTACCATCTTGACTATTATGCCTTTTCTTATCAATGAGAGAGCATCATACTTTCTAGATCCTAAAAGAATTCAAGATGTAGTTAATGTTATGCTTAAGCAGAAGGTCTTGAATGATGAGTTTCATAGAATGGAAATTCAAGATCAATTAACTATGTCTTCCTATGATGGGATTATTATAGGCCATGGTATAGCAAAAGATGGTTTCACAAGAGTAGTAGATCAAGCAGCCAATAAAGGAACAGGAAATATTGAATATGATGAGATGATACAGAAAGAAAGTATTTATGCCAAAAGAGTTGACCCTCGCAAGTTTTGGTTTGATTATTCTGCTCCTAGCAAGAATCTGGATACGGCTAGGTTTTGTTTTGAGGAGTATCATAAATACCTTCCTGATGTAGTTGAGAACACATTCTATAAAGCTTCTGTACGTGAGAAGATAGCTGATGGAATCTATAAGCCAAATATGGTTCAAGGCTTAAACAGTGTTTACGCTAATAACTCAGATCTAGCTTGGCTTCAGGATTCAAGCTATTGGAACTATGAATCAGAGACTTGTAGAATGTACGAAGTTTGGGACAATAAGTATAAACAAGTATTGTACCTTATGGATGGAGTTCCTGAACCTTTGCAAGTAATAGAGCATCCATATCCGTATCTTGATAGCAAGTTCCCATATACTAAGATGGACTTCATTTATAGGCCAAATGAGTTCTATGGAATGGGAGTTCCTGAATTTACAGAAGATATGGGATTTGAACTTAACAGACATATAACTTCAGGAGTAGATCATAGAAGGAGATATTCAAAACGACAACTCCAAGTTGTAGAAGATGATATTGATGCAGATGAAGCAGAGAAAGTTGGAGATCCTGATGTGGACTTTGTGTTTGTTAAAAGGTCAAATGCAATTACTCCCATTCAGGATGTAGAACTTCCCCATGATTACATCTTGTTTTTGCAAATGATGAAACAAATCATAGCAGAAACAACAGGAGCAGATTCCCTAGCTAGAGGAGAGAATCTGCAAAGTCGTGCCACGCTTGGGGAAGTTCAAGTTAGAACAAATATTCTGAGCCTGAAATTGAATGAAAGAATTGCTGCCATTGATAAGATGTTCTTGAGAGTGGGTAAGCATCTTTCAGCACATATTAGTGCCCAATATACTAAATCTAGAATAGTTAAGCTCAGAGGGGCACAAGGCGAATTTTGGGTAAATGTAAATGAGGAAGACTTAAAGGACGAAGTTGATGTTAGGATGGATACTGTATCTGCTCCTAAGCGTAATCCAGAAGTGGTAGCTCAGCAGCAGATTCAATTTGTTCAATACATTATGTCATCTGTAGTTCCTTTGGTACAAGCTGGTTTAATTCCAGCAAATGCAATCAATTTTGTTGAACTGCTTAAGTTTGGATTTGAAGGATTTGAGAGAGTTGATCTTGGAAGATTCTTCCCAACTGCCCTAAATCCAGTTCAACCATTACAAGAAGGATCTATGACTTCTCAGGAATTTGGTCAACAGCTAGCCTTGCCTCCAGGCCAACAGCAAATACAGCAGGCATCAGGAGCTACGTCTGGCCAAGATCTTGTTAGAAGCATAGCATCAGGAAACAACGCTGGACTGCAAGTAGCAGGAGCAGCGTAAACAGTGTTTAAATATGTTTGAACAAGGAATTTACCAAACAGGAATTGCTACTGCCTTCAATTTGAGTAGTGAGGTAAATGTTCCAGACGTAAATGTAAGGGTAGAAGTAATTGATGGAAAGCTTACCTTTATGTGTGCCGATTGGGGTTCATATTGGACATTATATTCAAAGCTCAATCAAGTTGTAGCTTCTATGAGAAGTTGCATTAAGAATGAAGGCCCAATAAATATCAAACATTTAGTTTAAGGAGAAATGGTAACTATGGAAAAAAATATTTCTAAAGCAATTATTGCACTTGGTTTTGTAGCAGCCTCAATTATCTGTATGGCTCAAGTAGCTCATTGTCAGACACTTCAATTGGGAGTGGCTGCCATCAATACAGAATATAGGATCACTAATCCAGTAGAGATTGTTCAGGATAATCAAGGTATCTCTGCCACTTTGAATGCTAAGGTTTATCAGACTGGAGAGAATAGTAGAGGTAGAGTTAGAGTTGGAGTTGTATTCAATTATCAACGTGACAGCTTTGAGTTTCCCACTGATACATATGCCTTTGGGCCAGAGCTTGCCGTAGCTGTAGCTAAGACCAAAAGTCTTAGGCTTGATCTTTATGCCCAGGCTAGACTTGGTTTTGATACTACTTATAATCAAGATAAGAATTTTTCCAGGGAATATGTGTTTGGGCCAAGGCTTGTTCTAGGTAATTTTTATATTGAGCCTATTGGATTTGGGTATAAGAGAACAGAGGGATTTCTTTCTCCCTCTACCCATAAACTTTATGCCGGGCTTGGAGTAAGCTTCTGGTAATTTAAACAGTGTTTAAAGGAGCTTGCGAGTAATGCGCAAGTAAGGGGTTCAGGATGTTAGTTGAACCTTTGTCTTGAGTTAGGTCAAGGTGGGACGAAGCTAAACTAGCATCCTGAATATAAAATATGCCTGAATATGAATTTGAGTGTGACAATCAGAAATGTGGGTATACGTTTAAGGAATTATACGTCTGGCGAGTGTCAGATGGAATAAACGTTTTAGATGATCCCGATCATCAGGATTGCCCTAAATGTGGAAAGCATTCTACTCAATTGTTTTCATTGACTACAATGCGTCCTGATAGGTTCTGGTTTGGATACTATGACGATAGATTAGATGAATATTGGACATCTGAATCCAAATTTAATCAACATCTTAAAGATAATGATTTAGTCTTTATAGGAGATAGGACTGATAGAGAAGGCTTAACTAAGATGGCAGAAGAGGGAATGAAGGCTAAGGATAGGAAGGCAATGAAGGATGTAGAAAAACAAATAATAGAGGATCATGCCTGGAAGGATGAATATGGCGATTATGGAACTGTTAGAGAAAGAAACAAAAAAGCTAGAGAAAGGGCCAGACTTGAATCTGAATGCCCCTCTGATGTTTTTGAAGATCCTGCATTTAAATAAATATGTACAAACGTTTGAGATAATACTCATTCTTTTTGTATATGTAACATTAGTAATTTTGATAGATAAAATTTAAACAGTGTTTAAACAAGGAGAAAAAGATATGTTTAAGGATTTTAATTGGAAAACTTATGTCATTAAAACTATTATAACTTGGGTAGTATTTGTTTTTATAGTTGGATTTGTTTCTGGATTTAAAAGTTATGCAATGGATGAAGCTTGGATATTTCTTGGAAAGAATGATGAAGGAACTTCCTTTTATGGGCTGAGGGGTAGCCTGCTACTGAATCAGTCTGGTAATACTATCTTAACTTTGAAAGTAACTACTAAGGAGTTGGGAGAAAGGTATGCTATATGGGAGTTTGATTGTGAAAAGAAAGCTGATAGAGTTATTCAACTTGGGAACTCTTTAAATACTATGATGCATGTTAGTAGGGTTTGGACTGTTCCTGAAAAAGATTCTATGGCAGGAATGCTATTAAAGAAAATATGTTCAATTGGAGGAAGCTAAAATGGCTAAAAGAAGTGTAGCCGAATTGGATTTTGATTTTGGAGATGATGGTGAGCTTGAACTTACAGGGTTTAGTGAAGATGATGTTTTTGAAGAGGATGAGATAGAGGAAGAGGAAGGAGTAGAAGAAGAGGAAGAAGTAGAAGTAGAAGAAGAGGAAGAAGTAGGTTCTTCTGACTTTGAAACTAGGCTTACCAATATGGAAAGGAGTATTCAAAATATCCCTCAGATGGTCACTAATGCTATAGTTCAAGCTATGGGCAAAGGAGGTCAGAAGCAAGAGGAAGAAGAGGAAGAAGAAATTCCAGAGGAGCTTGATAACAAACAGATGGTCAATATCCTAGCTAAAAGGATGGAGAAATCTGTTAATAAGCGTATCAGTGCTATTATGGAACAAAATGAGCCAGCCTTGAAACAAGCTAGAGTTACTGCTGAGTTCCAAGGATGTGCTATCAAGTATGGTGAAAACTTCAAGAATAACATGATTCCAGTAGCTAAGATGATCAGCAGGGTTGAGAAAGCTGGAGGTAAGATTACTGCTGAAGATGCTTATCTTTCTCTTGTAGATGCTGGAGCTATTTCTGGAACTAAGACAGGTAAAACTAAAACTCAGGCCACCACCAAGAAAACTCTAAAGTCAGTTCAAGTAGACGCTGACTCAGAGGATTCTGTTGGAACCCCTCCACCTAGACCTAAATTCAATTCCAAGAAGATGAAAGAAATGTCTGATACAGATGTCTTTCAGCACGCTTGGAACACCTCTTTACTTTCTACGGTCAAACGTAAGAAGTCAGCGTAAACAGTGTTTAAATCCCTGATTCCTAGTTGCATATGAGCCAGGGATTCTCATAATAACCACAATAAAATCCTTCAAAGGAGGAATATGAGTAATCCTAACTTCGATCAAGTTGCGGCTACAACTGTCCAGAGATACAGGCCAAAACTTGCTGATAACGTAACTGATAAGTCAGCAGTTATGTTCTACCTCAAAAAGAATGGTGGTATGGAGGAGCAAGATGGTGGACGTACTCTAGTTGAGCCAACCATCTTTGCTGAAAATACTACAGCGGGATCTTTCAGGGATTATGACATCATCCCCACAGATCCACAAGGTGGTATCTCTGCTGCTGAATTTCCTTGGGCACAATTGGCTGTGTCTATTACCATTTCTGGTAGACAAGAGTTTGTCAATGCTGATAATCAAGTCAGAATCTTTAGCTTGTTGAAGGGTAAAACTATGCAAGCTCAGATGACCATGACAAATCTTTTCAATCGTCAGTCCCATGCGGACGGAACTGGAAATGGTGGAAAAGATCTCACAGGGTTTCTTGCTGCCATTGAAGATGGGGCAGCTTGGAACGTCTATGGAGGAATTGATTCCAACACCCAACTGTACTGGAGGAATCAGTGGATTGGTTATAGGGCCTTTTCTGGAGCAGATCTCAATCAGACTGATACTATCCTTCGTCAATTCAGGCAGATATTGACTACCTTCTATAATTCAATGATGAGGAATACTGATAGGGCTACCCTATTCATGATGGGCCAAAAGGTTCATGAGTATTTTGAATCAACTATTGTTGTTAATGAGAGGTATGTCAAGGACGGTAACATCGGTGATTCAGCTTTGGCCAATGCTGGATTTGAAGTTCTGAAGTTCAAAGCCACTTCAATGGTTCTTGATAACTTGGTTAATAATACCAGCATTAACCCTGGAGCTACTAACCAAGAAATTGAAGGGTGCAATACCAATTACATGAAGTTTGTGGTTGGATCAGGACGGAACTTCATGATGTCTCCATTCATCAGACCATACAATCAAGAAGCTAAAGTCGCTCAAATCATTCTTTACGGTCAGTATATTGTTAACAATAGGTCACTTCAAGGCCGTATGAATGATATTGATTTTCAAGCAGGTTTCTAGGAGGTTTTATGGATGTATTGATTAGATATGATTTTCCGAAGTCTGGGTCTTCATGGTCTATTTTGTTAGCTCTCTTAGGGAGGTAGAAAATGCCTGCTGGAGATATTGTCAACAACAGAGTTGCTATTACTACTATTCAAACTTTAGATGCTGCTTTAGGAGCAGGAGCTAAGACTTATTCTTATGCTGCCATTAGAGCTATAGCTGGAGTAGTATTTATTGGGAATAGTGGCTTAACTGCTGGAAACGGTATGTCTCTGCCTAGCGTAGATGATGATCCCTTAGTGCTGAATGCTGGCACAATTATAGGAGCTAACATAAACGTCTTAGGGCCAGGAGTCTTTGATTTCTTTGGAATAACTTCAGCTTAAACACTGTTTAAAAAAGGAGGAATATGGATAAAGTTCATAATGTAACTGATTTTGGAACGTCAACCACTGCATTTCAAGGTGGACTTCCTGAATTGGGTTTGGAATTGGATGACCAAAGAGGTCGTCAAGATACACAAGTAACAACTAGGCTCTTTCCTGTGACTGGATCTGGAGGAGGTCAATCTGCTCAGAACTATGTTATCAACCGTTATCGTCCTGGCAATAGGTATAAGTTTGTTAGACTTAATGGTACAGTAGCTCAGTTTAATGCAGTTAAAGCTGACATAAGCTTTGCTACTGAGGAACAAAGGGCAGAAAACGTAGTCAACATTGCTGCTAATGATAACCTTGGAAATACAGTAGATGGTATTATTGAGTTTGGAGATGGTGGCCCTTTGACTACAGATCCAGCCCTAACATCTCATCTTGCAGGTGTTCAGGGATTTATGACTGTTAAGGGTAAAGCTATTGCTAATTGTAATGCTGCTGTAGCTGCTGAGGATCTTTTGGCGGGAGGTACAGTAGCAGGGCAACTAATTACAATAGCTGTGACTACTCCAACTGCTGCTGAAACTAGAAGGATTGCTAATCTTGCTGCTGGTAAAGGAATCAAGGCTATGGTTACTGAACCTGCAACAGGATTTAAAGCTAATCTGACTTGGGTATTCATCAATTAAACACTGTTTAAATAGGAGGGTGAGTAATGCCAGCTAAAAAAGGAAACAAAGAAAAGGAAATTCCTAAAAAAGGTAGAGAAAGTGAGGAAGAGGAAGGATACCTTTTGGAGGAAGATGACGAAGAGGAAGAAGTAGATTATGTCCTTGCTGATAATGCTGAAGAGAAAGTAGAAGAAGCCCTAGCAGTTCTGGGTGCTCCAGCTATCATTCATCATTATCCAGAAGAGCATGAACATTATCCAACTGAAGCTCATAGGAAGTGTCAAGTCAAATACACTCCAGGTGATCATGCACCTCCCCATAATGAGTTTCTTATCATAAGGAAATAAGGCAATGGCAAAAAAGAAACCAATGGTAGATGACTTTTTTGAAGAGATGGAAACTGTCAGAGCTATGGAAGCTACATATTCAGGAGATGTAGATATGCCTGAAGATGTTCCACTCATTGAACAGTCATATGAACTCTCAGAAGAGGAAGATGTCTTTGACGACGAAGAGGTAGAAGCCTATCTCGAAAATGTAAATTTTGAAGATAGCAAGTTGGATGGTTTGTCTTTTGATGATCTTGTTCCCAAAAATGTTCCAGAAAGTGGAGTCAAGTGTCAATTGAAAGAAAATATTGTTCAACCACATTTTCTTGTTCTGAGAGAATTTGTTGAACGTACTCCATCAGTTTGTGTCTATAGAGATTGCTTCTATGATGGAGCGAAGGCGATCAAGTTTAAGAACTGGCACAAAGTTCCTGTTAATAAAAGGAAGATAGCCCTTATAGCTCTTGAGCGTCATGTTCAACTTAGGCATAAGTTCCGAGATACGGATATAGTTGATAAAGCTCATATTCCTACATCTTGGTTGTCTCCTACAATTTAAACAGTGTTTATGAAATATGTCAACAGTAACTCTAAATCAATTAGCTACTAGAATCATCAATGAGCAAGGTAATCATCTTGATGATCCTGCCTTTGTCACTCAATGTGAAACCTGGCTTAAAGCTGCTATGGTAGAAGTGGATTCAGAAGGCAATATGAAGATCTTTGCTAGGAACTTTACTATTACAACTGATCCTCTAGTTACTGACGGTCTATATGATCTACCACAAGATTTTAGATCTATTAAGTATCTTCGTCATATCAATACAGATGATGAGATAGATTATACAAATCCTAAAACTTTGGTAGCATATAATGTAGACTTGGAGCAATTTGGAACCCCCCATAAACATTGGGTAACAGATCCTAGAATAGACATCAATAATGATTTTATTCAAAGAGTTAAGTTGTGGCCAGTTCCTAATTCATCACTAACGATTGATGGTCAATACTATTATGATGTATTGAACGTTACATCTAGTGATGTTTTACCTCTCAGCCCACAGGCAATACTTTGTCTAGAAAGTAGGTTGAGGATGTATATTACTAAGGCAGAAAAAGAATGGACAGCATACAATGTCGAAAGAGGTGAGTATGCTAAGAATCTAGCTGGTCTATTGAGGCAGGAAACTAACAAACCATCTCGTAAGCAAATTAAGAGATGGTCTGATATTACTACCAGAAATAGGCCAGCTAGACTTCGTTATCCTTTTGAATAGGAGAAATTATGGCTGCTGGAGTATTTGGTAAAAATCAGATTATAAATTCTACTTCTGGGGTAATAACTGCATCCAGTCTTATTGGGAGCAATACTTATGAGAAGATTCTGGTGTATATAGATAAGATTGGGCCAAATCCTGGAGCAGTGAATGTAGGAAAAGCTACAGCCCCAGACCAAGTATCTACTACTATATTTGGAGATGTGATAGAAACAGGAGACATGAGAGAATATTATGAGTCCCAAGTTCCTAATGCTGCTGTAGGCATAGGAACTAATTTAGGATTTTTCAATCCTTCTACTGAAGATGTCAGAATAAGAATGTTAGGATTCGCAACAGCTTAAACAGTGTTTAAATTATGCCAGTAGCAGCACAAGAACCAGAAGTTAAAAGAGATACTATGCGGATTGGGGCATTCCGTAAAGGAATGAATACTGCTGATCCAGCTAATGAGATTGACAATGAAAATGCTGTTAGAATCCGTAATATGGAGTATGATCAGAATGGCAATCTGATCACTAGAAATGGAGTAATAGGAGCAGGAGGAGTAGTTGGAGTTTGGGATAATACTTTGTGGGATCAAAGTCTATGGGATTCACTTGGTACATTTTATCCAGATCCTATTCTGAGTGAACTAGATTTTGAAGGAGCTACAGCATTTGTTGGTATACTTTATACTACTGGAATTAAGCTCCTTTCTAGAACTCTGGAAGGGATCATAACTGACTTGACAGGTGGTTTAGTTCTTCCTGACGGAGTTAGATGGTATTGGAGAATCTTCAATGGAGTAGCTATTGGTGTTAATAGTTTGACTTCTGGAGACAATCCTATTCAAGTTGTCTCTCCCGCCCCAGGGACAGCATCCAAGCTAACTGGTGCCCCTCCAGGGAAGCTTATTGAAGTTTGGAAGAATAGGTTATGGATTGCTAGATCTGATCAACCAAATCAACTTCAAGCTTCAAACATAGGCTCCCATACTGGATGGGACACTGATGCTGGAGCTAATCCTGCTCATGGAGCTAAGTGGGATTTTGATAAAGATGATGGAGATTTCATAACAGGTTTATATGCTGAGAAAGAAAGACTATTTGTTTTTAAGAGAAGAGGAATTTATGTAGGAACTGAGAATCCCGATCATCCAAATGATCTTAGGTTTGTTAAGTTTGAAAAATACTCTAGTTTAGTTGGATGCCTAGCAGCTTCAACTATTCAGCCAGTTCTTGATGATGTCTTTTTTCTAGCTAGAGGAGGAATAGCTAGTCTGGCTGCTGCTCAAATTGTGGCTGATTTTGAATCTGCCATAGTCAGTTTGAATGTATCAGACATACAAGATATTCATCAAGATCTGACTGATGAGAATGTATGTTCTGGGGTCTTGCCAGATCGGAGCCAGTATTGGTTGTGTGTGGATCAAAGTGTATCTAAAACTGGGGAAAATATAACCTATGTTTTTGATTATAGGGATATCAAGAAGGGTATAACTAGAATAGTTGAGTTTGATGGATTAGCTTTTGGTACTGCTTTTGAAGTTTATGATCATGATGTTCAGAAATTAGTATACCTTTTAGGATGTCATGATGTAGCTAATAATAACTACTTCATAGGCCAGTATATTCCCAGAGCTACATCTAAAACATTTTTAGATTCTAGTTTACCCATTAGAAGCTTTATCCTAACTAAGATATATGATTTCGATCTAGATGATATAGTTAAGTATTTAATTGATTGGTTTGCTAGGATACTTGTACCATCAGAAAATTCATCAGTTAGTATCTCTTACTATCTTGATGAACAGGAAACTTCTACAGGAACTTACACATTCAATTTTGAACTTGCTACATCTGGAGCTATTTTTGATAGTCCTATAGTTAAGTTTGATGATGGTCAGTTGTTTGATACAGGAAGTGTTAGAAATGTAGAGAGGCTTAGAAGAGGATTTTTATTTGGAACTCCAGAAGATCCTAAGCCTAGAAAAGCAGTAATGGTTCAGTTTAGCTTCTTATGTAATCAAGAAAATCAAGGATTTGGCATACTAAGTTTTGGAATTAAGTATGAAGAACTTAGTGAATATGGAGCTAAGACGGTTTAAACAGTGTTTACGAGGTATATATGGCTTTAGCTAGATTAAATGATTTTGCTCCTGGCACAACTATACTTTCTGGAAGTGTTGATTCTGAATTTGATCAACTTGTTAAGGCTTTAAATGGAGTTGATACAATTGAAATACTCCATAAATTTTCCCATGCTACAACTCCTGTTGTCAATATCAATCAACTTAATACTGGAGTTGGGGCTTTACTAGTTAAAGGCCAGCAAAATAGTTCTGACACTTTTAAGGTTAAAGCTAATGGATTTATAGTAGGATATGCTAAAAATATATCAACTAGATTCGATCAAGTTGGAAATGTTGGGGCAGGCCCAGATGATCTTCATAGTATTACTATAAATGCCAATACCTTAGCAGCTAACAATGATCTTCTAGTAGCTCATCAAGGTGGGAATTTTACAGCTAACAATAATGACAAGAAATTGATTGGTAAGTTTGGAGGACAAACTTTCTTTGATACAAGCCTCCTAGATATAGATGGAGCAGTTGGATGGAATACATTTTATAGGATAGTCAGGATGACTGCTACAACTGCTAGAGTATCTGGAATTATGATTATTAACTTTAAGGCTATAGATTCTGGTAACGCTCTAGATGGATTTGCTAATAGTTTCTTAGGTTACTCATTCAATACTGTATCTGGTATAACTGTTTCTGATATGGGAAGTAACAATCTAATTCTCTTGATTCAAGGAGATGCTACAGCAGATAATGATGTGTTTCAGAATTTCTCTTGCATAGATGCAATTCAAAACTCTTAGGAGCTAATATGATTAAAAAGGTGGGAAGTAAGTATGAAGTAGTTTCTGAAAAGTCTGACAAACGTTTGTCTAAACCTACTTCCAAGAAGAAAGCTAAAAAGAGATTGCAGCAGATAGAATATTTCAAGCATAAGGGAAAAGGTAAATCTAAATCTTTTAGTTCTCAGATGTCCAAAGTTCATAAGATAATGGGAAATTATTAAACAGTGTTTACATGAGGTTTTATGTCTTTACTTGCAAGAGTGACAGATTTTGCTCCAGGGACAGAAATTCAGTCTCAACCTTTTGATGATGAATTCAATCAGCTTGTTAATTTACTAGCTGGAGTCTCCCAAAATAAATCTATCAGAGTCATTAGCAATGATTCTAGCTTTGCTGCTGCTAGATTTGATCAACGTGGAACTAATGATATTATTGAAGGGTTTGCTGATGGAGCAGAAGTATTTAGAGTTGAAAAAGATGGGGACATAGTAGGTAATGGTCTGACTGGATCTGGAGGAATATATACTTTTGGAAGTATTCCAGTATTGCCAGCTTCTAGTCCTGTGGGGGCTAATGATGCAGTTAGAAAGCAATATGTGGATGATAAGGCTATATTTTTGAACCATACTTGGTTCATACTAGATCCAACTTCCATGTCGGCAGGGGATGATGGCATTCTCCCCATATGGAGAGTTCCAGCTATAACATCTGCTTTTGTTACAAAGTTACATGTTATAAGGGCAGCAGGATCTCATACTCCAGGAACAGATATAGAATTTGCTGTAATACAGAATGGGGCTGAGAAAGGAACTATCCATTTAGATAATACCAACAATGGATCAGGAGTTTTTTATACTTCTGATATTGCTGATTTTGCATTAACAGAAAATCAACCTATTTGGATCAGAATAAAAACTAAGACAGGAGTTATTGCTGAAAGATCAATAAGTATCGAACTGGAATATTATCAAAAAGTTAAGAGTGTGTAATGCCAATAACTAACTTAAACCCAACTGTAAATACTACTCCAGATCAAGCAGGAACAACTGCTGTATCTGGCATTAGTAATACTGGACATACTACAACTACAACTTCTGCTAGTGCTGGAGCAATTGGAACTGATTTTCCTGATTCTCAGTCTGATGAAAGTCACGATTCAGCTAGATGGTCTTCATTTTCTGCTGGGCCTGGAGGGTTATCTGGATTAAGATTGAAGTTTGAGTGGACTGCTGATGGCAGTGTTCAGTGTACCAAAACTGGCAGTGGATCTGGATCTGCGTCTGTTCATTTTACAATTGAATATACTTTGGATGGAGGATCTAATTGGATTTCTCAAGTAAGTAAGTCCAAAACAGCTTTAACAAATCAATCCAATTCAATACATGAATCTGGATCAGAAACAATAGATCTTAGTCCAACACAGAATATTGCTCTAGTTCAAGTCAGAGATTTGATAGATGCTACTGCTAATGCAAATGCTGGAATTGGAGGAACTGTTACATCTATAGCTGCTATTGATACTACTATTAGCAACATAAAGCTAGAAGCAGAAACTCCATCAGGAGCAGGAAATGAGTTTAGATTTTTACTTGGAACTTAAACACTGTTTAAATAGGGGAGAATTATGGGAAGTATAAAAGCTCCAACAGATGCAGGTAAAAGAGTTAATGAGTTGATCATTAGGAACAGAATGTCTCCTGAACAGGCAACTATTCAGGTTCTAGGTAATTTGAAAGATAGGTATAGTTTACCCCAAGGTTCAGTTATACTTGAAGGTGGATTAAATGATCTTATCTATAAAGATGCCCAAGGTTATACTCACAGGATTCAGAGAGAAGGTGATGCTAATTCTCCCAACTTTGGTCAAGTAAGAGAACTACAAACAGATAGACCAGCAGTTCTCCCATTGACAGATCAAATTGCTGGATTGTCTGGAGCTTTACAAGCAGCCATTCAAGCAGTCAATTCTGGCTTAAGTGGAAACCTAGCTACTTTAACTCCACAAAATGAATCTGAGTTAAATGCTATTTCAGAAAATGAAAGGGCACAATTAAACCAAGAAGCTAATTTGAGACAGGGAGAATTAGTAACTGGTTTATATGGTCAGGGAGTTAATAGAAGTAGTATAGCTAATGATGCTGCTGCCCAATTTGCTCAAGCTGTAGGGATAGCTTTAGGTAATCAAGCTGCCAATGCTGCACAAAGAAAGCTTGATCTTCAAAAGTTTGTAACTCAACTAGCTACTGGTACAGGATTAGATGTGCTGAATAATGTATCTGGTCAGGAAACAAGTAGAGCTAATACCTCTGCTCAAATTGGATTAGGTAAGGAACAACTAAATCAACAGTCAGATGAAGCTGCTAGAAACTTCTTACTTGAATGGCAGAAGTTTCAAGCTAGCCAGAAGAAATCAATTCTTCCATCTATCCTATCTGCCGTAGCTACTATAGGTGGAGGTCTACTTGGTGGACCTGCCGGAGCAGCTATAGGAGGAGCAATAGGAAAGAAAATTGGAGGAACTAATACTATAGCATCTGGCTCACTACCAGAAATTTCATTTTCAGGATTAGGATAAATATATGATGAACATACCAATACCAATAATTAAGATTGTAGTTTATAAAGCTCCCACATATGATATAGTAATCATCTTCACAGGATTAAGAATACCTTCTGGAGACTACATTCAAATTCAAACTTCTTGTCCAACTGGAGAGGGAGAAAAGTGGGTATTTCAGACTTTTAAAACTATGAATTATGAAGTAGTTTTAGATGGGTTTGAAGTAGCTGCTCCAGCGTAAACAGTGTTTACGAAGTAAACTAGATGAGTGAAACGAATAGTGTTTAAGAGGAGGAATTATGGCATTTGATCCATTTGCATTACCATCAATTCTATTAAATGCAGCATCTCAAACTCCTCAACCTTCAAGAGGAGTTTTGTCAGATATAAATGGGCCTAGTCCAGAAGATGATATGGCTCAAGTTCAGCAAATTTTACAAGGATTGAATGCTCCAGAGCAAGGGCCTGGCATTGCTCAGAGCTTATTGTCTTTGATTCCTCAAGCTATAGCTGTAGCTTTGTCTCCAAATCCAGGTCAAGCGTTACAAGAGACTCTATCTAGACAGCAGCAGAGGCAGGATATAGAGAAAGAGAGAAGAGAAAGAACTAAGCAGCTTGGAGCACAGCTTCAAATTGAAGATATCCTAGCTAGGGGTAAAGAAAGGAGAGCGGAAGCTACTCAGATCAGAGCAGAAGCTAGAGGAGAAGCGAGACAATTTGGTGCTGAATTTAGAGCCAATGTTAGAGATGTTCAAAGGTTCAACAGAGAAGCTTTCCAACAAGAGAAAATGGCCAATCTGTCTTTCGATCAGAACAAGAGACTTCTTGACATAAAACAAGGTTACGACATTGAGAATAATAAAACTCAATTTGCTAATCAGAAAGAACTAGAAAATCTTAGAAGTTCAAATAATATAACAGAACAAAAGATAGGTAACGAATTAGGTTTTGTCCTCCCATTGATTTATAGTGGATTCTTTACAGGTAAGGAAGCATCTAACCTATATGATAAGATCTCTAAAGGTCAGAAACTCTCTTCAAATGAAGATGCTATGATTTCTAAAGCAGCTAAAGCCCTAAGGGATGAGAAGTATAGACATGATCTCAATGTGGCTATGGCTCACAACAGAGGAACAGAATCCCCCATAGCTAAAGGAATAGAGTGGGCACAAAATAAAGCTACTACAAATGTACTTGGAATAGATCAAAATGGGAAAGTAGTTGAACTACAAAAGGATATGCTTGGTCAATATAATCCAGTAGATCCTAATTCTAAAGTAGTTAAGTATCTAAATCAACAAGAGACATTCAAATACTTCTTTGATTACTATGCTAAGACTACTCCAGGCTTGGCTAATATGTCTGGCCTATTTGGTCAAACAGATCTACCAGATGAGAAGGCTTTGGGAGTTAGGCTTGATGAAGCAATTACACAAGCTAGAAATGAGAGGAGATCTGATGCTGAAATAATGCAGAGACTTAGTGATCCCGCTATTCAACAGAAGCTTGGAGTAACACCACAACAAGTTCAAGAGGCTTTAGGTAGGAATAAAGTAAATCCTCAAAGTACAGAAATTCCATTAACTCCAGCTTTAGCTGAGAAAGGAACTTCAGAAGCTACAGCAGTTTCAGATATACAAGCTCAGCCAGGAGTTAAGGAAGCTACAGCAGCAGAAATAGAAGCTGAAATAAAGAATAGATTGCAGAAAGTTGGAGCAGCTAATGTAGTTAATGGGTTAATTGAAAGGCTTCAGAATAAACAGAAAGCTTTAGAAAGAGCTAAAACTAATAAGGCTTTTAAAAATAATATACCAGAACTTGAGCATGATATTCAAGATCTCAAAGAGCGATTAGACTATGCCTATAGTCAACATCCTGAACTAAAGCCAGTAGCAAAGAAGTAATTTAAACACTGTTTAAGGAGATCAATATGGGAATCCTATTTGATGATAATGACAGTCTAACTAATACTTTGCTTAATGACTCTAACAGTAAAAGTGCATTGTTCAATAATAGTATTGTTCCAGCAGAAGCTACTCCAAGAAAAGGATTTGCTGGATCTGTGGTTTCTGTCATAGCGCCAGCTTTAGACATTCTCTCAAGACCACAGTATGCCTCAGCCATGTTCTTTAATAGTATGATGGATAATTCAAAGTCCATCTTTGATGCTATTTCAGATTCATTCAATGAGTTTATTGATCCTGTTAGGAAACTTTCATATGCTGATGTGATTAGAGAAAGAGCGCCAGAGTTTGCCAAGCAGAATCCTAAAGCTACTGCTGTCTTAGGATTCCTTGGAGATGTTGCGTTAGATCCTACAACTTACTTGGGAGTAGGTTTAGCTGGTAAGGGAGTTAAGGTAGGATCTAAGCTAGTTACACAAGCTGGAGAGGATGTACTACAGAAGCTTATCAGAACTATGGAAGGTAGACAATTCTTTATGACTGCCGTAGGAGAGGGAGTTACAAAGGATCTAGCTAGAAAAGGCGTGGGAGGATTAACAAGAGAGGTTCTAGTCCAGAAGCAGGCCCAGATAAATTACCATAGGATTACTGAAGCTTTGGAAGCTTTGAATGAAAAGGAATTTAAGTCATTAAAGAATGTTCAAAAGAAATTGGGAGATCAAGGAATAGTAGTTGACTTAGATCAAATAATGCCTACTAATCTAAGACAGGCACAAGCTCCCATAGACTTACAGAATCTAACTGGAAAAAATAAAAAAGTAGCTAAAGAAATATTACTAGAAGAAAGAAAGAAGCTTGAACCAATAGTTAATAGGGAATTTGATATAGCAGGAATCAATGCTGAATTAGCTAGAAAAGAAGTTAAAGGAGTAGTTCAAGAAGCTACCCCAGGCAGAGTCAAAAAAGAAATTGATATACTGAAGAAGTTCTATGCCGATCAGATGGCAGATCTTGGCATAGCTAATATTCAGAAGAGAGGAGTAGGAGGTAAGTTTGGAAAAACCCCCGCTACAGAACTTGCACAAACTGAACTTGGCCTTAGTGAGATGCCTACTGATTTCACTAGAGTATTTGTACGTAAGCTTTCTGTTGATGAGATACAGTATAAAGCTGAACAGGTTATGCAATCTCTTGCTAATCTTGATTCTAAAGTTGCATCAACACTGTTTAAAGAACCAAGCTTAAAACTTAAACTTGAAGTTCCATTTACAAAGATCTCAAAAGAGATAGCTACACTTACAGGACTAGGCCCATTGAAGAAGTCATTAGACTTTATCAAAGCTTTCAACCACACAGTAGTTGTAAAGAATATTCCAATTGCATCCCCCATAGCTAGGATGTTTGAAGTAACTGGAGTAGCTGCTAAGGGATTTAAAGAGGGATTGGCTGGATTATTTGTTAGACCAAAAGAAGAACCATTCAAGGGAGTTATAACAGAATTTGAAAACCACTATGATTATATTGAAGGTCAAGTTATCAGAGAATCCAGAAGGTTGTTTGAGAGAATGACTCAAGATAGAAGAGATAGAATAACTAAGGTGATGAGGGAGATTGACGATAATACAAGGAGAATTGAGTTTGTAGAAGACAGGACAGTCTTACAATCTGAAGCAGATAAAATCTTCCAAGATGCTATCTCTAACACCAATTTAAGTGCTGAAGAGATGTCTGTTATAGCAGGATTGAAACAAGAGTTTGCAAATATAGCAGCCTTGGAAATGGATTCCAATCTACTGAAAACAGAAATCAAGAATTACTTCCCACGTTATTATGATAGTCTTGATGATGCTAATGATATGGTAGCTATAACTAAGCAGAAATATGGCTTATCTACTGAGCTGTCATCTTCACAAAAACGTAAGTATGTTACTATGCAAGAAGCCGAATTGGCTGGACACATACCGGAATTAGATGCGGCTTTGATATACGCTACTAGAGTAACATCTTCTCGTAGAGCTTTAGTTAAGAAGCAGTTCTTTGAAGATCTGGAAGAAGCCTTTGGAGATTTGTATAAGTCTACTACTGGAAAGGATTTGCTGATTAGAAGTCAAAATGATTTAGTCAAGCTAACATCACTTCCCAATGGTAAGAAGTATCTTGATGATATTAAGCTGCTTGGAGAATCTGTATATCCTACTGGCATGAATACTTCAACTAGGGCAGCTTTGAAGTTTATGAGTACCTTAACTGGTATGTTCAGAAAAGGAGCTACAGTAGCTAAACCTTCATTTGGATTCAAGCAGGGAATATCAAATACAATACAGATTATGTTAGAACTTGGCCTTAAAGGTGGAAAGACATTTGATCCTAGAGCCTTGGCAGATGCTAGTCTATTGCTGATGGATTTCTATAGGGGTAAGAAGACCCCAACTCTACCAAAGTACATTTCAAATATGATCAGTAAGAACTTTGGTGGAGAGGGATCTGATGCAGTCCTAGCTAGTAGGGTAGCTCTAGAGAATATTTTAGGAGAGGAGAGATTACTTGATGTAGCGTCAGAGTTCAAAAGAGTAACTGCCTTTGGTCAGACTTATACCGGGGAAGATCTTATCAGAACAGCTAGGGAGAATAATGTTATCAGGGGGACTGACGCTACAGGATCTACATTCAAGAAAAAGATAGAGGAGCAATTACAATATGATCCAAATAATAGATGGTCTGTTACTAAAGAGTTAATTCAATATTGGAAGCATCCTGCCATAGTAGAAGATTATGGGAGAATGGTTTCATATATCAATTTTGTTACTCAAGGTTATTCTCCCAAGCAGGCAGCTAATAAAGTCAATGAGATCCTATTTGACTACAAGAGAGGTCTTACTCACTTTGAACGTAGAGTAAGAGAAGTAATACCCTTCTATACTTTTCCAAGATTTGCTATTCCGTTTGCTTTGAAGAAAGCAATGAACGAGCCTGGAACTGTAGCAGCAGCTAATAAACTAACTGGATTGATGGAGAGACTATTGACTGGAGAGGGTGACAATCTTTCTCCTTCTGAGAGAGCTATACTTGGGGACAGTTATTTGATAGAGCAGCCCTTTATCTATACTGGATTTGATAAAGAAGGCAAAGCAAAATTCAATATCCTAAATAATATGACTCCTCTAGATGCTATATCTCTTATGGTCTATGACAATAAGACTGGAGATTTTGATCCTAAGAGGACAGTAGAGAAGAGTCTACTAGCTGCTTTAACTCCATTTATCAAAGTTCCTTTAGAGACTGCTATAGATAAGAACTTCTTTACAGGTAGAACTGTATCAGAAGGTCAAAGGATTGGAGATTATAGTTTCCTACCTAAATTTGTGAAAGATGCTATAGGGTGGGAGGACAGAGTTAATCTGAGTACAGGTAAGACAGCCACATATGTTAATACGTATCTTGGTTATTCTGTTATGCAGGCTGTTCCTGCTCTTAAACAGTGGTTAAATATTGGTGACTCATCTCAGTCTAGTTTAGATAAAGCTATGCAGTTTGTAGTTGGAGTTGTTCCTAGAGGGATGGATCTAAAGGAGCAAAAGCAGTGGCAGGATCTAGCAAATGTCTCTCACCTAAAAGACATTGTAGATGAGCTAAGGAATGCCAAGATCAGAGGAGCTAATACAGATTATGAGAAATACTTGGAAGAATACAGAAACTTTCTAGAAGTAATTAAAGCCGGTAACAAACTTAAAAATCAGTATCAAGTCAGAGGACTTGGTATACTTGGTCAAAAACAATTGGCAGATAAAGAACGTCTAGATCAGGAGAGTAAATAGTAACCATGTCCCAAGGTCAATTTGCGTTGTTGATGGTTTCAGTCATAGTGGGAATAATAACTATTGTTTCTACTATACTGAAAGTAGGGTGGAACTCTAGGGATAACTTTGCCAAGATAGAGTTAAAAATGGCAGAGGAAAAAGGAGCAGTCTTGGCAGAAATGGCAGCTAATAGGGAAGCATTACTTGCTATGAATAGGAGGATAGAGAGACTAGAGACTAAGATCCTCTAGTCTCTCTAGATTTAAACACTGTTTACAACTTTATACTACATCCTCTTTTGTCAGATACTTTATTGAATTTCTTGACTATTTCTTCTGCTGTCTTTCTACCTATTCTAGTCATGGTCAAATCACAATATGTAATGATGTCAGAGATTTCTTCTGCAAGCTGATCTAAAAATTTCTCTAGTTTCTCCCCATCAAAGGGTTCATCTTCAAGTCTTTTGATCTTCTTAGCAGTATCAAGGAATGTAAGAAGCTTTCCAAGTTCTTGAATAGCTTCTCCAATTTCTCCTCCAGTAGCAGCAGCCCAATCATTTATAGACCACTTAGCTACCCTATGACGGAAGCCTTCTTCACATCTACGTTCATTGACCTTTTGAAAATGATCAAACGTTAAAAAATCTGTCCAAGGATCTTTCATTATATTTCTCCTTTTAATTCATTTAAACACTGTTTAAGAATTTCTATTTGCTTATCAATTTGTTTGATCTTGTTCATCAACAACGACATCATTACCTCAAAAGCAAGTTCATACCTAGATCCATCCATTAAAGAAACGTCTAATGTTCCAAGTAGTTGATCTTCACTAAAATCTTCTGACATTTTCAATATTCTTTCTAGTCTTTCATTCATATCTAATATCTCCTCTTCTAACTTTAATAGCCCTTTCAAGTTGATCAATGAATGTTCTATTGTCTATTGATGTCTGATTGGCTAACAGAACTATCCACCCCCTTACTTGAGCTTCATTCCTTTTCTCCTGATCATTGATAATTCCCTTTGGGGTTTGATGGCCTCCTCTCTGTTGACTTGGTTTATATACTATTCCATCATATTCAATAGCAATCTTTAGTTGTGGAAAGGCATAATCAAATTTCCATCCTCTACTATACATGAATTTATATTCTTTGAGGAGGACTTCTGAATCTTCTCTTTTAAGAAGTCCCTCTAGTCTATCCTTATATGTTTCTTTTATTTCAGTTTGTTTCATGCTGGTACTTTATACTCCCTTCCACATTTCTTGCATCTCATTACTTTGTACTTCTTCCCATTGATAGTAACAAATCTATCACAGTAATCACTATGATTGCATACCTTGTCTATTCTCTTCATCTTTCTTTTTCTCCTTGTTTGGATTAAATGTATTCAACAGATCACAAAAGTTCTGTTGCTTTTCTTTAGTCATAAAAGACATCAAATAATATACCCTTGAGTTTTGAATGCTCATAGGTAATGAAAGTTGATCTACTGGAACAAGATATTTTATCCAATAGATAATGAGTCTTGCAGCTAGTATCATTCCAGCATAAAATTGCCAGTTCTGGCCTTTAGGAATCCATTCTCTAAGTTGTGCTATCTGTTCATCTTCAAGATTAGTTTTATGAAATTCTGCTCCAGCTTTAATAACATTAAGGTCAATATCTTTAGCAGATGGAGGCTGATTTGGATCAACAGTTTCAATAACTCCACAAGCGGGGCATCCTACTAGAAATTTCTCTCTGATCTTACCACATCTAGCACATTGTACGATTTCTAGTTCATTCATTATTCTTCCTCCTCGTAAACAGTGTTTAAATCTACCTTCACTTTTCCATAACATCTTTCTTTGTAGGGACAGAATTTACATTCACTATCTTTGGGAGATGTATGCTCTGCCTTTATTCCATATTTATCTGGATCATCATCTAGAATTGCACTATACACATCATGTAAAGCTGTTAGTCTCCTCTTGATATAATCATCATTCCTCATTATCAATATAGGTTTCATCATCTGAGATGTATGCCTATGCTTGATAAATAAATAGAACCTCTGTATGTGATGGTTTGATATGAAATAACTATGGATTTGTCCATACCAAATATCAGAAATTTCAGATGTTTCTTTTATTTTCTTCCAAGTGTAATCTTTAACAGCCTTACACTCAACTCCAGCTAACATCTCTTTACCAGTCTTTTTACTCTTGACTTCAAGTATTCCATCAAGATGAGCAATTATCTTGAATGATTCTTCAAATCCCTCTAATACCTTATCCCTATTGGGAGCTTTATTATGGGGCATAGTAAAATCAATTGAACTCTTTTCCCCATTTTTAGTATACCTGACATAGACTTGAATCTTTCTTTCATACTCATCTTGATTACCATATCCCATGATATTCATTCCAGAAGCAGCTATGTTCTTGATGATGTTCTCTTCATGGAGATGTCCATCAAGTAGGAAAGCTGCTCTAGCGTCTATATCATCTTCGCTAACTCTACCTTCTAGAGGATCTTCAAATGTTGATCCAGAAGTACAATCCCAATAAGTTTTGAGTTTGCATTGACCTAACTCAGACCCATGAAAGTGTCCCCTGACAGCCCCCTCAGGAACTTCTCTGCATAAAGTGCAAGGAGGTACAGAAGATCTCACATTAGCTCCTATCTTATGCTTATCATAAATCAACCTACTCAGAGGATCTATTGGATTCAATTCTATCTTCATTACCTTCCTCCTTGATAATATACTTTCCATAGATTTCATTCAGTCTTTCATATGCTCTTTCATTTGCTTGTATCTTATTATGGATATCAGACATACAAAACCTAACAGCTTGGAGCATAGATTTGAGATCTTCCCCATCAACTCCAACATTTGTTTTGATAAAAAAGAAAGCTTTTAATTGTTCTATATCAAGTTCAGATAGCATGAATTGATGGTTTGAAGTAGGCTCACTGCTACTCCGTACAATTATTCTCGGACTATTAAATGCCTCTCCATTGAGGTCTATCTGCAATGTCATACCATATTTGTTATGTAATTCTAAGCACGTCATAACCATTTTCCTTTCATTACATAATCCGTAGTAGGACAACCTTTATTCTTTATATATCTTTCGATCATCCTACTACGGATTACCTCAATCATTTCCTTTTGGTTTAAACACTGTTTAAAGGACTTTAGTCCATCTTTAGAAGATTTTCCTTTTAGTTTTAGGAGCGTTAGTGATCACTTCTTTTGCTGGATCTGATTTGGGTACAGCTTTTTCAAAGGTATCCTTTTCTCTGGAGGTTTTAGCAAACTTAGTGTTCTCTGCTGGCGTAACTAAGTTTGATTCTTCAAGATCAAAGTCATCATCAAAAGGGATTTCATCGTCATCCTCTTCAACTTCTACAACCTTCTTAGACTGAACCTTTGCTCTTTCTTCTTTTATGTTTTCTTCATCTTCCCAAGCTTCCTTTTTTTCCTTCTTCCCATTTACTTGCTTAGTCCAAGAATCTTCCTTGATTTCTTTAACTGCGATAGGTTTACCAACAGTCTTCTTAGCAAACTTATCATCATAATTATCATCAAGAGGATTATCACTTGGTTGATCTCCTCCTACCTCATATCCAATCTGATCCATTATAGATTTGATTGTCTTAACAGCCTTAAGCTGATTGATCGTTTCCTGATAAGCAGTAAACCTGACAGCTTCTACATCTCTCAAATTATAAATCTCAAAATCTTCTGGCAATCCCTGTCTCTTGTTCTTATTAGATGCAAGATATGGATTAGCTCCATCTTCACAGAAAACAACTGGACTTGGTTTACCTTTAAAATCTATAGTGTATTGCCTTCTGTTCTTTCCAATTCCCTCACCCTCAACTTGAATAGACATTACTTTTCCAGATTCAGAACTAAGTAGAGCTAAGGGATCTTCTCCCTCAAATGAAGAGTCTTTCTCCATCGCAGAGATGATTTGCTTATTGAAAAATGCTGATTGCTCCAGCACATATAGCCCAGGCTTAGGAGTTTTTTCACTTGGTTTCTCTGGGTAGATTTGAGCAACATAAAACACATTCATTACTACCCTAATCTTAGTTCTCATAGCCTTGTAGACAGGCTCTATATCCTTGACATACTTCTTGATAACTTCAAGAGTAGTACAAACAGGATCTCCATATTTAGCAGCTAGTTTAGCATCTGCTTCTGTAAGAAGTTCTTTCTCTGCTAGATACTCTCTCACTTCTTTATTGTCCATGATGTAATCCCAACACAACCAAGACCTGTAATCTTTTTCATGACCACAATCATGCTGAGTATAGCTCCTGAAATAAGCATCATCTTCAGCAGCTACAATCCTTACAAGATGAATACCTTGGGGGAATTTAAGAAAGTTAAAAGGACTATCATATTCTTTAACTTTCTTTGACCATTCCATCATTTCATCAAAACTCATCTTAGCCATTTTGTTTTCTCCTATTTCATCGAACTAAAGTTCTTAAACACTGTTTACGTTTCATCATCTTCAAAAGCATTATCCTTAATGCTTTCATAGAATTCTTTTTTCGCCTTATTCAAATGCTCATCACATCTGTCTATCATTTCATGTAGCATTGCTATCTTGTCTGGAGTAAATGTCAAGTGTCTATCATTTCTTTTCCCCTTTATAGTTACAAGCCCTAGTGTCCATAAGCATCGTCTTTTGAGATGCCAATAGTATCTTGTGAATCCCTTGTCATCAGGCATCCATTCAGGATAATACCTATGCTTCTGAGAATATTTAGGCTTTCCTGCCCTGTCTCCTGCCTGTTTGCCTTTCTTTACTTTGTTCCTTGCTCGCTTGGTATCCATAAAGATTTTCTAAACCTTCAAGAGTAATTGGAGATCTGTCAGCATGAAATATTTTGTGGTCTTCTTTGGAATAGTACCAAAAATAACCCCCAATATAGTCTATCCACTTATTATATATGGCTTCTAATACATAACTTTCTAGTTTTGCTCCATAGCAGTGCATACTTAAAGATCCTTCACCACCACCACAAACTTCACATGAACTTAGACCTCCTGAACATATGAAGCAATCATCTTTTTTACATTCATGAAGGGTATGTTCTAACATTATCTCCACCTTTCCATATATTCTGTTTTAAATTCTAAAGGCACAGTTAATTGAAAGTCAAAGATAGCTTTTACATATTCTAAAATATCTTCAGTCATTATCCTTTCAAAGTCTTTCTTTATCTTTTCCATCTTACTCTCTCCATAGATCTTAACTTCGCATAGGATAGAATCGTGAACGCTGAGTAAGATGTGAGCATCAAGTTTGTTCTCATCAAAGTATCTGTCTAGTAGGATCATTCCTATTATGGGGAACCATCCTGATGCGGTAGACTGTATGATGAAGTTAATACCCTTGAGGATACTGCCCCATGAGTCGTCAGGTAGCCTTCGGAGTTGACCGAAAGGCATCCTAACGTACTGATACTTCTTGATAAAGTTTGCAACTTCCTTTTTCCATCTGACGATATTAGGAAAGAGCTTCTTCTTTTCATAATAAATATCTTCACACTGCTTTCTTGTCCAGTAGATTCCATGCTTAACGAGTTCATTTTGTAATTTGTCAATGCCTGCTCCATAGACTTCTCCAAAGTTGAAGTTCTTAACTCCAACTCTAAGATTCTTGATTGATAAATGTTCGGGATGATCTGCATTAAGATATATCTCCAGAGCTTCATCATAGTTCCATCCTTTCAGTTGACACATAGTAGCTGTATGCACATCTAAACACTGTTTAAACATCTCAATCATCGCTGTTTCCCCTGCAAAATGAGCAAGGAATCTCATCTCTACTGCTGACCAGTCTCCCTCTAAAAATGTATAGCCTGGACGTGGAACATATACTCCTCTGAACTCAGCCCCCCTCTTTTGCTGCTGCATATTAGGGCCAAGCGTATTTCCATCTTCATCTCTAGTACCACTGCTAGTTAATCTACCAGTATCAGTAGCTCCCAAGTTAAAATTTGTATGGATACAACCATCTGGTCTGACCCAATAGGGAAGCTTAGTATAGTACTTATTATTCATTGTCTTAAGCTTATTGTACTCTATCAAAGTATCAATGAACTTGACATCTATATCATCTCCATCACATTGTTCTTGCCTAATTCTAATTATGCTTTCATAATCTGTACTGCCATGAGCCTTACCAATTTTAAAAGCTTCAAACTTAAACTTCCCATATAAAACTTTAGATAACTGTTGTGGACTATCAGGATTGAATGTAGATTGAGCTAGATCTTTCAACTTAAGTCTCATCTTTATCATTTTATCATATAATTTCATTTGCTGTTGCTGTCCATACATAAGATCTACATTTATTCCTCTAACCATCATCTTAGTCAGTACAGGTATTGCTTCACAGGCTATACCCATTATCTTAGTTAATCCTTGTTCCTCTAAAGCTGGATCAAACACATCCCTTTTGAGTATTACACAAGCTCTGGCATCATTTCCATTGTAGACCGTTAAATCTTCATATGGTATTTGAGAGATCTTCCTTCCTTCATATATACTCTTATGATCTCCAGTATCAATACCATATTTGATGATCAGATCTTTTAGCTTGGTAAACTTCCTTTCTTCATCCAAGAAATACTCTGCTAGCATTATGTCATAAGCCAGACACCTTATAGTCCATCCATATTTGACAGCCATAAACTTTAAATCAAACATTATGTTATGACCTATGACCATACAATTTGGAGACTCTACTACTTGCTTAATCAGATTTAAACACTGTTTAAACTTTGCCTTGTGAAGATAGAAAACCTGTGTATAGCCACTAATAGATAGACATACTACTTCTGACATAGGATCATAAGGATCTATGCTATCATTAGTTTCTATATCGAAGCCTACTGCTTCACCTTCTACATCTTCAAAGGTCAGTTCCTTCAGATGATGAAAGTTCTCCGGTATCTCCAGTTGCGCTTGAAACTTCAGTGGGAGAGTTTCCTGTTTCATAGTCTACATACTCCATCGTTTGCTTATCACTTAGCCAAATACATTTTGGTTCACTTCTCAAATAGATCCATCTATCAAATGATTTTGCATAGAAATGATAGTTGTTACAATTATCACAATCAACTATCATATAGACTTCACTTGCAACTTGTTTAATTATCTTTTTCATCTTCCTCTCCCCATAATGTTCTAAACTTATCATCTGCTATACCACTCAACTTGGTAGGTACTAGCTTCTGATGTGGATAGTCTACCTTGTACAGAGTATGTCCAGTCTTACCTCTAGTATTCTTCCTGATCTCACAGGATACTATATCATTGTCTGTCTTATCTAGGATCATAGCTCCCTGTGCATGGTATTCTATGGCAGCAGTGCCACTAAATTTGTTACCATTAAGACTCTCTCTGCTGATACCTACAACAGTCATGCCATCAGTTACTCCCATATCAGATAGATCATCCATCAAATGTTCTAAACCTACTCTCTGATCAGGATGATTATTAGGAACCCTCTGAAGATAATCAATAACCATATGAGTGTAATACTTCTTGCAGTGTTTAAGTTCAGATGGAGTAAGCTTAGTCATTACCTTGACTCTCTTTAAACACTGTTTAAGCTTCTCCTCTGCTTCTCTTTCATCATTAAGGAGATGGGGCATAGCTTCTATCTCTGCCCAACTAAATGCATCTGTATATCTAGATGCTAGCCTAGCTACTATCTGATCCTCTGGTAGATCATAGTTAACATAGAGAACTGATCCTCCTTGTTCTTGGAAGTTATCTGTAAAGCTGATTCCTGCTGTGGTCTTACCTACTCCAGGTGGGCCAGTCAATACATACAGACCTTGAGTAAACCTGATGAATGGTATATCAGTCTTATAGAAATGCAAAGGATCTCTCTTCTTGAACCTGTCCACATAAGTATCATCAAAGGTCTTATACCTTCTAACCTTGAAATCTATCCAGTTTCTAAACTCTTCTAGCTCTTTATGAATGAGATAACCTACATCCACCTTGCCGCTAGGTTTAAGATTGAATCCATTGGGTAGCTCAAAGTTAATAGGAGTGGCTCCATATTCCATTAGCTTAGCTTCTGCTTGCTTAGATCCCCTATATCCTGCGAAGTCTCTATCAAATAACATAAAGACTGTCTTACCTCTTAACAGGTAAGCCTGCTCATCTGATATCTCTGCTCCAAAAGATGTAGTTACGTTTGGTCTGATGAAGTATTTGAACATTGCCCAATCAGTTAATCCTTCTACTAGAAACCATTCATCATAGTGATCTATGATCTCATCATTCATCAACCCTTTGTTACCACCTACATTTATAAACCTTGGTCTATTGTCTTTAGCTAGGTTTCGATAGACCTCCCTCCCGTTTCCATACTTAAAGCCTAGATAATATTCATCAGTTACAAATCCTCCAAGTGCATCAAGCATTTCAGATGTAATACCTTTATCTCTAGCAAGATCCTCTAGAAGTTCAAGAGGATTTAAACAGTGTTTAATATCTACTCCAAAATCCCCCACATCATACACTTCATCCTCTATGTAAACTTCATTTCTCAAGTTCTTGTCTCCTTCTTTGAAGAGTCTGTTAGCTCCACATCCAAGACAGTGTAACCACTCACTGCCATCTGGCCTAGTAAAGATAGCTGCACTAGCATGTTTATCCTTATGGTCTGGACATCTAATCGTTTTCTTATTCATTTCATTTTATTCTCCTTGTTATTTCATTTAAACACTGTTTAAGATTCTCCCATAGCTTGAGTGGGAAGTAAGTTCCTTTGTCTGTCTTCTTAGGAATACCATTGTTGATCTCATATATCCTAATGTCCACATACTTCTTCTTGTCTACCTTGTTATAAAGTACCCTAATAATTAGGAATTCATTATCTCTATAACCTTCAAGGTGTAGAGGAGTTGACCTTTCGATCAACTCCCATACCGTTTTCTTAGACATCCCCCTTTTAACTGATACTGCCTTACTTGCCAGTTTGCAGAGAGAATGCCAGTCTTCAAGTAGTTGTTTTACAAAAGGATTGCCATCGTAATGTCTGAGCAAGTGCCTTTTGAATGTATACCAATTTTCCTTCGACCTTAGTTTTCTGAGTATTTTGATGAAAGTCTTCTTCTGTTGGATTTTCATCACAGGCTAACTTGTCAAAGTCTCCAATGATCTTATCAACAGAAGGTGGGTTCTCCTTTCTTTTCCAATTATGTCTCGGTGTTACTCTTTCTATGTTGTCTATCTCTTCCCAGTTCATATTATCTCCTTTAATTATTTTGAGATAAAGGCAATTATGCTAATTAATATAGCCAAGATAAATGCCCACAATAACCAAAAGTTAGGATCTTTCTTTTTCACTTTATTCTCTTTCTTAAACACTGTTTAAATTTGACATAAGGTAAATGTTGTGGTAGTATATAGTTACACTTGGGTTCCATATATACTATCAACGCAAAACATATATGACCTCAGCCCTTTACCTCTCCTTCTAAGTTTACTTCATCTCCGTTGATTTCAATTCCTACTTCTTTTAAACACTGCTTAAGCGCCTTTATTTGTCTTTTTAGTGCTTCGATTTGTTTCTGAGAATTATTTACATCAGCATTTATTTCTAATGTATCTCCATAAACACTGTTTACATCTTCTGGCATATCAATCTCCTCTAGGTGAAGTGTATTGAGTATATCTACAACCGTTCATATCACTATAATCAGTTGAGATGGGAATTTCTAAATATTCATGTCTTTTGAGAGTCATCTCACAATATTCTTTGACCATAGTATCTACTCTGAAATCAGACTCATTATAGATACCGGCTTTGAGTCCACTAAGAATCCTCTTGCTTATCAATGAGGCAATTTTATGCTGTTGCTCCATTGTTAAACTCTGATAAATATCTTTCCAATCTTTAGTAACTTCTATTTGAGTTTTTCTAAGTAGCTTTCCTATATTACCTTGACAGAATGGGCAAAAGAAATCACTAGCTCTGTTTTGAACACATACTACACAATACATAGTCTGGATCTCCTCTCATTGGCAATCCGAACAGTGTCATTTAAACAGAGTTTAAATTGTCCTCTTCTGTGTTGAATCAATACAAGGCAGGAAGTAGGCTGATTGATGGAGTTGAGATCTGGATACTTGTCCCCATATTCATCAACCAATATCCATCTGGCTTCTTGTAGGCTTATGGGGAATTCCCCATTGTAGGTCTTATATTCTAATTCCGCTGCTCGTTTGAGCATTGGATTTTTCATTACTGTAAGTGGCAGAACTTGGCGTGTAACTAGGCATCTGATGTATTGGCTATCTTTTTCACTACCTAAAACTTCTAGTCTTTTGATTTCTCCATGTTGATATTTTCTAAGGTAAATTGAGTATTGCTTTTCAGTCAGGTATTCAACTACTTCTGTCAACCTTCCTTTGCAATATTTCCGAACGTACTCTGGCACATTATAGAGGGAATGATTTGTGTCCATATTATCTCACTTGGTACATTTAAGTAAAACTTTCTCCTTGTTAATCCCAGACCGTAAACAGTGTTTAAATGGGGATTCAAACCTGAAAAAACGGCCATACTTTCAACGCTCGATAATTGTATCACATTAAAATGGTCTTGTCAAGTATAAAGTGTTGTAAACAAAGGGCTTACAGATCATTAAAATTCACCGCCCTTTTGAGTCTTATAAAACCATATATGATCTGTCTGTTTCTAAAACATACCTACTAAAGATTTAGTTTAAACAGTGTTTATGTCTATTGTAAATTGGTCAGACCAAGTAATCATCTGACTATGTATCCGAATTGGTCAGACCAATTAACCTTCGCCACAATTGATCGTAGTTAGCTTTTTATTTTCTGTCCATATGTAGGTATAGG